>CENR01030281.1_pt1 | contig 19624 bp, 22 predicted proteins | sample 530181 | NCBI WGS metagenome assembly CENR01 (sample SAMEA2619677, study PRJEB7988) | marine metagenome | biome: marine biome (ENVO:00000447); feature: surface water layer (ENVO:00002042); material: "saline water (ENVO:00002010), including plankton (ENVO:xxxxxxxx)" | depth 5 m | reverse complement strand
ACTCTGGGGCTACAAATACAGTCCGAGAAAAATTGAGTTTTCGGGACATTACAAAAAGATTGGTGCACATCGCGTAAACTCATTGGACAAATTAAAAAAAAGCCTTTCTAATTTTGATGCAATAGAGCTGGATTTAGTATTCGATCCTGAAACAAATGTCTTAGATGTCCACCACCCTACCGCTCCATCAACAGGTCTTACGTTCACTAGGTATATTGCTGCTTTGGGAGATAAGCAACCTTTTATGTGGTTAGACATTAAAAATCTGGATAAAAGCAATGCCGAATTAATTTTACAAAAGCTTAACAGCGTCTTCCTAGAAAAGAACTATCCAAAACAAAACGTTTTAATTGAAACCAGATTCCCTGAAAAATTAGGGCTCTTCACTAAAGCAGGCTATAAAACAAGTTACTATTTAAAGCAGGATCTTTATAAACTGAAGCAAACAGACTTACATACAGAACTAGAGCAAATTAAAACGATCCTGGAAACACAACCCAAGGTTGGCATTTCTACCGAACATTTTGACTATGAAATCCTAAAAGAATACTTCCCGGAAACCACAAAGTATATCTGGTGCATACGGCATTCCAAAATTGGCGATTATACGTTAGTAAGAAGTATGTTGAAAGATGAAACGGTAGCATTGGTTTTGGTAACATACCATCCATTATAGAAAATTTACTCAAGCCATAACTTGAAGTCGCGCACCCGCTCCCTTGCCACAATTACTTCTTGTTCTTTATAACTGTTCAGCTTTAATTGCAAACGACTGTTCGTGTAGCTTATAATATCTCTAATGGCATTAATGTTTATGTAGTATTTCCGGCTGATTCTGAAAAAAGTTTGTGGCTCCAGCTCGTCTTCCAGTTGTTCCAGGGTTGTGTCCAGCAAATAATCCCTACCGTCTACCGTATGGGCATACGTTCCTTTGTTTTCAGAATAAAAACACTCAATTTCATCTACTGAAATCATTTTAATATGCTGTCCGATCTTAGTAGTAAAACGCTTTTTATATTCGCGCTCTACTGGGTTGGTAAGTAGTTTTTTTATGTCGTCAAAATTCATCTGTACGTTTTGCGCCTTAGGTTGTCGCATTTTGTACTTTTTTACTGCTGCTGCCAGTTCGTCTTCATCAATAGGCTTCAGGATATAGTCTATGCTGTTTAGTTTAAAAGCTTGCAGGGCATATTCGTCATAAGCTGTAGTAAAAATGATGGCGCTTTGTATATCTATCTCATCAAAAATCTCAAAAGACAGTCCATCGCTTAGTTGAATGTCTAAAAAGATAAGCTCCGGATGTTCGTTATTTTTAAACCACTGAATAGCCTCATCTACACTATGGAGCATCTTGTCTACGTCTACATCTAAACGCTCCAGCATACGATTTAATCTGCGTGCTGCAGGTTTTTCATCTTCAATTATTAAAACTTTCATGGGCTATGCTATTAATAACGGAAAGATACTAAAGAGAACTACCTCCATGCAAATGCAAAGGGCATCTAAATTAGATTTTAAAGAAAGAGTTTATTTGTAGAAGGTAGCGTCCTTCCGTAGTTGTGCCATTTTAATAGCAGCAATAGCAGCTTCGGTACCTTTGTTTCCATGCTTACCGCCGCTTCGGTCTATGGATTGTTGTAAAGTATTATCGGTGAGCACGCAGAAAATCACGGGAATATCGCCTTGAACATTCAAATCTTTAATACCCTGGGCTACCCCTTCACACACATAATCAAAATGCTTGGTTTCCCCTTGAATTACACTGCCAATTACAATAATAGCGTCAAGCATATCGAAGCTTTGTGACATTTTTTTTGCTCCGTAGATAAGCTCAAAACTGCCGGGAACATTCCACCGGACAATATTTTCCTTTAGGCCACCACAATCCAGAATAGCGTCGAAAGCCCCCTGAAACATGCCCTGGGTTATTTTTTCATTCCATTCTGAAACAACAATCCCAAACCGAAAATCTTTCGCATTTGGGATTGTTGTTTTATCGTATACCGATAAGTTATTATTTTGAGTAGCCATATACTGCTCGTCCTAAACGAGTAATTTTATTGCATTGCCTCTACCTTGCCCTTATAGGCAACAGCTTTAGTAGCTTCGGTAGACTTAGGATATTGTTTGTCTAAAGTTTCAAAGTGTTTTAGTGCAACATCAGTTTTCCCCATATTCATAGCAATAATTCCTGCTTTTAGTAAGAAACGAGGCGTTGTTACATCGTTTGTGCGAATCGTTGCAGCTTCTTCATAATACTTCAGTGCTTCATCTTTTTGATCTAACTGCGCAAATGCGTCACCAATAGCACCTTTTGCCAGAGGAGTTAACATTTCGTCCCCACCGCTAAAGTTATCTAAATGGTTAATAGCTTCCTGGTAGTTGTTTGTGTTCAGGTATGCCATCCCAGCGTAGTACTCTGCAAGGTTTCCTGCTTTTGTACTCCCGTAATTATCTATAATTTCTAAGAAACCATACTTACCTCTACCACCGTTCAAAGAAAGGTCATACAAAGAATCACTTACTGTATCGTTCCCTAAAGCTTGCTCAAAGAATTGCTGTGCCTGAAACATTTCGTTCATAGCTTCAGACTCTTTTGGCCCTTGAACCCACTGTTGAAAGCCAAGGTACCCTAAAACAGCAACGGCAACAATACCTACTACTATTAAAATCCCTTTCTGGTTTTTCTCTACCCAAGCCTCGGTTTTATTAGCACCCTCATCTAAGGTATTAAATACCTCAGCTGTTGTGCTGTCTCCTTCGTGAAGTTCGTCTTGCTCTGCTTCGTTCTTCGGTTTGGGTTGTTTATACCCTCTCTTTTTATATGTAGCCATAATTTTGGTTTACTGACGGGCAAAAATAAAATTTTTATTACAATTTAAAAGAGAAAAAAGTTCTTATTTTTCAATAATTTGCAGACTCAATTGTGAAAACACAAACCCAGCAACAAAAACACGCAACTCTCTTATTTTTATGATTTTAACTTCAGTTTCACTAATCAACTATAAAAATTTTGAAGCTCATAGTTTTCAATTCGATCCTAAAATAAATTGTTTTGTCGGTAAAAATGGGGTTGGGAAGACCAATGTCCTGGATGCAATTTACCATCTTTCCTTTGGAAAAAGCTACTTCAACCCTATCACGAGCCAGAACATGAAACACGGCACCGATTTTTTCGTGATTGAAGGCAATTATGACAAGAGCGAGCGACAAGAAAAAATTATCATTAGTGCCAAAAGCGGTCAGAAAAAGCACATAAAACGCAATGGAAAAACATACGACAAGTTCAGTGAACACATCGGGTTTCTCCCATTAGTTATCATCTCGCCTGCAGACCGTGATTTAATTATTGAAGGCAGTGACACGCGTAGAAAATTTATGGATGGGGTTATTTCGCAAGGTGATTCCGGATATTTACACAACCTTATAAATTACAACAAAGTGCTTGCACAGCGAAACGCTTTGCTCAAATATTTTGCAGCCAACAATACGTTTAACGCACAACAGTTAGAGATTTATGACCAACAGTTACACGAATTAGGGATGCCCATTTTTGAAAAAAGAGCAGGATTTATTGAAGCCTTTGCCCCTATTTTTTTAAAACGCTATCAATCTATTAGCAATGGTACGGAAACCGTTGGGTTAAAATACAAAAGCCAACTGAAAGAAGCCCCCCTTTTACAACTCCTAAAAGAAAACCGAAGCAAAGATAAGGTCACCCAATACACCAACTTTGGAATTCATAAAGACGATTTAAAGTTTAATTTAGACGATCATCCCGTAAAGAAATTTGGCTCACAGGGACAACAAAAATCATATCTTATAGCATTGAAACTGGCGCAATTCGATTTTATTAAAACACAAGGTGGCGTCACTCCTATCCTATTACTGGACGATATTTTTGATAAGCTAGATGAGGAGCGTGTTGCACAATTAATTTCCCTGGTAGACGACGACCATTTTGGGCAATTATTTATCAGTGACACCCACGCCGAGCGGACCGAACAGATTGTAAAAGAAGTAAGCCAAACGTATAAAATGTTTCCGTTGTAAGTCGTGAGTCGTGAGTCGTGAGTCGTGAGTAAAAAATATTAAAATAATGAAGAAATACATAACAATACTTATATCAATAGTATGCATTAGTTCCTGCACAAGGCAAGACCCTAAGGAGCAAATTCAGTATCTGGACGGCTACTGGAGTATAGTGAAAGCAGTGCTGGAAGATGGAACAGAGAAGGATTTTAGCATAAGCACTACTATAGATTTTATTGAAGTTGAAGGAGCCTCCGGCGTTAGAAAAAAAGTACAACCCAAACTGGATGGAACGTTCTTAACAAGCGATGACGCTGAAACTTTCGAACTAAAAATCGAAAATGACAGCTTACGACTCTACTACACTACCCCTTTCGATTCCTGGAAAGAAACTATCCTGATCGCAAAAGACAGCAGTCTCGTTGTGTTAAACCGTGACGGAAAGACCTATTTCTACAAAAAGTTTACGAAGTTTGATTTTTAATAAAAAGTTCTCAACGTATAAACTCTATACCCTTACCTAACATCTAATGGCCAAAAGAAACGCAGAAGAAAGTACCATAGGCGACGTTCTAAAAGACTTTATTGCCTCCAACCGACTCGAAAAAGGACTGGATAAAGTTTCTATTAAAGAAGCCTGGCACAACGTCCTGGGCGATGCGATTTCTAAATACACAACTGGCCTTTCGCTTGACAGAGAAACACTTTTTGTAAGTTTAAGCTCTTCTGTACTGCGGGAAGAACTTAGCTACGGAAAAGAAAAAATAATCAAGCTCCTAAACGAAGAAGTAGGAAAAGATCTGGTAAAAAAACTGGTATTGAAGTAAGTGCTTCATACAATCCCGATAAGAAGATCGGGATCACTCAGCAACGTTTGAGTGGTGAGAAAAAATAACATTATAGTACCAACACACCAAAGGGCGAGCATAGCAGCCCGTAAGCTACCAACCATAAAAAAACCCTCCCACAAGTACTATGTAGAAGGGCCCTATATATACTTTCTGAAGTATTTTCTTAGAACATTTCACGTCCAGAAAAATGGAAAGCACCTTCAATAGCTGCATTTTCATCACTATCACTTCCGTGTACGGCGTTCTCACCAATAGAAGCAGCATACAATTTACGGATGGTACCTTCAGCAGCATCGGCTGGGTTGGTAGCTCCAATTAACGTACGGAAATCTTCCACAGCGTTGTTTTTTTCCAGGATAGCAGCCACGATGGGTCCACGTGTCATATATTCTACCAATTCACCAAAAAACGGACGTTCGTTGTGGATTGCATAAAATTCCTGAGCATCTGCAGTTGTCATTTGTGTTAGCTTCATTGCTACAATACGGAAACCGCTTGCTGTAATTTTTTCTAAAATAGCACCAATGTGTCCTTTCTCAACACTATCTGGCTTTAACATGGTAAACGTTCTATCTGTTCTCATAATTTTTTAAAATTTGGTGCAAAAGTAGGTATTTAAAACACAACTACAAGCGATTAGCCATTGTTAACGATAATATAATCTGAAATTGAACAAAACAGAACCTGCACTAAAATCCCGAATAATTGTATCTTCGCACTCCTATGAATACAAAAACTACGCAACAAGTTAACGCCTTATTAGCCACTCCAAAAAAAGTGGTCATTGTTGGACATAAAAATCCTGATGGAGATGCTGTAGGGTCTTGTATGGGGCTCTATTATTTTCTGAAATCATTGGGACACGACGCCCAGGTTGTGATGCCAAACGATTACCCTACCTTTTTAAAGTGGATGCCAGGAAACGAAACAATTTGTATTTACGAAAAGGAAAATGAGAAAGCGCAACAATTTTTTGACGAAGCTGACCTTGTTTTTACTTTGGATTTTAATGCCCTGAACCGGGTGGGCGATCTGGAAGTAGTTCTGGAAAACTGTGAGGCTCAATTTGTAATGATAGACCATCATCAGGCTCCTTCAGATTATGCTGTGGCTACCTATAGCGACGTTACCATGAGTTCAACCTGTGAAATGGTGTATCACTTTATGAATGCCCTGGGAAGACTGGATGTACTTTCTGCTGAAATTGCCACCAATTTATACACTGGGATCATGACAGATACAGGGAGTTTTAGGTTTTCTTCCACCTCTCCAACAACACACCGCACCATTGCACATTTACTGGAAGCGGGTGCCAATGGAACAGAAATACACAATAATATTTACGATACCAATACCCCCGACCGACTAAAATTGCTAGGAGTTGCTTTAAAAAACATGACCATTCTTTCAGAATATAATACTGCTTTTATTACCCTTACCCAAAAGGAACTGGATGACCACAACTTTAAAAAAGGAGATACCGAAGGTTTTGTAAATTATTCACTTTCAGTTTTAGGAATAAAATTTGCTGTAATTTTTATTGAAAACAAACAGGATAATATCGTAAAAATTTCTTTCCGAAGTAAGGGTTCATTTTCGGTAAATGAATTTGCAAGAGCTCATTATAGCGGTGGAGGTCATACCAATGCAGCAGGTGGGAAAAGTGATAAAAATCTTGATGAGACCATTACTGAATTTATTAGTATCTTGCCCAACTATAAAAATGCCCTAAATACCAATGCGTAATTTATCTTATTTAGTACTTTTTCTTTTCCTTGCCCTAGCGTGTAAAAGCCCGGAAGCAAGAAGGCCCGTACAGCGTACTTCTGGCAGTTTTATAAAAGAAAGTGCAGAACGCAACAAAAAATTATACAAAAAAGAAGCAGCAGCAATCACCAAAATTATTGCACAAAACAGCGAAACAGAGTTTACATCCAACCCGAATGGATTTTGGTATTTTCATAATGTAAAAGATACGGTTAGCACTACAATGCCGAAACTTGGAGACATTGTAACATTTACCTACGATGTAAAAACCCTAGATGGAGCTACCATAGTTTCAGAAGCTGAAAATGGCGTACAACAATACCAGGTAGATCAAAGTAATCAGGATCTTATTTCCGGAATAAGAGAAGGTATTAAAGTTATGAAAGAAGGTGAAACCGTTACATTTTTGTTCCCTTCTTATAAAGCTTTTGGATACTACGGAATACAAGAAAAATTAGGAGCAAATATACCTATACAAAGTACGATTACGCTTCGATCTATTAAAACTTCAGAAGAACAATAAATACAAACGTTTAAAATTAATTATACATTCAAATGAAAAAATTATCGCTTTTAGCACTCGTAGTCATGACAATGGTCATGACGGCCTGTGAAGACAAATACCCAGATCTAGGAGATGGCCTTTATGCCGAATTTATCACCAGCAAAGGTACCTTTGTTGCCAAGTTATACAACGAAGCCACACCACTTACCGTAGCTAGCTTTGTAGAATTGGCAGAGGGTAAAAGCCAAATGGTAGACTCTACGTACAAAGGAAAAAAATATTATAATGGCCTCACCTTTCATCGTGTGATGAAGGATTTTATGATCCAAGGTGGAGATCCATTGGGGGACGGAACAGGGGGCCCCGGCTATATTTTCCCAGATGAGATTGTAGATTCCTTAAAACATGACGAAAAAGGGGTTTTATCTATGGCAAACCCTGGAGCAAACGCAAATGGAAGTCAGTTTTTTGTAACCCTTAAAGCAACTCCATGGTTAGATACCAGACACACTGTATTTGGAGAAATTGTTATGGGCCAGGAGGTCGTAGATTCTATCGGACTTGTACCAACCATAAAACCTGGTGATAAACCAGTGGACGATGTTGTTATCCAAGAAGTAAATATTATTAACAAGGGAAATCAGAAAGTAGCAGACTTCTCTAAAGAGTTAGGAGCATTAGAAGCGGAAGCCCGTGCTAAAGCTGAAGCCGTTGAAAAGGTAGCTACCGAAACAGCTGTTATGTATGCAACCAAAAGAGAAGAAGCAACAAAGTTAGAGTCTGGACTTGAGAAACTGGTACTTGAAGAAGGTACTGGTACCAAACCAGAAACTGGTTCTAAAGTACTCGTGCACTGTGCAGGATATTTTTCTAACGGACAGCTTTTTTACACTACCTACAAAGATGTAGCCGAAAAATACAATGCCTACGATGCAAGAAATCCATACCAGCCTATGGATCCTGTATACAGCACTGAAGCAAGGCTTATTCCTGGCTTTAAAGAAGGAATGTTAACCATGACCATTGGTGAAAAAGCAGTATTCTACATTCCTTCGCATTTGGCGTATGGTGAGCGTGGTAATCCACCAAGAATCCCTGCCAATGCAGACCTTATTTTTGAGGTAGAGCTGGTAGGCCCTGCAAACTAAAAAATAAACTACAAATTAGAAGCCCCGTCCTCGGGGCTTTTTTTATAGATAAGTGGCAGGATACTACACTATTTAAAAGTATATTTGCGCCCTTTTTAAGTGAAAAATTATGTGGCAGAAAACAATTAAGAACTTTACACAAAATCCAAAGAACGACATCCTTTCGGGACTTACCGTAGCACTAGCACTTGTTCCCGAAGCTGTTGCCTTTGCTTTTGTAGCAGGTATAGATCCGTTGGTAGGATTGTATGGAGCTTTTATGATGGGAATTATCACCGCCCTGTTTGGGGGGCGTCCGGGGATGATTTCAGGAGCTACCGGAGCTATGGCAGTAGTAATGGTTCATTTAATTGCGAAGGGAAATGAAATAGGGGATGCATTGGCTACACCCATTGAAAACCTTGGGCTACAATGGTTATTTATTACGCTACTCTTTGTGGGTGGAATTCAGATTTTAGCAGGAGTATTGCGACTTGGAAAATTTGTGCGGCTTATCCCCCACCCTGTAATGATGGGCTTTGTAAACGGATTGGCTATCGTGATATTTTTATCTCAATTAGGGTTGTTCAAAGAAAATGTAGGAGGAGAAATGACCTACTTACAAGGAAATAGCCTTTGGCTGATGCTTGGCTTGGTTGGATTAACTATGGCAATTATGTTTGGATTACCCAAACTCACAAAAAAAATACCTGCTGCTTTAACAGCCATAGTTATAGTTGCTGCCATTGTGATTTTCGGAAAGATAGATGTAAGCACCGTTGGCTCCTTTATAAAAGATGGTGGCGGCGACGGACTACAAGGAGGATTGCCAACATTTCAGGATCAGATATTCACTTTATTCTACACCATTGGCGATAATTGGGGATTAATACTCTCTACAGCATTCATACTAGCTGCCGTTGGATTAATTGAAAGTTTAATGACGTTAAACCTCATAGACGAAATGACCGAAACCCGTGGAAGTGGAAACAGAGAATGTGTAGCGCAAGGTGGCGCAAACATCCTAAACGGACTCTTTGGCGGTATGGGAGGTTGTGCAATGATCGGGCAAAGTATTATCAATATTAATTCTGGAGGGCGTGGAAGGTTATCGGGAGCTATAGCCGCAGTTGCTCTCCTTTGCTTTGTATTGTTTGGAGCACCATTAATCGAACAAATACCCATCGCCGCCTTGGTTGGGGTAATGTTTATGGTTGTAATTGGTACGTTTGCCTGGAGTAGCTTTAGGATCTTACACAAAATACCAGTGACCGATGCCATAGTACTCATTGCTGTTTCGGCCATTACCGTTTGGCAGGATTTAGCCATTGCCGTAATTGCAGGAGTAATTATGAGCGCACTTTCGTTTGCCTGGAAAAGCGCTACCAGAATTAGAGCAAGAAAACGTATTAAAGAAGACGGGACTAAGGTTTACGAAATCTGGGGGCCGCTCTTTTTTGGTTCTACAACAGCATTTAATAGTAAATTTGATGTCTCTGGAGATCCAGAAGCCATAGAAATTGATTTTATTGAATCTAAAGTTTCTGACCATTCGGGCGTAGAAGCACTTAGAAATATTGCCAATAAGTATATGGATGCAGGAAAAAAAATTACCCTAACACACTTGAGTCCGGACTGCAAAGAAATGTTGATTAAATGGAATCCTGAGTTTGATAGTATCATTGAAGACGCAATTGACGATCCGCGTTACCACGTGGTTACCAATATGATGGATGCTGATGTATAGATTTTAGTGTCACTTTTTTTATGTTTTATTTATTATTTATTCTGAAGTACGTATTGTAATTTACAGTACATTCGTTTCCTTTTTAAAACAAACTAAATGAAAAAAATGGCTCGTATACTATTGGCTTTTACAATGTTATTCACTGTAACAATAAGTATTGCCCAAACCGATAGTACTGCAACCGACAGCATTGCCAAACCTGCTATAGATTCTTCTGAAGTTGCACAAAAAAGCTTTCAGAAAAAACTGGAAAACCTTGAAAGACAGCGGCTCATAGATTCCATAAAAAAAGCTGAATTAGAAGCACAAATTAAAGATCTTAAAAATTCAGATCCTGATCAGAAAGACAAACTACAGGCGCAAATAAATGCCCTAAATGCACAGGAAACCGATAGGCTAGCCCAAAAAAAGAAGGAGATTGAAGCCCTTAGAAACTCCACAAAAGGCTACCCTGTTCTGGGATTTTTTGATGATACACTTTTCAATGTCTACACAAAACTAGGTAGTTTTTCGGCTCAAGAGCGGGCAGATGCTATTAGCAGAAGAGTAAAAACCCTGCCTAATAATTTTAGATATACTTCAGATTCGTTGACGATACATACCGTCGAAAACTCTTCAGATATTACCTACGGAGAACAAATTATTATGAGCGTTTCCCAAAGCGATGCTCTTTGGGAAAATTCCTCCACTGAGAATCTTGCTACAGCGTACCGGGATAAAATTGCCACTTCAGTAACCGAGTATAAGGAAGAAGTGAATATCTGGACGTTAGTAAAAGAAATAGGCCTGGCAATTCTAGTCTTGATTGCTATCTGGTTCTTAATAAAGTATATCATCAAGTTTTTTAAGTGGAGTGCCAAAAAAATTGAAAGCCAGGAAGATAAAAGGATTAAAGGTGTAAAATTAAAAGATTACACACTTTTCGATGCCAAACGCCAAGTGGCTGCTTTACTCCTTGTGAACAAGGTGCTAAAGTGGTTTATAATTCTATTAGCCATTTATATTGCTCTTCCTATTTTATTCGGAATATTTCCGTGGACACGAAATTTTGCCGACACACTTTTTGGCTATGTTTTAAATCCTGTCAAATCTATTTTAGCAAGTATCTGGAACTACCTTCCCAACCTTATTGCAATTATTGTTATTGTTCTCGTTTTTAGATATGTTTTAAAAGGGATCCGTTTTTTAAGTATGGAGATCATGCGTGGGAATCTGAAAATTAACGGTTTTTATCCAGACTGGGCAAGACCTACTTACCAGATTGTTAGAGTGCTGGTCATTGCCTTTATGATCGTTTCCATCTGGGGATACATTCCTGGTAGTGACTCCCCTGTATTTCAGGGAATTTCGGTTTTCTTAGGGTTTTTATTCACGTTTGGTTCGGCTGGTTCGCTTTCCAACATTATTGCAGGATTAGTTCTTACCTATATGCGATTGTTTAAAATTGGAGACCGTGTGAAGATTGGAGAGGTATTTGGCGATGTTATTGAAAAATCTTCGCTTGTAACCAGGGTACGTACTCCTAAAAACGAAATTATTTCCATCCCAAACAGTACTGTAATGAGCAGTCATACCATCAACTATAGTAGCGATGCTCCGGAAAAAGGATTAATTATTCATACTACAGTAACTATAGGATATGATATTCCGTGGAAAAAAATGCACGCTGCCCTTATTGAAGCGGCCACCAGAACTGATCTGGTAATGAAAGCACCAGAACCCTTTGTACTGCAAACAAGTCTGGAAGATTTTTACGTAGCCTATCAGATCAATGCCTACATACAGGAAGCTAATAAACAAGCGACTATTTATAGTAATTTACATCAAAATATTCAGGATGTATGCAATGAACAGGGTATTGAAATACTATCCCCGCACTACCGTGCTGCACGTGATGGCAATATGAGCACCATCCCAGAAAACTATTTACCAAAAGACTACAAAGCACCCAGCTTTACTATAAAGCAGGAGAAAAAATAAGAGTTCAATGGTAGCAACTAAAAAAGCTGAATTTCTTGATGAGGGAAATTCAGCTTTCTGTTTTTTGATTGATGTGTTCTTACCGCAATTTGCAGTCTAGCTTACGTAATAAAGGGTCTCCAAGGGCTTGCTGACAAGTTTCTTCTATAAAAAAACACATACGGCGTTTTTGCATTTGTAAACCTCCAACACGTAAAGGATTTAATACTTTTTTCATAACATTTCGTTTTTCGATTGCTTGATGTTTTGGTTCTGTTTATCTATAGCGTCTCTTGCTATTCCAAGCATAGGCTTTAGATGTTCTTACTCTTGCTGATAATGCATTGCTGTCTAACGTTCTCATAATAATAGTTTTAAAGGGTTATACTAAATAGACGGACAACTATTATTTTTGTTACAGTACTATGCAATACAAAGTAGTAATTTAACACTTTTTAACATTTCGACGCCTCTTTAGTACATCACTTTCTTATTCAGTAAAGCGCACTACTGTAACAATTTTCTACTATAAGTATCTTTATGGAAACTAATTACTCAACCTATGAAACATTTATTTTACCTTACACTTCTACTACTTTATACTTCCTGTATCGAAAAAAATAAAAAGAACACCTCCCCTACAGTAGCACCACAAGTCAATAAAACCGATACGCTTAAAACGCCAGCCGATTTCTTTCCGAAGCAAAAAGCACAGGTATTGGTTGTTGGTACCTTCCATTTTGACTATCCAGGTCTGGATGGCCATAAAACAATTCCTGAAGACCAGATAGACGTTTTAAAAGAACCAAAAAAATCTGAAGTTTCTGAACTGGTTGCCTATATTAAAAAGTTTAAACCTACTAAGATTGCTATTGAAGCAAACCCAGGTTGGAATGCAATGGAAAAGTTTAATGAATACAAAGCCGGAAACCGCAATGAGGAACGTGACGAACGCTATCAATTAGCTATGCGTGTAGCATCAGATCTTGCGTTAGACACTTTGTACTCGGTAAATTCTTACTCGCTAAGCCGTGATTTGTATACTAAAGATTCCATTTACCTAAAAAAAATTACTGGTGATGTAAACTGGGATTATGAGGATCCACTCTGGAAAGGGTTTGAAGACTGGATGGCCTACGACGACAAACTTGTCCCCAAAATGAACCTTACAGATTATTTTAAATATATAAACTCCCCGGAGGCTCATGAGTATGGCTACGGAATTTATTTACTCGGAAACTTTAAATCTGAAAACAATCAAGGGGCAGACCACCTCTCCATCTGGTGGTATAATAGAAACCTCAGGATTTTTAGAAATATTATTGGCATTACCCAAAGTCCTGAAGATAGAATTATGGTTATCATGGGCAACGGGCACGCAGCTATCTTACGAAATCTTTTCGAAGCTTCCCCAGAATATGAATTTGTGGAGTTTGATAGTTTGGAATAATTTTTAACTATTTTCGGGGCGTCCTATGCAGCGTCCTACACATATTTTATGGGTTATCGTATTTGCCCAATTTTGTTGCACCTCACTTTGGTTTGCCGGGAATGGAGTCTTAACACAACTTTCTGACGCTTTTCAACTTCCAGAACAAGCTTTAGGCTACCTAACCTCTGCTGTACAATTCGGTTTTATTATAGGGACGTTACTATTTGCCATAGTCACCATTGCGGATCGATTTTCGCCCTCAAAGGTTTTCTTTATCTGCTCTTTGTTAGGCGCCTCTATAAACCTGGGAATGCTATGGAGTGGAAATACGTTACCATCGTTAGTACTTATTCGATTTTTAACGGGTTTCTTTTTAGCTGGCATTTACCCGGTTGGCATGAAAATAGCTGCAGATTATTATAAGAAAGGATTAGGAAGGTCTTTGGGATACCTGGTAGGAGCATTGGCATTGGGTACAGCCTTCCCGCATTTTGTAAGTAGCTTTTCTGCCGAAATTTCCTGGCAATGGGTTGTTGGTATCACTTCAGGAATTGCGGTATTGGGTGGGTTTGTTTTGAATCTTTTAGTTCCTGACGGCCCTTATAGAACCGCTGCAACACAGCTAAAGCTTACTGCCATTCCGCAAATCTTTCAGAATAAAAAATTCCGAAGTGCAGCAGTTGGTTATTTTGGACATATGTGGGAATTGTATGCCTTCTGGGCCTTTGTCCCTTTTATATTGAGTGCTTATGCACAAGATCAGTCAATGACCTTAAACACTTCTCTCTGGTCGTTCCTAGTTATTGCTATAGGAGCTCTTGGTTGCATTTTAGGAGGGTATATATCTAACGCTTTTGGAACTAAAAAAGTAGCGACTACAGCGCTACTAATTTCCGGAATATGCTGTGTGGCATCTCCATTTCTTTATGCTACACCCCCTTTTATTTTTATTCCATTTTTACTGCTTTGGGGAATCGCTGTTATTGCAGACTCTCCTATGTTTTCAACACTGGTGGTTCACAATACCCAGCCAGATAACAAAGGAACCGCATTAACCATCGTTAATTCCATAGGTTTTGCAGTATCGATTGTAAGTATTCAGGTAGTTGCAACACTTTCAGAAACTATTGCCCCTCAATGTATGTTGGTCGTACTTACCTTGGGGCCTCTTTTTGGGCTATTCTTTTTTCTGAAAAACAAAAAGTGCGTTATGTAGGTACTCACATAAAAAAGCACACGCAACTATTAGGATATTTTCAGGCCATTTTTCACTTTTTTAGAGGGCTGAAGCAAGGTGACATCATCCCCGTCTACGGCACCTAAAACAAGGCATTCGCTCATCATAGGCCCTATCTGTTTTTCAGGGAAATTAACCACGGCTATTACTTGTTTTCCTACCAATGCATCAGTCGAATACAGGGTAGTGATTTGTGCCGAAGATTTGAGTATGCCTATCTCACTTCCAAAATCAATTTTTAATTTGTAGGCGGGGTTTTGGCTTCGGGAAACTCTTTTGCTTCTATGATGGTTCCCACCCGCATAGCTACCTTTTCGAAATCCTGCCAGCTAAGGTTATTCGTCATGAGTAATCTTCAGTTTTTCTCGCATTTCTTCAGAAATATAAGTTCCTGCTGCACTGTAATTATCTACGAGAAGTCCCTTTTTACCATCTTTTGTTTCAATAGCATACAAAATGGAGTTATCGCCAGGATCTGTCATTCCTTCAAAACGAAAATACCGTACAACCTCACAGTCACCAGCTTTCCATTCTTTTTTTAGCCCTTTAGATTCTATTCCTTCTTCTACCAGGTTAAAATCTTCAGTATATCCCTCTTCTTGTAATTGTTCTATCGCTACGGATAGCGAACTATATCCTTTGTCCATAATCTGTTAGTTTTGATTAAAGATACATAGGCAAATACAGACATTCAAATTTTTATTAAATGTTTAGTATATCCATTCTAAAAAAACCTCAGTTTAATGAATATTCAGAATTGTATCTTTGTAATGTAACGTATGGTATCAATCGATTACTAATAAAAAAACTTCTATGGCCTTAACACCTTCTACCATGATGCCTTTAGGCACCAAAGCACCAGATTTTACGCTAACTGATGCCAGCACCAACAAACCTGTACGTTTAAAAGATATACAAGGTGAAAAAGGAACCGTAGTCATGTTTATCTGTAACCATTGTCCTTTTGTAAAGCATGTAAATGAAGAGCTGGTACGTATGGCAAACGACTACCACGTCACGGGCTTTGGTTTTGTAGCCATAAGCAGTAACGACATAGAAAACTACCCACAGGACGCTCCAAAATTTATGTGGGATGTAGCCAGAAAGGAAAACTACCCCTTCCCTTATTTGTTTGATGAAACTCAAGAAGTAGCCAAAGCTTATGATGCCGCGTGTACCCCAGATTTCTATTTGTTTAACAGCGATTTAAAATTAGTCTACCGGGGGCAACTGGACAATTCACGCCCGGGCAATGGCATTCCAGTAAATGGTCGTGACTTACGAGAGGCGATGGATAATATCCTTAACAACAATCCGCAGCGAAAAGAGCAAAAGCCCAGCATGGGGTGCAACATTAAGTGGAAGGCGTGATATTTTACTTTAGAAACTTCTTTTTGAAGATCGGTTACCCTTGATAATGACATTTGTGTGACTTGCTTTCATAAAGTGATAAAAACAGTTATACCTTGAACAATTTGAGCAAATTCGACCAATTTTATCTGAAAATTAAAAAAAACAGATGGTATTGGTACTTTTCGGTTTTTTGCCGACTAACCTTAGCGATTGGCTTTATAGTGGCGGGAATGACCAAAATATTGGATGAACGATTCGCCAGCGGCTTATCCGAAATTCACCCAATGGGATCCTATCTAACAGCTCTGTATCATACAGGCTATTACTATACATTTATCGGAATTGCTCAGGTACTTGCCGCAGTATTATTGATAATACCCCGAACTGTAGCCTTGGGAGCACTTCTCTATTTTCCTGTAATTGTTAATATTTGTATCCTTTCTTTCGCAGTAAGATTTGAGGGTTCATTTATTTCTGCTCCACTAATGGTGTTGGCAAATTTATATGTTCTCGTTTGGAATTACGATAGGTTAAAATACATCTTACCGTTTAAAAATACACCTGATTTTGGAGTTATAAAACGTCCAGAAAAATACAGTAATAAATTCCCTTTCGGTTTTTTCGCAGGAGTCGCTACAACTGTTGTGCTTGTCATTCTTATGTTTAAGTATGGTCACGAAATTATGCCAAGAAATTCATTGTCTGAGTGTAAAAAACAATTTGCAAATTCAGAATTTGAAGATGCGGGAAATAGATTTTGTGAATGTGTTCATACCCATGGAACACCCTTAGAGGATTGCTTAGAAGAATATGCTAAAGCAAAAAAAATACCTAACTAAAACACACGTATATACGTTATTAAATTTCAACATAATTCAAAAACCAACCCATGAAACTCACCGACCTGAAACCAAGACCTGCCATTAAAAATAACACCAAATTGAATAACCAGTATCTTCATTTTGAAAAGTTTATAGCAGCATTGAAACAAAAAAAGCTATCAAACAAGGTACTTACTGCATTAAATAGTTCAATTGAGGAGTTAAATAGGGTTCCGGACAACGAGTTAAAAAAAGAGCTTAGAAAAAAACAAACGAGCATCATAAAAATCCTTGAGAAAGAAATGAAAATTGTACCCAAGAATTATTATCGGAATTTATGGATGGCGCTTGGAATGTCCATATTTGGGATTCCTATGGGTGTGGTTTTTGGTGCCTTATTTGAAAATATGGCTTTTTTAGGAATTGGGTTGCCTATTGGAATGGCCATAGGAATTGCAGTAGGGACTCAAATGGATAAAAAAGCTTTTGAAGAAGGAAGACAACTTGATGTAGAACTAAAATCCTAAGCTACAACACTACCTACTTGAGAAGGAAGAATGTGTCTTTACCTTACTTGTCGTTTTAGTTTTAGTCAATAAATGTAGTACTAAGCCTTTTGACATGGCTTACAGGTTTTTTTCTAATTGAACTTATAGGTTAAATACAGCATGTAACTATTGAGTAGTACTGCTATAAAATTTGTTAAAGTAACGGGTATGTCACTCTTTAAAAATCCGTAAACAGTCCAAAGTAACACGCCACTTATAATAATTGCGAGCATCCCTCTGGAAACATCCTTGGTTTGTTTGGTTCTATGGGCTTTGCTAATTTGAGGCACAATACCACCCATCGTCAAAACACCTGCTACCAAACCCAATACCATTTCCATAATTTAATTTTTTGCTCTTGATTGATATCTATATACGACACTTTTTAATGAAACATCCCTAAAGTTACTTGCTTTTAGATTAAGCTGTCACAGTTTTGTGAAATGTTTAGTGCTTCGCTATAAATGATTGTTAATGAACATTCTTATAACATAATCAGGCTTTTATAATACCTTTAATAAGATGTTGTGAGTTTTTAATATACCTCCTTTTTAATTTTGAATGACAGCTAAAGATTTTAATACAAGCAAGCCGAAAAAAGCCCCCAGACAGAAATTAGAACCGTTTGTTATTTGAAGATTTACGCAATCAACATAATTTAAATTGAATAGGGAATCTAAGACACGATTAAAGAGTATAACTTATTAAGCTTTTAAGTTCCACTAATCACATTTATAGAATAGCAATGATCAAAATATTTATAGATCTCCTTGGAATTTCCTTAGTAGCCACTCTGGCCATGACCCTTTTTAGTTATGCGTTGTCATATTTGACCAAAAGCAAGTTTGAAGAGCCACAGTTACTTAATTTACTAGTAAGCCGTCACAAACGACTTAAATATCTAACAAGTAGGGAGCACATTATTGGATGGGCGCTACATTTTGGTATCGGGCTTGTATTTGTAATTCTATTTTATGTAGTTCATAAACTTTTTGATGTATCTATAACTTATAGTTTTGGAGCATTCTTCGGGTTTATTGCAGGTATTGCAGGAGTTTTGGGATGGCAAATACTATTGTATATACACCCAGATCCGCCAGATTTCAACAGAAAATTATTTTTTATTCAATTAATAATTGCTCATATTATATTTGGGCTTACCATTATAACTATCTACTAACTTTAAAATTTGAACTATGGAAAACTGGGTCTACGCTTCACTACCTATCATCGGAAAAGTATTTTTAACAATTCTTGCTATTTTTACGATAGTCATTATCATAACACGTATTTCGGGCTTACGAACTTTTGCAAAAATGTCCAGTTTCGACTTTGCTTCAACAATTGCCATAGGTTCTATTATAGCAACAATTATTCTAAATCCAGACCAATCAATCCTGAAAGGTGGCGTAGCATTGGCTGGTATTTTATTTTTTCAAACTGTATTTGCATTTTTGGTACGCAAAATACCAGCATTTGAGAAATTAGCCACCAATAAACCCATGCTGATTATGAAGAATGGTAAAATTTTAGAAAGCAACTTACACAGCACCAATATGAGCGAAGAAGACCTCATCGCAAAGTTACGGGAAGCAAATGTGATACATTTTGACGAAGTACGCGCAGTGGTACTGGAATCTACAGGAGATGTCTCTGTGCTCCATACCTCTGAAGACAAAGAACTCATGGATAAAATGCTGACAGGCGTTCGTTCTGAATAATACCTAACTACGTACCATCAACCTAACACATTCAACTTCGCAAACCTCAGCAACAACTTTTTTAAACCGCCATTTTCAAAATTAATTTCAGCCTTGGTATCTGCTCCTACGCCTTCAATTTTGGTGATTTTACCTTTTCCAAAACGAACGTGTTCCACTAAGGTACCTACGTTTAAGTTTGCTTTGGACGCATCAAAATTTTTATCAGTTTCACTGCTAACGGGTCTTATGCGACGTAATTTGCGTAGTTGTTCTTCTGTGGGGCCTTTAGGCGGCGTCCCTGTTGTTGGTTTTCGTAGTCTTAGTTTGCTTCGGTCTACATCTTCAAAAATATCGGCATCTATCAAGGGTTTGTAGCGATGCTCAGTTACTGGCGTAAGGTAGTCTAAAAAGCTTTCGTCTATTTCTTCAATAAACCTGCTGGGTTCGGCGTCTATTAATTTCCCCCAACGGTAGCGGCTTTGCGTGTAGGTAAGGTAGGCTTGTTTTTCAGCCCTCGTTAAGGCTACGTAAAACAACCGCCG
>CENR01073764.1_pt1 | contig 19671 bp, 24 predicted proteins | sample 530181 | NCBI WGS metagenome assembly CENR01 (sample SAMEA2619677, study PRJEB7988) | marine metagenome | biome: marine biome (ENVO:00000447); feature: surface water layer (ENVO:00002042); material: "saline water (ENVO:00002010), including plankton (ENVO:xxxxxxxx)" | depth 5 m | reverse complement strand
ACCCGCACTTCCTACACGGATCAATTTCTTGACACCGTAATCATTAATAAGTTCGTGGCAATAAATGAGTGCTGAAGGAATTCCCATCCCTGTTCCTTGAACTGAAACGGCTTTGCCTTTATAGGTACCTGTATAACCCAACATTCCCCTAACATCATTATACAACTTTGGTTGGTCTAAGAATGTTTCTGCAATCCATTTGGCACGCATAGGGTCGCCTGGTAGTAATACACTGTCTGCTATTTCGCCTTTTTTTGCTTCTATATGCGTGCTCATTCTTCGTGATTTTTTGGGTCATACACTATTGCCACACCGTTGGATGTTCCTATTCTATTCGCTCCCGCGTTTATCATTTCAATGGCTTTTTCAGCAGTTTTAATACCTCCCGAGGCTTTTATCTGCAGTTGGTCGCCTAATTTTTTCTTTATGAAAATGATGTCTTTTACAGTAGCACCTCGCGTTCCAAATCCTGTTGAAGTCTTTACAAAATCTGCCCCAGCAAGTCGTATTAATTCACAAACCGATTTAATTTCAGCTTGGGTGAGATAGCAGGTTTCAATGATTGCTTTTAGCTTTCTGCGACCAATAGCTTTTTTAACGGCTCGTATTTCTTCACTCACAGACTTTGTAATTTCAGATTTTAAATACCCGAGATTTATGACCATGTCAATTTCGTCCGCTCCGTCATTGATTGCTTTACCGGCTTCTTCAATCTTTGAAATAGTAGAGGATGTACCTAAAGGAAAACCAACGGTAACAATAACTTTTGTAGGGTAGTTTTTTAACTCATTTGCAGCTAAATAGGCATAACAACTATTTACACATACACCATAAAAATCATATTTTTTTGCTTCATCGCATAAAGCAACAATATCATCAGTTGTTGCAGTAGCTTTAAGTAAGGTATGTTCTATGTAGGTTTGGAGGTTTGTCATTTTACTTAGAAAGAATGGTTTTAATAAGGTCTTGTTTTTGCAAAACACCGCTCTGTCGCCATACTTGTTTCCCGTTTTTGAAGAGTATCAAGGTAGGAACACCTCTCACTTGGTACTGGGTGGCTAAAGGTTGATTTTTATCCACATCTATTTTAACGATTTTTACTGCATCACCCATTTCGGCTTTAATATCTTTTAGAATAGGAGCAATTGCTTTACAGGGGCCACACCATTCAGCAAAAAAATCTACCAAAACGGGTGTCTCAGAATTTATAATCGAATTAAAGTTACTTTTCATTGGTATGTAAATGTTCTTTTAGTTTTTTAAATATTTTTCTTCTTGAAGCTCTTGAAGGTTGTTTCTTCAAAATATAGGATGAGAATGCATAGAATAACCATCCAAAAGCTACCAGAAACAGAATTCTTTGGTAAATACCTCGATATTCGGGATATTGAAACATAAGTAATGGCAATACCATTGCGATTAAGAAGACCGCAAATGTTTGCCATTTGTGGTTTCTTTTTTCAACAATAAAGATAAGAGTGAAACAAAATAAACAAAAGGCAAAACCGGTTAGCATAGAAAAAAGGGAATGCAATGCATCATTTGTATAATTGAAGATATAGGTATGTGCATCGAGGCCTGCAAGCTGATAAACTCCAGTAAAGAAAAGGCTTATACTGAAAAAGTAAAGTGCTGCCAATTGTTTCCAATATGGTCGTAACTGCTGAGTTCCCAAAAGCACAACAGCAAAACTCAATAGTATGATGGTCAAATTAGCAAACCAGTTCCCAGGTGTTTTCTGCGCCCCAAGCTCACTAATGGTATTCTCTGTTATTGCGTACCCTTCAAAAAAAAATAAAGGAAGTACAAACATAGTTGCCATTAACAAAGCATAGGCAAAAAGATAGATTTTAGCATATAGTCTCATTTTATAACAATAATGGATTTAGCTTATATTTTCGCAATACGGGCAGCAGTCTTTCCAAAGGAATCTCTACAGAGAACGTCCCAGTATAGGATGGACAAATAACACAATCGTCAAAATAGTATTCTACTTTATAATCATCTACCACAAAGTTATCCTTGTATTCGAAAAAGTCATCAAAGGTTATTTCCCAGCAATCGTAATAAATATCGCCAGAATTTATTTGTTCGCGTAAGACTTCGTTCAATATTTGTGTCATTTTTTCTTCCGTACCTTCATTAAAAAAATCTTCGTAATTCATGAAAACAGAACGCTCTAAATCAAAATTGAGACAATCAAAAGAATACGTGGGGTGCAAGGTGCCAGAGTAATAATTTTCTTTATAGAAGAGCACACTTATTAAGTTTTCATTTAAGTTGTAAATTTTATAGTCTACCAGTCGCTTTTCCTTGAATCTATTAATGCGTAACGTATCACAAATCATTTCTTTATCTTCCAGGATGCTTGCTTCCACACCAGCAATATCCATATAAGTTTCTTCCAGATATTCATTAAAATTTTGGTGCGATTCCTTTAATGCCGTATTTAAATATGGATAGTTAAAATCGATTAAATACAGATCCTCATCGCATTTGAAAGTTTTCTGGATAACAAGTTCTTGCAACAGTTTAGCATCATCTTCTTTATCTATAAGTGACTGCCGCTTAATGACAACCTGTTTTGTTTTATTGATTTCAATGTCAGTCGCTTGAGGTATAGAATCAAAAGGCAAAATATCTTCAAAATTTTCAGTCTGTTGTATGGTTTCTGCATCATCTTGGTCTGTATTTACCTGCTTTGGATCTTCTTTGCAAGACAGAAGTAGAAATGAGACAACTAATAGTATAATTTGTGTTCTTTTTTTCATGGTATTATTCTTTAAATAAAAGTTCTAATCTAGTAAGCATTATTAATTCACTTTTATTACTGCCCCTAAAGGCATTTGCGATTTTTCGAGCTGTACGTATAATGAGCTCTTTTCTATTTCCGTAGAAACTATTTTTTTTGTCATTATAATAATCCTCAAAATCATTGTAGCAGTCCTGAGCATCCATTTGCTCATAATCAAACCACTCAAACACAATAGCCATCTGGTATGCGGCATCGGTACCAAATCTATCTTCGTAGTCATCCATACTTTTCCATTCGTCTTCCACCATTTTAGCCAATGCATCGTATTCTGACTTCCGTACCACTCTGTCTGAGGCTGCCACAGCGTAAAAGAGTTCACCAATTTTTTGATAGAACAGTAACTCAGGTTTGCTTACTTTTTCCATTTTCAATCATTTTATGAGGTAAAACTACAGTTGCAATTTTGCACGTGCTATGATATTTATCAGTTAAAACTGTTATTATAAATTCGGTATTTTTACAGTATGGAAGTTTTTAAAAAAGGGAGCAATGTATTTAGGATTCTTTCGGAAGCTGTTTCTGAAGGAATCATATTTGTAAATCATCAACAAATTATAGTAGCCACAAACAAGGCTGCAAATATGCTGTTTGGATATGCCGAAGAAGAACTTATAGGACAACATCTGGACATTTTAATTCCTGAAAAATACCACAGCGACCATCATAAGCACGTGAAGGGTTTTATGAAGGGTAGTGACAAAAGGCAAATGGGACACGGCCGAGATTTATATGGAAAGAGAAAAGATGGTTCTCAATTTCCAGTAGAAGTAGGACTCAACCCTTTTACTATTTACGAGAATGATTATGTGATGGCACTGGTCATAGATATATCTGTTAGGAAAAAGGCAGAGCAAGAGCTAAAGCATTGGGCAGAAATTTTTAATGAATCGCTCAACGAAATTTTTATTTTTGATGCAGCTTCACTAAAATTTCTGGATGTAAACAGAGGGGCACAAAGAAATATTGGGTTCTCACTGGACGAATTGAGGGGGTTAACACCGGTAGATATAAAACCTGATTTTGATGAAGTAACTTTCCACAATACAATTGAACCTTTACTTAATGGGGAAAAAGAAAAGTTGAAATTTAATACTACCCATCAACGTAAAGATGGAAGCACTTATCCTGTAGAGGTGCATTTACAGAAAACTGTGAGAGACAATAAAGACACATTGGTAGCCATAATATTGGATATTACCGAGCGTGTCGAATACACAGATAAGCTGGAGAAAGAAGTTGTAGAACGCACACGACAGTTGCAAGATGCCCTTGCTAAAGAAAAAGAACTGGGCGAACTGAAAACTAAATTCCTATCGCTGGTTTCCCACGAATTTAAAACACCTTTGAGTGGAATTTTGACTTCTGCCACCTTAGCTGGAAAATATACAAAGACAGACCAACAGGAAAAGCGGGACAAGCATCTTAAAACTATTACCAGTAAAGTAAAATATCTCAATAATATTATCAATGATTTTCTTTCTATTGAACGGCTGGAAAGTGGAAATGTAAACTACAAATTTTCCACTTTCCCCTTGAGTAAAGTGGTAAACGAAGTTATTTATGATGCCAATATGTTACTTAAAGAAGGACAATCCATAGCGTATCCTGAGGGCATAGATAATATTGTAGTAGATTTTGATGAAAAAATATTAGAGCTGGTCTTGACCAACTTAATTAATAACGCAATAAAATATTCTTCAGAGCACACCACGATAAAGATAGTTGCCGAGATTATTGATGATAAACTAAAAGTTATGATTTCTGATGAAGGAATTGGAATTCCTAAAGAAGAACAAAAATATATTTTTAACCGATACTTTAGGGCAGAAAACGCCCTTTTGGACCAAGGAACAGGAATTGGACTTAACATAGTAAAGACCCACTTGGAGAAGTTAGGAGGCACTATTACCTTTAGAAGTATTGAAAATGAGGGATCCACCTTTGCCATTACCGTCCCATTAAATATCGAAAATAAATTATGAGAACCATCCTATTAATAGAAGACGATACCGCCTTACGTGAGAATACTGCAGAACTTTTAGAACTTGCCGATTATGATGTGTTAACTGCTCCAAATGGTAGGATTGGCATTGATATGGCCAAAGATAATATCCCGAACATCATTGTGTGCGATATTATGATGCCAGAAATAGATGGTTATGGAGTTTTGGAAGCCTTGTCTATAGACGAGAAGACTACACATATACCTTTTATCTTCTTATCTGCTAAGACGGAACACAAAGAGATACGAAAGGGGATGGATCTTGGGGCCGATGATTACCTTACGAAACCTTTTGAAGAAGAAGAGCTGATGAGTGCCATTGAAAGTAGATTAGCTAAAGCAGAAATTTTAGCAAAATCAATACCTCCGGTTTCTAAAACAAAAGAGGATGAAGGTGGACTCAGAGACTTAAATGAACTCAAAAACTTCTTTGATGACAATGGTGTAGTTTCAACTTATACACCTGGCGAAAAAATTTATGATGAATGGTCACACTCAAATACGGTGTATCTTATTTTAAAAGGAACTGTAAAATGTTTTAAGCTGGATGATGGAAAAGAACTCATTACCGCACTTTACAAAGCAGATGATTTTTTAGGATTTACCTCTTTTGAAAAAAGCATGTTACATCAAGAATCTGCTGTAGCTATAGACAATGTAGAATTGGCTGGAATTTCTAAAAATGAATTAAAAGAAATTCTAACTAAGAATAAAGAAGTTTCTCTTGCCTTAGTAAATGTTTTGAGCGATACTGTTTCTGAGATTAAAGAACAGCTTTTACAAATGGCGTACAGCTCGGTACGTAAAAAAACGGCCCAAACTATTTTACAATTTTCACAAATCCTCAATAAAAAACCAGACGAGGCCATTAAGATTTCACGAGCAGATCTGGCAAGTGTTGCGGGAATAGCCACAGAAAGTTTGATACGTACCTTATCTGAATTCAAAAAGAAAAATCTCATTGAGATAGAAGGGCGCAATATTACGATCCGAAACTTGGAAGCGCTGGAGATGATGGTGTAATTATTTTCAAATACTGACAATTGTCATTCTTTACTGGATAGCTCCCCAATACATTTGTGCTATAAGTAACAGTAATGCAACATATTTTAATTCCTACAGATTATTCCCTAAACGCTTGGAATGCTCTCGAGTATGCGTTTCAGTTTTTTAGTAAACAACGGGTAACATTTCATTTAATTCACGTTGAGACTTCCCACGCTATACTCCAAGATGAAAATCTACATACATCGGGCTTCCTTTCCTTGAATGAAATAGATAGCGAATTGCAAGATGAAATGGCTACGTTGCTGGAGCAAGCAAGTAGTAAAAAAGGGAGCAAAAATCATAGAATTGTCGCTTCTGTGGTTAAAGGGCGCTTTATCGAGCGCATCCGTGAATATGTAATAACCAATACCATAGATTTAATAATAATGGGCACCAAGGGAGCTTCTGGTATAAAAGAAATGACCGTAGGAAGTAGCGCAGGAGCAGTTATTACCAAGGTTAAATGTCCAGTTTTGGTCATTCCGGAAGAAGCTACTTATACGCCTCCAATAAATATTGGGTTCCCTACAGATTTTAACATTCCCTACACCAATAAGGTGCTACGTATTTTGCTAAGTATGGCAAAAACCCATAAATCAATGGTCAAAGCGCTTAGGGTTGCACAAAATCAACAACCCTTAAACGCTTTTCAAAATACCAATAGGGTGTATTTAAAGGATCAACTTGCTGAAATAGATCATAGCTTTCACGTAGTAGAAGATACTAATCTGGAAGATGCACTACAGTCTTTTATTAGTTCTTTCAAAATCGATATGGTGGTAATGATAGCAAAAAGCCTCAATCTTTTCCAACGTATTTTATTTAATCCCCGTGTCAAAAAGATAAGCTATCACACCCGGATACCTTTCTTAGTTTTACACGAATAACTCCCAACAATTTATTGAATAATTGATATGATTGGCTATACGGCTGATAAATATCATTTTATAAGGGTGTTTCTCATAGTAGATTTGGCATAGAAACAAAGCCAATCTTATGAGAACCATCATCATTCCTACCGATTTTTCTGAAACAGCCGAAAATGCCATCCGCTATGCGGTGGAGCTTTTTAAGTATGAAAAGAGTGAGTTCATTATAATGAATGCATTTGCAGATGAGGTTTATAAAAATACGGTTGAAATGGATCGTGATTTTTTTGAAGAGTACAAACAGAAGAGTGAGGAAGCTACCGAAAGAGCATTGCAAAAAGTGATTGCCAAAATATTGGAAATCTCGCCAAATCCAAAACATACCTATTACTACGAAGCGAGTTTTGGCAGCTTGGTAGATGAGGTTAACGATTTGGCGAACAAGCACAACGCAGATATTATTGTAATGGGTACCCAAGGAAAATCCAATAAGGACGATGTTACTTTTGGTAGCCAGACACTTCAGGTAATTAAATATGTTAGTTGTCCGGTTTTAGCGGTTCCTGTTGGTTTTCACGGGTATCCCCCAGAAAATATACTATTCCCTACAGATTATATGCTTCCATTCAAGCAAAGGGAGCTAAAGCTTATCAATACTATGGCAAAACGATTTGTAACGATGGTTCATTTTCTTCATATATCCAATGCAAAGGAGCTAACACACAGGCAAAATGACAACAAAGTATTTGCTTCCTGCTGTTTCGACGATGTTAAGACTTCTTACATAAAAGCACCTGGCGAAGACATTACAGCTGTCGTAAACAAGACTTTGAAAGAAACCGCTATAGATATGCTTGTTATGGTAAACCATAGGCATTCTTATTTGGAGAACATTCTGTATCGCTCCACCATCGAAAAAATAGGTTTGGAAATAGAAATACCTTTTTTGGTCCTTCAAAATCTACCACGATGACCAAACGCATAACTTAAAATTTGACCACTATGAAACGAATATTATTACCCACAGATTTTTCAGAAAATGCATACAACGCTATAGCGTATGCGCTTCAGTTATATAAAAATGAAATTTGCGAATTCTATTTGCTACATACCTATACCCCAGCCTTTGTAAGTGCAGGTAGTATGATAGATAGCTATTCTGCATTAACGCTTCAAAAAGTGGCCCAAGAGAATGCCGAGAATAGATTAAATGCTCTGAAAGAAAAACTCGATGATAATTTCAAGAACTCCAAGCACAACTTTACAACCGTAGCGAGCTTTAATATGCTCATTTCTGAAATGAAGCGAATAACCGAAGAAAATGCTATTGACCTTCTGATAATGGGTACGCAAGGTGCTACTGGTGCCAAAGAGATATTTCTTGGCACGCATACAATGTATGCCATTAAAAATATGAAAATACCTGTGTTGGCAGTTCCAGCTAATTTTAGTTACGAAGAACCTAAAGAAATACTTTTTCCTACAGATTTTAAAGTGCAGAAAGATAATCGTTATCTGGATTTAATTAAAGAAATATGCGAAACACACATATCAAGATTACATATTCTTAACGCCTATTACGGTACTCCGCTAAGTGACGAACAAAAAGGAACGAAGGAGTTTTTGGACATTTTTTTTGGCGCAAATGCACATCTATTTCATATTGCTGAAGGAACCGACGTGTTGGGAGCAGTTGAGAAATTTCAGATAAAGAATAAAATCAATTTTATGGTTATGGTTCATAATAAACATAGCTTTTTAGAGAATATCCTTTTTAAGCCAGTGATCAATCAAGTTGTGTACCATACCAACGTTCCATTTTTGGTAATCCCTTCCATAGAAAGGCAATAAAATCAAACAAAATGAAGACAATACTTGTACCCACAGATTTTTCTAAAAATGCATATTGTGCATTGCACTATGCAACACAACTCTTTTCAAATGAAACGTGTAAATTTATTATTCTACACTCTTTTGAAAATCAAGTCAGTAATCTTACCAGCAGGGTTGATATTGGTAAAACAGAAGCCGTTGTTGATGAACTTTATAACACCTATGAAAACAAATGTGATGCAGTGATGCACACCATCGTAAGGGATAATCCAAACGATGAACATACGTATAAAACCATTGCAACTTCAATAAGTTTAGCCAGAGCCATCAATAGATTGGTGGTCAAGGAAAATGTAAACTTCGTGGTAATGGGCAGCAAGGGGGCTACGGGAGCCGCGTCGGTTTTTATGGGTAGCAACACCCTACGGATGATTAAAAAAATTAAAAATGCACCCTTATTAATTGTCCCTCAGAAATTAGATTTCACGCCCATAAAAAAGATAGTATTTACTACCGGATTTAAGCGAGCCTATACCGCTGAAGAGTTACAACCTTTAATAACTATTGGAGAAGGTCAGAATGCAATTGTAAAAGTTGCGTATATTCACGAAAAGGAAAAAATGACAGAAAGTCAACGGGAGCACCTACACCAACTATTTGATATACTAAACCCCTTGAAACCAGAATTACATTGGTTACACGAAACTACAGATAAGTATGATGCTGTAACTTCATACATCAATAAAGAAAATGTAGAGATGCTGGCAATGGTCTATTACAAGCATAACTTTTTTGTCTCTCTTTTTCGTGAGGCTGTGGTAAAAAATATAGCCGAACATAGCGCAGTACCATTTTTGATTCTTCCATCCAAGAGCTGATATATATCATAGTTGTTGCCATCGTACCGTGTTATTTTTAGCCTATAAACTCTAAAAATCACTACGATGAAAAAGAAGATATTATTACCCACAGATTTCTCGAAGAATGCTTGGAATGCACTTCGTTATGCAAGTGAGTTGTACAAAAACGAAGAAGTAGATTTTTATCTACTCAATGCGTTTACGACAAACAATTTCGCTCTGGACAATATGATGGTGCCAGAACCTGGCGAGCAATGGTATGAGCAAGCAAAAACACGCTCAGAAACTTCAATCAAAAAATTGCTGAAGGATATTGAAGCACTGGAAGTTCCGTCAAACCATACCTACTTTACAAAGTCTGTCTTCAATACACCTCTCGAAGCGGTAAAGGCTTTTGTAGAAGACAAAGACATTGATATCGTCATTGCATCTACCAAGGGAGAAACAGATGATGTAGATACCATAATGGGAAGCAACAGTATCGATTTTATGGAAAAAGTGCGTAACTGCCCTGTATTTATGATTCCTGCAAATGTTTCTTTTAAAGAGCCCAATGAAATTGTATTTCCTACAAGTTTCAAGACACACTATAAGCGTAGAGAACTGAACTATTTACGTGAAATCGCTAAAATTACTAATGCACCCATTAGGATTTTACACGTTTCGAAAGAAGATAAACTTTCTGATGAACAGAAAGAGAAAAGGGCATTACTCGAAGAGTGTTTTGAGGGATTGAAATATACCTTTCATACACTTGAAAATACCAGTGTGCAAACAGGACTTAATGTATTTGTGCAAAGCCGTAATAGTGAAATGATTGCCTTTGTAAATAAAAAGCACAACTTTTTCGGCTCTGTTTTTTCAAGGCCAATGGTTAAGGATTTAGGGTTTAACGCCAAGGTGCCGGTATTAGCATTGCACGATCTACGTAATTGATTTATGAAAAAGGAAAACTTTAAAATTATAAAGTCGTCTGGTGACAAAGTAGATTTCTCTATTTCAAAATTAAGAAACAGTCTATACCGAAGTGGAGCCGATGAAGCTACCGTTGACAATATCATCAACGTGGTTCGTGATGAATTGTACCAAGGTATTTCTACCAAGGAAATCTACAATAGGGCATTTGCGATGTTGAAAAAAAGCAAATCCATCTATGCTTCCAAGTACAAGTTGAAAAAGGCCATATACGAATTGGGCCCTACAGGATTTCCGTTTGAGAATTTCATAGGTGCGTTGTTGGAATATTCGGGATATCAAGTAGAAGTGGGTAAGATTATGCAGGGCAAATGCGTATCTCACGAAGTGGATGTTATAGCTTCAAAAAATGGACAGCATATTGTAGCCGAGTGTAAATTTCACAGTGAGAAAACAACCACCTGTAATGTAAAAATTCCTCTGTATATCAATTCGCGATATCGAGATATTGTCGAGCAATATAAAAACACTTCCAAATGCCCTAACGAGGGCTGGGTAGTTACCAATACCCGTTTTACAGCAGATGCACTTACTTATGGAAAATGTGTAGGCCTTCATTTACTAAGTTGGGATTATCCCAAAGAAAATGGGCTAAAAGACCGTATTGATAGGTTGGGTTTATACCCAATCACAGTTTCAACGTTGCTGACAAACAGGGAAAAGCAATTTTTATTAAGTAGGGATATTGTTTTGTGCCGACAATTAGCAAATGACGTCTTTTATCTGGACCACTTGGGAATTTCTGAAAACCGAAAATCCAAGATTCTTTCTGAAATTTCAATGTTGTGTAACTTTAAGTAAAATGAATACATTAAAAATTCATTTTTTAGGTGCTTCAGGAACTGTGACAGGATCCAAATTTTTATTGGAAACACCCGAACGGAATATCCTGATTGATTGTGGAATGTTTCAGGGGCTAAAAGAGCTTCGCGAACAAAACTGGAAGGAATTGCCCTTTGACGTTTCAAGGATAGATACCGTTTTGTTAACCCACGGCCACTTAGATCATACAGGCTATTTGCCCAGATTGGTCAAACAAGGATTTACGGGTAAAATCTTTGGTACTGCACCTACATTGGAAATCACTAAAATCATATTACTGGACAGCGCAAAAATAAACGAAGAAGATGCAGAACGTGCTAATGAGGAAAGTTACTCTAAACACCAACCGGCATTACCTTTTTATACGGTGGAAGATGCAGAACGCACCATCAAAATGTTTGTACCAGCAGAAAAAGATGCTTGGCATTCGTTTTCGGAAAATTGCAGATATCGATTTAAGTATAATGGTCATATCATTGGTGCTACTTTTATTGAATTAGAATTGTACGGAAAAACGTTTGTTTTTTCTGGCGATGTTGGTCGAAAGGAAGACCTTTTATTGTTCCCTCCAGAGAAACCCCAAGGGGCAGATTATCTCTTCTTAGAAAGTACCTACGGCGGAAAATTACATCCAGCCGAAGGTGTTTCCGACAAATTGATTGCACTCATCAACAAAACGGTACACAATCGTGGAACATTGATTATCCCTTCTTTTGCCGTAGAACGCTTACAAACCTTGATGTTCTTACTTTGGGAATTATATAATGAAAGACGTATTCCAAATATTCCCATCTTTATAGATAGTCCAATGGGAAACAACGTTCTGGGTGTTTTTGAACGTTTTGCAAGTTGGCATAAAATCCCGCAAGCAGAATTCAGCGCAATGAAACACCGTATGAATAGTATTAAATCCTATAAGGAAACCTGGGAAACCATAGACGACCCACGACCAAAAATAGTGATTGCTGGTAGTGGTATGGTCACAGGAGGTCGTGTGCTAACCTATATGAAACAATTAATTGATGAGCCAACTACCACCATTTTAATGGTAGGCTATCAAGCTGAAGGCACCCGTGGGAGACAATTATTGGAGGGTGCACACGAATTAAGATTCTTCGGAAAGTATTATCCAGTAAAAGCTACTGTTGAGCACATTGAAAGTCTTTCTGCACACGCAGACCAAAACGGGATATTAGATTGGTTGAGCGAAATTAAAAACGTTCCCGAAAACACCTTTTTAATTCACGGCGAGCTCACTGCTTTGGATGCGCTTCGAGTGAAGATCCAGGATGTGTATGGTTGGAGGGTCACCCTCCCAAAGTTGTATAGTACAGTAGAAGTTTCGATTTAAAATTTTCTTCTGTTTTCTCCGTACCGCCATTTTGGTTTGTACTTTTTTTGACCAACCCAAATTTTTTAATAGCGTGTACTTTTATGTGTTCGACTACCCCTTCGGCAGCATCTGTCACAAAAAACAGTTTCATATCTTCTGGACTTATGCTTTCATTTTCGGCCATCAGCCTGATATGTTCACATAATTCCTTATGATATTCAGAATCAAAAATAACAACCGGAAAATTTTATATTGTTTTGGTTTGTATCAAGGTAATCGCTTCAAAAGTCCATCCAAAGTACCCATACCACCGGGTGTTACTACAAAAGCGTACGAATACTTTATCAATAAAAATTTCCGCACAAAAAAACAGGGAATATTCCATTTTTAATCACGGTAACATTACGATTCCACAACTATTTCGGTTTCCAACGTTACTTTAGATTTTATAGAATTAGAAATTAAACAAGCCACTTCAGATTTCTGAACGATGCGTTTGGCTCGGTCAATATCCTTTTCGTTTTTAATGGTAACGGTGGGTTTCAGGATGATTTTGGTCATTAAAAACTTTCCGTTTTCTTTCTCCAATATTCCTTCCGATTTGCAACCGAAGCTTGAAAACTCCAATTTTGAGTTTTCGGCAATGGCCAAAAAAGTGGTCATAAGGCAACTAACTACTGAGGCGGTGAACAAATGTTCTGGCGACCATATATGGGGCATTCCCTTCGGGAACTCTGGTGGGGTTGCAACCTCTATACAATTGGAAGTTGTATTGTCTCCTTGTATTAATTCTGGTGAGCACAATAAACCCTTGCGTTCATTGCTCCACTTTATATCAACGTTAAATTGATGTTTTTCCATTGCTTCGTTTTTAGGATTAGCTATTCAAAATTAGCTCGTTAGTTATTCTTAGTAAATGACATATATCATTTTTCACTGGCATTTTTCAAACTATTTTAGAATTTCTAAAAACCGATGCTTATGGAAACCCAATCACCAGTAAAACTCATCGCAAACTTAGAGAGACCGATTTGGTTTTCGGTGATCCGTTTTATGGAGCAGGACATCACTTTTATAAAACAACTGCTTACCGCACCCATTTACAAACAGAACGTACCCAATGTATTTGAGCGTCTTACCAAATACCTCACCCAAACTGATGAGCTAGGGAAAAAGGTATCAACGTTCATAAAAGAGGTGGCGGTTTTTAAAAAAAGCCTGGAAAATTATCCTGAAGAGGGCAACCCTTCCATAGATGAGTATTACTATGGGAGACACAAACATTTTAAGGATGAATATATAAAATTAGATGGAGAATTTTTGCAATTGAAATCTAAAATCTTTTGCTATATAAGTACTACGCTTTTATCACCAACCTCCAAAAATTAATACTTTGGAAACTGAAACCACGTATCGAGATATGCACATAAAAGCATTGCAATGGAAGGTGACATTGCAGCAAGCTGAGGAACTACTTTATGGCATTGAGAAAAAACTGCATACAATAAATTCACGTCCTGGAATAACCAATGTAGATGTTACAATGGAGCGGTTGTCGAAAAGCGCAAAGAAAAAATCAGAAGAAATAAACCGTATAAAACAAAGCATATCTTACTTTGAGAACAGGCTTTCGCTAATGAATGAATGTGATACTTCACAATGCGATACAGCATTTTTTGAAGAAGCTGAAGCAATATCCCTGCAAGTAAAGATAGTAAACAAAAATGTAAATGTGCTTAGTTCTAAAATTGATATTATAAAAGAATCTAAAATATTAGACTAATGAAGTAAAACTGATAATTATCATTTCCAGCACATTGACACTGAGGTATTTTTACAGTATAAAACAAATAGTAACCCTATAAAAATTCAGTATTATGTCTTTAGTAAAATTCAACAGAAGAAGAGTTCCCTGGATAAACGACGGGATAGCAAATTGGTTTGATACCGACGGTTTTTTTTCAGATGAGTTTTTCGCAAGAAAAGCCAACTTGCCTGCAATGAACATCAAGGAAAACCCAGAAAATTTTGAAGTTGAACTTGCGGTACCAGGTTTCTCAAAGAAGGATATTGAGGTGTCCTTAGAGAATGATATACTGCACGTATGTGCAGAAAATCGCAAAGAAGAAGTAGAAGAAAATCAAGAGGGCTATACGCGAAAGGAATTTAGTTACAACTCGTTCGACCGTAAACTTCAAATTCCTACGTCGGTAAATCAGGAGAAAGAAGTAAAAGCTACCTACAAAAACGGGGTGCTAAAACTGGAGCTTGCTAAAAGCGAAGCTGCCGTGGAGCCGCCTAAAAAAATGATTGAGATAGCTTAAACCTCTTAATTGAAGAGGCAGAAAGCTGGCAGTGAGGTGCTGTTCTCTGCCTTTTTTAAAAGTCCTTTTATGAATACCACAACTCATTTTAAATATATAGAATGGCGCAATACGAAAGGATTGCACGAAGATTCAATAAATGCCATTTCCGATCTTATGTTTCTAAAAGACGAGTTACATTTTCTAAAAGATCTGGTAGCAGAACACACACTGGAACTCATGTATGGAAAGTCTCACGAAGAAGCTGTTAAGATAGGTATAGCTCTTCACACCCTTGATGACAGATTGAAGAATTTATTAAAAGACCTTGTGGTACACTCGAACAATTTGAAGGTGTTAACAGATGATATTGATGTTCCCAACGAATTGCAAGACTACAAGAATGTACACTACAAATTAATGGTAGAGGCGATGGATTTTCATACAGACCTAAAGAAAACCAAGCGAATCATTTTTGAGATGATGGCGGATATAATGAAAAAGAGCAAGCAAAAGAAACTGTCCTAACTTTTATCTAAAAATGAAAAATATAACCTACAAAATAGTACAATGGAGTACACCAGAAGAATTGTATAGCGAATGTCTGGAATGGGCATCGCAATTAAAATTCATTAAAGACGAACAGCGCTTTCTGGACAATCTCATTAAAGAATACACGGTATCTCTAATTTCAGAAGATGCCTACAATGATTCTTTAAAACTGGTAGGGGAATTGAATACTGAAGAAAAGGAACTGTCTAAGTTATTTAAAAGAGTAAAAGATCATACTAACAGTATTGAGGTTTTGCTTGACGCTACAGCGGACGAACGCAAAGGAGCTGCATATAGAGAGATACATTACTATTTGAAAGTTGATGTATTTACGTATGCCAAAAAGTATCGCGAAACTAAAACGGCACTGTTCAAAAAAATCAAGAAGTTAATGAAAAATGAAAAACGTTGTCATTTACTGAAATAATCTTTTAAAACGTAGTATTATGAACAAAATCATTATGTATGTAAGTATCGCACTATCCCTATTTTTACTTTATAGTTGTGGATCCACAAAATTGGTACAACAATATAAAAACCCAGACACCGTAAACTTTGAAGCCAACAAAGTATTGGTAGTCGGTATTTCTGCCGACAAAGAATTACGACGTACTTACGAAAAAAATATGATAGATGAACTTGATAAAAAAGGCGTAATCGCTGTAAAAAGCATCGACTTTTTTGAAACTTCATTTACAGACAATAAAAAGTCCGTCGTGCAACTTGATAATATCGAACAACGATTATTGGAAGCAGGATTTGATGCTATACTTTTTACAAAGATTACAGGACGCGAAAGCAGAGTGACGATGGTAGATGCATACCGAAATTTTGCAAAAAGATATCAATCTTATGAAGATTACTTCTATGGAAATGTAAACATATATTACAGAGAGCAACAAGAACGTTATCAAGTCTATACTACTGAAACGTCATTGTATTGTATATGTCCAGGGAAGGAGAGAGAACTATTATGGCGTGGTGAGATTGAAGTTGTTGATGCAGAGAAAGTGAATCGTAATATTAGCTCTTATATCAAGATTCTTTTTGATACACTTAATGAAAACAAACTTCTATTACTATAGTCAAGATGAAAGTACTTATCTATAGTGCCAAACCTTTTGAGGAGCCTTTGCTTAAGACTGCAAATAACCGAGTTCACGACCTTTATTTTACGGAAGAACGACTTACTTCAGAAAATGCGATGCTGGCATTAAATTATGATGCTATTTCTATTTTTTCGGCAGATGATGCCTCAGATATCGTTCTTGAAAAGCTACACGATTTTGGGGTTAAGTTTATTACACTTCGTTCCGCAGGTCACGATAACATCAATTTAAAAACAGCCCGCACACTTGGGCTTAAAGTGGCCAATACACCAGAGTACTCTCCAAATGCCATTGCTGAACACGCTATAGCATTACTTCTCGCCTACAACAGAAAGTTAATTAAGGCGCAAAGCCAAACGTTACGTAACAACTTTCTTTTAGATAACTTGATTGGTTTTGATGTAAACAAAAAAACTGTCGGTGTAATGGGCACTGGGAAAATAGGAAGTGTACTGGTTAAGATCTTACACGGATTTGGATGTAAAATTGTAGCCAACGATACCAGTAGCGATGAGCAACTCATAAGAGATTATGAAGTAGCGTATATTTCTAAAGATGCAATTGCGGTAGAAGCTGAGATCATTTTTATTTGTTTACCCCTTACTCAAAACACACACCATTTATTTGATGCGGAATACATTAGCAAGTTAAAGAAAAAACCAATTATTGTAAATGTAGCGCGTGGTGCCATTGTAGAGACTGAAGAAATTTTAGAAGCGCTCAATAGTGATATTATTAGTGGGTATGCGACTGACGTATATGAGCTTGAGCACGGTATTTTTTTCTATAATCGATCTAACGATGCTCCAAAAGATGCAATTTTGCACCAACTACTTTGTCATCCCAAAACAGTAGTAACACCGCATCAAGCCTTCGCTACAAATGAGGCACTGCAGAATATTGCTTCAGCAACCATTGATAATTTAAATGCCTGGGATAATGGAAAACATTCGATTAATGAGCTTTCGTAGCTCTATTGATGTAAAAACAATAAAGGAATTAAGGTCCTATAGACAAGTGTTGAGGTGTTTGAGCCAAAGAGCAATCTTTCTAAAAAAGTTTCTTTTTCAATAAAAGCCGCGTGAATATCCACCTTTAATAGCTGTGTGGCAGTATTCACCGCAATAAGTCCAGGAATAGTGTTTAGACAGAAGTAGGTATATGGATGTTCTGGAAATAGTTTTTGTAGACATTTATTATCTTCTTTTCGGGACATAATAATTGCATCATCATCAAGTTCAAGCACGTTTAATTCGCATTGGTGCATAGTCAGCATTTCTTTAAATGCTTTAATGCCTTGAAAGGAAAAATCTTCACAGCGCTGGGTAGAAAACAAAGCACTTTTAATTCCAGCATATTTGTAATGATCGGGTATTGTTAATGTGGGACAATCGATGTTCCTAAGTACCTGTAAAGTGTTACTGCCAAATAAGTGTTCTTTTGCGCCCGTTGCTCCGTTAGACCCCATAATAATGAGGTCGATAGAATGAAATTGAACAGCTTGGTTCACAGCTGAAATAAAATCATCATAATCAAAAAGGCCATTAAATGTATAAACCTGCGATTTGTATTTCTTGCTCAATTTTTTAACTAATTGATTAATAAGTTTTTTATTGTCGTTTGCAATACTATCATAAATAGTATCAGTCTTAGAACCAGCAACAAGATCGTCACTTATATATTCTGAAATTTTCTGCACATTGAGAATATAGAAGTTGCACTCCCAATTTTCAAAAAATCGCATTGCATAGTCAATGGCGTTCATTGAGTTTTCCGAAAAGTCTGTAGGTAGAAGGATGTTTTTCATCAGTTTGACATTTATATGACGAATGTAAATTCAATAGGGAAGAAAAAGAATGAGATATATCAGTTTAAATAATTTACAGAATAAAATTTCTATGAAACAATTAATATGAAGATAAACTCATTTTACCAAATGTTAAGATTTATAGTATTAATAGAATATATTTTCTAGTCATTGATTTTCTTAATCTTAAAGGTTTTGATTTTTGAGTTTTGTTTCAGTAATAAACCTATTGCTAATACCAAAATTGCACTGGCGCAAATAAGTGTTAGGTAATAACTGTCAAATATCGCTTTATCTAGCCATATGGCACTGCCCTTGTAAAAAATGAGAGTTTCCGTTACTATATAACCTATAAGAAAGAGAAAGTACACAGTGAAACTGGTGCGTATTAATCTGAAATAATCAAAAAAGAGAAATAGACTCATACTTATAACACCCAAAAAAGTTAGGTGTAAATAACCAATGGTAAATTCTATAATTGAAAAAGCCAGATTTGCAAAATAAGGTATTGAGGTAATCAATTGAAGAATAATTTTTAAGCCTAAAATAACCAAAACGGTCTTGCCGATTAGAACCTGAAGATTACTAAAATTACCTTTCAACAAGATTTTATTTTTGGAAAACCATCTTAATAAAAAAAGAAAAGCAAAAAGCTGAAGAACCACACCTAAGCCATTCAATAAATACAAAACCTTTATTTGGACTGCCCAAAATATAGATAGGAAGAATGTGAAGACCACCCCAAAATTTACAGAGTAGAAAAGGTAGTTGTTTTGGTTTCTTGAAAGGTGAATACCTTTTTTTTCGAGTATTGCAATCAATATGCCCAGTAGGGCAACCAACATCCAGCCGTTATACTGGAAATGTAGATAGAAATAAATCGAAATTTTATACCAAACTGAAGCTTTACCCAAAGTGGCCATAACAATCCCTAAAGCCCAAGGGCCCAGAGTTGAAATTACATTATAAAACAGGGCTATTCGTATATACTTATACCAATTGCTGTGCTTCAGGTTTTTAGGTGTATTTCTTATAAAAAACCAAGCGTACCAATAGGATGCAAATAAGAACAAGGTCGAAAATGTGATTGAAAGAAATGAGTAGCCCTGAAAGGGAAAGGTGCACAACATTCCAACCAGTGTTATTTGTATAAACACATAAATTTGTCGGTATCGATTACTGTTCTTTTTTTCGTCTGATAAAAGTTTGTAGAATAATGTTATGAGTGCCAGATACACCCAGCCCAACAAAGCAATGTGGGAATGTCCGTGAACTATATGTCTATAATCCACGCCTATATCAAGAATATGCAGCGGCCTTAAAAAAAGACCCAATACAGCAGCT
>CENR01030340.1_pt1 | contig 19897 bp, 13 predicted proteins | sample 530181 | NCBI WGS metagenome assembly CENR01 (sample SAMEA2619677, study PRJEB7988) | marine metagenome | biome: marine biome (ENVO:00000447); feature: surface water layer (ENVO:00002042); material: "saline water (ENVO:00002010), including plankton (ENVO:xxxxxxxx)" | depth 5 m | reverse complement strand
CTTCCTTGGTCGGGGCGGTGAAGGGGTGGTGCAGGGCGTAGTAGCGTTCGGTCTCCTCGTCGTACTCGAACATCGGGAAGTCGTAGACCCAGAGGAAGTTCCACTTGTCCTCGGGGATGTACCCGTGCTCGCGGGCGATCTTGAGACGCAGCTCGCCCAGCGCCTTGGTGACGATGGAGTAGGTGTCGGCGCCGAACACGACGGCGTCGCCATCCTCAAGCCCGAGGCGCTCGACCAGCTCGTCCTTGATGTCGCCGAGGAACTTGGCGATGCCGGTGGAGAACTCCCCGCCCGTGTACTTCACGGTGGGCACGCCGCCCGCGCCGAACTGCTGGGCGAAGGGATTGAACTTGTCCGTCACCTTGCGGCTGAACTTCTCAGCGCCGCCGGGCACGCGTATGGCCTTGACGATGCCCTTGGGCTTGGCGAGGGCGTCGGTGAAGACGCCGAAGCCGGTCTTAGGGGCGAGGTCGGAGATGTCGACGAGCTCGAGATCGAAGCGTGTGTCCGGACGGTCGATGCCGTAGCGGTCCATGGCCTCGCGGTAGGTCATGCGGGGGAAGTCGGGGAGATCCACGCCGAGCATTTCCTTCCAAACCTTCTTGGCGAAGCCCTCCATGATGTCGAGCACCTCGTCGCGATCGACGAAGCTCATCTCGAGGTCAATCTGGGTGAACTCGGCCTGGCGGTCGGCCCGCGGGTCCTCGTCGCGGAAGCACTTGACGATCTGCAGGTAGCGGTCGCAGCCGCCGACCATGAGGATCTGCTTGAAGAGCTGCGGCGACTGGGGCAGCGCGTACCACATGCCCGCTTGGTTACGCGAGGGCACGAGAAAGTCCCGCGCCCCCTCGGGCGTCGAGCGGCACAGCACGGGCGTCTCGACCTCGATGAAGTCGTGCTCGTCGAAGTAATCCCGTGTGAGCTTGGCCACGCGGTGACGCGTCCGCAGGATGTTCTGCATCGTCGGGCGACGCAGGTCGATGTAGCGATACCGCAGGCGGACTTCCTCGTTGGGCAGGTCCTTCTCGGTGCTGGGGATGAACGGGAGCTTCTTGGTTTTGCTCAAACGCTCCATGGATGTGACGAGGACCTCGATGGACCCGGTGGGGATCTTGTCGTTCTTGGATGCTCGCTCGCGGACGGTGCCAACGAGCTTGATGCAGTCCTCATTGCGGAGCTTGGAGGCCTGCTCGATGAGCTCGGCGTTGTCGCCTTCAGTCTCGAAGACGGCCTGGGTGAGCCCTGACCTGTCCCGCACATCGACGAAGACAAGCCCGGTGCCGTGGCCCCGGTAGGCATTGACCCACCCGCAGAGGGTGACGGTCTGGCCGATGTGCGATTCGTTGAGTTCGTTGCAGGTGTGCGTACGCATGGGGCTCTTTCCGTTCGGGTGCGTGAAATGAGAATGGATGATACGCGTCGCCGCACGGAAAAAGCACCCTTTACGGGTGCTCTGTGGTGGTATTGACATGTCCAGATGATCGATCAGGCCGCCTGCGTATCACCATGGACGCCGGATCGTATCGCGAACTCAGCCAAGACATCGAACCAGCATGTCCACGCGTCCTCTTGTCCGTCTGTCCAGGTGTAGCCAGCGGTCTCTGCCATTGCTGTTTGGATTGAAGCGAGGAGCACCGGGAGGTTCGTTTCGTCAATCCCAACACTTTGTGCGATCGAGGCGTATCGCTCCATGACACTCCGGGCACCATCCTGGTTGCTGACGGTCCCGATGATTTCCTCGATTCCAACCGCGATTACCCGCTCGTTGCTTGGAAACTTGAGCCGAAGTGTTGGATTTGCAAACTCCAGCAGGCGGCAGAACTCACTGGTAATGTCATCTATTCGTGGTCTGAGCACACTCAAGCTCGACATAAGCCGGTTCGATTCGATCTGGTCAGGCAGAATGACGCTCATGGGAATGGCTCCTTGGGGACCGGTTTGTACTGAATGAAACCGGTATCGGAGCCCGAATGATCGGACTTGAGTCCGAGCAGCATAATCCCTACACACAGCACAAAGAACGATCCCAATAGAGGATTGGATCGCACGATTCGCCCTGAATCACGAGCAGTTGGCGTATGTGGCTGATTTCAGGAGTTCCAAGCTCAAGGCTCAGTGGGGGGCTACTTGAGCAGCGTCTTTTGAGCCCCGTTGAGGTCCTTTGCGATCGGGATGAGCTTGTCAAGCTTGGTGAGCTTGATCACCTGCATCGCGTCATCGGACAGGTTGAGCATGACCAGGCGCCCGCCGCGTTTGGCGAGCTCGGTGTTCATCGTGACCATCGCCCCGAGCGCGGCGGACGAGATGAACTCGACCTGCTCGAAATCGGCCGCGATCAGGTTGCGATCACTCGCGTCCAGGTACGCCTTCATCTCCGCAATGAGCAAGGCAGATTCATGCTCGTGAAGCTTGTGCGAGGTCACGCGGACGATCGCGCCTTGGTCAGCGAACTCAGTACAGGTGATGAGGGTGGATGTGTCGGCCATGCGTCCATCATACCCGAAACAGTGCTGTTATGAACCCATGAAAAAACCGGGCACGAGGCCCGGTTGATGATCGAAACACAGTAACCAGATTACAGGTTCCCGCGCCGTTCCTGCTCGAGCTCGAGCGATTCGAACAGGGCCTTGAAGTTGCCCTTGCCGAAGCTCTGCGAGCCGCGGCGGCAGATGATCTCGATGAAGAAGGTTGGGCGGTCCTGCAGGGGCTTGGTGAAGAGCTGGAGCAGGTACCCCTCGTCGTCGGCGTCCACAAGGACACCCAGGTCCTTCACGCGCTTGTGGTCTTCCTTGACGACTTCGTGTCCGTGCTCCTTGAGCATGGTGTTGACACGATCCCAGACCTTCTCGTAGTAGGTGTCGGGCATATCGAGGAAGTCCACGCCGCGTCGACGGAGCTCGGCGACGGTCGCGAGCTCGTCGTCTGTACGGAACGCAAGGTGCTGCACACCCGGGGTCATGTTGTGCCACTCGAGGTATTCGAGGATCTGCGACTTCTTCACACCATCCGCGGGCTCGTTGATGGGCATCTTGATGAGATTGTTGCCCGAGGCCATCACCTTGGACATCAGTGCGGAGTATTCCGTGGAGATGTCCGCATCATCGAAGTGCTTGAACATCTTGAAGCCCAAGACATCCTCGTACCACTGGACCCACTCGTTCATCTTGCCCTCTTCGACATTGCCGACGAGGTGATCCGTAAACATGAGCCCGCACGGGTGCTTCTCGTTGTAATCGTTGAGCGGCGAGTGATGCTTCTTGAAGGTTGGCATGAACAGCCCGCCCTCACGCAGGTTCTCATGCGCATACTCCCCGGTTCGCGAGACAAAGGTGTGGATCATGCGACCGTAGGCCTTGATCGATGCAACGGTGACGCTGCCCTTGTCGTCTTCGAGCGTGCGGGGTGCCTGGGCCGATTCGCCGCCGTTGGCGATGGCCTGGTTGTAGGCGGCTTCGGCGTCCTGCACCGTGAGCGCGACTTCCTTGATCCCGTCGCCGTAGAGCTTGATTTCTTCCGCGGCGGGGTGGGTGTCGTTGAGCGGAGTGGTGAGCAGGAGGCGAATATTGCCCTGCGTGAGGAGATAGTCAGCCTCTGTTCGCGACCCGGTGGTCAGGTCGGCGATCTGATCGATCCGGAAACCGAAGGTGTGGGCATAGAAGTAGGCTGCCTGTTTGGCGTTGCCCACATAGAAGCGCACATGATCGACATCGATCAGCTGCAAAGGATCGGCGGAAAGCGCGGGGCTCGTCGTCGAAGCGGTCGTCATATCGAATGTCCTTGATTCAGTTCTTGGGCGGCCTGTTGCCGATCTCTTCGCCCAAGCTGAAGGCGTCACTCGGCGGGAGCCCAGGTCCCGGTGAACTTATTTTAGCACCATTTTGGGAGGCTGCCAAGAACAAGTTTTCATCGAGAACCCGTGATTCAAGTGAAACCAATCCGATTTTCATCCTGGCTTCATCTGCGTGGCCCAAACTGTCTTCATGAGAAAATGGGGACGATTTCAACTTCAAGCAGCATTGCTGATGCTCATCGCATGCGTTCAGCAGCAGGCAATGGCTCAGTCCAAGGCGAATCTAGAGACGCCTCAGGCCTGTGTTGAACACTTCATAGATTATGCCCGGGCAGAAGATTACGGGCGTGCAGCACAGGCATTAAATATGCGGCTCTTGCCGAACCTTTCGCCGATTATGGCGGCGGAGCAACTTCACTTTGTCCTCACGCAGGAACTCTGGATCGATTGGTCGCGCCTTCCTGACCAGGCAGAGGGGATTGGCGATACATCTCCGGTCGTGGGGGCGAATGACTCGGCGGGAAAAGAACGAAAAAGTATTTCTCTGGGAGAGATCGACCTCAATGGGCGATCAGTCCCGATCCGAGTAGAACGGGTTCAGAGCAGCACGGGTGAACACATCTGGCAGTTCGCGGCACAGAGTGTGGAAAACATTCCGATGCTGTATAAGGAGCATGGGCCGGGTTGGATCGACGACCACACTCCTGACTGGGCCAGTGAACGGGTGATGGGGGGCGTGGCGATCTGGAAAATCGTCGTGATCTGTATCACGCTTGTCGTGGCGCCACTGGCGGGATACTGGGTCTCGCGGATTCTGAAGTGGATTGTTAAGCGTGCGGACGCGGTAACACTGAAGATGCTCGAGAAGCTTGACTGGCCGATCAGCATCCTCGTAGCGGCATTCGTGCTGTGGCTTGTTGCGGAGTTCGGGATCTCACTCCCAGGGGCGATCGCGACAATTGCTGACCCAATCGTTCTGGTTTTGCTTATCGCGGCCCTGACTTTCCTTGTGATGCGGGTCCTGAATGTGGTGATCGACACTTTCGCCCGGGATGCGATTCGAAAGTTTCATGAGGAGGGCTCTGAATCCGAACGCCGAGTGCTCACTCAGTTGACAGTAGCCCGTTATACAATTCTTCTCGTGACCGCGTTTGTCGGTGTCGGCGTTGTGCTTTTGCAACTCGACATGGCTCGTACGCTTGGGATCACCCTGATGTCTTCGGCTGGGGTTGCCGCGGTGATTTTCGGGATAGCAGGACACGCGGTGCTTGGAAACCTAATTGCCGGGCTTCAGATCGCGCTTACGCAACCCTTCAAACTCGGGGACACGGTCTACATCGAAGAGAACTGGGGGACGATCGAGCAGGTGAGTTATACCTATGTCGTCGTAAATGCCTGGGATCATCGACGGCTTGTGTTTCCGATTAAGTACTTTATCGACAACTGGTTCGAGAACTGGTCGCTCAACAAGACCTATCTCGTGAAGCCGATTTACCTCCATCTGGATGCGCGGGCTCCAGTAGATGTCATACGGGAGAAGTTCATCGAACTCGCGAATGAGCATGAGAAGTTCGATGCTGACGGAGCGGAAGAGCCCGAGGTGCTCGTCACAGATACCGACGGTGATGACATCGTCCTGCGTTGCACATCGGGTGGGGCGACCGTCCATGATGCATGGATTATGTCGTGTGATCTTCGCGAGCAGATTGTGGCGTTCGTCCGTGATTTGGATGGAGGTGCTTACCTCGCCCGCACCCGGATCGAGCTTGAGCGAGAGAACAGATAGAATGATGGCATGAACATCATCGAGAAGATCCGAGATACAGAAATCAAGCTCCGCGAAGCGACAGACCCTGTACGGCAGATGGAGCATTGGGCATTGCTCGAGCGTCTGCTCGGTCGCATGCCGGTCGACCAAGCGGAACTTAAGAGGATTACAGCGGAACGGGATCAGAGCGCTCTTGATGAGATGATCCAGAGGCTTGAGAATCCTGAGGCCTTCGAACAATCAGAATCTCTCCCGGATTTCAACCAAACACAGCTGAATGAGGCCCTTCGTGCGTTTCGGCACCGGCTTAAATATCTGAAGCTGGATCAGGAATCACAGATTTCTCAGCGAGAAGTGACGAGCGGGAAGAAGGCAGATATCGGTTCAATCCAACCGCCCGGTCCGTCCGAGTTCGACCCCAAAATCTGGAAGGTACTGGTGAAGAACGGGAAACTGGTAGATGAAGGGCACGGTTTCTATCGCGAGCCGTATTCAGGGTGATGCTGCGTTGATTTACGGCCCAAGTTCATCGAATCTTGTCGCCCATCGTCGCGAAAGTGCTTGTGCGGCGCAATAATGAGGGCATGACTACGATCGAACCGATGCAGTACACACACCCGCCCCGAGGAGCATCCATGAGCCCCCACGCACAACCTGTGTCCTGGATCGATGCGGAGCCTATGCGTCCGCCACACGCCAAAATAGTTGCCACACTCGGCCCCGCGAGTGATTCGGACGAGACGCTCGAGAAGCTTATTGAAGCCGGGGTGTCTATTTTCCGCCTGAACTTCTCGCACGGATCGCTCGAAGAGATGGACGAGCGTCTCATGAGAGTCCGCCGTGCGATTGAAGTGTCCGGCAGATGCGTCGGAATCCTTGGTGACCTGCAGGGGCCCAAAATGCGTGTCGGGGTGGTTCCCGACATCGACCCAGATGGTGGAATGATCGTCAATGCCGGCGACGATATCGTGTTCAAGAGAGGGCAGGGCGAAGCGGAGCTGATCAATGGCATCCCAACATTTGGGGCCTCGTTTGATGAGCTTTATGACGATGTGCTTCCTGGGCAGCGTGTTCTGATCAATGATGGGCATATCCGCATGCTCGCCGTCGATCAGGTCCCGGGCGAGTCGCTCCGTTGTCGAGTGACCATCGGCGGTCGAATCACGAGCAAGAAGGGGATCAATCTCCCCGAGTCAGAGCTCAATATGCCCGCGATCACAGAGAAGGATTGGGCGTGTGCGAAATGGGCCGCTGAAAACAATCTTGACTATGTCGCTCTTTCATTTGTCCGAACCCCGCATGAGATCCGTGAGCTCAAAACCAAACTTGAGGAGTGGCGTCCCAAGGAAGTTGTTGAGCAGTACGATGAAATTGACCATTCAATCCCCGTTGTAGCGAAGATTGAAAAGCCACAAGCCGTTGCGAATCTGGATGAGATTATCGAGGCGACTGACGCGGTCATGGTCGCTCGTGGCGATCTCGGTGTAGAGATGGATGTCGCGAAGGTTCCAATTATCCAGAAGTACATCCTCTCGCGGTGCAACATGCTTGGGAAACCGGTCATCGTTGCGACCCAGATGCTTGAAACCATGATCGACTCCGTCACTCCGACGCGTGCGGAAGCGTCTGATGTTGCGAACGCTGTTCTCGATGGGTGTGACGCGGTGATGTTGTCTGGTGAAACCGCGGTGGGCAAACACCCCCGTGTTGTGGTTGAAACGATGCAGCGGATCATCCGTGTCACCGAATCACGCATGGATGAGATGACGCTGAACCAATCCACACCGACGCTCAAGGAATACCCGTTTCGCTCTGCGGCTCTGGCCAAGGGCGTTTGGTATATGGCTGATGAGCTTGGGGCGAAGGCAGTGGCTGTCTGGTCTGAGGCGGGCGGGATGGCTAGATACCTTTCTCAGAACAACTTCCGAGTGCCGATCTACGCATTCACATCTTCCAAGTTGGCATCGCGACGAATGTCCCTGTACGGCGGTGTTCACCCGATTTATACCGAGCCGCCAGAAACCGGGCGTCTTCGTGATTGGACCGACATGGTTGAGAATCTCATCCGCAACGAGGGCATTACTGAAGACGGAGATACGGTGCTGCTTGTTGCGGGCAAGCCTCTCGGGGCGCTGCTAGCACAGAGCACCGTCTCAATTCTCCGCATGGGTGATCCCTCTTCAGGATTCCGTGTCTCGGATACTCGGTAAGGTTCTCGTCACGGCCAGTTCAGTCGCAGCGATCCCGATGGGATTGCGATGATACATCACTGCGAACATGTCAATACAAAACGCCCCGCCGACCAGCGTGGGGCGTTTTCGTGTCCGATATGATTCAATGAAAAACGGGGGCTGAGTGCTCAGAGCGATGCGTCGTACGCGGCCGCATCCATGCATTCATCCAGCATTCCTCGGTCTGAAATCTTGATTTTGACGAGCCAGCCGTCACCGTAGGGGTCATTGTTCACGAGTTCGGGGTTGTCTGAGAGTGCGTCATTGACTTCAACGATCTCGCCTGATGCGGCGGTGTAGATATCGCTTGTGGTCTTGACGGATTCAACTTCGCCGACGGAATCGCCTGCGTTCACCTCGGTGCCTGATTCCTGCATTTCAACGAAAGTGACATCCGTCAGTTGATCGACGGCATATGTCGTGAGCCCGATCGTGACGACCTCGCCATCAACCTTGTGCCATTCGTGCGATTCAGAGTAGACGCGATCGGTGGGGGTGCTCATGGGTCTCAGTTCCTCGATGTTGAGTGTGGGAAAGCCCGATTGTAGACGCGAGTCTTGAATCGGCAAGGGCTGGAGCAACACGGGTTTCTAAACAAAAAACACGCCATTCACGCCCATGGATCGGGTTTTCCGATATGATTTGTAATAGCTTGAAGCACCCCGGAGGATCCGGGGCTTTCGGCCGTCTGTACACGCAGTCGTTTTCACACTCGCTTGACAGCCGACACGGAGGTTGCGCTGATCATGACCCAGGCCATATCTACTACCGCCGAGATGACACCACCCCAAGTGGTCTCCGATGCTCCAGTGGTGCTTCCACGGGCAGCTGGTTTGCGACTGGCATCGCTCACCCTTTCGGGGTTCAAGAGTTTCGCGGATAAAACGACATTCTCATTCTCTGATCCGATCACCGGGATCGTTGGCCCGAACGGGTGCGGCAAATCCAATGTGGTCGATGCGATCAAATGGGTCTTGGGCGAGCGATCCTCTAAGTCTCTGCGTGGCAAGGAGATGATCGATGTCATCTTTGCAGGATCGGCGGTCCGAAAGCCTGCCGGCATGGCTTCTGTGTGCCTTACCTTCGAGAACCCCAAGCTTACCGAGGAGCTTCTAGAGCAGCTCGCTGATGCGGTCGGTCGTGCGGAGGCGCTGGCATCCGAGGAGTCGCAATCTGATGAAACTGCTACAGACAGTCAAGAGCATCACCCCATTCACGATGAGCATGTTTCTGATGAAGAAGCAGACCGTGCCGCCGAAGAGGGCGAGTCAGAGGCCGCTGCGATCCTGACAGCGCGTCACCGAATTGGTCGTCCGCTACCTATCGACGCTGATGAGGTATCCGTTGAACGACAACTCTTCCGCGACGGTAAATCGAAATACATTATCAATGGTCGGACTGCTCGGCTCAAGGATATTCGCGATCTCTTCCTCGATACTGGCATCGGTGCTGATGCGTACTCGATCATCGAGCAGGGCAAGGTTGATCGCATGCTTCTCGCCTCTCCTATGGAACGGCGGGTGATCTTTGAAGAAGCGGCCGGAATCGCGAAGTATCGCTTGCGCCGTGTTGAAGCACAGCGAAAACTTGAAAAGACAGAAACGAATCTTGTTCGTACGCGTGAGCAGCTCGATTCTACTGAACGCAGGCTCCGACTCGTCAAGGGGCAAGCAAGCAAGGCACGCCGATTCCAAGAGCTGGACACGGAGTACCGTGCGCTGCGCATGTCTCTCGCCTTTGAGCAATACGACGATATCCGTCGTCGGCTTGAAGGCCTCACCTCTCAGCTGGCTTCTCTTGAGGATGAGAAACGCGTAACCGAAAAAGCATTACGCGATGCCGAAGACGAGCACAATGAGGTGAGTCAAGATCATCACGCACGCACACGCGCTTTGCGCGAAGTTGAGGAGCAACTCACGAAGGCGAGGCATCAGCTGGAAACCGCGCAGCAGCGGGGGGCGATGACTTTAAAGGCGATCGATGAAGCCGCACGGGGTGTTGAGCTTGAAACAACCCGGCTCGAAGAATCAACATCGCGACTGAGCGAGTTGGACAAGGCGATCGAACGCCATGCGGAAGGTGTTGAGACACTGGAGTCGCAGCTTGAGACCGCTCAGGCCTCGCTGACCCAGGCAAACGAAACCAAGCACGCCGCGGCCCGTGACGCGGCTACTCATCGTCAGCAGCTTGATGAGACCCGGGCTGCATGTGCCTCGATCGAGCGGGAGCATGCAACTCTCACGACGCGTGTCCAGTCTGATGAGCGACGCATTGAATCGATCACGGAGCAGGCGAATGTGCTGCGAGAACGACAGGCGTCGCTCGTATCAACCAAGGAGGAGCGAGCTTCGCATATCAGTCAGACGCAGTCTGAGATTGAGAAGCTCGAATCTGAAATATCGACGCTAGCTGCCGAACTCGATTCGATCACCAATGACGAGCAACGCATTGGAGATACTCGTTCGCAACTCGCAGAGCTGGTGGATCAGTTGGACGAGCAGCGGGTCCGCCTGGAGACCCGAACGAGTACGCTTGAGGAGATGGTGAAGTCCCGCGTTGGCTTGGACGATGCGGTTCGCGCTGTGCTCGAACGCAAGGAGCAGGGGCAGGGTTTCTCAGGAGTGCTCGGTCCTCTGGCGGAACTTATTGAGGTCTCAACCGAACATGCCAGCCCGATTGAATCTGCGCTGGAAGACGCTCTCCAGTCAGTTGTCGTTGAATCTCTGGCGGCTATGCCGACGACTTCAGAGTTGGATGATCTCCCCGGGCGAGTGACCTTCCTCCCGCTTTCAGGGATGGGGGATTCGCTGCCCAGCGATCTTGCATTGAATCAGTTGGCTTCCGTTCTCGGGCCTCGTGTCACTCGTCTACGTCCGCTTGTCAGCGCACGAACCAACAATCCACTTGTTGAATCGATGCTGGATCGTGTGCTCGCAAATACACTACTTGTTGCAGATCTTGACACGGCGATGTTGCTCGCTGCAGGACCGCTCCGTGGCATTCCCGCGAGATTTGTGACTCATGCCGGGACGGTGATCGAGCCCGATGGGCGAGTGTGTGCGGGGCCCGTAAATGATAATCCCGCAGCGGGGCTGCTCGCTCGGCGTGCCGAACTTGATGAGCTGAGCGTTCTGCTCAGAACACATACGAGTGAGTATGAATCCAAGCGGGCCGAGCTGGCCAGGGTTGACGAGAACGCATCTCGCCTCGCTGAGAAAAGATCCACGCTCCACTCATCGGTTGCGAATGCGAAGCAGGCCCTGGTACAGTCCCAGCACACTCTTGATAAACATCAGAGCGAGCTCGATCGTCTGACTCGAGAGATTGAACGGATTCAGAACGAGCAACGCACAAACGGGCGTCGTTTGGAGGAGATAGCCTCGGAGCGACAATCGCTCGTTGAGCGAGCTGAAAAGCTCGAAGCGCTTCTCAAAGAGCAGCGGTCGAACGCTGAAGATTCAAAGTCGCAGCTGCAAGAATGCGAACGGGTTCTGGAGGAAGCAAACGAGACTGTTGCTGCTGCACGAGTCCAGTCTTCAACCGTACATGAACAGCTCCGTTCAGAGCAGCGTCAGCTTGAGCAACTCCGCACGCAGCGAGATGAATCAGAGCGTCAGTGCGCATTGGCACAGCGACACATTGAACGATCGAAAGCGATCCTCGATGAACACCAGCGGGTTGCCGAGGAATCGATCGAGCAGGAGCGTGACGCGACCACGCGTATCGAGGCTCTTGAGACGCAGACTCAGGAGTCGGTAGCTTTAGTTCGCGAGACCGATCAGCGTCTTCGGGTCATCAATGAACGATTGGCCGCGGTTCGTGATAGTGCAGAAGCATTCCAGAGAGATTGGCACGCGATTGAGCTTGCGAAACGCGAGACGGAAGTCAAACGAGAAACGATCGAAGAACGAACGATCGAAGATCTGAATATTGATCTGGTGATCGAGTACCCGGAATACCGCTACATCATGGAGCCGGGTGATATCGAGCGGATCGATATAGAGACGACTACTGCCCGCGTGAATGTTCTTCGAGACGAGATCAAAAAACTTGGCAATGTCAATATCGCGGCCATTGACGAAGAGCAGAACCTTGCGGAGCGCAACGACGAACTTATCGCTCAAGTGAAAGATATTGACGAGGCACGCATTAAGCTCGCGACGCTTATCGAGAAGCTGAATGTCGCGTCTCGAACACGCTTTGGCGAGGTATTCGAATCGATCCAGCAGGAGTTCGGCGGCCGCAACGGTATGTTCCGCCGCTTGTTCGGTGGGGGGCGTGCAGAGGTCCGGCTCATGGGGCTCATCAAAGAAGTCGACGGGCAGAAGGTCCAGACGGATGAGATCGATCTGCTCGAATCGGGCATCGAGGTGATCGCGAAGCCCCCGGGCAAGGAACCTCGTTCGATCAATCAGCTCTCAGGGGGCGAAAAGACCATGACCGCGGTCGCGATGCTACTTGCGATTTTCCGGTCCAAGCCGTCGTGTTTCTGTGTGCTGGACGAAGTTGATGCGGCTCTTGACGAGGCGAATGTTGGGCGCTTCTGCTCAACACTCGACATCTTTGCTCAACAATCACGATTCATTGTGATCACGCACAACAAGCGGACCATGCAGGCCACGGATAAGCTGTTCGGCGTCACGATGCAGGAACGCGGTGTTTCCAAGCGTGTAGAGGTCCGTTTCGATCAGGTCGGCGAAGACGGCGAAATATCGAAAGATGCCATTCAGAATGAGCCCGCTGAGTCGGTTGTTCATGATGAGCAGCCGCATGACGACGACGATTCGAAGCCGACCGGCGCCCTCCGTGCGGCTCTCGCCTCCATGAGAGAAGAACCTGTCGCCGAGACGAGCTAGCACTTGGAATAGTATGCGTATCTGCTATACTCATCGCATGATGAGAGAGAGCATATTGGCCATCGTATTCGCTTTCCTTACTTTGTTTGTTCCAGCTGCGCTGGCAGATGTTGTGACGCTCAAAGACGGCACGGTGTATGAAGGCACCGTGACAAGCGAGAACGCGGCACAGGTTGTCATCGAGATTGTCATCTCGAATATCAAAACAACGAAGACATTTCCTCGATACAAAGTTCGTTCTGTTGAATACAAGCCTCTCCCGGACGATGCGTCCGATGAACGAGACACGGTTCCCGATGATGAGTCTCAAGACACATCTTCGCCACTTCCATCCGAAGAAGAATTAGTAGGTGAAGACAATGACGATGATTCGGTAGATCGGAATCCGCTGACTGCACGCGAGCGACTCGCGGCGAGAAAACGCCGCGTCCTGTACATGGAAATACCAATCAATGGTGCAATTGGTGAGCTATCGAACGCGTATGGGTTGCGAAACGCGCTCAAGCAAGCCGAGCGCAAGGGTGTTCAGCACATTGTGTTCACAATCGATTCGCCCGGCGGATTTGTGTATGACGCGGTTGAGGCCATGGAAGTGCTCAAAGAGTACGACGAGGAGTTTGAGTATCATGCGGTTATTGATGACGAGGCAATCAGTGCCGCGAGTATTTATGCCGCAGCATCAGATCATATCTGGGTTCGATCTGACTCTCGCTTGGGTGGGGCTGTCGCCTATTCAGACAACACATCGACCGGAGCCGCTGAGGTCGATGCCAAGATGAACTCAATCTGGGCAGCTGAGATCGCATCTCGCGCTGTGGAAAAAGGACACCCTCCAGAAGTGTTTCGTGCTATGGTTGAGCCAGCCGCAGAAGTATGGGTAGATGATGAGGGCAAAGCCTACCCTTCGAGGCCAAGCACGCCGGGTGCGATGCAACTCGATAACTCTTCAACAGTGCTCACTATCCGAGCAGACCAGATGATCGAGATCGGAATGGCAAAGCTCTTGGAGGGCGAGATCGATGCACTCGGCGAGCTCATGGATATTCAATCGTGGTACGAGGTGAAACGGATCGGAACCCGAGCGATGGAAACCGCGGGGGAAGAGCGGGTCAAGCTTGGTGAGAAGTATACTGAAGCTTTGGAAGTATTTCGTCAAACATTTGAATCCTACGAACAGGATCATCCTGAGTCATTCAGTGATTACTATTTTGTACGAACCCAGAGAGGTGAGTATCTCCCTGATGGGCCAACCATGATCCGTTGGCGTGAGCGAGTCGATAAGACTGTCCGGCATTGCGACATCATGCTTGAAGCACTCACGCGGATGGCAGAAGTGAATAAGCGTGCTGCAATAATTGGTGCTCTCCATCTCGAAATCATTGAAGATGATCTTGGAGATAAGGCGTACACCAGTATTCAGCGTCAGCGTGATTGGCTGACCTCAAACCGGAACCGCGGCCCGGAATACAACTAGCCTGCGCATCGGCCGCGGCGAAATTTGTTTCAGTCCATTGGTTCGATGAGTGTTATCTCGATTCGACGAAGGCTTTGAGTTTCTCCAACCCATCCAGCCAGCCCTCTTCGAACTCGGCTGGTGCCGAATCATCGAACTCTCCGAACATTCGATGGTCAACACTCACTCTTGTTCCGCTGTCTGTGCCCTCGAACGAGATCGTCATATTCATCAGCACCGCCTGTGGCATCGTGCAGTCTCCACTCAGCCGGATCTTCTTCCCCGGCTTGAGCATGGTGACTTCTCCGATCGTATTGAAACCTCCGTCTGGAAGTTCGATATAGAACTTGCCGCCGATTCTGCAATCGAATCGGGTTGGGGTTTGGGATTTCGATTCCTCGTTCTCAAAGAACCAGTTTTCTGGTTCATTGATGAACAGCTCATACACACTCTGGGGTGTCGAATCGATATGGACTTCGCATGTTGCGACTGCAATCCGTGCCGGTGACTCGATTGTTTTCGTGCTCATTTGTTCGGCTCCTCTGTTCGATCAGACTCTGCAACATGTTTTAGATTGTTGAGAGCGCTGGCCCATTGGTTTTCGTATTTGCTCACCCATCGTTCGTAAACCTGTCGGATAGGGACTGCATTGAGGTAGTTCCAGCGCGTCCGCCCCTCTTTGCGATGCACGAGCAGATGTGCTTCCTCAAGTACCTTGAGGTGTTTCATCACGCCAAAGCGTGTCATATCAGGGAACTCCGCTGCCAGTTCACTCGTGGTTCTTCGACCATTCCTGAGTTCGTCCAGGATCGCCCGGCGAGTCGGGTCGGCGAGTGCTTTCCAAACAAGATCATGTGATTCCCAAGATGTCTTTTTTGACTCGCCGTCCATGGCATCCTGTTTCATATAGGTGACTATATGGTCACATTCAGGTGAGTGCAAGTCGAATCACGGAAGATGCTCCATTTGGGACGAAAATCGGCATCTATGATCATTGGATGCCTATCTCCACGACCAAGCCCTTTGAAGTTGTCTCGAGCTATCAGCCTGCGGGAGATCAGCCCGGAGCGATTGATGCCCTAACTTCCGCGATTGAATCGGGCCAAAAACACACCTGTCTCCTCGGTGCCACGGGAACGGGGAAAACCTTCTCGATGGCCCACACGATCGCGAGAGTGAACAAGCCAACTCTTGTACTTTCGCACAACAAAACCCTTGCTGCTCAGCTCTTTGAGGAACTCAAGGCTTTCTTTCCGAATAACTCGGTGAACTACTTTGTGTCGTACTACGACTACTACCAGCCCGAGGCGTACATACCTGGGCGTGACATCTACATCGAGAAGGATTCCTCGCGGAATGACGATCTCGATCAGCTTCGTCTCGCGGCCACATCGAATCTGATCCAGCGTCGAGATTGCATCGTGGTTGCATCCGTGTCTTGCATCTTTGGTCTCGGATCGCCAAGCGCCTATTCGGAGAAGGTATACACCCTCACCCGGGGGATGCAGCTGCCGCGTCGTGATCTCTTTCTTTCACTCAATGCGATGCAGTACGAACGCGCAGAGATCGATTTCATGAGAGGCACCTATCGCGCACGCGGCGACGCCATCGAGGTTTGGCCTGCCTACGAAAAGTTTGCGATTCGCATCGAGCTCTTCGGCGATGAAGTTGAGCGTATCGAACTGATTAATCCCACTTCCGGCGAACTGCTCGCCGATGAATCTCAGTACTTCCTGTTCCCCGCGGTCCATTATGTCATGCCGGAGGACCGCATGAGCGAGGTGCTCAAATCGATCCGTGAAGAGATGGATGATCGGGTGATGCATCTGCGTCATGAGGGCAAGTTGCTCGAAGCCCAGCGACTACTCGCACGGACGAAGTACGATCTTGAGATGATCGAGGAGGTTGGGTATTGCCAGGGTGTCGAAAACTATTCGAGGTACATGGACGGACGATTGCCGGGAGAACGCCCCTTCACATTGCTCGACTACTTTGATTACGCGCCCGGTAGGGGTGGGAAGGCTCAGCCGGTCATCGATCCTGACGCAGAAGCGATTGATTCTCGCGATCATGAGTATGACGCCGCTCGATTCGGCATCCATCGAACCAATCTCAAGGATTGGATGATTATGATCGACGAGTCCCATGTGACCATTCCGCAGATTCGTGCGATGTTCAATGGCGACAAAGCACGCAAAGAGGTTCTTGTAGATCACGGGTTCCGCTTGCCTTCATGCCTGGACAACCGACCGCTTCGATTTGAAGAGTTTGAGGCTCTCGTGCCTCAGGTCGTTTATGTTTCCGCAACGCCCGGCCCATACGAACTTGAGAAAACGCAGGGCGAAGTGATTGAGCAGGTGATTCGTCCAACCGGGCTCGTTGATCCGCAGGTTGATGTACGCCCCGCAAACGGTCAGGTGCCGGACTTACTTGATCGATGCAAGGAGGTTGTTGAGAATGGCGATCGCGTCCTTGTTACAGCGTTGACGAAGCGGCTCTGCGAAGATCTGACGACCTATATGAGCGACAATGGGATGCGTGTCCGATACCTTCACTCTGATATCGACACCCTCGAGCGTATCGAGATCCTCACGGATTTGCGGCGAGGCGATTTCGATATTCTCATCGGCGTGAACCTGCTCCGAGAAGGACTCGACCTGCCTGAAGTGGCGCTGGTGTGCATCTTGGATGCGGACAAAGAGGGGTTCCTGCGCAGCGCGACATCACTCATCCAGCAGATCGGGCGAGCTGCGCGAAACGCGAAATCACGGGTTATCCTCTATGCTGACAAGATGACCAAGGCGATGAGTGAAGCGATGGATGAAACCCAGCGTCGCCGAGAGAAGCAACTCGCGTACAACGCCGAGCACGACATCATCCCGATCACGGTCCACAAAGAAATCCGAGGCGGTATCGAAAACATCCTCAAGGCACGCAAGACCGCGAAAGCTGCGACATATGACGAGGCAGACGATCCTGCGATTGATGCCCACATGCTCATGAAAGCGCTGGAAACGGACATGATGGAAGCGGCAGAGGCAATGGACTTCGAATCTGCGGCTTTGCTCCGAGACCAGATGAAGCATGTCCATGAACTCATCGAGGAACATCAAACAGATAAAATCCTGGATGGAGAAACTTCTCTTTTCCTCCGCCGTTCAGAGATCGCTCGCGCGATCAGTGGCAAAGCGGGCAAACCCGGGGCGCCGAATACCCGTCGGGGAAAACCTCGCCGGCAAAAGGGTAAGTAAATCAATCAGCGAGGCGAGATTAGCAGATTGCGGATCTGCGAACGCCCTAACCGCATTGCGCTCGGGGCGGCCGCGATCAGTGAGAGTACAATCGCGCAAGCCCATGCCAATGCAATCGCATCGATTGGGAGCGCTGATTCGAGATCGATCCCGATAACGCGACGGTTCATTTCTCGTCCGCCCCAAGCGGCTTGAATTCCGAGTCCTGTCCCGAGCACGCATGCGCTGAGGGCAATGATGAGGGCTTGAGCCGTGATCAATCGGACCAGTTGCCCCTTGGATGCCCCAACCGCGCGAAGAACACCCATTTCATACCGACGAGCATTGATCTCCGCGATGATGAGATTCGCCACGCCGAAGCAAGCAACGAGCATCGCACCAATCGCGACGGTTGAGAAAACCACGAGGGTGGATGCAAAGACCGCCTCGATCTGTCGCCGGATGATTCGTCCGGATCCGACATTCAGCACGCCGGCTCCGAGGAGTGCTTCTCGGATTTCTGCTACCGATTGTTCATCACCAATCTGTGCAACCATCTCGTCATTCAGGTCGATTTGGATCAACTGGGAGACTCGCATTCCAAACTTCTCGATCATGTCATCACGCGAACCAAAGACCGAACCGATCGCTTGGTTGACAAAGTTGTCTCCGAGATCGAAGTACTGGCTGACAAGCTCGAGGCCTGGAGAGGTCACTACGCCGACGATCTCGAAATCGTGCTGTGTGCCATCTGTATCTGTACACGAGAAAGTGTCCCCGACACCAAGGCCTCTGGCGACAAGGAACTCGCGTGCAACGAGGACCGCGCCACCTTCCTGAAGTCTGCGGACCGCGGTTTCCTGTTCTCCTTGTACAAACTCAAGACGGGCCATGCGGAGGAATGGCTCCGGTTCAAATGCGATGAAGTTTGTTTTGTAGGATGACAACCCCTCGACCCCGAACGCATCAGTTCGAACCGCTCGCATTGAGATGGCACATGTCTGATCCACGAGCGGCATCTCGTTGAGTATTTGCTGTGCTTCTTCGCTCAGCGGCAGCCCGTATGCAAACGCGTCGGGAAACTCAATTTTCCCGAGCCAATCACGCATCGCGGCAGACCCATTCGTCCAAATTCCAATCATCAGCGCCAGCCCGGTCATGAGCGCGCCCGCGGTGAAACCGTGCCGATAAGGCGTTGCCCTTACGGTGCGCCCGAGCAACTGCGGCGGGAGTCTAAAGACGATTGAGATCGGCTTCGAGCATAATCGGGCGATGATGACCACAACGGGGACTGATACCAGAAAATACCCGAGGAACATGAGTGGCAGTCCCACTCCGGTATACAGATAAAAGAACCATCCTTGATCTGCAAAGAACAGAACGATCGCGATCATTGTGCAGATACCAAGCAAACCGGCGATGCTGACCATCCCAATGCCGGTCGCGGACATCGGGGTTGCCCGCACGCTCATTGCACGCAACGGAGAGAGCGACGCCGCACGCCATGCTGGCCAGAGCGCCCCGAGCAAGCCCGCGAGGATTGCTCCAAACACTGTGAGGCTGAGCATAATCGGCGGAATGACCAATCCCTCAGCCATCTGTTGATCAAATATCTGGGTCAGCCCATACGCCACGCCGATCCCGCAGGGTATCCCAATGATCACACCGATCCCTGCAACAGTCGTGCCGACGAAGAGCTGTGCAATGGCTAACTGACTTCTCGGCGCTCCGATCGCGCGGAGGACCGCGAGGGTTCGCTGTTGTTCTGCAACCCCCGTCGTTAACCCAGTTGTGATAATGAATGCCGCAGATATCAACGCGATCACGGAGATCAACACGAACCCGAGTTGAGACGCCTGCATGTTTTGTTCAACGCCCGAGGTGATCCTCCCAGTCGTTTGGAGGAGCGCATCCGGGAACAGTTCATCTTTGTATCTCTCGACGAATAACTCTGGGTCGACTTCTTCAGAGAGTTTGAGCTCAATATCTGAGAGCCGACCCTTTTTCCGAGCAAGGGCGTCGAGTGTGGAAACTGTCGTATACGCGATAGGCTTCCCGCCAAGCGGGGCTGGTTTCGCGAGGCCGACGATCGTAAGCGTGCGGGATTTGCCAAACAAACGCGGGACAATGAGTGTGTCACCGATTCGAGGCCCAACTCCCCTATTGAGTCGGTTCATCTCTTCGTCATTGATAGCTACATCGCCCAATGAAACCACAGGGAACTCGAGATACAACCCGGGGGCTGAAAACAAATCCGGTCCTTCACCGGATTTCATCTGCTTCGCGTACGCCCATGACAGTCTTTGAGCCACGCGCATATCGATCACGATCTCGTCAACTGCTCGCGGGTATCGTCCCTCTATAAGTGTGACCGGGCGGGCATCAAACTCGATATCCGGATTGATCCCGTTTACGAACACATTCGCCGCGTATCGCTGGTCAACGACCCTGATACCGCCATCGACGAGTTGATGTTCGGGCTGTTGCACGACCAGCGAGAGCGTCGATTGCAACCGTGGCACGGCTTGTTCAACTCCGTGCCAGTTGGCTACGGTGCCAAGCAGGGCAG
>CENR01073765.1_pt1 | contig 19981 bp, 21 predicted proteins | sample 530181 | NCBI WGS metagenome assembly CENR01 (sample SAMEA2619677, study PRJEB7988) | marine metagenome | biome: marine biome (ENVO:00000447); feature: surface water layer (ENVO:00002042); material: "saline water (ENVO:00002010), including plankton (ENVO:xxxxxxxx)" | depth 5 m | reverse complement strand
TTACGGTTATGCCCCGCCAATGCGCTCTTACGATCACTTCGGTTTCAAACTCGAATTTCTTCGTCCACCGCAAAAAATTGATTTTTTGCAAGGCTTTTATAGGATACATTCTGAAACCAGATTGCGTATCGGTTAGCTGCAGCCCGGTGACACTCCGCACCCAAAAACCAGAAATCCGATTTCCCCGGGCACTGCTTTCTAATACGTCTGCCACATTCATATTCCTATCGCCAATGAGGAATGTATTTTTGTCTTCGGAAGCTTCGATGGCATTCACAAAATTTGGAAGGTCTTCTGGAAAATGCTGCCCATCGGTATCTAATGTAATAGCACGTTCATAGCCCAGCGCTAAAGCCTTCTTAAAACCGACTTTTAAGGCATTTCCCTTCCCCCTGTTTTTTGGTAGATGAATTTGAATTAGCTGCGGGTAATTCACCAGCAGCTCTGGAGTTACATCTGAAGAACCATCGTTTACCAGAATAATTTCTTCCGTAAAAGCAAGCACCCCATTCAAGATTCTGGGAAGGGTCATTTCATTATTGTAGGTAGCCAGAACTACGCAGCATTTAAGCTGTTTAAGTCGTTCCGCTATAGTAGTAGTGCTCTCCAAAAATAACCTGTTTTAGCCAAGTTTTGCGAATACAAGTGAACATTGCATTACTGTGACTCCATCGACAAAAGTAGTGCTATTTTTAACTTTTAAGGTGTTCTCTTCCTGCTGAAATGTTAGATGAAACTCCAACGTGTCCCTTTCAAAAGGATTTACCGGGGTAAGAAACTTTACACGGTTGGCAGTATGCATAAAAAGTAAAGTTTTGTAATGTTTTTCTGTAAGCTCTTTTATAATTTGAAGCATAGCGACCCCAGGCAAAACCGGATGGTTGGGGAAATGTCCTTTAAATACTTCGTGCTCCTGGTTAAGTTGAAGTATCACAGAAAGCGTATGTTCTTCAACTAATTTTCGGGCCTGGACGGTATAAAAGTTGTCTAAATTCATTTGCTATTTCTCTGTGGGTCTCTGTAGAACTTCTTAGAAAAGCAATACCGCAGAGACTCATGGAGACATCTGTTATAAGGTAAAGGTTTCTGCAGGAATTTTTACATTCGTCTTCCTTTTGCTGAAACGTATCAAGGTATAATCGGTATTGGGTTCTATGAGTTTAACCTGAATCACTTCCCCTTTTTCTTGCGTGAAGGTAAGTTCAAAAACTGAAACAAATCGCTTCATTTTTTTATCTCTTGGAATAAACTTCACCAGATACCCTTCTGCAGTATTAAAATAAGAAATCTCGAATTCATCTTCATCAAACATAGCACCTTTAATACTGTTTACAATTAATTCGTTAAAACTTCGAAACAATTTGTTGCTACTCAGTTTTATTTCATCTTTCTTACCATTGTTATCTACCAGCAGGAGTTCCTCTTTAAAGATTACTTTGTACGTCTTTGGAGTTGTATACTGCCAAAGTATGTTATCTGGAGCTTGAAAAGCCAACATTCCTTTTGAAACAATTGGCTCTGAGAGCATTTCTAACTGCTTGACCTGTTCAAAATTACTTGTTATGGACGAAGTGTTTTTGGCAGTTTCCTGTACTTTTTCTTTAAAAGCTCGTTGTTCTTTTTCAGATAGTGGTGTTTGCCCAATGCATATAGTTAGGGACAACATTGAACCTAACAAAAAGAAAATAGTACACTTATTTTTCATCTATCAATTCGTTAACGGAAACTGTTCTGTATCCGTGGTGCTGCAAATATATCAAAGTGTGTTCCAAAATATAAGGAATGTTTTTATGCGTATCATGCAGCAAAATAACAGCTCCAGGCTCTATATTCCTTTGTATAGATTTTAGCATAGCATCTTTGTGGCGTATAGGAGACGTATCGTACGTGCGCAGACTCCACCCTATTACTGTGTGTTTTGTAAATTCAATGGCTTTTGCCAAATGTGGTGTTGTAACTCCGTAGGGAGGTCTAAAAAGGGCAGGTTTTTTACCCAAGATTGCTTCCAATACGGCGTCATTTTTTTCCAGTTCTTCTATCCAGCATTTAGTGCCTTTAAAACCAATATAAGGTTTATGAGAATAACTATGATTGCCAATGGTGTGTCCGGCATCAACTATTTGCTGCACTAACTCTGGATATTTTTCAGCATTCTTTCCTATACAGAAAAATGTTGCCTTGACCTTGTACTTCTTCAACAAAGCCAATACTTTTGGGGTATACAACGGATGTGGGCCATCGTCAAACGTAAGTGCAATTGCGTCGCTTTGGTAAGAATTTAAGTTTGTGAAAGATTTCAAAAAAAAATTGTGGCTCATAGAAAAGGAACCCACAATTAATAGCAACAGGAAAAGAGCAATGAGCACATAAAAGACCCAAACTGGAAATTGCATGAACAAGCTACAAAGGGACAATGCTATAAATAGCACTATAAAAAGTATGAGCGTCCTTTTAAAATTCATGTTTTTGAAAGCAAAATAAAGCTATGATTTTGCCCTTTTTCTTGAGTATAAATTAAAATATTTTGATACTTGGGTGTCACATCTGGTTCACAATTATAACCTGGCGCACACTGCTCCTGCAACAAATACTGTGCCCACCATACTGCAAAACCCATGCAAGTATAAAAATCTCCTGAATATTCTTTAAACGGAATCCGCACAATCTTTGGTAAAAATGATTTTGAAACAACATTGTAATACCCATCATAACTGTCGCCAGTAGTTCCCAGGAAAACTGCATCAATACTTTCAGTTTCCAATTGATTTTCACGTAAGAACTGAAGCATTTTTTCGGTAATGTCATCTTCTGAAACAGTTCTGAAAGTCTGTAAGCCTCTTAAAATCACACCTTCTTCCTTGACTTCCTGAGAGAGCACGAAAAAAGCGGTTCCTTCTCCATAAGGAACCTGTTTAGGAATTGTTTCCTGTTGTTCTTTTAGTCGAACATATTCTACAAACTCAGTTCCCAATTCGTCTACACACCCTGCCAGAACAGTTGTTGCGCTCCCTTCTTGCAATGCAAGTTGTGCATCAAACAAGGTACTTTCAAAAGACAGTGAACCGTGAACGTAGGTATTGTTGTAGGCTTTACAGTGCAACCCAAGTGCTATCTGTCCGCCTACCGTATTATGTGTGGACTGAATAAAAGCTGTGGGCGTTAAAAACTCTTCCTTGTTTTCTATCAAGGCGTTCAGAAACTTTTCGGTATCCAGCATACACCCCATCCCGCTACCAGTGATAATGGCATCGGGTTGCTCCACATTTGCTTTTTGTAAAGCTTTAGACGCGGCTGCCACACCCATTTTTACAGCAGGCGCCATTCTCCTTGCTGCTGCAGGCGGTATAAAATCACGATACTCAGGGTGTTTTGCCTGTACTTTTCCCTCGGAAGTTTTTAATGGAACCATGATTCCGTCCTCAAAACTATCCTGAGCAGTAATACAGACGGCGCTATGAATGTAAATAGGTTTCACGCTTTACTGAATACTAACGATGAACAATTACCTCCAAATCCAAAAGAATTGGAAAGCACATTTTGCAACTCTTTTTTATAAAGTTTTACAACGGGTTTTAGTTGTGTTTCCGGCATCTTAGCTTCAAAATTAAGGTTAGGAAACATACAGTTTTCCTGTAACGCTAAGACTGAGAACACCGCTTCTACAGCACCTGCAGCAGCTAAGGTGTGGCCTGTAAATGGTTTAGTAGAACTGAAACCTGGAATTTTGTTATCAAAAATTCGTTGTAACGCAACACTTTCAGACAAATCGTTATTGGGGGTTGCTGTTCCATGGGCGTTCACGTAGTCTATTTTTGATGGTGCTATTCCGGCAATCTCCAGTGCTTTTTTCATTGCTAAAAATGCGCCTTCTCCAGTTGCCGAAGAGGCGGTTTGGTGGTGTGCATCGTTTGCATTTCCATAGCCTGAAAGGTATGCAAGGGCGTTCTTTCCTTTGGCCGCTGCTTCAGATTCTAATACAAGATAGGCTGCAGCTTCGCCAAGGTTTAATCCATTGCGGTTTGCATCAAAGGGCTTGCAGTCAGTTTCAGATAGCAACAGTAAAGATTTAAATCCGTTAATGGTAAACTTTGAAAGGGCATCGGTTCCACCCACGATCACCCGATCCAGCTTACCTGCTTTTATAAGTCGCGCCCCCAGCATGATGGCATTAGCCGCTGAGGAACAAGCTGTACTAACCGTGGTGGTAAATCCGGTAATTCCTAGTAGGTCAGCTATTTTTTGAGTGCTATCGCCTGCGTGGTGGCTTGAGATGTATTTTTGAGATTCAGGATTTGTAATAAACTCTTTGAGGTGAGTTTCAGTTTTGTCCATTCCTCCTACAGTTGTAGCTGAAATAAATCCTGTTTTACCTTCAGAAATATCATTAATTTCAGCTTGCTTCACGGCTTCTAAAGCAGCCATACCACCTAATAAGGCTGTTCTTGTATAATTATGATTTTGAGGAAGATGTAGGAGTGCTTCCATCTCAACATTTGTGAATGCAACTTCGCCTACTTTTATGGTTGTAGCGTGAATACTTTCAATTTTTTGAAGTTTTCCAACACCACTTTTAGAGTTCAGTAACGCTTTTTTATTTGTTGCCACGGTATTCCCAAGGGCGGAGATAATTCCTAATCCGGTTATGGCGATTTTTTGAGGCATAGTAAAAGAGTATTCAATAAGCGTAAGCCATTGTTAGAAGTTTCAGCTACTTCTTTCGGTTTGCTTCAACATACGAAGCTAAAACCTCAACAGATTTAAAAATAGACTTACTCTCTTCCGGATCGGTTAATTTTATTCCGTAATCCTTGTCTAAAAGTACAATTAATTCCAGAGCATCGATAGAATCCAGTCCAAGTCCATCACCAAAAAGAGGATCGGTGTCATTAATATCTGCTACGGTAAACTCTTCCAGATTCAAGGCTTCTAGTATGCTTTCTTTCAATTCTTGCTTCAATGCTTCCATCAACGTTGCGTATATAAATTTTGTATGTTCTGTTTTGTGTGTGGTATATTACCCTTTTGGGTTACTAAATAGAAAAAACCGTGCCGCGTAGCTCCATCTACTTCGGTCCAACCACATAATACGTGATGGCACTTTTTTTCTTGTAGCAAACTTACAGTATATTTTTGAAGAAATTCGGCTTCAAACTGCTCAAAAACAAAGAAGGCATTTTCGGTTTGCAACTGGTGGCGAATAGCAACTTCCCCCATCCCTATATTAGGTAAGGTATACACAAAAACTGCGGGACTTGGGTAAAAGTCGGTATTGGATTGAATGGATTTTTGATGTTTCCTGTCGGTTTCTAAGCTGCTGCTTTTATTTGAAAACACTAAAGCAGTGTCTTGTATGTTTTTTAATGAGCTGCTTTCTTTTTTCAGCAACAATTCGGCTCCTAAAAAAGTAAGCTTGCTCAGCGCATCCATTTTAAAAAACTTAGAATATTTCAGGTTTTGAAGTTGATATATTTTTTTCAGAAAAGCATCAAAATCAGCAGTTTCATTTTTCAGAATTACAGCACCATTTACTGAAACTTCTTCAGCAGTCATGTGGCAAAAATCTGAAATGAAATATTCGTTTTTCAAGCCTCGTTCTTTTTACAAACCAACATTGTGTGGTACTCGCCTAACTTAATGTCTTCTTCAACTTTTAATCCAGCCTTTTCAACAAGTTTTATAAAAACAGTGGCTGGATACATTTTACTATTTCCATTAGCAAGCGCAGTAAAATATAGGGATGTGGCTTCTAACACATATTGTGCATTGTCAAATTTTTGACGGTCTGTAAATGTTTCAGTAATAAGCAGCGGCATCGTATCGTCCATTACAGCAACACAGGATTTAAGAATTTTCACTATTTCATCTTCCGAAAAACAATCTAAAAACTGGCTCATCCAGATCAAATCTGCCCCTTTTTCCAGTTGCGGATTGGGCGCCAACCAGTCAATTTCTTTTCCATTAATTCGACTACCAAATCCAGCATCTTTTACATTCTTCAATGCTTTTTTTAGCTGTCCGGATAAATCGTAAATAGTGATGGTAATGTCTTCAGAATTTGACAAACATTGCAATGCAAACTTCCCTGTATTACCTCCAATATCGTAAATGTGCTTAGGATTTTTTGAATAGACTATCTGAAGTGCTTCTGTAAAAATACCATCGCTGTAGTGGTGGTCAAACTCAAACCACGATTGCTGTACTTCGGATGAAAGATGAGAAAGTCCTTCGTAAATGGTATTCCAGTTTCCAAACTCTTTTAAACCCTCAGGTTTTTGATTTTTTATGGAATCTTTCAGATGAAATAACCCTTTATAGCAAACATCATTTGTAAAATTCAGGTTTACACTTACGGTTTTGTCATAATTTAAAAAATATCCTGTTTTGGTGAGTTCAAAATTAGCAGCATCATTTTTCTTTACCAGTCCAGCACTTTCTGCCATTTCCAGTAACACACCCAAACCATATTCAGGGATTTTTAGTGCTTCGCAAATATCCAGTAATGAAACTCCATTGGCATCCCTATTATCAAAAATATAGCTAAAAACTCCAAGCTTGCGGAGTGAAACAGAAGTCTGAAACACAAAAGGAGCCAACGCAATACGCTGGGCTTCTTCTAAGGCATCTATAGCTTTAATGGTTTTTTTAGCCATGGAAAGGGAGGTTGGTTGTAGTTGTTTTTGCTAAGATACTTTTTTAAAGAGAACTGCCGTGTTGCAACCACCAAAACCTGAGGCGGTTTTCAATAAAATATCAATTGGTTTTTTTTGTTTTTGTAACAGAATATGCAAAGGTTTGGAAACACCCAGTTCATCGAAACCAGGCGAGGGAAGCATTGTTTGGTGATGCATCATTTCTAAGCCAATTACAGTTTCTAATAAGCCTGAAGCCCCCAGGGTATGTCCAAAAGCTCCTTTTAAACTATGCAAAGGAATGTGCTGCATATGCTGGCGTGTAAAGGCAATAGCCTCCATCTCGTCGTTATAAAGTGTAGCAGTCCCATGGGCTGAAATAAAATCGACCCCATTTGCCTCCAACTGACCTTCCTTTAAGGCAGCCGCGATACTTTTGTACAACCCTTCGCCCGTTCGGGAAGGTCCTGAAATGTGGTTGGCGTCATTGCAAGAGCCAGCACCTATGATCTCTACAGCATTTTTGGTGTGCTTTTCTTTTGAAATAAAAACTGATGCCGCTGCTTCACCCAAACTAATTCCGCTACGGTATTTTGAATAGGGTTTACAAGGGGCAACACTCAATGCTTTAAACGACTGAAATCCGGACAGTGTAAACTTGGTCACTAAATCTCCCGCAACTAGTACAGCATTCTCATAAAGACCTGTTGAAATCATTCGTTTCGCTACGGTTACAGCCAGGATTCCAGAAACACAGGCATTTGAAACTATAACAGGTTCGGTTTTAAAATTGTAAAAGTCGGCTAGTTTTTTTGCCAGCATAGGCAAATAAGCTCGGCTTTCATCAAAGGCACTGTTTACATCTAAAGCATCTATATTTCCTTTGGTGGTCGCTACCAGCAATGCTGTTTTTTCTGTGATTTTTACTTCGGAGTTTGCTAGGGTTTGCGCCATAGCAAGTAGCATCATTTTTTCTAGCTTGGTGTACTGTTGAGGATTTCCCAACTGCTGAAATTGCGTGTTTATTTTTTTTTCAGAAAGCATCGCCGCATAAAAAGGTGTTTCTGAAACTGCCGTATCTTCCTGCTTTTTAAGCGCTGTATTATCTTGCAGCAACATCTCAAATGTATCTTCTGCCGAAAACCCCAAAGGTGTGACCAGTCCAGCTGCCGAAATGTAACAAGGTGCTTTCAAGATTCCAACGGTTTTAAGATCGTGCTCATTTCAGCCGAAGCGATGTTAACATCACCAACTTTAGACTCCAGACGTACCAGTATCATCTCCATTGCGCTATAGGAAATATGTACTTCGGTTCGCAGGGTATCCCCAACCTGGGGAAGCTGTCTGATTTCAGCTTTTTTAATAGCACCAATATACCCTTCCCGGGTAGCTTTTTTGTTTAAATAACCCGAATAACCAGTATGTAAAGCAGCACTTTGCGCCATATGCTCTAAAATTCCTGCTTCGGAAAATTTGTTTTCTTTTACAAATAAGCATTGTTGGGGAATAAGAAAACTACTTACCAGACTATTCGCATCGTGGTAGCGCAATGTGTCTACTAAGATCATGGGTTCCCGATGTGGAATGAGTTTTTTCAGAAACTCCATGTTAGTAATAGGAAGTGAACTATTTGGGTAATCCATTAATTTATTCTTTTTGGGAGGCCTTTTAATAATCTCGCTAGGCTATTCATAGAAGCAGACTTAAGCAAAAAAGTGCTACTTACCATTTGACTAGTTACCTACTTTACAATCCCTTTCCCCAAAAGTCGTAAAAATTAAACCATTGTAGCGGATATTTTTTGACAACTAATTCTAAATGCGCTGCAAATTTGTTGAGTAGATCTTGCGCGTCGCGACGTTCAACCTTTACTTTTCTTGCGTATAAATGGTAGTGCTTTTTGGGTTCTCTCATTACATACACAAACAAAACAGGTACTTGCATGCGGGTGGCGATTTGAAACGGCCCAATAGGAAACTTTGCTTTTTTACCCAGCAATTCGGCTTCCAGAGTTTTGGTTTTATTTAGGAATCGATCTCCTGAAATGCATACAATTCTATTTTGGGCAATGGCAGCACTTATTTCAAATATATGTGACATATCTTCCTTTACCACTATAAAATTCACGTGATCCCGCTTGGTGAATTGCCCAAGATATTCTTTAATATCCTCGTGATCCTGGTCGGTAATAACAATGCTTATGGCTGCATCAAAATTTCGTTTTTTGAAAAAGTGTTGCGCCAACTCAAAATTGCCCACGTGGGCACTTATAAGAATTCCTCCTTCCTCCTTTTGCAACATTTCGGTGATATGCTCCTCTCCGTCAAACTCATACGAATACGCATCTCCCTTGCCAATAGGAATGGCGATCTTGTCTACTAACGATTGCCCAAAAACATAATAATTCTTGTAAATACTAACACAACTTTTAAGCCAGCTGTAGCCTAAGCGTTTCGTGTAAAAATAGTGTAAAGCCTTTGCATTATTACGTACTGCCAAGCAGAAATAAGGGATCGGTAAATGCATTAAGGCATACGCAGCCCGAATTCCGAATTTCCGGATGAAAAAAACAAATATCTTGAATCCCGTCACGGTACCACGTGATTTTCCTGTCCAGGTGGCTGCGTTTTCAGTAGTTGTAATAGTTTGATTTTTTGCCAAACCCAAGTGCTTCTTTTGTTGGCAAATTTAAAGGATTTTTGAGAATTTAACCGTAAATCCCTCCGTTGATGTTGACCACTTCCCCTGTGATGTAAGCTGCTTTTTCAGAAGCTAAAAAAGAAACAAGATGTGCAACTTCATCGGGGGTGCCGAAACGGTTTAACGGCACTAGCTTCTTCAGCTCTTTTTCATCGAGATCTTTTGTCATATCACTTGTTATAAATCCTGGCGCTACAGCATTGACCGTTACATTTCGCTTAGCTACTTCCTGTGCCAGCGATTTTGTAGCCGAAATGACCGCTCCCTTTGCAGCGGCATAATTTACTTGTCCTGCGGTTCCTTTTAACCCAGAAAGCGATACCACATTTATGATGCGTCCAAACCGATTTAGCAACATAGGCTGTAACAACGGTTTGGTAACATTGAAAAATCCGTTTAGGTTCGTATCCATCACACTATTCCAGTCTTCGTCTTTCATCCACATAAAAAGACCATCTTTTGTAATGCCTGCATTATTCACCAGTATCTCAATCACCGCTTCTTTATTATTCTCTTGCCAGGCCTGCAGTGCTTTTGCAGTGTCTTCAGCATTGGAAACATCAAATTGAAGTAATTCTCCTGTTCCTCCTGCTGAATTGATTTCGGAAAGCGTTTCGTTTGCGGCAGTTTCATTTCCACGAAAATTAATAAGTATGTGGTATCCTAAATCCTTTGCCAATTGTATGCAAATAGCACGGCCAATGCCCCTGGATCCTCCTGTAACGAGTGCGTAGTTCATGTTAGCTTGGGGTTTTCAAAACAGTTTCTTTTATGCTGGCGATATGCGGGTACAACACCTCATCCTGGCTAAACGTTGGGAGTATCTTTCGCACCGCATCATACATCGCTTTAGTTTGTGAAGACACTTTATCCTGTACTTTTAAATAGTCAATTGCTTGCACTATGGTCAATAGTTCTATCGCAACTACCTGATAGCCATTTTCAATTACTTTTTGAGTAATTAAAGCCGCATTGGCCCCCATACTTACAATATCCTGGTTATCGTTGTTATTTGGAATGCTGTGCACATACATTGGGTTGCTTAGCATTTGACTTTCAGCAGTCGTGGAAGTAGCAGTAAATTGCGCCCCCTGCATCCCAAAGTTTAACCCCAGCGCTCCCATGTTCACGAAAGGTGGAAGAATATCGTTCAGCTTTGAGTTGAGCAAATAGTTAAGTTGTCTTTCGGCAAGCATAGTCATTTTAGTGACCACCAGTTTCAGCTTGTCCATTTCCAGGGAAACGTAGTCGCCGTGAAAGTTCCCGCCATGGTACACCTGTCTGGTTTTTAGGTCGATGATAGGGTTATCATTAGCCGAATTAACTTCTTCGACTAAAATTTTCTCCACCCCATTTAAGGTGTCCAACACAGGCCCAAGAATTTGTGGCACACAACGTAACGAATAGTATTCCTGCACTTTTTCGTCAAAAACATCTCCTGTTTGCGAGCCATTGTAAAGATGGTGTTCGCGTTTGCGCGTCAATTGACTATCCCTTAAATGATGGCGCATTTTTTCAGCAATAGTACGTTGTCCTTTATGTTTTTTGGATTGATTCAGCTCAAAAGATAAATGATCGTCGTACGCTTGTACAATTTCATTAATGGCCGCAGATGTTTTTACCATCCAGTCCAGTAAATTTCGGGTTTGGATTGTATTCATCACCCCTATTCCACTCATTACTGAAGTACCATTCATTAATGCCAGCCCTTCACGTAATGCTACCGAAATAGGCTCTAAATTTTCGGCTTTAAACACTTCCGAAGTAGGTTGTATTTCATTTTTATAGTACACCTCCCCTTCCCCAATGAGCACCAAAGCTACGTGTGCCAACTGTACTAGATCACCACTGGCACCAACACCTCCATGTTCATAAATCACTGGTAAAATATCACGATTTATTAATTGGGTCATCAACTGAATAGCCGAGGGATGCACCCCGCTTCTACCCAGGCTTAGCGTGTTTAATCTTGCCAGCAAAGAAGCCTTAACACTTATTTTATCTATGGGCTTCCCCGCTCCTGTAGCATGACTTCGAATTAAATTGTATTGCAACTGAACACGCTGCTTATCTTTTATTTTATACTGCGCCATAGGGCCAAAGCCCGTATTTACACCATAAATAATTTTATTTTCTGAAAATTCTTTTAAAAATATGAAGCTTTCTTCAACTCTTTGCAATGTTTCCTTTGCAATCGAAACTTGTTGGTTGTTCAACACGATTTCTTTAAAATCTTCAATCTCCAATGTCCCTTTCAGTGTAATCATGCGCTCACGTCTGCTTTTTTGTTAGATTTGTGTGGCTTAATTTAGTTGTATTGCTAAATTTACGTTGCAAAGTAACAATATATATACTTGCCACAAAAAAATATGTCAACACCCAAACTTGACGTTCTACTTATTGGTGCCGGACCTGCTGGCTGTGTTGCAGCAGCATATTTACAACAGCAAGGATTGCGCATTCAGATAGTTGAAAAAAACAAATTCCCTCGTTTTGTGATTGGTGAGAGTTTATTACCTCGCTGCATGGATCACTTTGAAGAAGCAGGTCTTTTAGACTGTCTCAAAAAGCAAGGCTACGAAATTAAAAGAGGAGCCCGATTTTTAAAAGGGGATCAAGTGTGTAATTTTGATTTTGCTGATACGTTTACAGAAGGCTGGGACTGGACCTGGCAAGTACCCCGGGATCATTTTGATAACACGTTGACAAATGAACTGGAGAAAAAAGGCGTCCCCATTTCTTTTGAAACTGAAGTGACCGCTGTCACATTTGCCAAAGATGGGAGTTCTATCACCACACTAAAAGATACCGACGGTAAAACTTCAGAAATTGAAGCTAATTTTATCATAGATGCCAGTGGGCACGGCAGGGTTTTACCTCGCTTATTGAACTTGGACGCTCCGCCCCGTATCCCGAAACACTCCTCCATTTTTACCCACGTTAGAGACATTCATCGTCCAGACGAAAGTGATGCGACGCTCATAACTTTTGATGTAATAAACACTAAAACCTGGCTATGGGTCATCCCTTTTTCCAACGGCATGTGCAGTATTGGGTATGTGGGTGAGACCAGGTATTTAGATTCATTTAAAGGCACCCAAGAGGAAAAGTTACGCCAAATGATGCAACTCTCGGACCATTACTACGCACGTTTTAAAGACTGTCCCTTCGAATTTGAACCCGTTACCCTTAAAAATGTAGCAAATTCTGTAACGCAATTCTTCGGCAAAGGATATGCACTCACGGGAAATAGTGCCGAATTTTTAGACCCAGTATTTTCTTCCGGTGTCACCTTTGCTACTGAAAGCGGACTGCTGGCAGCAAAATTAGCCACAAGACAAACCAAAGGCGAAACCATCGACTGGCAATCTGAATATGCAGACTATATCTCCAGAGGCGTTACGGTTTTTTCAACCTATGTGAAAGAATGGTATACTGGAAATCTTCAGAAGATATTTTTTAAAGCTACAGACAATCCTGAAATTAAACGACAGATTTGTTCAGTATTGGCTGGATACGTGTGGGATGAGACAAATCCGTTTGTGAAAAATCATGACCGGTTGGTAAAAACGTTGGCGAAGGTAATTGATATGGAAAATGCTTCCGAGTAAATTCGAAATCTCAAAAAGTGCATGATAAAGATTCGCAACAGGGTAATCACACTTTGCAGAAGTACATAGTTGTATTGCAATAAAAAAATAATGTTACTTTTAACCCATCCCAAAAATACTTTTTATGGCAAAAGTGGCTTTGCTCGTATTCATTTCTATCTTTTATACAACTGAACTATTTGCTCAAAATACAGATAGTCTCCAGCAAGTTATCAGCACTTCAAAAAACCCTGAGGCAAAGACAACTGCTTATGAAGCCCTTGTAAGCCATTATCGTACGGCAGATTCTATCCTGTTTAAAAAATACCACGACGAAGGAATTACCTACGCACGTAGCATTAATGACAGAGAAATTGAGCTAAAATTGGCACATAACGTAACGCTAAATTTATATTATTCTGGAAATTACGATGCTGCGATTAAAAGGTTAGATTCTATTATTCCAACTGCCAAAGGCACTGATCTTCTAACTATTAAAGCTGAAATGCTCAATACAAAAGGGAATTCGTTGTCAGCACTTTCTGAATATGCGCAAGCCTTAGTAACCTTTTTGGAGTATCTAGAAGTTGCTAAAAAAATAATTCCCGAAAACACCCGGTATCTGGCTTCAGCAAACAACAACATAGGAATGGCGTTTCTAAATATGGAACGCTATGAGCAGGCAATTCCCTATCTTAAGAAATCTTTAGAGTATCAAAACCAAATAGAACGTAACTTTAGGGCACATACCTATTGGAACTTAGGGATTTGCCATATGGAACGGGAACGCTATGAGAAAGCTTTAAGTATTTTTAAGTTAGGCTTACAGGAAGCTAATAAAAAGAAGGATACCTATGCAGCGGCAGGAAACCAATTGTGTATTGGTTCGGTGTATACACGACAAGAAGACTTTTTAAAAGGACTTGACGCCTACACAAAAGCGTATGAAATGTGCCTAGATAGTAATATGGAGCCCTACAAAACCATTGAAGCTTTAAATGGGATTATTTACTCATACAATCAACTCTCACGCCCCAATGAAGCGTTGAAATTTATAGAAATAGCCGATAGCCTAACAACTACCCACGCTATTTCAGATTTAAGGAATCGTGAATTTTTGTATTTTAAATCTACCACTTTACTGCAACTAGGCAGACCCCGTGAGGCAAACAAAATTCACCTTCGCTACTCTAAAGCTGGAGATAGTTTACAAAATATTAAAAATCTGGAACTCATTCAGGAAAAAGAGACCGAGTTCCGCACCAAAGAAAAAGAGCAACAACTGGCATTGCAGGAAGTACAATTAAACACGCAACGCCTTTGGATTAGCATACTTGGTGGCGGGGCTTTATTATTGGCATTAATTGGTTTTTTAATATATCGCCAGCAAAAGCTCAAAATAAAACACCAAAAACAGGAACAGGAGTTGAAAGAAGCCTTGTACAAAGTAGAAACAGCCAATAAGTTAGAAGAACAACGCATTCGCATTTCAAAAGAGCTGCATGACAATATTGGTTCACAACTCACCTATCTCTCCAGTGCTGCGCAAAATATTGGGTTGGGGATGCAGCAGACCCCTCCCGAAATAACTAAGGAAAAACTGGAGGAACTTTCAGTATTTAGCCAGGAAGCGATTACAGATTTGCGGGATACGATCTGGGTGATGAACAAAGGCACAGTTTCCTGGGAGGACCTTACCGAACGCATCCAATATCTGGCACATAAAGTTTCAAACACTACCAATGTTTTAGTACATGTAGACAAAAAGGGAACTAATGACCAGTTACTGGGTCCTGACCAAACCATAAATATTTATAGGATCATTCAGGAAGCGGTTAACAATGCTTTAAAACACGCTAAAGCCACAAAAATTGAAATCCTAATTCACTTACAATCGCAAGTTTTGGTGGAGGTTAACGATAATGGAAAAGGGTATGATATAACACAAGTGACCAAAGGCAGTCACGGGCTTTACAACATGGAATCGAGAGCTAAGAAGATCCAAGCTTCTTTGGATATTTCTAGTAATAAAAACGGAACCAGGGTGCGCTTGCAACTGTCAAAGTAGCTGCATTATACTAAGGTTAGAATGGTATTGGAAATGCCCGGCGCTAATTTTCTCGCCGTACTTCTTTAAAATAAAAATCCCAATCTTTTTTTAAATCGTGAAAGGAATGGGAACGCCCAACGCCAAAAAACGGAAAACAAAAAAGGCGTTTTTTTGGCGTTGGCCACCTACAGTCACATAGTCCAATCAGGATAACGAAATAAACCTTTCTATAAATAAAAAATCCCGACCTTTTTCAAGATCGGGATTTCTGTTGGCCTACTATACTAGGGCTCCCTTCGACTATTGCTCCTGCGTCGCAACGCTCAGGATAAACTTCTCGCCATACTTCTTCAAAATAAAAAAATCCCAATCTTTTTCAAGACTGGGATGTTTTGTTGGCCTACTAGATTAACAAAATACTATATCTGATATTTTATAACATCTTGAAAAGCAGGGCGAAACACCTTTGTATTAGCGTGTTAAACAGCATATTTTAATTTTAACACCTAAAGTTTAATAAAGTTAAATTAGGTTAGATAAAGATAATGTACGTACTTTTGTGCGTACATGAAAGGAACCTTAAACTTCTCAATTCGAAAGCTAAAAAGTGGCAAAGCAAGTATTCAAGTAATACACAGCTTCGGGCGTGGAAATGAAGTTAGATATTCAACTGGTCTTTATATTGATTCTGCAAAACATTGGAATTACGAAAAACAAAGGGTGAAAAATGTAATTGCCCAATCCAATGCTTCTAATATAAACAAGTTTTTAAACCTGAAAGTTGTAAAAATTTCAAAAGCCTTGGAAGACTTGCATTTTGAAAAACCCAATTATGATAGAAAAGAAGTGAAGAAAATCTTTGATTTAATTTTTGGTAAGTCTAAAACTGTTTCAAATTCTACACCTAATTTAGTTGAATGCTACAAATGGTACATTAAATACTTTTCCACGAATCCTAATCCCTACACCAAAAGACCTCTTTCAAACGGGACCATACGGTCTTTCAAGACTAGTTTGAAGAAGTTTGAAATATTTAGCAAGAAAAAAGGTGGCATTGATTATGAAGATATAACAATGGAGCTTTATCAAGACTTTATAGAACATTTGAGAGCTCAAGATTACAGCAATAATTATATTTCCAATCACATTAAAAATCTTAAAACAATTTTGAATTATTCCTTTTCGAGAGGGTATCACACCAATACTGTTCACAAAAGAAGAGAATTTGCAAAACCAAATGAAAGTGTAGATGCAATATATTTAAATGCAGAAGAATTAAAGCAACTAGAAAGGTTGCAACTGCCAACTGGTCAAGAAATTTCAAGGGATTTGTTCTTAATTGGCGCATACACCGGGTTAAGAGTTTCAGATTTTAACAGGCTCTCAAAAGAAAATTTAGATTATTTAGGCGGTAAATATTATTTTAAAATTGAGACCAAGAAAACATCTCAACCCTTATTAATTCCTTGCCATCCAGTTACATTAAAAATTATTGAAAAATATGATTTTGCCCCTCCCCCAAAAAAGCCCGACCAACATATAAATAGAGATTTAAAAATTATAGGGAAAGAGGCAAAATTGAATGAAGAAATTGAAATAACTAAAACTATTGGAGGTAAAAGAAAAACTAAAACGTATAAAAAACACCAACTTTTGACCACCCATACGGCTAGAAGATCCTTTTGTACTAATGCATACAAAGCTGGTATGCCAACTCTTGACATAATGACTATTTCCGGACATCAAACTGAAAGGGTTTTTTACGAATATATAAAAGCCAGTAGTTTGGAAAGAGCAAAAAGAATTGCAGAGCATCCATTTTTTAATGACTAATTCTAAAAAAATGAATACAACCGAATATATTAAACATTTAGAATTTACAGTTGAATCTCAAAAGATTACCATAAATTCACTTTACACCCTACTGAAATCAAAAGAGAAGCATAATAATACAGGCATTCTAAAGGTTGTACACAAAAAATAAACGATAATTATGAGTAAAAAAGACCCGTTTATTTATTCAGAATACCCTCTTTTCAATGACATAGTAGACCGGGGGGTTTTTGAAAGTTTTAATACTTCAGAAAAAATTAAATTACTGCTACAAAAAGATATTTTCAAAATTGGTAATACCTGGTATAATCGTGAGCTCTATTGTGGAGAAGATTTTAGCAAACTAGATTTTTCAGTTTTTGAAAAACTTGACTTTAACCTTAATGAAACCTATAAAATTGACAATAAAATTATTTCTCTTAATCCCTTGGTTACAACAGAAGTGTTTAAAGGAATTTGTGGTGCAATTTACTTATGTCCAAAAACAACGGCGTTTCTTAATGAAATAAAGTTTCAGTCTACCACTTTGTCAAAACAAAAAGACAAAGAGAAATATTTAAGAAAAAAAATAGCTAGAATAGACCCTTTTAAACTTCCAACCCTTTTAGTTGAGTTTGATTGGAGTAAAAATAAAATAGGTTTAGCTCCTGAACAATCAATTGAAATAGTTTCAAACAATCCTGATTTTATCCTAGAATGGATTACAGGAGAACATTATCCTGGTGGAATGTACCAAGCCACAAAGCACCCAAATTTAGACAGCTTCTATTCATCCTATCAAAAATTCATTATTGCTGAATTTTGTTTTAATGAGATAAAATCGATTGAAAAACAGAACGACGACAAAAATTCATTGGCCAACAACCAAAATAACAAAGGTGCTTCAGTAGAGGGCAGTCAAAAAAATTGGAGCACTTATGAATTTGCATATCTTTTTGAAAAACTTGGAATAGTTGACAAAATGAAAGCTACAGGATTAACCTTTGAAGCTGTTTCCGAAATCATTGGTACTGCAATTAACAGAAGCCCTAAGAATTTTAGAACTTGTGTGCTTGAAATAGTTCGCACTTCTTACAATGATATTTCAGACAGACGCAAAAATTCTCAACAAAAAATTGACCCTATAATTCAACACTTTAAAAGTTCGGAGTAGTTTTAGGAGTTACTCCGATGCACACAAAAAGTTAAAACTGGGATAATATTGAATAATCAAAATTCAATATTATGTCAGAAAATCTTATTCAACTTCACAATACCGATCCTATAAGTTTTAAAAATCAGATCGTTGGGGAAATATCAAAAAGAATTGATGCCCTTGAAAAACGATTGCCACCCCAAAAATCCGAATGGATATCAAGAAAACAAGCTTCTGCCTTGTTAGGGGTTTCCTTAGTAACAATTTCAGACTGGACAAAAAAAGACATTCTCAAAGCCTATCGTATAGGAAATAGAGTGCGATTTAAGTTAGAAGAGATAGAACGGGTTTTAACAAACAGTCGAAATGAAGTTATTGGTAAAAAATAAAATCATTCGGGTTCCACTTCTCAAAGTAGTTCAATATTTTCCAAAAAGAAGCCCCAAAGGTGTAGATGCAAACGGGGCAAAACTTTGGGGTTTTAGGGGCAACGCCCCTAATGCTAAAAAGCCCCCCTGTCCGGAAAGCTTTTCTAACTGCAAATGCAATCGTTGTAGGTTGTCTCTTCAGGCATTGCCTACATGTCAAATATAATGCAATATGCTGGAAATTGCAAAATTTGACAGTCTAAGATTAAGACTTCCCTACAATGAGGTAGAATGCATCGACACCACAATCGAAGAAAAATATTGTAAATACTACCCAAAAACAGGTGAAATCTCCAAAGAAGAAGAAATTGATCTTGTTAAGTGGAGTGAAAATAATGGAATTAAAACAAAAATTAGTATAGCTAATTTAATTAATGAGGGAATCTTAGAAAAAGTATTTGTTTTATTAATTAATGCAAAACAACTCAAGGAAAGGTATTTTGAAGGTATTACTATAAATAATTTACCGTCAGTTTACAATTATCTAATTGGACTAAACATTATTCATTTCACCTATAAGACTTTCTTAAACGGCTGTATTAGTGACATCGACATTTGCTATGATGTTAATGTCAAGGTATCTACCATGATTAATTCAAATCGAGAAATATATAATAACGTAAAGCCATCTTGTGCAAGGCTTGTTAGACCACCTTTTAAGAGAAAGGATAATACTGGGTTAAATTTCAACGAAAGAAACAAGGCCACCCCCTCAAAACCTCACATCAAAATATATCATAAAACCTGTGAACTGAATACTAGAAGTCTGGATTTTGCAAAAGCCTATTTAAAAGATATTAATTTTGAGAATATTGGAAGATTGGAGTTTACTGTAAAAAATCGTGCTCACTTCAAATACTTAGGATTATACCCTAAAACCTTGATGGACTTATTAGAGATAAAGCAGACAAAACTTCAAGATATTGTTTTTAGCGGAATCCTAAAATATATAGACACCAACGGCCATATAAAGGATTACTCGAAATTAACCCCGTCTGAAACCTTATTATTAAAAGTTATTGAATTAGCGAAGGATAAAGGAGCAACAAACGAAAATTTTTATTCCCTTCTAAACGTTTTTGAATGTAGAACAAAAAAGAATAGGGCTAAAAAACTATTATGCAAAATTTTGTTCGAAGACAGAGAAAAAAGAGCCTTAGAAACTTCATTAGAAAATCAGGCCTTTTTTGAAAAACTGAAGTTAAATTTAAAACCCCTAATTCCCGAGCAATGATGCTCGGGAATTTGTATACATATTTGTGTCAGAGAAAAGCTATTATAAAGGAAATAAAACATCTTACTAAAAGACCTACAGGTATTTCAAATTCTTGGGCAAAACGAAGTTTAATACATAATTGAGTTTGTATTAGCCAATTTTCTTTAAATCTTCGATACTTATCGAAAGATTGTATACAAATATGTGTACAATCTAAATTTTTGGAACAAGATGGGTTGCAACAATACCAAACTCCCAAAAACCCTACAAGCTTGCGCTAATTTGACTTTTTACAGGCTTAATTTAACTTCCAACAATGAAGGTTGCTCAATCTTCAACTAGATAGGTTGTATAAGCACAAAGCCCCTAAGAACGGTTAAATACTTATGTTTTCTAATTC
>CENR01011221.1_pt1 | contig 20076 bp, 14 predicted proteins | sample 530181 | NCBI WGS metagenome assembly CENR01 (sample SAMEA2619677, study PRJEB7988) | marine metagenome | biome: marine biome (ENVO:00000447); feature: surface water layer (ENVO:00002042); material: "saline water (ENVO:00002010), including plankton (ENVO:xxxxxxxx)" | depth 5 m | reverse complement strand
GATAAACAGTCGATTCATAAATAACAATATCTCCTTTTTTAAGGACTCCTCCCACCGTTTCAGAAGCCTTAATTAGCGGAGTTAGGTCGGGGTTTTGATCGTCATCAATTGGTGTTGGTACAGTAACGATAAAGATATTACAGTCCTTTATGTCTGCTAACTGATTAGTGTTGAAAAGACCCAATGTGGAATCTTTCTTTGCCAAAACCGAAGAAAGAAGATCGTCTTCTACCTCAAGAGTTCTATCATGACCATTATTTAATTCATCAATTCTTGATTGATTGATATCAAACCCAAAAACCTTGTACTTCTCCGCAAAAGCTACTGCCAACGGAAGGCCAACATAGCCCAATCCAATAATTGCAATCTTATTCTCTGACATGCCAAAAATTTGTTCGGCACGAAAATAGGGATTATAAAAGATTCTTCAAGTGGAATAAAAGAGTTTATTCTCTCAACTCAGCTAGCATTAACATTAGATTAACATGAATCAATACCCATATTAAGGTATAAATTCAATTGAAGTTTGAATACTCTGTTAAGAAAGCACTTATCTTTGCCTCTAAATGAATCCAATTTTATCCCTAATAGGAAAAGAGTTGCTCTCCGAATGGAGGCAGAGATATGCTTTAAACGGCATGATACTCTACCTAGCCAGCACCATCTTTGTTTGCTACATGAGTTTTGGATTGAAAGCTGGCGCAATTGACCCCATAACTTGGAATGCTCTTTTCTGGATTATTATCCTTTTTACGGCTGTAAATTCGGTGGCAAAAAGTTTCATTCAAGAATCGAGGGGACGTGCTCTTTATTATTATTCTATAGCTAGTCCTATTGAAATCATTGTCTCCAAAATTATTTACAACGCCCTTTTGCTATTAACTCTTGCTCTAGCTGGTTTCGTCATATATAGCTTTGTAATGACAAGGGGCGATAATGAAGGTGCCAAATTTGATTTACTCTATTTTCTCATTTCTATCGTACTTGGCTCGCTAGGGTTGGCATCGAGTTTAACTATGATTTCTGGCATTGCTGCTAAAGCCGAAAACAGTACTTCTTTAATGGCCGTCTTAAGCTTTCCTGTAATCCTTCCCATTATGCTCATGGTTATTAAACTATCTAAAAATGCCATGGACGGATTAGAGCGGTCGGTGAGTACAGACGAAATTCTTATACTGGTAGCCATAAATGCCATTGTATTCGCGGTATCCTACTTGTTATTCCCTTATCTTTGGCGATCATAAATTAAGCGTAACTATTCTGAGATAACCCTCGTGTAAGCGCTTGTTCAAAGAGCCACTAAAAGTTAATTATCATGAAAAAAAACTGGTGGAAAGCCTTAGCCATAATCTTGGTAACCTATACCTTATTGGCTGGGTTACTAATGGATGCTCCCCGACTAAACATTCTCAATGAAACCATAAGAAACCTCCATTTTCACGTTACCATGTGGTTTGGAATGGTTATTCTACTCACTGTATCAATGATTTATGCCATTAAATATCTAAGGTCGGGAGAAATTAGCTATGACGACAAGTCTATTGAAATGGCCAAGGCTGGTGTTTTATTAGGTGTTCTAGGTATTGTTACTGGAGCTGTTTGGGCCAACTACACCTGGGGAGAGCCTTGGAGTGGTGATTCCAAGCAAAATGCTGCCGCTATTTGTCTTTTAATTTACTTCGCCTATTTAGTCTTGCGTAACTCAATGAAAGACGAACAACAAAAGGCTCGTGTCAGTGGCGTTTATAATATTTTCGCTTATGCAGCAATGATACCATTGCTTTTTATCCTCCCTAGACTAGACCCTAATTCATTACACCCAGGCAACGGAGGAAACCCAGGATTTAACTCTTATGACCTAGACAGCAAGTTGAGGGTTGTTTTCTATCCAGCGGTAATTGGCTGGACGCTCATGGGGGTTTGGCTTGCCTCATTAAATATTAGAACTCGAAGAATCGAACGTGCTTTAGAAGATTAGTAATTATGAAAAAATTTCTCACAATCCTTTTCCTTTGTTTCAGCTTAGCGTCCCTTGCTCAAGATGGCGCGTATGAAATTACTGATGACAGCTATAAAGACCAGACCGTTGAAATGGCCGATACAATGCGCTCCAATGGTAAAATTTATGTAGTAGTAGCCGTTATTATGATTCTCTTTGTAGGTCTTGGTGTCTACACTATTTCAGTAGATAAAAAGATAAGCAAGCTAGAAAAAGAGGTTTTTAAGGAAAAGGCTAATTCATAGCCGTTTGTGTTGTATTTTTGCACCCAATTCGAGGTTCATCCCGTTGAACCAAAAAAAATGTTCGTGCTATGAAAAAATCGAGTATCATCGGAATCGTAGTGATCGCCATTGCCATCGCTATCATCATCTCTACACAAAACAGTGCTAGCTCTTATGTTTCTTTCGATATAGCCAAAGAAATGGCTCAAAGCGGAAGTAGTAAGAAAATTCATGTTGTTGGGGAATTAAAAAAGAATACGGTTGGCCAAGTGATTGGTGTTAATCCTAGCCCAGACAAGCTTTCTGTATCGTTTGTTATGCTAGATGATAACAACTTTGAACAAACCGTTTATTATAATGAACCAATGCCATCAGATTTTCTGAGATCAGAAAAAGTTGTAGTCATTGGATCTTACCACAATGAAAAATTTGTGGCAGATAAAATCCTTCTAAAATGTCCTTCCAAATACGAGGAAACGGAACTTTAACCTGAAACAAGGCAACCAATTATGGTACACACTGGCATAGGCAATACTGGCCACCTTCTTATTATCATTTCCTTTATTACCTCATTAATGGCTGCCTTTGGTTATTTCAAAGCCACTAATAATAACGAAGTAGGAAAATCTCCATGGATAAGCTTCAGTCGTACCGCTTTTATACTACACGGTCTTTCTGTTATTGGTGTGGTGGTTACCCTCTTTATAATTATTTACAATAATTATTTTGAGTACCATTATGCATGGAGTCATGCTTCTAAAAATCTACCGCCCTATTATATGATCGCTTCTTTCTGGGAAGGTCAAGAGGGTAGTTTTATGCTTTGGCTGTTCTGGAATGTTCTTTTGGGTTTTATTATTATTAAAACCAACCGTAAATGGGAAGCTCCCGTTATGACGGTTTTTGCGGTAGTTCAGGCATTCCTAGCTTCTATGATTTTAGGAGTAGTAATTGGGGATTTAAAGATTGGTAGCTCACCATTTTTATTACTCAGAGACGTAATGAATGAGTCTATCTTTTTGATTAATCCTGATTTCATTCCTGAAGACGGCACTGGCTTGAACCCACTATTGCAGAATTATTGGATGGTTATTCACCCACCCATGACTTTCTTAGGCTTTGCCTGTTCTTTAATCCCATTCTCATATTGCATTGCTGGTCTTTGGACTGGTAGATTTAGAGAGTGGGTAAGACCTGCTTTGCCTTGGACTATTTTCGGTACCATGATTTTAGGCACTGCCATTATTATGGGTGGCTACTGGGCCTATGAAACCCTAAACTTTGGAGGTTATTGGAACTGGGATCCAGTTGAAAATGCGGTGTATGTGCCTTGGTTAATTATGGTGGCTAGTATTCATACCATGATTACCTTTAAGAAAAGCGCAACAGCTTTAAAAACATCCATCATTCTAGTAATCATCTCTTTCATTCTTATTCTTTATTCCACCTTTTTAACCAGAAGTGGAATTTTAGGAAATGCGTCTGTACACTCGTTTACCGACTTAGGTCTCTCAGGGCAATTGCTTATTTACTTGATGTTCTTCTTGATTATCTCAATCGTATTTGCTGCTAGGGTATGGAATAAAATTCCTTCTTCAGAAAAAGAGGCATCAACCTATTCACGCGAATTTTGGATTTTCATAGGTGCATTAACACTCTGTCTAATGGCCTTCCAAGTTCTAATTCCTACTTCTTTCCCTGTATTCAATGCTGTCATAGAGTTCTTTGGAGGAATTTCTACTCTTGCTCAACCAGCCAATCAAGTAGAATTCTACTCTAATGGGCAAGTATGGTTTGCCATTGCTGTAGCTCTACTGAGTGGAACTGGCCAATTCTTCTTTTGGAAGAAAATGGATAAACAGAAACTTATTGCTTCACTTACTTTTCCTCTACTGATTTCATTATTACTAAGTGCTACTATCTTCATTTTAGCTGACGTTCACAATCTGGTTTACATTGTTGTTTTGGTAGCTGGAATGTATTCGATAGTAGCCAATTCAAAAATATTATTCGAGTTATTAAGAAGTAAAAGTTTCAAGCTAGTGGGTGGCTCCGTTGCCCATATTGGTATCGCCATGATGTTGATTGGAATTATGTTTTCAGAAGGTTATTCTCAGGCCATTTCAAGAAGTACTTTTATCATCAGTAAGGAATGGACAGACGATCAAAACCAAACTAATATTCCACTTTTCTTGAATGAACCTACTTTTATGGAAAGGTATGAAATTACTTACCGCAATGAGTTGATGAAGGTCAATGACATTCCAGGTTATGTCAAGAAATCTAACCTAAACAATACTGAAGATCCTTATTACAAAGTAGTTAAGCAAAACATTGTTATTGATAGTAAAACCTATGCCCAAGCTGGTGATACTGTGTATGTTCAAAGCCCTGAAAACTTCTACTACCAAACAGATTATAAGGATTTAGAAACTGGTAAGGAATTTACCCTATACCCTAGAATTCAGGTTAACCCGCAAATGGGCGATGTAGTTTCTCCCGACATTAAAAAACTCTGGGGAAGAGATATCTATTCCTATGTTTCGGTGAAGCCAAGTTTTGAAGAAGACATTGAGTGGAGCGAAAAAATAGAGGTTGAAGTAAAAGTAGGGGAACGCTTTTTCATTAATGATTATGTAGCCGACTTCAATGGCTTAGAAAGGCTTGACCGGATGAGTTTTGCCGACCTTGGGCCAGAAGATGTAGCTGTTAGGGCCAACATTATTGTATATGCGGAAGACAATGAAAAATATCTAGCTCAACCTATTTTCATTATACAAAATGGGCAAGTCGGAAAACAACCTGATGTAATTAAAGAAATAGCTTCCAAGATTTCAGTGGAAAGCATCAACCCTGATACGGGCTCCGTAACCTTAGGCTTAAACACAACCCAAAAGGATTTCATTATTATGAAGGCATTGGAGAAGCCTCACATTAATGTGCTTTGGATTGGTACATTGGTGATGATTGCAGGTTTTATAATAGCCGTTAGAAGACGCTATATCGAGTTCATGCAAATGAGAGACAAAGGGATTGAGTAAAGCCGCCATATTCTGGTGTTTTTACCTCTCTTCTAATCAAGCGTTTCAAAATGTTGAAAAATGCCTAATTTGAGTTCCCTTAACTCTTTAGGCTATGAATTCACGTAGGTCATTTATCCAAAAATCCTTTTTAACGGCAGGAAGTCTTTCGCTTTCTTCATTTTTTAGAAAGTCCCTTGCCGAAGATGTAAGTCAGGCAATGGTGGAAATAAATCAGCTTTCTCCTGAGACTGCTGCCCAAGACGAGGAACTTTGGGCTCGAATTCAGCAGGCATACACTACTTCCCCAAACATTATTAACCTTAATAATGGAGGGGTAAGCCCACAGCCAAAAGTGGTGCAAGATGCTGTTATTCGCTATTACCAATATGCTAACGAAGCACCCTCTTATTATATGTGGCGGATTCTTGATCAAGGCCGTGAACCTGTTCGGGACAAGCTTGCCGAACTCGCAGGATGCTCTCCAGATGAAATAGCCATCAACCGAAACACCACCGAAGCCATCAACACGGTAATATTTGGAATGAACTTAAAAAAGGGAGATGAAGTAATTCTGACCAAATATGATTACCCAAACATGATAAATGCTTGGAGGCAGCGTGAAAAAAGGGATGGAATAAAATTGGTTTGGTTGGATTTAGATTTGCCCAATGAAAACGATGATGTTATTGTAAAACAGTTTACGGATGCGGTAACGCCACGAACACGTGTTTTTCACATTACCCATATGATCAACTGGACGGGCCAAATTATGCCAGCCAAGAAACTCTGTACCGAAGCTCGAAAAAGAGGAATTGACTCCGTTGTAGACGGTGCTCACACTTTCGCTCATCTAGATTTTAAAATTTCAGATCTGGGCTGCGACTATTTCGGAACTAGCCTCCATAAATGGCTTTGTGCACCTTTCGGGACAGGAATGCTTTACATTAGAAAGGAAAAAATAAAAGATATATGGCCACTTTTGGCTTCACCCGAAGACCAAGAAACGAATATTCGAAAGTTCGAAAACATTGGCACTCGCTCTTTTGCTACCGAGCAAGCCATTGGAGGAGCACTCAATTTTCATAACGCAATAGGCCAAGAGCGAAAAGGAGCCAGATTAGAATACTTGAAGCAATACTGGGCCAAAGAGGTTATTCAACATAAAAACATTATTCCATACACTTCATTAAAACCAGAATTTAGCAGAGCACTATGCAACTTCGGTGTGGTAGGAATGACAGCAGGAGAGGTGCACAATAGGCTTTTTAATGAATACAAAATACATACAAGCCCAGTGCAGTGGGAAAAAGTAAATGGACCAAGAATTACCCCGCATGTATATACTACAAAGTATGATTTAGATCGATTAACAGAAGCAATGCTTAAAATTGCAGAGACACCAAAATAAGCTAGATCTCAATTAGAATAACATCGACCATTCCATTCGTTTTTCTATCTTCGAACCATGAGTTATCAAATTGGCATTATTGGTACGGGCAATGTTGCTTGGCATTTGGCTAGAGCGTTTGAAAATGCTGGACATGTAATTACCGATATCTACAATAGAGATATAAGCAAAGCCAAACACTTTGCTTTAGACTTCTTTAATGCCAAAGCCACTAACAAACTCAACTTTGAAAATAGCAGCGCTCAAGTATTTATTTTGGCTGTTTCTGATGATGTGATAGAGGAAATTGCTCCTGAAGTTCTACTTCCAGAAAATGCCGTTTTAGCCCATACTTCAGGGTCTGTAGCAATGAATGCTTTGGGTTATGCCCGAACTGAAAACCAAGGGGTATTTTATCCACTTCAAACTTTTAGCAAAGGCAAAGCAGTCGATTTCTCTGAAATTCCAATTGGGATTGAAGCGGAAAACAAAATAACCGAAAATGCCTTAAGCCTTTTGGCCAAAAGCATTAGCAATAAAGTACAGTTGATGGATAGCCGCGATAGAAGAACTATTCACTTGGCAGCCGTATTTGCTTGCAATTTCACAAATCATTTGTTCACGATTTCAAAAAGTATTCTGGAAGATAGAAACCTAGACTTTGGTTTGCTTGAGCCCCTAATCATTGAAACACTCAACAAGTCGCTCGAAATAGGTCCAAGTAATGCTCAAACTGGCCCAGCTAAAAGGGGAGATTTAGAAACACTAGATAATCATTTCGAAGCCTTATCGAAGAGCCCAGATATAGCGGAAATCTATCGATCTATATCTCAAAACATTATTGATTATTATTCTGAAGAATAGACTTTAATCTTACCTCACTAAAATCTTGATTGTAGTGATTTTCCTATCACGATCAATAATTCTAATCAGATTTAAGCCTTTAGGTAAATCTTTAGATTCTAGTTCCAAATAACTAGAACTTACCTTAATCTCATGGCTTGAATGACTCACCACCACCCCACTTGTAGTTACTACTTGAAGTTCTATAACCTGATCCTCAGGTGTCTTATACGCAAGTTTAAATTTCTCTCCAAAAACAATTGGGTTAGGGTAAACACTAAACTCATTTTTGGTTTCAAACTGGTTCTTACTAAGAGATACCCTTTTAATTTCTGAATATTCAAATTCTCCGTTGAAGTCTGTTTGCTTTAAACGATAGTAAGATGTTCCGTTCAAAGGTTCTAAATCATTATAGGTATAGTTCAGTATTTCATCACTATTCCCAGCTCCCTCAAGAGCTCCAATTGCCGTAAAATCCTTTCCGTTAGCACTTCTTTCAATCGTATAGAAAGCATTACCAATCTCGCTAGCAGTTGTCCATTTAAGTTGAACCGACTCGTTATTGATATTCTTAGCATCAAATGAAATTAAGGTTATTGGCAAAGCGTATTTTTCAGTTGCTCCTAAGGTGAAAAACTGAGTGTCCGCCAAATTGACCCTAAAAGTTACAGTCTTCTTTACTGCATCGATTGTAGTAGGTGCTTGTAACGTAACTCCGGAAGTAAAGTCTCCATCCGCATCTAACATTAGCCTTACTAGGTTCAGGTTATTAGTTCCCACACCAGATGGGCCCCCAATTGAAAATAAATCAAAGGTTAAATCAACAAGCCCAACCGTTCCTGTTTCTTGAACATACCATTCTCTGAACAATCTACTTTTCACTTGAGCAGTGTTGAATTCAACATTTCCGTCTGCTTTTGTACCAGTCAGCGGCTTATTTTCACTTCCCCATACCGAAAACGAATCATCAACTCCTATAGGGCTGACTGTTGCCATTTTAACTATTGTACCAGCATTGGAGCTTTTAGAAGTCTCTTGAAGGAAACAAGAGTTATCATCTCGTGCCAAACCAGAAATGTTGTAATTATAGGTTGGCTGCTCTGTCCAGTCCCATGTAATTCCACCGTCCGAAGCCAAGTAATCTTTTTCCCCAGTACCACCAGCTCTCGTAATACCATATTTCAAAGCAAGGTATGAATCCACTCGAATACGTTCATTTGCTGTTAAAACTCTTGAAAAGGCAATTGCTTCGGCTATATCTCCTTGAAGTTGGGAATTTACCGTGTAATCATCATTATTACCAATACCCATAGCCGTGCCTCCATTTAGAGAAACGTTATCTGAAGTTCCCGAGCCTACGTTTGCGGCATCAACATACAATTCAACGGCTCCCGAAACAGCTTTTACTCTTGTTCCCATTGCAATATGCGGGATTCCATTATTATATGTACTTGTGCTATTGGCATCTCGACCAGAGCTATTTGAGGCATTAAAATGAACCAAACCATTAGCCAAACCTAAACCGTAATCCGCAGAATTGGACGTCTTACCTGAGCTCATCAGAACAGGAGAATCTTCAAAATTTGTAGTATTTCCTCCAGTTTGCGTAGTAGAGAAAACTGTAGCTAAAGTCATATCATCGCTTACTACATTTCCATTATCTGTTCTAATAAAACCAAGGTCGGTTGAGCCTGGGTCAGAAAAGCGAACGACCGGATTGAAATTAAAAGTAGAAGTTCTCAGTTTTGGCCCTACTGGTGGCAGCCCTGGAGTACTTCTAGCTCCATCATTATCACTGGTGCTTTGATCTGTCCAAGTATTAACAACCGCATCATTTGTAATGGCATCAGGGCCATTATTGGCTTTTAACCACATAGCCAAACCACTTGTTACCCCACCAGGACCGCAAAGCTCTACTGCGGTTCCTAAGGTAAAGTAATCTCCATCTGAAAAATCAACATTCTCGAAAGTCAACACATTCCCATTAAAGGTTCCACCACCTACTGTTGTACCAGAAGCCATAGTAGAGCTACTAGATCGTATTAATTTAAAATCAGCGGCAGATGAAGAGTAACCTAAACCAGTAAGATCAAACGATATAGTGGTATTGCCCACTGTTCCCGTTTCGTCTACCCTCCAAACTCTTCTCATTCTCTCGGTTACTCCTGTAGGAACATCAGGAGAACCTCCATCATTTGCAGCATTTACAGCGTTCGATTGCTCTCTGTCAGCATTGTCGTTACCCCAAACCATAAATGATTCATCGGCTGTAAAACTGTTAAGATTGGATTTATTATCTGCTGCAATTCCTCCTAAACCAATGGTCACTATAGCATCAGCATTAACGCTTTTAGATTGTTTTTGCTCAAAGCAAGAATCATCATCTCGGCCAATACCTGCTATATCGTTGTTATTAGATGAATTATCTGTAGCATTCCAAATTACCGAACTAGAGGAGTTTAGGTAATTTTGTGCAGAACCTTGATCTAGCGTTATGCCATACTTGATAGCTAGATAACTCTGAATTCTAAGATGTTCATTGGTGTCATCAGGGCGTACTGAAAAGGAAATGAGTTCTGCGATTTGGCCATCATAAAAAGCATTAGCACTTAAAGTGTTAGTGGCAAAATTACCCAGATTATAGTACACGTCAGATGAAGTAAGAAATGACCCTTCGGTAAAATCATTTCTCTTAGCTCCGTTAATATATATATCTGTTCCATTAGCTCCAGCATTATTCCTTACACCCATAAGAAAATTTAGCCCTGGGGCTACAGAGGTTGCTCCGTATGAAGCACTCTTCACCATAGATCTCCAAGTCGGGGAGGTTCCCATTAAATGGGTGAATAGTTCATTACTTGTAGAGCCTGACATATTTCCTATTCCAAAACCGCCCAAGTTATTGGCCGTAGATCCGTCAAAACCAACTATTACATCAGCTGTTGTTGAATGAAATTTCAACACATCAGGATTGAAAACAAAATAATAGGCCGTAGAGTTAAAGCCCGCACTTCCACCAAGGTGTTCAGAGTTACTCTCGTCAAAGTTTATCGCAGGGTTAAAATTTATGGAGTTGGTTACATAATTAGGGTAGTTTGAGACCCCTGTAGCGTCATTTCCACCTGAAAAATCACCCCAAGACGAAACATCAGCACCATTAACACTTGTATTTGGGCCATTATCAGCTCTTAGCCAAAGTGTTAGGTTTGTAGTCACATTACCTGGCCCGCAACTTATAAAACCTGTACCTAAGGTGAAGTATTCTCCGTTTTGAAAGTCTACTCCCGAAAAAGTAATTGTATTACCACTTAAGATACCTCCAGTTATAATCTGGGAAGAGGTGAATACTCCACCAGAAGAGTTGCCCGCGATGAGCAAGCTATAATCGGATTCGGCAGGTGTTCCTCCATTAAATGTAAAACCAGAAATATCGAAAGACACACTATTATTACCTGTTTCACCAGTTTCTCCCACTCTCCACACTCTTTCTACCCTTCTAGTAATCAGCGGAGGAACATCTGTGGTTTCGTCATCATCCTTATCACCACTATCATTTCCCCAAATCAACCATGAGTTGTTGTCACTAAACGAACCACCATGATCCATAGTAACCACAGAACCAATGTTCTCACTTCTGGATTTTATCTGTTCAAATTCCGAATTATCGTCTCTCGCTATTCCAGCAATGTCTTTATTATACTCTAAGTACCCCCCAATCGCAGCACTATTAGTGGTATTAAATGTTATGGCTCCTTGAGAGTCTACGTAATTAATTGGGGTAGATTGGTTGAGCGTAATTCCATACTTTATTGCTAAATAGCTTTCAATTCTATTCCGCTGAGTCAGTAGAAAAGCACCAGGTTCATTACAGTAAATCAGTTCTGAGATCTCACCATAATATGAGTTTGGACTACTGCTGCTACCATTGTCATATCTGGAGTCACCATCTGAAGCACCGAACTCAATCCCATCAGTATCACTATAGAGTAGGCCAACATTATTCAAAGTTCCAAAACTCTGCCCATTCAAATATCCTTTAACAGTGCCTGTTGTAGATGTATTTCCATTGAATTCGAGTGTAACAATGTACTCAGTATTAGTAGTTAAGCCTGTACTTATAGTAGCTACATTCGTTGTGGTGTTCCATGGAGATCCGCTACCGTCACTTGCTCTATTCCAAGACGAAAGGTAAATGTTCCCATCACGTAGGTAAACAGTTATACCTCTAGTATTTCCTCCCTGTTCATAAAGTACTTGCCGAGTGTTAATATCAGAAGTACTTGTTCTGAAAGCTAGATTGATTCCTTTTCTGGTATAAGGTCCGCCTGTATTAAATGCCAAGTTATTGGCAATTGTAAGACTGGTGCTCCCACTAGTGAAATCAACTGTTGGATTGAAGTTGATATTACTAGTAGTGTTTCTGTATGTAGGCGCAGCAACTCCAGTAGTTGCATCATGATTTCCCACCCACTGATCTTGCCAGTCTGTTACGGTGCTTCCGTCAGTGGCAGTAGTTACGCCAACATTTGCCTTCAACCATGTAGTTAGAGCTGCTTTATACCCCCCTGGGCCCGTTCCAGGTGTTAAACAATTATCTGCTGAAACTCCAGCCGATAAACCTGCTACCAAATCAAGCCCAGAATTACTGGATAAAGTATTGGTCGGAAAAGTGAAGATATCAGTTAAATCATGGTCAGTTGCATTGGTATCAAAAGCAAAAATGGAAAAACCATAAATCACTTGATTTTGAGATACTCCTAATTCACTGAAGGAAACGGCAACCCCTTGTAAACTTTGAGCACTTTGTCCAAAGATGGTACCAATATTAATAATTGGCGATGGGTCTAATCCAGTGTCCTGTCTTCTTAAAATAAGAAAATTATCAAATGAGCGACCTCCTCCTGTACCTGCATTTGTTGGATCAGGCCAGTCAGAGTCCTCAATATCGATCATCGCCCCATATGTAGCTGGGTCTCCGTTAATATCCAAAGATAGTATTGCCGCTATCTTTATTTGATCATTGCCCCCTCTTTCGATAATCGGAAAAACAGCACTATCGGGTTCGCAGGTTACCAAGCCTGTATACCAAATAACATCCAAACGTTCTACTTGTGCTTGAATAGTGTTCAACCCCTCATCATCAGTATTTACCATGATATTATCATAGCCTGCATTGAGAATACCAGATTGGTAAAGTGCGTCAGCATCTCCCACTTCATCTGCGTCTAAATCCAATTCACCAGGAGTAAGTGGCCCAAATGATGGATCAGTAATGCTTGTTAGTGTATACCAAATATTAATATACGCCTGATCATCGGTTCTTCTAATAATCAAAGTGTCAGGCAGAACAAAGTTGTTGTAAAGTCTTCCACCTACAGTGTACGATTCAATTTTTAAATTATCACCTGTTCCATAATTCACATTATAGGGTAAGCTTGGCTGAATGTCATTAATAGCATCACTTGGAGCTGTAACTAACACAGTTGATGGAACCGAAGTAGGTAATGGACTAACGTAATTGATAGAGGTTATATGAGATTGCCCTAACAACGTCATGTTTAGGCTGCTGAGGACCAGCAAGACCATGATTATTCTCCCGAAAAAAGTACCAACTAAGTACACGTACCTCACCTTTTGTTTTAGTTAAAACTTCTTGTCATAGATTTTTTTCTACAACATTGAAAAATGTTTGAATACTCCTTTGAACAGCTTTTGTCCAAAATCAAATGGTTAAGAAAATAGTGGGTTGAGGAAAATACTAATGATGCAAAGTTGGTGGCTTTGCTCTGAATCCTAGGCGAAAGGGTGACAAATGTATATTATTAATTTGTTAATCAAAAATAATATTACGCTACTTGCATACAGTAATTAGCAGTTAGACACAAAACAGGTTGCAAAGATTGGACTCTTGAACTTGATAAAAATAAATAGCGATGGTAGTGATAAGCTACAAAATTAGATTTTTGAACTCCCTTAATATCAAGCCATCACTCCTAAAATGCACAATATTAAATTATTGTTAATTCAATAAAGTCAGCTTCTCTTAGTAAGTAAAGTTTCCGTAAGCCGACTTTATTGTCAGTTCTTTAGATTTCGAAGTCTCTACTCTACCAACAATTTGGGCATCGATGTTAAAGCTCTTTGAAATGGAGATGATTTCTTCGGCAAATTCTTCATCAATATAAATCTCCATTCTGTGCCCCATATTGAAAACCTTGTACATTTCTTTCCAGCTCGTTTCACTTTCTTCCTGAATCATTTTGAATAAAGGAGGAAGCTCGAAAAGGTTGTCTTTTACAATATGAACATCATTAACAAAGTGAAGCACTTTGGTTTGAGCACCTCCACTACAATGAATCAATCCACCTATTTGATTTCGGAATTTCTTGAGAATTTCCACCATTACAGGGGCGTAAGTTCTGGTGGGCGACAACACTAATTTGCCTGCATCAAGTGGACTTCCTTCTACAGCGTCTGTCAATTGATAGTTACCTGAATACACTAAATCAGAAGGCACTGCATGATCGTAACTTTCTGGGAATTTAGTGGCTAAATCTTTATGAAATACATCGTGGCGGGCAGAGGTAAGGCCATTCGAGCCCATTCCTCCATTGTACTCATTTTCATAGGTCGCCTGACCATAGGAAGCTAAACCAACAATGACTTGGCCCGGCTTAATTTTTTCGTTGGTCACTACATCTTCTCTTTTCATTCGGGCGATTACCGTACTGTCCACTACAACGGTTCTTACCAAATCTCCCAAGTCAGCCGTTTCGCCTCCAGTGCTAATAATGTTCATACCATTATCTCTGAGCATCTGAAGTACTTCTTCGGTGCCATTAATCAGCTCAGCAATGACTTCACCCGGTATCAGGTTTTTGTTTCTACCAATAGTTGAAGAAAGAAGAATATTATCTGTAGCGCCAACACAGAGCAAATCATCAATGTTCATAATGATGGCATCTTGGGCAATACCACGCCAAACCGAAAGGTCTCCCGTTTCTTTCCAATACATATAAGCCAAAGCTGACTTCGTGCCCGCACCATCGGCATGCATGATATTGCAAAACGCATCATCATTGCCCATAAAATCAGGAACAACCTTGCAAAAAGCAGTAGGAAAAACTCCTTTGTCTAAGTTCTTTATTGCGTTGTGAACATCTTCTTTTGAAGCTGAAACGCCTCTTTGCATGTACCGGTCGCTCATATCTGATAATTTAAGATCACAAAAATAAAAAAACCCCGTATGACGGGGCTCTTTTTTCAGATTTTTAATCTGCTTACAAATTTATTGCAGCTTAATTGTCATTATATTCTATCACTTTGAACTCTGTTCTACGGTTTTGCTGATGTTGTTCTTCCGTACAATCCGCATCGTTACCACAGCCATTAATCAACTGAGATTCTCCATAACCTTTCGCTACAAGCCTGTTTTGAGAAATTCCTTTTAGAATCAAATAACGAACAGCTGCTTGGGCTCTTCTTTCAGAGAGATCTAAGTTAAATGCATCTTCCGCACGTGAATCGGTATGTGAACTCAGCTCGATTTTGATATTTGGGTTATCTTTCAAAAGTTCAACCAGTTTATCTAACTCTATTGCAGCATCTGGTCTAATTTCAGCTTTATTCAAATCATAGTAAATATTCTGCAGTACAATTGTCTTCTCAAGAATAATAGGATCTAAGGTTAAAGAGGATTCAAACTTTTTTGTAGTAAATCGTTCTACTAAGTCCTCTTGCTTAATCTCTCCTCCTATGGTTGAAAATGCTCGTCTTTTCGCAAAGAAGTTCGCCTTTTCGCCTAATAAAATGTATTCCTTTTCAGGATCTACTTTGAATTGGAAAACTCCACCACGGCCCGTTACTTGATCGTCAACAACTTGATCATCAGTACTCATGAGTTTTACCCGCACATCAGATAAAATACTTTGCGTGCTGTCTTCATTCAGTTGATAAGTTATGCCTGCTAAAATGTACTCGATTTTCTTAAGGTCAGAAGAGTTGTCTACGAACGTATAAATATCATCATCTCCCTTTCCCCCAGGGCGATTAGAGCTAAAAAAACCCTCAAAAGGAAAATCAGAATAGACTAGGCCAAAATCATCGTAAGATGAATTGATAGAAGGCCCCATGTTTTCGATGGTAATATTTCCGCCTTCATTAATGGCCACAAAAACATCGAGCATTCCAAAACCAGCATGGCCAGTTGAAGAAAAGTAAAGCTTGTTATCTGGCGAAACGTAAGGAAACATTTCGTCTTCTGGCGTATTGATGGTCGGCCCCATATTCTGCACATCGGCCCAGCGACCTCTCTCATTCAACCTTGTTCTGTAAATATCTGAGCCACCTAAGCCACCTGGTCGGTCAGAAGCAAAATAAATTGTTTTTCCATCGCCACTAAAAGTAGGACTACTGTCCCAAGAATCAGGACTGTTGATAGGCATAAGCTGTGGCTCAGACCATTCTCCATTCTTCTTAGTAGAAATAAACAAGTCTATGTTGAAACGTCCTCTTTTATCAGCTGAGTTACCTTTTGCAAAAACCACCGAGTTTCCATCGGGAGAAAAGGCAATGGAACCTTCATTTATTTCTTCATCATTGAACAAGTCCGAAAGCTTTTCGATGGACGAAGCATCCATATTCAGTCCGTTAGTTTGTACTTTGTATAAATCTGTAAAGGGAATTCCGTAGCGTTCAAATTTTGCTTGCTCTCTACCGGTAGCAAAATAAAGTTCATTATTAAAAAAGTAAGGGCTGTATTCTGCATTTTCAGTATTAATCCCTTCCGCATTCTTGACGTCAATATTTCGAACATTCAAGCTAATGCTATCTAACTTATTGAGGTTATTCAGTTCACTTTTTGCACGATCCACAAAACTTTCTACCGTGGCATATTGAAGGTATGTCTGAAGCACATTTTTAGCATCGCTGTACCGTTCTGTTGACTTCAAAGCTTGTGCATAATGTAATTCCATTTGGTCATCAGCATACCCCCCTTCTATAGCTTTCGCATAATAATCGGTCGCCTCATAAATTCGGTTGGTCTTACGATAAGACTCGGCAACATAATAGTTAAATACTGGAGATTCTGGATCAGCTTCCAATTCCTTTTTATAGTCTTCTATTGCTAGATTATAATTTGCATTCTCATAACTCTTCTTAACCTTGGCTTCTTTAGGCTTTTCTATTTCGTCCTCTACACCACCACTCAAGCTCCCCACATTGTTAGTTTGGTTATTTGTAGGTCGATTATTTTTAGAAGGAGTGGTTGGGGTATCTACCCCTAAAAAGTTTTGTGAAGATTTACACCCTACTAGAAGGGCAATCATTAAAATGCCTATATATTTTATCCGATTCCTCATTACCGTGTAAATTAGCGAAATAAGCTGAATGCTAATACTCTATACGCTTGTAGTCTGCTTAAAGTATCTGTTTAGCCAAGTTTTACCAGCTTGAACGCACCAATCATTTTCCAATTGACCTTTTGTTTGAATAGTGTTATCGAAAAAAAGTGTCTCGGCAGAAATTCGTCTACGCTCAACTTCAGTTTTTATTTGATTTAAGGGTACCAGTTCTACTTCATTATTGATTAAAAAAGCAATGTTGGTACGTTGAAAAAAATCAACTCCTAAATCTGAAGAAAGTTGTTGCACAAATCTTACTTGGGTATCGATAGAACAACCGCTGGCCGCATTAAACGATTCGTCTGTACAGATCATTAGAAAATAATCATGTTTAATTACCCCCGAAGCCATTAAATCATTGCCGTGTGCAGCCCATTGATTTAAGAAAACATCAAGTTTATCTAAGCATTTTTTCTGATCTAAGGCAGTCAATTTTCTATCAGCCTGATATATCCAGAGGCGAGAGTTTCTACTGAGTTTGTCAAAATCGGCTAGCATAGTCTTTTTTATTCAAATGTCGTTCACTTGTCATTTTGAACCAACTATAACGGATAATAATTCCTTTTCGGTTGTTGTAAATGCGAGATAAAGAACCTTTGAACCAGAGGAGTTTAAAGTCAACACCTGAAAATTACTCAAGATGAAACATATTAAACTTTACCTTTCAATTCTTTCAATGGCTTGGCTTTCTAGTTGTATCGGAACTGATATTGTGGAAGACATTACGGTTCCCGAAACGATTTCTATTAGCAATGCCATAGATAGCCTAAAGGTTGGAGACACCTATACCTTCAGCGCTGATTATTTCAACGGATTAGGTGAGCCCGTTCAGGCTACGGTTGCATGGTCTAGTTCAGACCCGTCTATTATTAGCATTGAGCAAACAGGCAGTGCTAAAGCCATTGTTGCAGGAAACGTTTACATTAAAGCCGTAAAAGGTAACAATGCGGACTCCGTAAAGGTGAATGCCGGAAATACCACTTCGGTATTGGCAAACAAAAGACAGGGCACTTTTATGGGAAGGAACAATTATTCTGTCTCTGGAAATTTCAGCTTACAAGAAGTTAATGGAGGCCTCACACTGATTTTTGATGACAACTTTCGAGCCTCAAACGGACCTGGGCTTTACGTCTATCTATCAAATCAACCCACAAGTATTACGGGAGGAGAAGAGGTTGGGAAATTAATGAAAAACTCAGGAGCCCAATCATACTCTATTGCAGCAAACATCCAGCTCACCACCTACAATTATGTGCTAATATATTGTAAACCCTTTGGAGTACCGTTTGGTACTGGCTCTTATAATTAACCGTCATGAGAAACATTTATTTACTAATCATTTTGCTTTGCCTTAACCTAAATTCATATGCTGGAGGTGGGTGGCCACAGCCCAAAGGCAAAGGCTATTTTAAGCTTGGCTATTACGGCATAGTATCGAGTAGTTATTATTCGCCCAATGGTAATATTTTGGATATTTCAACAGCGGGTATTCATATTGCCAATTTCTATGGAGAATATGGATTGACCAAACGCTTGACAGGGATTGCTTATGTTCCTTTTTTTTCTAGGGCTACACTAAACGAACAAAAGTCGGCAAGTACAGGAAATGTGATTTCCGAGGGTGATGCTGTAAACTCATTTGGCGACACAGATTTGGGCTTTAAGTATGGGATTATAGTGGATAAACCCATTGTTGTGAGTGCTTCCATTACGTTTGGAATTCCGTTAGGGAACAGTATGGGAGGAAGAACAAAAGTGCTACAAACTGGAGATGGAGAGTTTAATCAAATACTGGGCATAGAAGCAAGCAGGGGATTAAACAAGGGAAAATCATGGGTATCAACTTTGATTGCCTTCAATAATAGGTCTGAGAGTTTTTCAGATGAGTTTAGAGTTGGTATTGAGCTTGGAACCAAACTAGGAGATAAATGGCTGGCCAATGTAAAAGTACTAAGCGTTAATTCATTGAATAATGGAAACGATCTTGAAACGCCTTCCAATGGAATCTTCTCCAACAACATTGAGTACCTTGCTATTACCCCAGAACTCGCATATCAATGGAATGATAAATGGGGTGTTTCGAGTGCCATAGGTTTTGCCGCTTCAGGAAAAAGAGTATTAGCAAGCCCCTCAATGTCCTTTGGAGTATTCTTTAATTTATAAAAGGAGAAAATCTTAAAATGAAGCCTCTGGAAATCAATTATTCTAGAGGCTTTTAATTTATAAGCCTTCGTTTTTAGCAATCAATTCAGCTAAATCCATTACTTCAACACTCTCTTCCTTATTTTTACTTTTTACACCATCCCTCATCATTGTCATACAAAAAGGACAAGCTGAAGCTACAATACTTGCACCTGTTTCAATGGCTTCCTCGGTTCTTTCAACATTTACTTCTTTGTTGCCTGGCTCTGCATCTTTAAACATTTGAGCACCACCCGCACCACAACAAAGCCCTTTTGTTTTGCAGCGTTTCATTTCAATTAGCTCGGCATCAAGTGCTGCTAAAACCTCACGAGGGGCCTCATAAATATTGTTCGCCCTACCCAAATAACAAGAATCGTGGTAAGTGATTTTTTTTCCTTTGAACTCTCCACCGCCTTTCAAGCCCACTTTGCCTTCGTTAATTAATTGCTGAAGGTAAGTAGAGTGATGAATCACTTCGTAATTACCCCCTAGCTCTGGATATTCATTTTTAATGGTATTGAAACAATGCGGACAAGCCGTTACGATTTTCTTTACATTGTAAGTATCTAAAACTTGAATGTTGGAAACTGCCTGCATTTGAAACAAAAACTCATTTCCAGCTCTTCTGGCAGGGTCGCCAGTACAGGTTTCTTCTGGGCCTAAAACGGCAAATGAGATTCCTACTTTGTTCAGTATTTTAACAAAAGCTTGGGTCACTTTTTTATATCTGTCGTCAAAAGAACCAGCACAACCTACCCAAAAAAGTATTTCAGGAGACTCACCTTTGGCGGCCAAATCGGCCATAACGGGTACATTATTCAAATTATCACTCATGATTTCCTTTGTTCTTAAGATTTAGACTCCATTTCCTCTGCCCATTTAAACCTGTCTGTTGGTGGGAATTTCCATGGTGCAAAATTGGTTTCCACGTTTTGGAACATGCTGTTCCATGAAGCTGGCGACCCTGATTCTTCCATGGCCACGTACCTTCTCATTTGTAAAATAATGGCCA
>CENR01012817.1_pt1 | contig 20738 bp, 24 predicted proteins | sample 530181 | NCBI WGS metagenome assembly CENR01 (sample SAMEA2619677, study PRJEB7988) | marine metagenome | biome: marine biome (ENVO:00000447); feature: surface water layer (ENVO:00002042); material: "saline water (ENVO:00002010), including plankton (ENVO:xxxxxxxx)" | depth 5 m | reverse complement strand
ATTAAAGCTGCTATTAAGGACTATGAAGTCAAATGTGGATGTAAATGAATATATGGTTGCTTCTTAAACATAACACATCTTTAAACTCTTATGAAACTAATCGTCTCAAGGATGAAGGTAACGTCGAAGTTATTTTACATAAAAACGTTGATGTAATAATTGATAGAGATGATAGAAGAAGTATTAGAGTAAAAAATAAGGTATTAGATTTACCTGATGTTATCTTACCAAGAACAGGAAGTGGGACAGGCTACTTTGGAACAAGTGTTATAAGACATTTTGAAAGTTTAAACATTCCTGTAGTTAATAGCAGTGAATGTATTAACAATGTAAAAGATAAGTTATATTTTCATCAAAAAATGCAGCAAGGAGGAATGCCAACTCCTAAAACAATGTTTGTAAAGAATCCTGTAAATTGTAAACTTGTAGAAAAAACAATAGGATTTCCTTGTGTAGTAAAAGTACTTACTGGAAGTTATGGTAAAGGTGTATATCTGTCATCAAGTAGAAGTAACTTTAAAGATTTAATGGAGATGATACACAACATTAAAACTGATGAAGGAATATTAGTACAAGAGTATATTAAATCAAATCCAGGTGAAGATTTAAGAGTTATAGTTGTTGGTGGTAAAGTATTAGGTGCTATGAAAAGAAGTAGTAAAGATGGATCATTTAAAGCAAATATATCAAGAGGTGGAAACGCAGAAAACTATAAATTAAACGAAACTATAGAAGAATTAGCTATAAATACTTGTGCACTTTTAAATCTTGAAGTAGGAGGAGTTGATATATTGTTTGATGGTAGTGGTTATAAGTTATGTGAAGCCAATTCTGCACCAGGATTTAAAGAATTCGAAAAAACAACGGAGATTAACGTAGCAAAAGCAATCATTGATTATTCAAAATCAAAAGTTAGTTGACTTATTTAAACATTTCCATTATAATTAATATTTAACGTCTAATAAAGGAGGTTTTATGAGATTACCAAACTTTAGAATGCCAACTTGGTTTTTGATATTAGGATTTGTATACATTTTCTTTTCAATAGCTACTTTGGATGCACCTGAAGAGGTAAAAGAGCAATTAGACGAAGGACTACCTAGATTGTTGAGCGACTGGGAAGAAGTTCACAAACCTGGAGTGGCTCTTGAAACACGTCTCAAGATAATGAATGAATATTTTTCTGGAGACAAGACTGCTGAGAAAGATATAGAAAGTGTTGTTTGTTTAGCAAAGAATGCTTACTTTGAAGCTAGAAATCAATCATTACTTTCTCAGATAGCTGTAAGTCAAGTTGTAATGAATAGAGTACAACATGAAGACTTTCCCAATACAGTTTGCGGTGTTGTGTATGAGGCACAGCTTAGTAAATGGTATAAGGAAAAACTTAATAAAGAGGTACCATTGAAAGACAGATGTCAATTTAGTTGGTATTGTGATGGTAAAGCTGATATCATTAGAGATCAAGATGCTTATGAATTAGCATTAGCTGTTGCCCATCAAGTTCTTTCAGGGTATGATATGGTTGATGTAACAAAAGGTGCTTTATGGTATCATGCAACTTATGTTAGACCGTATTGGGCTAAAGAAAAGTTGTACACAGTGAAACATGAAGACCATATCTTTTATACAGAAAGGAACTAAATTGAAAGCTGGAAAAGTATGGGGAGTAACTGAATCTCTACTGCAGAACCCTGTGGTAGAGTTTCACCGAATTGAAGTTAACAAAGGTGGTGAATGTAGTACACATAAACATTCCCATAAATGGAATGGATTTTTTGTAGAACAAGGTGAATTAGAAATCCATGTAATAAAGAACGACTATGATTTAATTGACAAGACGGTTTTAGGACCAGGTGATTTTATGTCAGTTAAACCAGGAGAGTATCATTTGTTTAAAGCAAATAAAGACACAATTGCATTTGAGATTTATTGGCCCGAGCTTTTATCTGAAGATATTCAAAGAAAAAGCGTAGGGAAAATGAACAAATGATTAACATATTAACTACTGCTAAGTTTAGTAAAATTATTATTGAAATAGTAGAAGATAAAGAGGTAAGTTATTTAGATGCTATTACAGATTACTGTCAAAAGAATAATTTGGAGATTGAATCAGCAGCTAAATTAGTTAACCAAAAAATAAAAGCACAATTGAAGGAAGAAGCAAGAGAGTTAAGATTAATTAAAGACAATGAATAATATTTACGAAGGATTTAATGCTTATAAAACTTATCTTGCTGTAAAGAATCACTTTACGACTTCATATGATTATTTTAAATATAATGGTAAAGTGAGTGCTAAAACTGATAGTTTTTTAAAGAGAAGAGATAAGTTTTTCTTTACTAAACTAGAAAGAAAATATACACCTGATCAGATAAGAGAATTATTTGTATCAAACTTTGCTGATGGTGAAGATTTCTGGGTAGGAAATGTGTTAACTTTGAAAGCAGAAGAGGTGTATACTAATTGGAAAAAGAGACAAGAAAGTTTGAGTTATATTTTTGAACAAGATCTTTTATTTTTGAAAGATTATTATGATGAGAGAAAACTTAATTTTCAAAGTCTATTTGTTATGGAGAATGGACATCCGATTCTTTTACAATGTGTTTTGCGAAACGATATCTATGTGGAGACAATGGTTGTAGTAGATAACGTTTTAAATTATACAAAGAAATGGAACAAAGTTTTGACAGATCCAGTTTGGATTGAATTTAAAAAGAGGATGGAAAAATATCGTCCTTTTGTAAACTTTGATCCTAAAAAAGGAAAGGAAATACTAAGGAAGGTATTCTTATGATTTTACCACACATAGTAGTTAGTATTATTATACGAATAATTAAATACTTTATGCTATTGTGGTTATTTTATATTGTTTTAATGATGATACTAGGAACCTTTTGTGATCCTTGTATTAAATCCATTAGCGAAACTATGACAAAGTTTTAATGATATCTGAGTTTTTTTATATAAATAAAGATATTATTAATGATTAAAGAAGGAAAAATGATCGTTGAATAATGAAGTAGAAGCCTACGTAGGCGAATTGCAGGAGTTAAGAGCTTTAGTTAAGAAACAGAAAAGGATTATTAACGAGCTCCAAACTGCTGTAAATGAAAATAAAAGACTGTTGACTGAAACGTCTAAATAAGATATACTAAGTTTTTATATTATGCATTTTGTGGACAATAATAATACATTGCAATACAAGGAGATACAATGTCGCAATCATTCGCTGAGCTTAAACGCTCAACAACATCAAGTCTTGATGCTTTACTCAAAGAGACAAACAAACTAACAAGTAACGAAGGTAATAAAGGTGGAGCTGATGCTAGGTTCTGGCAACCTGAAGTAGATAAATCAGGTGCTGGTCAAGCTATCATTAGATTCTTACCTGCTCCAAAAGGAGAAGATATTCCTTGGGTTAGAATATTCAACCATGGCTTTCAAGGCCCAGGTGGTTGGTATATTGAGAACTCTTTAACAACATTAAATAAAAAGGATCCAGTTTCAGAGTATAATAGTACTTTATGGAACAGAGGAGATGATGCTGGTAAAGAACAAGCTCGTAAACAGAAAAGAAGATTACTATACATTAGTAATGTCTATGTTATACAAGATAAAGCTCATCCTGAAAATGAAGGTCAAGTTAAATTATTCAGATATGGTAAAAAGATATTTGATAAACTTAATGAAGCTATGAATCCTGAGTTTGAAGATGAAAAACCTTTGAACCCATTTGATTTATGGGAAGGTGCTAGTTTTATTCTAAAGATACGTAATGTTGATGGTTATAGAAACTATGATAAAAGTATTTTTGGTGAAGCAGGACCATTGCTTGCTGATGATAGTAAGTTAGAAGGTATTTGGAATAGTGAATATAAATTACAAGAATTTACTGATCCATCTAAGTTTAAAACGTATGACGAACTTAAACAAAAGCTAGATAAAGTGTTAGCTTTATCGGGGGGCAGCCAGCCTTCTTCTACAGCTGAAACTACTCAATTAGATACAGCTCCAGCACCAAGTGTTGGTAAAGTAGATAAACCTAAGAGTTCGGAATCTGATACTGATTTAGACTTCTTTCAAAAATTAGCTGAAGACGACTAAGGTCTATATATCCTTAAACTGTCTCAAGTTGTCGCCCGCTTGTATCATTATCAAGTGGGCGATCATGACCACCTCCATTACCGCCATTGTTAATGTTAACAATCTTTTTAGCATCAGTGGTTGATGAAGAACTATTATCATTCATTATGTTCATATTTCCACCTGACATACCAGCGCTTTTATCACTGAGCTCTGCACCACTTACTTTTTGTATTAATTTTTTTTCTTGATCTCTTATGACTGATTGTTTTTCAAAATCTGTTGGCTCAAGAGCTTCTAATTCTAAATTCTGTTGTTTTCTTATTCTTTTTATTTCCTCAACTCTTTGTCTATCTATCGCATCTTGTACTCTTTGAGCAAAACTAATTTCTTCTGGAGTTAAACTTTGCGCATTATTATTAAATTGTTCAAGTAACCTGTTAAGTGTTGGTGCATCAACTCGTTTTCCAGGTTTATCTTCGTATATTTTACCGCCTATCTTAACTTGTTGACCTTCATCTTTTATTATTTCATCTACAGCACCAAATTTAGCTGCTGCTATTCTTTGCCCTACTGCAGTAGATGTATCTGTTTCTCCACTCGTTATTTTTTGAACTTGCTCATCTGCTTTTTTTCTAATAGCAGCTCTGTCTTGACTTCTAAAAAATAAATCTTTTAAATTACCAAAACTTAAAAATTGTGCTAATTTATCAATTACTTCCAGCAATACATTTTTTATAGCATTGAATATTCTTTCACTTAAAGGTCTTTGAGATGCATCATCTAAACCGCTTTTTTCATCTACAAATGACATAATTTTTTGTTTTATCTTTTCTAATTTTTTTGCACCTTCTTCATATAAGTTTAGTTCTTCAAATCCAAAGACACCTATTATTTTGTCTAATAAATCACTTGCAAATTTAGCAAGCCCTTTGAGAGCTCCTTTTAAATTAGTAAATGCAAGTCCAGCACTTTCTTTAGCTCCTTCAAAATCACCAGCAAATAGTTTCTTTATTGCATCAAAAGAATTCTTAAAAATACCTACAATATTCTTTTGAAATGTATCAAACTGTCCTGATAATTCTGGAAAAATGGATCCTATGACTAGTTTTGCAAGAAAGAACTTAATTATAAGTCCAAATATTGTACTTAAAAAACCACCCGTTTTTGCAATTAATTTTTTACCAGTTTTTAAGACTCCTTCTCTTTGTACACCACCACCAATACTGTCTCGTGTACTTTCTGCTTTACTTTCAAGAGCTGATCTTTTATCAGCTTTTTGACCACTCATTACTAGTCTTATAATACCACCAACTTTATCATTTAATTTTTCTAATTGCATTTTTATAGCAGCTAGAGCACCGGTTGCATTTTTTGAACTTTTATCCGATTTTCTTGAAGTATCTTGAGCGATTTTAGTTGTCTTTGTTGCAGATGCTTGTTGTTGTTTGACAGCTTTTTCTTGTTTTTGCTGTTGACCTTTTGGTTGTTTAATTGTTAAAGTATCACCTCCAGCTGGTGTAGTCTTCTCACTATCATCACTACTGAATGGGTTGATAGCACTTCCTAGAGCTTTAGCTCCACCTCCTATTGCGCTTAAACCAGCACCAGCTACTTTAGCTCCAATACCTAATGTTGTTGCAGCTAAGTTAGCAGCTCCGCCTACTGCAGATAAAGCACCGCCAGCTAAACCACCTGCAGCTCTTACAATACCCATGGTGATACCACCACCTAATAAAGCTGGGAGCATTATTTTTCCTTAAATTTTTTACTTGAACCAGTATATAAACCAAACCAGGCTGCTCCAGCTCCAACAACTATACTAACTAAACCAGCTTGTTGTGTATTTGGATCAGATAAGTCCATAAACCAATGAACAACTTGGTATAGTAATATAATGTAAACTGTAATAAATATTCTTGGAAATATTCTCCAAGAATCTACAGCTTGAGCAAGATCAATCCATGATCTGTACTTAGGTCCTTGCGTTGTTTTGACTTCGGATTCTTTCATTTTCTTTCTCTATATAATCTATTAGCATGTTCACATAAAACCTTTTTTCAAAGGGAATTAAATTATCTAACTCTTCTAATGAATATTTATGGTGTTGTAACAAAGAAAAGTTAGTTTGATAATAATTTCCTAGTGATTCATGACTCAAACTTACATAAAAAAATCCAACAAGCCTTCAAGATTATATTGTAACTCTTCACCACATTTAGCACATTTAAATTTAAGTTGATGTTTTATCTTTGGCATAGTTTCAAAGAAATCCATAAACTTCTTCATATGAGATTGATTTAAATTATCTAAAAATTTAGTAAGTTCTTCTTCAGTAAAATCATTATACACTTGTTTTTCATCATAAACTGATTTAACAGAACTGCGTATCATTTGAAAAACATCATCAACTGAAAACTCTTCCTTAGTAAATGTTGAAGCCACAGCTAATGAAGGATAATACATTGTAATACCAATACCTTTGTCTAAAGGTATATTATTAGAATGTTTTTCATCATAAGTTACTTTAATATCTTCAACATTTATTTCAACATCATTTTTATGATTACAGTCTTCCTTTTCAGTGTGTCTAAAAGATAGCTGTATAACTTCTCCAACACTCTTAGCTCTTAACTGTAAAAATAACCATTCAATATCAAACAAAGGAAGAGAACTTACATCTATTTCATCTTGTATACAATTCTGAAGAACATTAACTACTGCTCTTTGAATTTCATTTTTATCTTTACCTTCTTGAGCCATAAGTAAAACTTTTTCTTCTTTTACAAGAAAAGGTCTAAACTTAATTGGTTGTTTTGTTGAAGGTAAGGTTGTGGTAAATTCAGGTGTTACTATATTAGGTAACGGCATAATATCTCCTATAATATATTCAATTATTTATATAAAAACTATGGAGTTGTGAAAACACTAGTAGATCTACCTCTTAAACCAGTTGGTTTATTTTTTCTAATCGCTTGTCTTGCTTGATCAGGTTGACCAGCAATCTTAGTAATATCTGATGGGTTTACTTTATTCCATAATCCATATGCAGCAGTTGCAGCGCCAGTTAAGAATGCTGTTTGTCTTTGTGTTAGCCCTGCTCTATCAGCTATTGCACCAGCTAGTACTGGTGCTGCTTTACTAATAGCACTTCTGGCAGAAGTAGTACCAAATCTTTGACCTGGAACTCTACCAGTATTAGCAAATCTTTTATCCACTTGACCAATTATGTCATCTTGATAATATTTGTAATCAAACACTACATTTAATCTTTGTATATCAGTTGAAGACCAATCACCTTGCATGTCTTGTATTGTTCTTGGATATGCTTCTTTTAAACTAATTTTATAAATTCCTTTAAAACCAAGGATACCTTGAGCGTCTGGTTGAGGTACTTCTTCAAATTGAAGTATCTCACAAGTTCTTGTAAAATTTGCAAGATAATTTAAACTTTTAGATTCTAAATCACTATCATCAGTTCTATGATGTCCAATTATTAAATCTTGCCATGCTTCAAAGAAAACTTTTTCCTCTAAATTTTTAGAAAGTATAAAAGAAGCATCTACTGGTTGATAAACAACATTTGTTGGATATTCTCTAATAAGACCTAAGTTTCCTTCTTTGTAAGGACTACTAATAACTATTCTTCCTGGCATACTAACTCTATCACATCTTAAAGCTAGATGTGAAGAATATTCAGTAGAGAAAAACTCTAAACCGCTATTTCTATCTTCTATAATTTTTTTAAACTTTTGACCAATCTCGTTTTTAAATATATCTGGATTGGAAGTTGGATTGGGTAAATTTACTACAAACATAAAGTGAGATGCTCTAGCAACTCCAGTCCTACCTAATTCTGATGCAAAATATTCTACGTTAAATGCCATATTAGACTCTTACTTGTTTTCTACTTTCTCTAAACACTTTTTGTTTAGTTGCCTTTCTAAATCTCTCTGTTGGTAAGAATAAAGCTAAATCCCAAGCGTTAGCATTAATCTTTACAAGTCTACCTCTTACGTGATTCATTAAATAACTTTTAACACATGGTTTAAAAAATCTAAACTTGCTAGCCCTATTTAGTAGTTTGAATCCAGCTTTTATTCTAGTCTCTTCATCATAAGTTTTATCGGTTGTGACTGTATACAAAGCGTCCATTAATCTAGCTCTTAATCTTGGATGAAGATAATGTAGATTTATTCCATAAAACTTATTGCTCTGTACTGCTCTTTTTCTTTTAAACACATCTTGTAATGGGAATACTAAAGGAAATGTATCGTAGTAAGGAAGTTTATCTTTTGTCTTTGGATTATAGAAAAAATGATACATAAACCCAATCTCTGGGAACCTTGTCATTTGAGCTTTTGGAGCAGTTGTAATAATTCTTTGTGGTGTTACAGATCTTTTATTTCTTGCTAAATTTCTAAACCAATCTCTTGACTGTCTAGTCAAGTTAGGAACCTTTCCAGATTTGACTCCTTCTTCAAGCATCTGATTAAATATATAAGCTACCAACTTTTAATTCCTAATTCTTTTTCTGTTATTATGATAAATCGCCAGTTTCTATCTTCACAATATTGTTTGGCAAATTTCCACTTATAAGTATTTATTGCATAAGTTTTAACTTCATTAATATACTTTCTTGTCTTTCTTGTTTGTACAGTTGGTTCTTGTGTTTGTTTATAAGGTTTAACTTCAATAATAGATATCTCTTCTTTACCTTCCTTTGTTCTACTCCATATCTTAAAATCAGGATAATATCTATGATATCTACCATCAATTGGATGTTTGTACGGTATAAACAGCTCTTCACTCTGCCATTGATATATCTCTGTTTTATTATCAAAATAAATCATACATTGTTTTTCCCACGAACTACGATAAATAATATTAGTAGGATCACCTTTGTATTTTTTAGGGTTTTTAGGTTTAAATAAACCCTTATACTTAGAAAAGATCATAATAGTAATTATACAGCAGAGAAAGTAAAAGGTCAATGGTAAGTGTTTTTTTTCCAACTAATCCTAATCTAAGTGTTGCTGGTTCTAGTGTTAATAGAAGATCTAGTAATCCATTAGAAAGAGCTAAAGAATTGCAAAACATGAAAGGAAAGTTGGGTACTGGAGGTTTTGGTGGAACTAATAGTGCACCACTTGATGAATTATCACAAGTATTTGACAGTGCAACTAATTCTATTTTTGATCCTAAAGCAGATTCACCAATGAGAGAATTAGATAGAGCTCAAGCAGCTGCTCCGGTTGCTCGTTTCCCAGAAAACATAGAGTCATTTGAAAACTTTATGAAAATAATAGTACTTGATGAAAGAATTTTTGAAACTACAATTGGATCAGCTTCAAGAAACAAATCAAGTATTTCTAAGAAAGAGACTATAAAATTACCATTACCTTCACAACTAGCTACAACTTATGCTCAAGGGTATAAGCAAGAAGGTTTAGGAGTAGCTGGAGCTGTAGCAGGACCTGAAGTGGGTAAATTAATTCAAAAAGCAAGAGCTGGTGGGTTTAGTGGTGGTGTTGGTCCTTCTCAATTAGAATTTGAATTACAAGAGGCTGGAAAAAACATTGCAAAAAAAACTGGATCAGAAGGACTTTTAGCAGGGGGTATGGGTATGCTAGATGAAGGTGGTGCAATAGTAGCTGGAGCTGTGGGTGGTGGAGCAATAGGTACAATAGCAGGTGCAGTAACTACAAGGGGTGCACAGTCTGGATTTGCTCAAGTAGGATTAGCCAGAAACCCACATATGGCAGTTTTATATGAAGCACCTAACTTCAGAGACTTTAACTTCAGTTGGGATCTAAGACCAAAAAATGCAAAAGAAAGTGATAATTTAAGAAAAATTATTTACAAATTAAAATATTATAGTCATCCAGATGTTAGTGAATCAGATCATTTATTTACTTATCCTGAACAATTTGCTTTATCTTTTAAAAAAGATGAGTATTTGTTTAAAACTAGAGCTTGTGTTTTGACTAATGTATCAATTGACTACCATGGTGAAGGAACTCCATTATATTATGATAGAGGTGTAGATGGTGGTAAAGCTCCTGCTGCTATAAAATTAGATTTAACATTTACAGAAACTAGAGTACTTAAAAAAGCTGATATCAATGCAGGTATGTAATGTCATTTTATTTTAGACCATTTCCAACAGTTAATTATAGTCATAAGAAAAATAAAAATTTTGAACTGTTGACTAATATTACATTAAGGTATAAAGTAAAAGAAATAGTTAAACAACAAAAGACAATCTATTATGATTATGTAATCAAGGACTCTGATAGACCTGATATAATTGCTTACAAATATTATAAAGATGAAACTTTAGATTGGATCCTACTAATTACTAATGATATTATAGATCCATATTATGACTGGCCTTTATCACAAGAAGGATTTAACGCATATATGAAAAGTCTTTATGGCAGTGTTTCTACATCACAAACTACAGTTTATGAATATAGAAAAGTACTTACAAACCAGTCAGTTAGAAATGACGGAAGTGTTATACCAAAAAGAACAGTTGTTGTAGATTTAAACACTTATAATAGTTTACCTGCAACTGATAGAGAAATAATTTATGCTTATGATTATTATCTTGAGCAAAATGATGCAAAAAGAAACATTAAAATTCTTGATAAAAGGTTTGTTAATCAATTAACCAGAGACGTTGAAGTACTCTTTAGTGAAATACAAGTATAGTGAATAATGGCCAAACAAAAAAACACCCCAGGTAAAATTGATCAATATGATTTAGTTCTTTTTAATTTCCAGGGAATATCACACAACATTTCTAAAATAGTTTATGAATTTTCAATATTTGAAGATTTGTTTAGAAACTTCAATACTTGTACTGTGCTGATACAAGATGCATTAGGTTTTACTGAAAGAATGCCTATAGTTGGAGATGAGAATATTGTTATAACTTATAAAACTCCTGGAGATAGATTTAAACTTAGAACAAGACAATTTAAATTATACAAAACAAGTAAAAGAATAGAAGGAGCACAACGACAAGTAAACTTTATTGCTCATGGTATAGAAGAGTTTGCTATTCGTCAAGAGATGCAAAGTGTTGATAAAAGTTTTGTAGGTCAAACTGTAACTAAAGCTATAGAAAATATTTATTATGATAGTGTCAATGCTGGATCTAATGCAGATAAAGGTTTTGCTGGTTCATTAAGTGCTGGAACAACCGGTGGTTTAGGTAATCTTGGAGGAACTTCAAGTTTTATGTCAGCTGGTGCTGGAGTTAAACAAGGTAAAAAGTATTCAAGTGGAAGATCACAACAAAATGTACTTCCTTTACTTGGCAAAGGAACTGATACAATTGTTCAAAGTGATAACAAAACTACTTATGTAGCTCCAGGAGTAACTCCTATGGAAGCTATTCATCATTTAAGAAAGGAATGCATTCATAAAAGTGGAAGAAATAATTCTGATTATATTTTTTTTCAAAACGCTGATGGTTTTCATTATACAACTATTGGAGAATTAAAAGAGTTTGGTGATCAAGATGGAGATAATAAAAAACAATTCCTTCTTGGTGATCAAGCAGTTACTACTGGTGATGGACAGGAAGAGTTTCCAGCTGAGAATATTATTTTAAAAATGTCAGTAAGAAAAACTATAGATACGATATCAAATTTATCTTCTGGTTTATATAGAAATAGAGTAGCGGTTGTAGATCCATTAACAAAAAGATATGACTCAAAAACTTTTGTTTATAATAATGAGTTTGATTATTTAGAATTGTTAAATCCAAGAGGTAATAGGATCCATGCAAAAAATAGTCAATATACAGCACCTGATTCTTCAACTAAAACAAGTTTTTTAGTTGGAGAGCTAACAACTAATTCTATTAATAAAGAAAGAGGATCCAAATTTACACCCAGAGGTACTTATAAAGATACTCCTTACATTAAAGATGCGGTTGATATAGACAGAGATCCAAAAATTAAATTTCCAAATGAAAGACACACAGTATTGAATCGTAGAATGGCTGAAAGAGCAGTTTTAGATGCTATAGTATTAGATATTGCTATACCTGGTAACAGTGATATTAAGGTCGGAGATATTATTTATATTTTTGCACCACAACCAACAGGAAGCTCTGGAGGTGCAACTAGTAAACTTTTTAACTTATTTTATGGAGTAAAAGAAGCTAGATTTTTAGTAACTGCTGTAGAGCAAAAATATAATCATAGTAGCGAGAATTATATTACTAATATAGAAGTAATGAAAGATTCGTTTGAAATACAACCAGAAAAAATAAGACAAATTGTAGAAGCGGAGTTTGTATAATGTCTAAGAAAAAAAACGTTAATGATTATTTGGGTTACGGTTTTATATGGTTTTTTGGAGTCGTAGAAGATAATAACGATCCGCTTAAAACTGGTAGAGTTAAAGTTAGATGTATAGAATGGCACACTAATAATAAACAAGTACTTCCTACAGATGACTTACCATGGGCTCAAGTAATGATGCCAGTTAATAGTTCTAGTAATTCTGGTGTAGGACAATCACCAACTGGAATACAAAATGGAACATGGGTAGTTGGTTTTTTTATGGATGGAGAAAAAGCTAATAGACCTTTGATAATGGGAACTATACCAGGTATACCATTAGTAGGACCAAATAGTAAATTTGGTTTTAATGATCCAAATGAAAAATATCCAAAAGAAGATCTATTAGAACAGCCTGATACTAACAGACTTGCAAGAAATGATGAAAAGTTTGAACACGATATAATTAATGCAAAAAATGCAGACAGAGCATTGGGTAACCAAATTGCTAACCAAGGTGGTTCTTGGGATGAACCAGCAGATGCATATAATGCTCAGTATCCAGATAATGATGTTTATGAAGGTAAATCTAATGATGGAAATCTAAGTGGTGTTATTAGAGAATACGACAATACTCCAAAAAATGAAAGAATACACTTTTATCACCCTTCAGGAAGTTTTGCAGAATATAACGCATTAGGTAATCATCATCAAAGAGTAGTTGGTGATAATTATACAATAGTAGCTGGTAAAGATTTTGTTTATATAAAAGGAGATGCAACACTTACTATAGATGGAAATTGTCGTACTCATATAGAAGGTGATTGGGACGTATATGTTGGTGGATACAAAAAAGAAGTAATAGGTGGAAACTTAACCCAAGAAATAGGTGAAGGAATGGATGTAACCACTGGTAAAGATGTTGTAGTAAAAGCTGGTGGTGATATGGATTTATCTGGTGGAAGAATAGATCTTAACAAAGATGTAGGAGGTTTGTTTGGAGGTCTATTAGGAAGTATGAGTGGTTTTATGGCTGGAGGACTGCTTGATGGATTAGGCGGAGCTATGATGGAAAGTATAGGAAATATGGGTGGAGTTTTAAGTAGCTCTCTTGGAGATCTTGGAGGATTGACAGGAGCACTTGGTGACGTAGGTGGTCTTGCTGGAGGACTAAGTGATGTCGGTGGAGTAAGTAGTTTGGCTTCAGGATTTTCCGCTGGTGGAGCTTTAGGTGGTGCTTTTAGTGGAGGTTTAGGTGGTGCTTTATCAGGTGCATCTGGTATACTCGGTGGAAGTGTTGGAGGTTTAGGAGGAATAGCTGGTGCACTTGGTGGTGGAGTTGGAGGTATAACAAATGCTTTAGGAAGTGGAATTGGAAACTTGGGTGGCTTTATGACAGCTGGTGGACTTGGTGATGTTTTAGGTGGTGCTGGTGTTTTAAGTCAAGTTGGTAATATCACAAAAGGCTTAGACATAGTGAATAATATTCAAGGAGCTATCCCAGCAGCAATTAGTTTTGCATCAGGTAATATCAATCCAGGAAACTTCCTCGGAAATATAACTAGCGGAATAACTTCAGGATTAGACTTAGGAAGTCTAACTGGTAATCTTGGTAAGACTTTCTCAAGTATTACAGACTTTACAGACAACTTAACAAGCAACTTTAATATAGTAAATGTCTTAGGAGAAGCTGGAGCTGGAGTTTTAGGATCTGCTGTTGATAATATGTTTAACCCAGCAAATGCATTAAATGGATTTACAGAAGATATTTTTTCTGGTAGATCATTAACTGATGTAGCTCAAGGTTTATCTGGTGGTATTTTAGGTGTTGCTCAAAATGCTATAAATAAACAATTTGATGTATCAGTACAGGAATTTTTTAATGCTCAATCACTAATGAAGAGTGTTGTAGATCCAACCTTTGCAAGTTTAAATATTACAGATAAGATTACACAAGCATTAGAATTAGATACAATTGTTGACAAAACAATTGGTGCACAGCAAAAATTTATGGACTCAATTGCTGGATCACAATTATTATCAGCTGATGGTTTAAGAGAGCAACTATCATTTGATTTAGAAAATAGAGTCTTTAATAGTATAAGAAGTACAACAACTCCTGACTTAATTGATGGAGTAACTAATAGTCCTGTTTCACTTGCACTGTTAAAACAGTCTACTGAAAGAGTTAGCCCTCTTGATTCAGCTGGTGGTTTATTTACAAATGCTAAAGGAGTTACAAGTCAAGTATTCCAAACTGGATTATCACTTAATGACGGTACTCCAATTACAGCAGATAATATAAAAGACGGAATAGGTGAATTTTTAGCTAGTGCTAGAGCTGCAGATAACAACGGAGCATAGATGTCAATAGTTGAAGGTAAAGGAACTTACAAAGTCTTAATTGGTAATAAAGTACATACTTGTTATCATTGGAATGACATTCCACTATCATTTGATAATATGATTTTATTTCAACCAGATTGGGAGGAAGGACCACATACAGAAGAACAACACAAATATTATGAAACATTTAGCGATAAATTTGATGAGATTTTAAAGAGAGAGAAAAAATAATGGCTGATGTTAGTATTTCTCCAGATAAATTACCTGATGTTTTTCCAGATAAATTTTTTTCTCAAGTTATAACAGCATCTGGAGCTAATGGATCTATTTCTATTTCAAACACTACTATAGAAGCAATATCTGCAAATACAAGATCAGTCTTTTTGGCTAACAGTGGTTTCTTTGGATTAACTTCTGTTCAATGTCAAGCTAATGGAATATATGTTACACCATTTACTGACACTTTTCAATATGTTTTCAGAGGAAGTAGTACCAATTATGAAGATGCTAAGTCTATAGTAGGCACAACTTTCTTACCAAAGGATCAAGATTTTTTTGACTTAGATCAAGACTTAAGAGATAAAGTGACTAAACAATATAGAGTAACAGTTAATTATGAAAATACAAAACCTGACGGTAACACAAGTAATTCATATGCTAATAGTTTTGTATTTGTAGTAGAGCAAGATATCATAAATGACTTTGATAGAATGAGAGTGTTTGTTCAACAATATTATGAAAACAGGCCATTTTTTAGTAACACAGCATAGGAGGAATAAATGGGCAAAGCAGTGTCAAGAATTGGAGATTTAGATGTACCACATTGTAGTGGTATGGTAAGAGCAACAGGCTCCTCAGATGTATTTACTAATTCAAGACCAACAGTTAGACAAGGAGATATCAACACAGTACATTTGAAGCCTTTCGTACCACCATGTGTACCACACGTAGGTCCTGTCAAGACAGGATCCAAGAAAGTTTTTGTAAACGGTAGAGGTGTTGGAAGACTTGGAGATGGATTAATAGCTTGTACCAAAATAGCACAAGGTAGTACAAACGTTTTTTCAGGATAATAACATAAATAAGGAAAGGAGATAGATATGATTAAAGGATTTTTCTTAGGATTACTTACAGCACTAACATTTGTATTGGTTAGTTGCTCGTCTTTAATACCTAGCGACGAATACAAAGACTTACCTAACCACGATCACATTAAGTGTCAAGGTAATTGTGATATTAAATTAAAATAAGGAAGCGATATGAATAATCATGAAACTTTATTAAGTCTTTTCAACACATATACAAACGAGAATGAGAAAGCTGTTGCTGGTAACAAGAGTGCTGGTACAAGAGCTAGAAAATCATTAAGTGAAATATCAAAACTGTGTAAATTAAGACGTAAAGAGCTACAAGATATGAAAAATAGCTCATAAATAGTTTAGAGGTACTCAATGGCAAATCCAAACCAAGTTGTATATAAAGATTTTGATATAATCTTTGACGCTCATCCTGTAACAAGGAAATTAAATACATTAACTAATAGTGATGCCATTAAAAGATCTCTTAAAAATATTATACTAACAGATAAACTAGAACGTCCTTACAATCCGGAGTTTGGTAGTGATATCAGACGAAGATTATTTGAAACTCATGACGGTACAGTAGCAGATGAGATAGCAAGTGATATTGAATTTGCAGTTAAAAACTTTGAACCAAGAGTTAGATTGTTGGATGTTAGAGTTGACGAAAGAATTGAACAAAACGGAGTGTCCATTACTATTGTATTCAGAGCTGTAAATCAAACTGAGTCAGAAGTAGTTAATTTTTTCGTTGAGAGAGTAAGATAATGGCAGTTGCTAATAGCGTATTAAGATCAACAGAGTTAAATTTTAATCAAATAAAAACTAATCTTAAAACTTTTTTGAGAGCTAAACCAGAATTTGTTGATTACGATTTTGAAGGAAGTGCATTAAACACACTTCTTGATGTTCTAGCATATAACACATATTATAATGCTATGTACACAAACATGACTACTAATGAAATGTTTTTAGATAGTGCACAGCTAAGAAATAATGTAGTTGCTAGAGCAAAAATGATCGGATACACTCCAAGCTCTGCCAGAGGGTCTGAAGCAACTGTTAAAGCAGTTATAACTCCTACTACAAACGTTGCTAGTGTAACTATTGCATCCAATACATTGTTTTTATCAACCATAGATGGAATAGATTATAAGTTTACAACAGATAGAGCATATGCTTTATTACAACAAGATAACTATACAGCTAATAATATTGTAATCAAAGAAGGTGAACCGCTAAGTGAAAGAATAACTGTTACTGGTTCTAATGATCAACGATTTATTTTAGCTAATTACAATGTAGATCTAAATGGTTTAAAGGTTGATGTTCAAACAAGTTCATCTAATAGTTCAGTGACTGTTTTTTCAAGAGCAACTGATATAACAGAAGTTAAATCAACAAGTAATGTTTTTTTTGTAGATGAAAATGAAGATGGAAAGTATGAATTAATTTTTGGAGATGGGGTACTTGGAAAAGCATTGAGCGCTGGTAACATAGTAATTCCAAAATACAGAGTTGTTAATGGTTCATTAACTAATGGTGCTAATAACTTTGTATCGCCTTCAACATTAGGTGGTCAAACAAACTTTACTGTAACAGTTGCACTATCTGCTAGAAATGGTGCTAATGCAGAATCAATTGAAAGTATAAAATTTAACGCACCTAGAAACTATCAAAGTCAAGGTAGAGCTGTAATTAAAAATGATTATTCAAGAATATTATTAGCAGAAGCACCTGATCTTCAAGCTATAAGTGTGTGGGGTGGCGAAGACAATAATCCACCAGTATATGGTAAAGTTTATATTTGTGTGAAACCAACTGTTGGTAATGTTCTTTCTACACAAAGAAAAGATGAATTAAAAACATTACTACAAAGTAGAAATATAGTTTCTATTGAACCAGAGTTTGTAGATGCAACGTTCTTATATGTAATTCCAACAATCACAGTTAACTACAATGCAGGAGCAACAACAGAAAGTGCTGGTGTAATTAGTAATAGAGTAAAAACAGCTATTAATAACTTTGAAACAACAGAATTAAGTGTGTTTGATAAAAAGTTTAGAGAAAGTACATTCGTAAGAAAAATAACTGAAGCTGATGTTAGTATTGTTGGTACTCTTACAACATTCAGAATGATGAAAAGATTTACACCTAACCAAGGTACTGCCACAACATATAATTTTGCATTCAATAATGGAATAAGTCATCCACATGATGGACACTTAGGTGCAATCAATAGTACAGGTTTTACTTTTCAAAGTCAAACAGCATTTTTAGATGATGATGGTAATGGTAACATAAGAATTTATTATCTTGGAGATAATAATATAAGACAATATTTAAGTAATACAGCTGGTACGGTTGATTATGCTACTGGTTTAATAACATTAGATAATGTTAATATTACAAGTTCAAGTGATATAGAAATAATTGCTAAGCCAGCTATTAATGATTTTAACTCTGTTAGAAATAACATAATATTAATTTCAGGAACGAGTATATCAGTCGTTAATGATGAAACAGGAGCTGTAGAAAGTAGAGACTTGAATGCTACGACTTCAGGTTCAACAACTACTGTTAGTACTTCATATACTGGTACTACTCAAACAGGAACAACCTCAGGTGTATCAGGAACTTATTACTAATGTCTTCTATATCAAAAAAAGTCTCACCTTTAGTAAAGACTCAACTACCTGATTTTATCAGGGAAGATGCTCCATTATTTCAAAAATTTGTAGAAGGTTATTACGAGTTCTTAGAACAAGGTAACAATGTTATAGAAGTAACTAGAAGTCTTTCCAGTTACCAAGATATTGATACTTCAATTGATAAGTATATTGAATACATAAAAAGAGAACTTTTACCATCATTTCCAAAAACACTAACATCAGATCAGAAGTTATTAGTTAAAAGAGCTAAAGATTTTTACAGATCAAGAGGTAGTGAGAAAAGTTATCAATTATTATTTAGAGCCTTATATAATGAAGATATAACAATCTATGATCCAGGTGTTAATATTCTTAGAGCATCAGATGGTAGATGGATTCAAGAAAACAGTATTAGGGTTGGTGATCCAGTTGTAGGTAACACTAATTTATTATTAGGACAAAACATTACTGGTATATCTTCAGGAGCAACTGCTAAGGTAGAAAGAATTACACAAACAACTGAGTCTGGATTTTTAGTTAAAGAAATGTTTCTTAGTAATATTAGTGGAACATTTGAAGATTTAGAATTAGTAAGAAATACTGGCAATACAGTTAATGCAACAATTTATAATATTACTGGTCCACTAGTTTCAGTTGAAGTAGTAGACGGAGGTGCTGGTTATCAGCTTGGTGACTCTGTTACACATAACAGTCCTGTAGCTTTAAACCCTGGTACTGGTATTGTAACGTCAACGAATGATCTCAGTGCAATACAAATAACATTAGCTAATGGTGGTTCAGGGTATTTTGCAAATACGCCAATATCAGTTACACCAAACACAACTTCATCAGGTGTAGGTGCTGCAGCTTATGTTCAAACAATTAAAGATACAGAAGTATTATCTCTTAACTTTGAAAAAATAAATTCATTAAGAAATGTTCCATTAAACGTAACAGGAAGTGTATCTAACTCAACAACAAATACAGCATTTGCAGCTTTAGGTGGTAATACAACTAATTTAAATGCAAATTTAGCTCAAGCAAATTGTTTTACAAGATTGACAGATGCATTGACATTTGCAAATGTTACTGTAGGGACAATTAATTCAATTTATCAAACAGCATTCGGTACTAATTACAATCCACTTCCATCTGTAACAGCTATTAACCAACCAGTTGCAGCTGCAGAGCTAGATGATGGTGCTGGTGGTATTAAAGGAGAGAATGCAACATTTACAGTATCACATATAGCTGGAGCTCTTAGAACAGTTAGTGTTGCTGAATCTGGATTAGGTTTTAACAAATATGAAAGATTAACAATCAATAATAATGATAGAACACCAACAGCTAATGCAACAGGAACAGCTGAGATTACTGGATTAAGAAGCTATGAGGGCAAGTATATAGATACAAAAGGTTTCTTATCATGGAACAATAGACTTCAAGACAACTTCTTTTACCAAGTTTATAGTTATGTTATTAGATCAGGTAACATGGTTAGAAAGTATAGACAGTTTGTTAAAGATTTAGTTCATCCAACAGGAACTAAAATGTTTGGTGAGGTTGAATCAAAAGCTATAATTACTCAGACAACAGTTGCTTCATCTAATGTTACAACAACGTCAAGTTCTGCAGTTAATTTTGATAGTTCAGTATTAACCTTTGATTCGTCTAATACAAGTTTTGATGCAATTTAATATAAATAGGATTAAGGAACAGAGATGGCAAAACAATCAATTGGTCTAGGAACAACGGCAAATGACGGCACTGGTGATACAGTACGTGCTGGTGGTGATAAAGTAAATGATAATTTTACAGAATTGTATAATGCATTAGGAAATGGCACTACTATTGCTGCTAATACTGGTACTCTAGTATCTAATAGTTATGCAATAGCTACTTATCAATCAAATACAGCATTAACAACAAGATTTAATTTATATGCTAAGGTTGCAAACGTTGCTTCTATAGCTGCTTTGGCTAATACAAACACAGCAATTGCTGATAGGGCTCAAGTTGCAAATGTTGTAACACTAGCTGCTTTATCAAATACAAACTTAGCTATTTCTGATAGATTACAAGTTTCAAATGCAGCTGTATATCTACAAGTTGCAAACTCATCAGTATATGCTCAAGATGCTAATGTTTGGTCTACATATTCAAGTGGTAAAGGATATTCAACAGTACCTAATTATGGTGCAGCAGTAACGTATGATATATCTGCAAATGGTTCTAATGCTTATATTGTTTCTAATATGGGATTTGGTAAAGGAGGA
>CENR01029919.1_pt1 | contig 20851 bp, 18 predicted proteins | sample 530181 | NCBI WGS metagenome assembly CENR01 (sample SAMEA2619677, study PRJEB7988) | marine metagenome | biome: marine biome (ENVO:00000447); feature: surface water layer (ENVO:00002042); material: "saline water (ENVO:00002010), including plankton (ENVO:xxxxxxxx)" | depth 5 m | reverse complement strand
CCGCCAGCGCCCGCATGGCGGTCAGCGTAACGTCGGTGACGCTCTGCGGCTCTGGGGCATTGCCCAGCACCTCATTGAAGGCGGCGCGCTGTTCTGGCGTGATGTCTTTTTCATTGAGCAGAACCACTTCGCGCAGGTATTCCAGATCAGAGGCCAGGGTTGTCGACTCAGGCACAGGCGGCGTGGTTGAAGAGGAAAAAAGCTGCATGCCGCCAGCGGAGACGAAGGCGATGCCGAGCAAAAAGGTGAAAATGCCATAGGCGATCAGGCATTTGATGAGGATGGTTTTGATCCTGCGTTGTCGGCTCATACTGCTGGCGTCCCTGGCTAATAAAGCCTTGCTAAAACAAAGTCCATCATTTTACAGACATTAGGATTGGGGGAAAGTTGCCAGGCAGGTATTGGCCAAATTGTCGAGTTGGAGGGTAATCTTTGAGACAAATATTGGAAAAGAGTCGCACTATGTAATCATGAGGTTTGTAAAAACCTCTTTCGCTGATGCTCCAGTAGTAAACGTCCTGACCCACCTTAATCCCAAAATGAGGAGGTTTGACGTGATGCCGCGCAGGTATAAACCGATCATGGAAGGCGTCTACTATGACACCTCTTGCATCCAGCTCTTCAATATAACGAGCGCTTTCAGTTTCTACCAAACAATACTCCTGCCCATTGGAAATGGCTTGGGCTGAAAGCAGTGCATCCTCGTGAAGAGTCGTGGCATACATGAAAACAACAATTTCTCTCAATAAAAGCCAGGAAAGGATGATGGAAGGTGCAAGATTAATTGCAACTATCAGGTAGAAAAGTAAAAAATTTATAAACATTAAATTACTGATCATGAGGGTGCTTCGCTAACGGGAGGCATGCCACTCCAGCGTCAACGCCAGCGTATTCTCCAGCAACGCAACATCACTCACCTCTCCAAGCCCCGGCACCACTTTTGGGGTATCTCCATAACGGGCCAACAGATAATTAATCATACTGCAGGTGTACGTTGGAATGGGTGGTAATTTCCGGCTCAGGCAAAACCTCTGCACCAGCTTCCCGATCGGAACCAAAAATGGAGATGCCCAGCAACAGCATGAATAAACTGATCGCTGCGAGGTGGGGCAACAATTTGTTTAACGGCTTCATTGTTATTAATCTTCCTGATTGATCGTCGCTTCTAGCAGCTTCAATATAACCACTGACTTTGACAAGAAGCGGGCAAAATTATTTTGAATTATGGCTAATGTTCATTCTGCGATTTTGTTCTGTTTGATGCGTTTGACCTCTTTGACCATGCGAGCAAAGTCCTTACCCTGCTGCCGCTTTTGTGCAAGTGTTGCTGTGGCCTGGGCATTTTCGCGCAACAGTTTTTGGTAATTACTCAAGCGCCGACTATCGATACTGCCCGCTTCAATCGCTTTCATGACAGCGCAGCCTGGTTCTGTTTCATGATGGCAATCCGCAAACCGGCACTGCGCTGCCAACACCTCGATATCTTCGAAAACCGTACTTAATGATTGGTCAACATCAGCAACGCGAAGTTCCCGCATGCCGGGCACATCAATCAGCAATCCGCCGTCAGGGAGCGCATGAAGTTGACGGTGTGTGGTGGTGTGTCGACCTTTCCTGTCCTGTTCACGAATCTCACCGGTTGCAGTCAGCATGTGCCCTGCCAGTGTGTTCAGCAGTGTGGATTTTCCAACACCGGAAGAGCCGACCAGCGCGACAGTGGTATGGCTGTCGATCCAGGAACGAACACCTGCAAGCGCGTCAGGGTCGAGCGCATTTGCTGTCTCAACAGCCACCCCGGCCTGTGTTCGGCGGGCTCGCTGAACATACTGATCAACATCATCAGCCAGGTCGGATTTGCTGAGAATAATGACTGGCATGGCACCAGCTTCTGCGCAAAGCGCAAGATAGCGTTCAAGGCGTGATTCCTTGAATTCTTCGTTGCAGGAAGTGACGATAAAAAGAATATCAACGTTGGCCGCAATGGGCTGAATCTCACTGCTGCTACCGGCACCCAGACGTTTGAAAAGACTCTTGCGCTCGAGTACGTCAGTGATACGGACGAGTGACTCATCAAGCAACACCCAGTCACCGACAGTGGGCCGATCAGTCGGCTCTGCCTGGAGCAACGCTGGCGAAAGCTCGACAACTTTTTCACCGGTTTCGGTCACTACCGTTAACCGGGAACGTTGCACGGCAGTCACGCGACCAAGTTGTGTTTCCAGCAATGACACATCGTTCAATTGCTGGATGAAAAACGGTACCAGACCGAGTTCCAGAAGGTTATTCATTATTGTACCTGCTCAACAAATGGATAAAGCGCTTGGTGGAGTCAGATTATTGGCGGATAGCGTAACGCAGCAACAGGGTGGTTGGGTGTGATGGCAGGCACAGCAACGTTAAGTTGCATTCGTGTTTTAAGATCACTGACATAGCTGGATGGTAGCTGGACTTGGCCATCCAAAACTCCTATTCTCAAGACACCCGTTCCGTAAAACAGATAGAGAGACCCGACATGTCTGCTCAGCGATTTCCCGCCCTGCTACTCATCCCTTTCCTCACACTTTGCTGGATAAACACTGCCTTCGCCCAAAACCCGCCAACCCAGCACACCGTTTCATCCGATGGACACCCGATCGCGGTCTGGGAGAAGTCGGTGCCGGAGCCCAAGGGTCACATCCTCCTGCATCACGGTCGCACCTGGAGTTCGGTGCCGGATTTTGATCTGCAGGTGCCGGGTGAAGACCTGTCTCTGATGGAAGGTTTCAACGAGATGGGTTACAGCGTCTGGGCCATGGATGCGCGCGGTTATGGCGGCACACCTGAGGATGCCAGTGGCTGGAACACACCTGACAAGGCAGCCATGGATATGTCGGTGGTGCTGGATTGGCTGGAAGATCGCACCGGGCAGGCGATTAATGTCTGGGGCTGGTCATACGGTTCCATGGTGGCGCAGCTGACAGCTCAGCGTTACCCGGAAGACATTCGCAGTGTCACGCTGTTTGGTTACCCCACGGATCCGGATGTGGAAGTGCCGGTTGCCTCAGGAAACAGTGAACCAGAGAATCGAACCAATACGGCTGAAGCTGCTGCCTCTGATTTTATAGTGCCCGGCTCTATCAGTGAAGCGGCCATTGAAGCATATGTGGAAGCATCACTGGCCGCTGATCCAATACGGGCTGACTGGAACCAGTTGCATCAGTGGAATGCACTGGATGGTGAAGCACTGGATGTTCCTGTGCTGCTGTTACAGGCGGAATTCGATCCACTGGCGGACACGGATGCGCATGCGCGTTTCTTTGCCAAAATCGCCAACCCTAACAAGCAGTGGGTGGTGCTGGCTGGTGGTGATCATGCTGCGTTACTGGAAACGCCACGTGCTCGGTTGATCAGGGCGTCGGTGGATTTTATGGAGTGGCTGGACTATTGATAATAGCCAATCACCACCAACACCTCCATGATGTCGTGGTGAAGGATCTCTTTCTCTATTACCGCAGTAATAGAGCCATATTCTGGATTGGCCTGGACTATCTGACCTATCTGCTCCTGTAACATGACACCCTCATTATGTTGACGGTTCGAGCATATGGAGGTTTCGCTGGCAATGCTTCAGATCGGTGATCGCCTGTTCGGTATTCGCCCGATACATCTGAATCTGCGGGTCGAAATATAAATTTCGCTCAATCTGCGCCAGCGGCTTTTTCGTATGCGTCAGCTCAATGATTCCGTAAGGCGTTTCGAAAACGCCGCTTCGCCCCTTTGTCACGACAGTCACCCGATCCATCACCAGTTGAGAAATGTCGCCCGTATGACTTAGCTGGCTTTCCAGGCTAATGTAGCTGACCACTCCTTTTCTCAATTTCTTGATAATCTTGTAGATGGCTGTCTCAGGGGCTGGTGGCGTCAGTGTGCTCTCGTACAAGCCCTTTAACACCCTCCTCAAATGCCCATTTTTCACACCATCGGACAAGAATTTGATAAAGGCACGATCGCAAGGCACTCTCATCATAGCTGCCAGCTCTGCGGCGCTATGAATGCCCCCGCCCGCTCTTTCGGCTTTGGCCAGTATGTTTAATAGCTGGTCTGTTTTCGTCATCGGTCTACACCAAACAACCTTATATGTTATCTAGTGTAGACCTATTGTCAACGATCCGCAATCTAATAGGTATGTAATCCCCCCAAAAATTAGTCGAGTTTTTGAGTAGAGACTTTTATGATGAAGATCACAGGAGTTATCTATGAAACCATCACGTTTTACCGACAGCCAGATACTGGCAATTTTGAAACAGCATGAAGGCGGTGTGCCCGTTGCTGAACTAGCGCGAGAGCATAACGTCAGTACTGCCTTAATTTATCAGTGGCGCTCAAAATTTGGCGGTATGGACGCCTCGCTGATGAAAGAGATGAAGGAGCTGCGTGCCGAAAATGCCAGGCTTAAGAAGATGTATGCCGAGGAGCGCATCAAAGCGGAGCTTCGCCAGGAAGCCCTTGAGGGAAAGCTCTAGCGCCGTCTCAGCGTAAAGAGATGGCGAGAAAGGCGGTTGATCGCGGTATCAGTATCCGATTGGCCTGCGTGGTCTTTGACATCAGTGAAACCTGTTATCGCTACCAGGGCAGGCTCTGTGGTGAAAATGCATTGATAGCAGATTGGTTACTGCGTCTGACGCAGGCCCATAAGCGTTGGGGCTTTGGCCTGTGTTTTTTGTACCTGCGCAATGTGAAGGGCTACTGCTGGAACCACAAACGGGTCTATCGTATTTATAAAGAGCTGGAGCTAAACTTGCGCATCAAACCCAAGCGGCGCATAAAGCGAGAATATCCCGGAGAGCTAACCGTTCCTACGGCAGCGAACCAGGTCTGGTCGATGGACTTTATGAGCGACCAACTGATAGATGGCCGTAGTTTGCGCACCTTCAATATCATTGACGACTATAACCGTGAGGGGCTAGGCATTGAGGTGGACTTGTCCTTGCCATCAGCGCGTGTCGTCAGAGCGTTGGAACAGGTGATTGAGTGGCGTGGCAAGCCAGCAGCGATTCGCTGTGATAATGGGCCTGAGTACCTCTCTCAGACATTAGTCGAGTGGGCTAACCGGCACCAGATTACGCTGATGTATATTCAACCTGGCAAACCAACACAGAATGCGTACATCGAACGATTCAATCGTACAGCTCGACACGAATGGCTTGATCTACACCAGTTCATAAGTGTTGCCCATGCACAGCTATTAGCGACAAAGTGGCTGTGGGAATATAATCACGAGCGGCCGAATATGGCCATCGGAGGTGTGCCACCCGTGCAGCTATTGCAAGCTGCTTAACCCTCTACTCAAAAAACGGGTTAATAATGGGAGGATTACAGGTACACAAAACACAACGTAATACGTTATGTTCTGTAAACTTTCTGGTTAACCATCATTGAGGTCGTTGACACCACCTTGAAGCACAACAAGAAGTCCTCAGGTGATTGGCAAGCGTGTGATTTCATCACTAATCGACCGATTGCAGGACGTCGGCAGTCAATTCAAATTCGCCATTGGCCGTGGCGACATAAGCGGAACCTGAAGAGATGGTCACGGACAGATCCATGGTGCGATCCACCACATTAGCCAGGGCCTCGAGCGGTTCCCAGGGGAGACGGTAAACAGAAACATTGAGTCGGCTGAACTGGGCCTGCTGCTGGCTCCACCAGACACTGGCCTTGGTATTGAAAGCATAGACCCGCACGGCTTTGGCAATACGGCTGGCTTTCTTGATGCGATCAAAAGCCGGTTCGCCTACATCAATCCACAAATCCAGACTGCCATCCAGGTTCTTCTCCCACAAATCAGCCTCGTCCGAATCACTGAGTCCCTTGCAGAAAACCAGGTTTTCGCTTGCGTTGTAGCAGAAGGCTAAAACCCGAACCATCATGCGTTCGATGGTTTCGGAGGGATGGCGGGCTACGGTCAGGTTGAGGGCGTCGTAGATGTCGCGGTCGAGATCGCTGAGAGCGATGGTGAATTTGTGGATGCTGGGTTTGGTGGCCATGGACAGAGACTCGCCTGATTGCTTAGGGGTGAAGGTAGCAGAAAGGCGCGAATGTAATGGCTTTGCTGCAGCTAATCAAGGCAATCATTCGATACCATCCCCGGAGTAGCCGCCATAAGAGCTAAGCCTTGCCCATTCCTGGTGGCAAAATATCAAATTTTGGGATATCACTTGGGAATTGCGCCCAGCTCACCGCTTGAGACGTATATATGAGCATGTTTGGCAGCAACTCTCTGCCATTTTGCAGGCAGGATGCCGCAACGCTATAGAAATCTCCCGCTTCACAGAATGCGGCAATCGTCGTACCGCAACCGCCACAAAACAAGTGTTCCATGTTTTTACCTGATGCACCTTTTCTAGTAAATACCAGAGGCTCCCCTTTCAGGAGCTTCATATTATCCTTGGGGTACCAGAGGCCAAACCACTTATCAGCGTTTGTGAGCTGCTGACAGGACGAGCAATAACAGAAAACAGAATTTATTGGGTCTCCCTCACATGTAAATTCCAGAGAACCGCAGGTACATTTTCCAATCGTTTTGCTCATTTATCTTCCTGTATTTCGTGGTAGGTAGCTCGGATAGCTAACATCGCATTCAGCGGCATTCTCCGCTGCAATGCTTTGTTAGCTGATTTACTTTGCCAAAAAGGAAAAAACCTTCTGAAGGAATTGCCAAGGTTGATCCTCATTTTTTGGCTCAAGATTAGGAATCATTTCCAATGCTTTTACTATCCATTTCGACTTATTTGAAGAATGAGATAGGCCATGTTCGACTAGCCAGCCTTCCAGCTCTCCAACAGGAACTATGAATAGTCCGTATTCACAACATAATTCACTTAACTCATTGAATGTTGTGCTTACGCTTTCATCTAATGCAGCGACACCTTCCTTTTTATATGCCTTCCATGCGCTACCACTTTCTCTTATTCGCTTTAAATTAGCTGAAAGCTCAGTTAACAAAGTCCCCGCGTCGCTATTATTCCCGTTGACTCTTACCCTATTTAACTCTGCTTCTAGTTCACTAAGCTGCCCACGAAGTAAGTCGTGCTGATCTATGTCTTCAATACTTTCAACAATTGTTGACTGAAGCGCTAGAGCTCTATCTATATCGGTGCTTGGCATCTGAATCTGAGTCAATAAATTCCTAAACTCATTTCTTACACGTATAACGTCAAAATCAACGATAGCGGAAAATGGAATACCCAAGTCTCTATAAGGGGGCAGAACTTTTGCAACTGTTTGTTTATTATGAGCATGGGCGATATGGAAGTTGTCTGCATCTTTCAATTGCCTAGCGATCCTTTGATAAAAAATGGCATCTGCATCGGCTTCAACAATGATTGCCCCTTTATAGAAAAGCCCTTCCATTATTCGAGTTGACGAAAGAAGTGGATCGCTAGATATTGCTGCTACTTGAGAGCTATCTAAGCAATTCAGTTTATTGATGTCACCAGTCCGATCTACACGAATCAAGGTAATATCTTGCCGTTTGCTCAAGATTCCCCTAAGAAACTCAGAGCTGTGCGTTGATATCACTACTTGTCTTTCGTCTACAGCATGTTCAGCGATAACTTCACCAAGTCTGTAGGCTTGAGGAGGATGTAGAAATGATTCAGGCTCATCTAGCAGTAGAACTGGTCGTTTACCAACAAGCACGGCTAGCAAAGTGGCCACAAAACTTCTAAGTCCGTCGCCTTGCTCATCTAATTTATCATGTTCTGCATAATATGAGAGGGCATCACGAGGATCTGCTGGAGAATCATTAAAGTCATGCCCAATTCTAAATAGAATTTTCCTTAGCGAAGAATAATCAAGTTTGATATCAATATTGAAAGCTTCTTTTACTACTTTCCTCAGCTCTTCTTCGAGAGTAGTTCCTTCTTGATAAAAGGCTTGAAGCAAATTTTTCATTTGCCCTCTTTCAGAGCTTTCTGTCTCTTTGGCAAGTTTTAGTCGTTCTTCTGTTTCGAATAGAGATACAAAAAAACTCCCAAACCAGTGGCTAAACACTTGTTTTGATTGATCGTTTTTTTGATCTAAGATTCGCTGTAGGCTCTGTTTCCAGTCAACCCCAACTGGAACATTGTGCTGGCTTACCAGATTTGAAGATAAAGTTCTCAAATAGACTTGATTATTAATGTCAGAGAAAGTCTTTATTTCATATGAATCTACTAACTCGTCGGTATCGGAAGGCAAGCTATAATCCACACGTTCTACGACAACAGATTTTCCGTTTTGATCGGACGTAAGTGACTTTATATCTTTTAAAATTCTACTTTTTCCACAATTGTTTGGGCCAACGATTACGGTAAGATTACCTGGGGTTATTTCTGACCCATCGTTGAAAGATAGCTTGTCTATTTGATACTGGTACATTTGGTTACTCTGTATTCAGCTAACGCCTTGCCCACCGGAAAATTAGGAGCGCAGCGAGTAATTTTTCCGAGTGCAGGAACTTGTTATATGACACTACACTCACGTTCGAAGACCCTCTCGTCTAAACATGTCAATGATTGGAATGCAATCAACGCCGTAATCACCGCAAACATCAGGAATCTTGTAACGGATCGGGGAGTTTGAGGTCTTCTCCTCAGTCACAACAGAGCAAGAATTCTCAATCGCAGCAGCAATCACGAAAGGGTCTGCGCTCGATTTGTTCTTTTTCAGGTCAAGGATTCCGGCGTGAGAAGACAAAATTTCTACGGCGCGGACTTGGATATTCTGCGACAGCGGGAAAAACATATGGCCTTGTTTATTTGCCCACTGGAGGATTTGGTCATCGAATAACGACAGTTCTTCCAATACATCTTCAACCGAAATCAAGACACCGGTCTGCGCGAGATCAGTTAACAGCTCCCATGCCGCAGGAAAAACGTCTTTGGGATAAGTGTGGCGCATTTTTGTAAGCGAACATGTGTCTATTACATACTTTGGCACAGTCAAACCGAACGCCTCAAGTTGGTCTGGATGGTGCTGAAATGTTTCGCCTTAACACCAAGAAAGTCAGCCGCATCTCCAACGGTAATAACGCTAGAATTTAGGGCTTCGAATACCAGTGATACATACTGCCGCCCCTTCGTGCTTAAAACATCAACCGCAGGGGGGACAAAGCCGCTTTTTTGTCTCTGCTTGTACTCAATCGCTTCCTGAGTATAGCGTTCTCGATTATCGAGATAGAAAGCCCTGGTAGTTAGGCCGTGATCCAGTAGTTTTCGAAGCACAACCTCTCTACTCACCCCGAAATCTCTGGCTATTGGGGCCAAAATCTCGTCGGTCCACGCCTCCGGCGTCACTCCCCTGATCTCTGGGTACGACAGCAAAATGGCATCAGGCACAAGTGCCTGAGATGCCACTGCATTACAGAAAACTTCCAGCTTCTGTTCATGTGGAGGGCGCCCAGGATCAGAGTTAAGATCACATAGCCCACTGGACCTAAGTAATAGATGCACTAGTTCGTGAACTAAAGTAAATGTTCTGGCTGAGTATGCGTCTTTGCGATTTACGACCAAAAGTGGCAGTTTCTCGAAGAAGACGGAATACCCCCTCATGTCGTTCAGGGCCACTTTGGATGATTGAATGACAAGTACTCCTGAGTTGGCGATTGCATCGCGCCAAGAATTGAACGCAACTCGGCTTTCCCTAAATCTTTTCTGTACTTGGAACGAAACTCCTAATGCGGTTCGAATCTTCTCCGCCACTTCAACAGGTGAATCATCAAGGGAACATGACAGTTCGAACGACGGGTGTTCTTCTCCCAAGTCTGATTCAAGCTCCAAGGCAACCTCGCGTGCATTGAGGTGAAGCCGCAAATCAATCGCAATCTCAGGATCAATTGCTCCGGCCACTGCACCATGATGGAGCCGGTAGTCCTTAACCGGTGGCTTGAATGTAGATGGAGGTTCAGGCAAAAAAAGCGCGCCAAAGTTAATCCTGTAAGCTTTAGCGAGATTGCGCAGCTGGCGGATCGTAGGACTATGCTCACCGTTTTCCCACTTTTCAAGTTTCTCTACATCCATCCCTAGCTTTAATGCAGCGTAAGTAGTGTCCATTTGACAGCATTCTCGCGCCCAAACAAGCAGCTTTGGGTTGATGTGTGCTCGGATAGGACTACTCATTACTGGAACCTTTTGTCATATAACGCCTTGCTCACCGGTAAGTTAGGAGCGCATCGAGTAATTTATCCGTGTGCAGCAACTTGTTATAGGACAGCGTTCTTTCACTACATATCAAGCTATCTGCTTTCCAGATAATCTCTCTTCTTTTCATATTCAATAGATTTTAATTTATCCTCAATTTGTTTCTCTACATAGGATTTATGCTCAAGGAACTGAATGGAGTTAAAAAGTGGCAGCAAACTTTCAAGAAAACTCCTTTCTCGCTCCAAGATGGGAACTCGACTTCCTGACCACGACAGAGTAGTTAGTTCGTAATCTAGCGTTTGAAAGTCCTCAAATTTAGCATTTTCACTAAGAAATAGACCTAACAGTTCCCGCCTGAATTCTTCACTAAGATATTGTGCAGATTTAAATAAAAAAAATGTAAATTTAATATCCGACGCATTTTTCTTGACGGCATTGCGGAAAAAACTTTGTTTTTTCTGAATCATATCTTCCGATTCAGTTTTCCCTTTTTCTTTAGTGAATAATTTACTAAATATATTTTCTCTATACCTGAAAGAGTGTTCATCTTTACTCTGAAGATATCTCGCGTATTCTTCAACTTCTTCGATGTAGCCCTCTCTTTCCCACAAAAACTTTAACTCTGGCATATTTGTGTGTAAATCAGGCCATCTTTCATTTTCATATATATGATCGATCAATTTATATAAAAACTCAAACCGCCTGTCTAAAAGAAGTTTTAAAGCGTCGCCAGAATAATCCCAGTAACGCTCTAGACTGTAGGCGGCTAGGTATGCATCAAAAACCAGTTCCTCATCTGGCTCAAATACTTCAAACCAGTTGCCAAATATGCTGGAGTGACTACTAAATAGGTGTCCTAGTGATCTTGCATAGTTAGCTTCTTCATGGGATTTATCAGTTAGAATTCTGACTACTTTGCTATAAATAGCATCGTCAATGCACTTATACTTATCCAAGTAATCTAGCCAACCACGCAATTCGTTACTTGGCGTATTGCTAATGTGCTCTATTAATAAGCGAGCGTCATCATCGGCAATGGACTCCTCTGGCAATGATGAAAAATAAGTAGATAGCCATAACTTCTTCCACCGATATTCTTTGCTATTTAACAGCGAAAAAACGTCACTACTAGATTGAGACTTAAACAGGTCTGTAACTAAGAAATGAGGATTTACTTCAAAATAGTCATCATAATCCATATACCTCAATACAATTTCAGGAAAGAGGTCAGGCACTGACTCAGCCATAGCATGAAGACTCATTTCGATTCCGTTTTTTAATGAGTAATCCCTATCTCTACCCGACAGGGCATTATTCAATTCTTTACACCTATTAATGAAGTCAATGAAATCTGTTATCGAAATTCCTGCAAAATGCTCAACTAAACTCTGATGACGGTATTGATTGTATTCCTCATACCCCATTTCAAGCATGCGCCGTTCATGCCTATCTTCAAGAAGTAAGTGTGAAAGTTTAAGCGTTTCATTAAAGAATTCTTCTTTCCACTCCTTTGGATAGTTCAACTCCAAAGATTCAAGGTGCTCACAATAGTCTTGCATCATCATGCAGTGAGACAAATTATCCTTATCTAACTTTTTAACAATATATCGTTCAAAAAAAGGAAGATCAGCATCAGCCATATCCGCTCCCTCATATCTTGCTCTGCCTATGTACTCACTAATTACATCAATAACGAAAGGTTGCAGCTCATCTTTATCCATTAAAAAAGATAGGGTTGAGATAATCTTGTCTCTTAAATCGAGTAGGTATTCATCAGGAGATAGCCTAAAAGTTATTATGCTTATTGCATCACCGCGAGACCATTGATGCTCTCTGTGCTCAACTTTTAGCAGATAGCTAGCCGTTAAAATAAAAAGTCGACTGAATAAGTAGTTTTCCCCTTTATCCAGTTGTTCTATCAACTTATCTACAATGAACGATTGTACATAATAGCCGTATCGACAGTCATTAGGCTTAAAATTGTAACGTTCAGACAGCGCTCGTATTACAAAGCCAAGGGAAGTCTTACTTTTAGCAAGATATTTAAGCAGCAATTCAAAGGACATTTTAAATTCTTGCTCATCATAAAACCTAAAACTTGTTAACAAACTGATTACAGATGATTTATCTGCCTCGTTCTTAGCCTCCTCATATTTTTCATCTTTCCAATCAATATCAACGTCCGGCATTCCGCTAATAACCTTTGATGAAAAAACCAAAGCCTCTGTTGGTAGGGCAAACCAAAAAATGCTCAAAAACTCTATCGATTTATCGACACTCTCGCTTTCAGAATATTTATCAAATATGTCTTTAACCTCACTCCTAATGCCAGCAACAACTTTCCTTTGGTCAAAGGCTCTAATGATAGGGTTTAGTGAATCAACAATAGTTCTGGTGTAGTCAGGATAAAAATCTTTAACCATCAATGAGAATGGTATTATCTTCTTTTCAAATACGGTTATATAAAAAAGGTAAGTAGATAGAACTTGGTCAGATATCTTCACTACTTCGCTTTCATACAAATCGACTATTTCGTTTTTATTTAAGATATCAACAAGTTCCCAAAATTCCTCAGCCTGTATACCAAAGGAATTTTCCACCATACCCATTTGCTGTTCATTAAGTTTGTCAATTTTTCTAAAGAATGAAATAGCGCAAGCCGCAACAACCAACCGCTCATCGTCAAGCACAAGTTTTACATTCTCGTTCTCCCCAAAGTAATCGCTATATAAGGAAGTAACATTTTGGATAGACTGTATTTGATTTGTTTCTATAGCAACTTTTGATGCCATTACAGCCAGTCGTGGATTGCCGCAGGATATTTCTTGTATTCTTTTTTGGTACTCCCCATTTTTAATTCCAAATAATGTTTCAGACAACTCTTTAATCTGCTCATCAGTTAACGGGGTAATGACTTGCTCATGGAGTTCGGTAAATTTACTAACCTTTTCTATAACGGATTCTCGTGCATAATCTCGTACTGTAGCGATAATTCGAAAAGTCCGGCTTTCATCTTTTTCATTTAGATAGTGAAGTATATAATCAAGTCGATTGTCTAGTCTGTTTGCATCGTCGACAAAAATAAGATAATCCCCTGGTTCGCTAAAGCATGCGGTTATATCCCTTATTAAGTCTGCACCTTTATCAAAAAGACAAACAACATTCGTGTTCTTGTTTTCTTGTTGGGCTTGTTTTGCTAAATTTACTGAAAATAATGTTTTTCCTAACCCGGCTGCACCTGATACAAGTAGAAAATTAGAAGAATTCAGAGTGCTGACTGCATTACTTAGCAAGTCATCACAGAATAGCAACTCATTGTCGATACACGTTGTAAAATTGCTTCTACCATATCTTTCAATAAAATCATCAATACTCAACAACTGGCCAGTATCTAATGGTAAATCTAAATACTCTTCTGATAGGGCTGGGTAAGAATTTTTAATGCTCAAAGAAATTGAGTCAAGACCATTAAGAGTCAACATTACTCCTCTTTCGTAGCAAAAGGTTCTGAGTTCGTTGATTTCTTCCGTAGTAAGTTTACCCAAATAACATATGATTATTTCACTGATTTCATCTACAGGGATGCTTGTTTTATTTTCATCAAAGCACTTTACAATGTCATCTTTTAGTTTATTGGCTAGACGCTCTTGTTGAACGGTATATTCCGAAAAAATATACTTTCCATTCTTCTGCATAAACAGACAGTCTGGCGTACCTTTAACAACTCGGTCAGTTGTATTCATCATTCCAATAGGGTTTATATTTTCATAGCCCTTTCTATGCAGCCAATCATCACAGAGTCTTTGAAATTTTCCGCCTTCCATTTCAAGCAACTTAGATTTTATTTGGTTTTGACTTCCCATAATCCCTCTGTGTGAACATAAATTCTAGAAATTAGGTAGCTAGATCTGAATGCCCTATAACGCCCGCCAACAGCGGCGCGAACGCAGTGCGCGTCCGAAACTTCACCCCTAAAAGTAGACGCCTGATTTTTAAAATTTCATGCCGCCTTTCGTTCAAACTCATGGGGGTTCGTATACCCCAATGATGAATGATGTCGCTTTGTGTTGTAATAGTCATCAATGTACCAACTTAATGTCATGCGAAGCTGGGTGATCGAGTCAAATGACAGCCCTTTGAAACTCTCGGTTTTCATCGTCTTAAAGAACGACTCTACATAGGCATTGTCGGTCATGTGTTTTGGTCGGTTCATACTGGGTCTGATACCGGCCCGCTTAAGCGCAGCTTGAAACAGGTGCGCCCCATATTCAGCACCACGGTCACTATGGAAGATCATACCCGGCCTAACATCTCGATGCATTAACGCTTTTTTTAACGCTGAGACCGTTACATCGGCCGTCCTGTATTTGCTCAGCTCCCATCCCACGATGCCTCGGGAATACAGGTCGATGATGACCGCCAGGTACGACCATTGCCCATTCACTTTTAAGTAAGTGATGTCTCCGACCCATTGCTGATTCACAGACTGTGGTGGAGGCTCCAGGCGCCTCAGGTTGCCGACCGTTATGCAGGGGTTCTCGGCCAGCGCCTTGCTACGATATAGCTTGCTCACCTTGCCAACCACTCCCATATCCCTCATCAGACGTGTCACTCGCTTGCGATTCACGTGTTTACCCTGATCTCGCAGCGCCGCATAGATACGAGGGCTTCCGTAGTTGCCATCGTGTTCAGCGTAAAGCTGCTGGATATCTTGCGACAGTTTCCTCTTGGCTCTGGTTCGCGCTGACTCTTTATGTCGTTGCCATTTATAAAACCCTGCCGGGGAAACACCTAATTGTCGGCACAGGTACCTAAAGCCAAATGTATCGCCGTTCTCGGCTATGAATCCGAACCGGGATGCTTTTGATCCTTCAGGTACCTGTCCAACTTTTTTAGAAAGTCGTTCTCCTTCTTCAGACCAGCCACTTCCTTTCTTAATCGAGCTATCTCGGAGCGTTCTTCTTTGCTCTTCGGCGGCTCAGTTTGTTCCTTCGTCATGCTGATTGTCCTAGTCGGTTTGGCAATGAATTTACCCTCGCGGTATTCCTGTCGCCATCGATAGACCATCACTGGGTGTAACCCCAAAATCTCAGCGATCTGCGTAGCGTTCACATCTAATTTATCTGTTAACTGGACAACTTTGATTTTGAAATCAACGCTGTATTCAACCACCCTTTCTTCACAAAGTATCCTGGCCATTCTGAGCCTACCTCCACGGTGAGATAGGCGTCTACTTTATAGGGTGAAGTTTCTCCGGGCGCATAGCGCCGAACTGCTTGCGATTGTTATGAAGTACCCGAAATTTACTAACCATCTATCTTGTCAATCCTTCTTTGATGCCTGCCGCCTTTAAACTCAGAAGAGAGCCATGTATCAACGACTGCTATGGCTTCAGCTTCAGCCATCATCCGTTGGCCAATAGCAATCATATTGCAATTACCATGCTCTTTTGAAAGCTGAGCCGTATTGATGTTCCAGACTACTGCACATCGGATTCCGGTTAACCGATTGGCAACAATCGCCTCATTCCCGCTCCCTCCAATAATAATTCCGAGCAAACATTGACCATTAGCTACTGCCTGTGCAGCACCCCTAACGAAGTCAGGATAGTCTACGGGGTCTGTCGAGTAGGTACCAAAGTCTTCAACATGAATCCCTTTGGTTTCAAGGTGAGACTTGATGGCTTCTTTATACTCAAAGCCCGCATGGTCACTTGCTATCGAGATGCTAGTCATGGGCTCCTGCTTCATAACGCTTGCCTCAGTCGCGCGGCAGCGCCGCGCCACTCTGGAGGCACTTGTTATGCGGTGCGTTCAATTTAAGTTCCTGCTTAGGAATTCGGTCATTAGATCGCGCACTTCTCTCTCGTGTGTAAGTGGCATAAGGTGGCTGGCACCATCGATTACATGCAGCATGGCATTTGGGATCTGCTCAGCTAGTTGAATGCTATGCTCTACCGGCACCGTCGAATCCTCCGAACCGTGAATTATCAACGTTGGGATCGAGACTGTTGGCGGTGTCGAAAGAATGTTTACTTGATGCAAGTCATTTACCCAGCCAGTTTCTCTCAAGGAACCTGGCCAAACTGACCAAAGGAGATTCTCAAATCTTTGGGATTTCTGGGGGTTAGCAAGAACGTCCTCTCGTTGTTCCTGATTCGGGATTTGCATACTTGCCATACCCTCAACTCCTTGCGTACCCAGTAGTATTTTGAACATAGACCAGTACAGATAGTCAGAGGTCATTAAACTCGACATTTCCCCATTATTAGGAAATCTTTGACTTATCGCCTCCATCATAATTAAGGCATTGGTGCGCTCGGGGAAATTTGCCGCAAATTCCAGTGCAGATGGCCCACCCCCAGAAACGCCGAGTACGATTACGTGCTCGATGCCCAAACTGTCCAACAAGGCAGCATAAAGTTCAGCTTGTTCTGCTGGTGTCTCCCCCAGCTCTAACGGAGTACGCAAATATCCTGGACGAGAAGGCGCAAGTAGTCTGTATCCCGGCAAGTTGTCTGGTGCTTGATCATATCCGCCGGGCATACCATGAAGGAACAGCACGATTGGACCCTCATTTCCCTTCATAATATATTCGACAGGCCCGGCTTCGGTTGAGGCGAGTATGCTGCTTGATTCCAAAACCGCCAAAGCTTCTTGGTGGTCCTGACCAAATCGATAATAGCTGTAGGCAAACAAACCTATGCCACAAAGCAACACCACCAGCAGAATTCCTTTAAATATCTTCATGGTTCTCCAGCTCCGTGAAACCTTCATAACGCCCCAATTTGCCGCACAGCAAGCGTTTTGAGGCCTGCTTTTCAAGGCCGATGCTTGCTGTGTCGGGCAACATTGGATTGTTAGGCGGCCACATCAGTAAAAAGGCACCGCGTTCAAATTTGACTCACTTACCTTAAGATTTATTTCATACTTCTGATTTACGTCGTTCACTAGGTTTACAAACCAACTGGGTGCGGCTGGGGATAAGAATATTTCTTCGATTAGCTCGGTTAAATCACATTTAACTAGTTTCCCCGCCTCTGTATTTTTGTAGTCGTGTATTAGGGCTCGAACCTCTTTTTCATGCTCAAACGATATTCTTTTTCTCCAGAATGAATCATTGACACCAGCGAAAGACTGGTTGAAATCTATGTACTTTACTCTGCCAATTGATATATCAGGGTTTTTACCAAGTGAGCGATAAAGCGACTTGTAGGAAGTTCTTATTGCTAGAGCGTTATCTAAAAAGCTGGAATAGAGCCTCCACATAGCTTCTGATTCGTATTCATTTTCATGCCAGCAGCTTATAAATACTCTTTCTCTATGTGATAAACCACCTGCACCAAGGTCTTTTAGAAGGCGTTGAGCTTCTTTCTCGATATATTCTTCTGAATGGTCCCACTCAACCCCTTCCGGAGGGGTTCGAATGGCTTCTTTAAAGAATTTGAGATAATGCTCGTTCCAAGCTTTCTTATTGCTTTCGATTCCTTTAGCACCTTCAAAGTGATCGTCAAAAGTATCTGAGCGAGCAAAGTACAGAGAAGATGTAGAAAGCATGCTAACGTACTTAGTAAAATCCATGTATCGCCAAAGTTTTGCATCTTCATTTGGGATTTCATAAGGATGCGCTGAGAAATAGTTTCTTACGGCAGTTTCTTTCAATTGCGTTGAGCATGAATCACATACATATAAAGCCTCATCATTTTCACTGTAGCCAGAATGAGATGTATCCCCTTCCTTAAAACTATAACCGCAAGAAACACAGTGATCATGATTTTCAAATTTCAGGCGCCTCAATTCCTCAGTAAATCTGTGAGTCATTTCTTGCATCAGAGACTCCTTATTCGCCTAACATTTTTGTAGTGCGCATGCGCACTTCCTCCTGGTTGCTGCATACTATCTCGGCACGTATATCTATTCACTATCAAACATCAACCACTAGTATTTCAAAAGGTTATAACCCCCAACATCGATCCTGCAAAATATAACCGCGCCCACGTTTATCGAAATAGTCCTTCCTGCACGCTATCCCCCTAATACTCCACTCCCCCATACTTCGCATCCCAGGTCGAGCCATTCACACAAAGAAAGACAATCCCCTCAATGAAGCCAACAATAAATGGAAGACCTGTCCAGCAGAACAGCAGGTAGAAGAGGCCCCACCATTGGCCGAGGTAGAAGCGGTGGAAGCCGAAGCCGCCCAGGAAGATAGCGAGCAGGGACGCGAAGACTTTGCTCTTGGGTGGGGAGTAGCGTTGGAGTGCGCCGCAATGCGGGCATGAGATGGCACTGGCATCTAAATCATCGCCGCAGCCGCGGCAGTAAACCAGGGTAGCCACTATTGCCTCCTTTATTATTTTGACGAGTGACCTTTCTTACTTGGCCTTTCTTTATTGGCTTTTCTTTTTTTAGCCAAATGCGGTGCTTGCCTTGTGTCGCATCCAGACTACTGAATACTACACCTGACCTGGGTCGACAACGGCCATGCCCTGCATTTGCGGCTGTTGCCCAATAATCGCCGATGAGTCGCCGATCGGTCATTAGCCATTTGGCTAGGTTTGGGGTCAATTTAGGGAACAATTCAGCGCAAACCATGACAAATGTCACTCTTAGCATTTCACTCAATCGCCCAAAGCGGTCAATACACCGACTTGCCTGCCCCACACCGAGACGCCGGCAAACCGCTGCGTTACGATAGTGCCATAACAAGGAGAACATCATGTCAGCGACCAAGTCATCCATGGATAGCCACGCCATTCATCCTCTCAGGGACCGCACCCGTGCCGTGAATCCCCGTCAGCGGAAAACCCAGCCCCTCGGCCTTTGTCTGAGTCTGGGCATCGGCGTTGTTCTGGGCACAGGCATGCACCTGACGGCATCGGCGGATGAGTATCAGTGGCTGGAAGCCGTTGAAAGCCCGGAAGCCCTGGCCTGGGTGGCGGAGCAGAACCAGCATTCCCTGCCGCAACTGATGGCGCATCCGATGTATGAGACGCTGTACGAGAGTTCGCTGGAAGTACTGAACAGTGATGCCCGGATTCCGTCAGTGACTCGGCGCGGTGACTATCTCTACAACCTCTGGCGCGATGCCGAGCACCCACGCGGCCTTTATCGTCGGACCACGCTGGACGAATACCGTCAGGCGTCACCCGCGTGGGAAACCATCCTCGACCTGGATGCCCTGGCCGAGGCCGAGCAGCAAAACTGGACCTGGGGCGGAATCGACTGTCTCTACCCCGCTTACGAGCGCTGCCTGGTCAGCTTCTCCGTGGCCGGCTCCGATGCGGTGATGGTGCGTGAATACAGCATTACCGACAAAACCATCATCCGCGATGGCTTCTCCCTGCCTGAAACCAAGTCTGATGTGATCTGGCTGGATGAGAACACCATTGCCGTCGGCACCGACCTCGGACCTGGCAGCATGACCGATTCCGGCTACCCGGCTCAAATCCGTCGCTGGCAGCGCGGGCAAACGCTGGAAGATGCGCCGTTGCTGTTCAGTGTCGAGACAGATTCCGTGTCTGCGTTCACGACCATTCTGCGCGACGGCAGCCATACCTACACGGTGTTCACCGACAGCCCCAGCTTTTTCGAACGCGACCGCGTTGTGCTGCAGGGTGATAAACTCGTCGACCTGGAAATCCCCAACGACAGCGACATCGTCGGACTGTTCCAGGGTGATGTATTCGTGGAATTGCGCAGTGACTGGACCGAGTTTCCCCAGGGTGCCATCATTCACGCGCCCATGGCTGACCTGCTGGCAGATAGCGAGGACAACGCCAGCAAGTTTCAGTTATTCGTGGCTCCTGGCGATCGCACGGCCATCAACAGTATTCATATCACCGCCAATGCCGTGCTGGTCAACTGGCTCGACAATGTCCGTGGTCGCCTGACCCGTTATACGCCCAGCGATGGGGGTAATCACTTGGGCCGCTGGGATGCCGAGACCGTGGCGTTCGGCCCTAACGGTGCCATCACGCCGCAGAACACCTCGTTCGAGCATGACGACTTCTTTGTCAGTTACCAGAGCTTCACCGATCCGACCACGCTTTACCATGTCGGTAACGACCTGCAGCCTGAAGCCATCAAGCGCCTGCCCGACATGTTTGATGCGACAAACCTGGAAACGCTGCAGTACATGGCAACCTCAGCCGACGGCACGCAAGTGCCCTACTTTGTTGTCATGGACAAAGACGCGCCTCGCAATGGACAGAACCCGGTCTACCTGTTTGGCTATGGCGGCTTTGAAATCAGCTACGGCCCTTACTACTCACCGGTCATTGGCCGCAACTGGCTGGAACACGGCGGCGTCTATGTGCTGGCCAACATCCGCGGCGGTGGTGAGTTCGGTCCGAGCTGGCATCAGGCCGCCCTGCTAAAAAATCGCCACAAGGCCTACGAAGATTTTGAAGCGGTGGCGGAAGACCTGATTGCCCGCAACATCACCTCACCCGACCACCTGGGTATTCGCGGTGGCAGTAATGGCGGTTTGCTGGTCGCCGCCTCCGCCATGCGTCGCCCGGAACTGTTCAATGCCGTGCTCAGCCAGGTGCCACTGCTCGACATGCAGCGCTATCACCGACTGCTGGCCGGTGCCAGCTGGATGGGCGAGTACGGCAACCCGGATGATCCCGACATGTGGGAGTACATCCAGACCTACTCGCCCTACCACAACATCCGCGAAGACGA
>CENR01003679.1_pt1 | contig 20877 bp, 24 predicted proteins | sample 530181 | NCBI WGS metagenome assembly CENR01 (sample SAMEA2619677, study PRJEB7988) | marine metagenome | biome: marine biome (ENVO:00000447); feature: surface water layer (ENVO:00002042); material: "saline water (ENVO:00002010), including plankton (ENVO:xxxxxxxx)" | depth 5 m | reverse complement strand
CATACATTCTGTGTGTATGTGTAAACCTTAACACAAACGAAGGAGTTTGTTATGACGAAGAAAACTGTAAATGTAGTGAAGAAGCATGAAGTAACTATCAACATGGATGATGTCAACAACACCATCAAGGCAAACATACAGATGTTCGATGAACATCTGCCACAGGGTTTGGATCCGCGAGAAGCGGATCAGAACCCAGTGTCGTTTGCCGACAATCCCTACTACAACCGAGATGTCTTTCTCGCATATGGAGCAGCTACTGCGACATTCGAGAAAGCAGCGCAGGGTCAGCGCGATTGGCAGAAGAAGCTGCAAGCGCAGTACGACGACGAGGTACGCCGGAACGGCGAACTCGCGGAGACCACTCGCATTGATGCGAGACGCATCAAGAGCGAGTCGCTGGAAGCTATCTTTGAGATGCAGGCAACCGCGATGCAAACACTCTTCGAGGTGCTTGCACATCGGGAGTGGACAGGCGCAGCCGACTTCTATGACACACGCGAGAAGCTGTTCTCTGGAACAGCGTCATCGACACAGAAGCGCATCAAGCCTACAGCAGCATCGCTGTTGAAGAGCATAGCGTAACAACAGCAGGGAGGGGGCTTCGCCCCCTCCCTTTTTTTGTTCTCGTTACCAAGTCACAAGCACCGCATCCAAACTGTCCACCCCTTCGATAGAGTAATCGTAACAACAGTGAAGATGCGCTGCACGAAATCGAATCATTTTATTTTCAGTGATTATGTCCCGAAACGTCAATCAAACCGTTTCGAGTGATATAATATGTGAGTAAGTTCAACTAGCAAAGAAAGGACTGTGACGAAACAGACTGACATACAAACAATCAGGAACGACTTTCTTGATTTGGAGTTAACAACACCGGGGCTGGCTATACCACATGCTCTGCAAGCAATGCCAGCCCCACTACTTTGGAGGCAAATATGGATCTATTCTGGATTATATTTATTCTTGCAGTCAGCTGCGGCACAGTTGGCTATGGCTTTTTTATCTATGAATTGTTCGTGGCTATTAAAAATGACATAAATAAATAACTTTACCTTGGTGCAATAATGCACTACTATTGTAGATACAAAGGAGGCAATCATGAATGATTTATCTACAACAAACTTCGCCATTCAAACTGAAAACGAATGGTCATTCCCAATCGACACATGCAATCTGTATGCGTCATCAATACATACAGATGATACACCAGTGCCAGAAAGTATGGCACGTGCGATTGTTCGCACCGACACTAATCAAGTGCTTGGTGTGCATGGTTCTAAATACAAAGCAATCAAGCACGATGATGTAGTCAACTCAGTATTCGAGGCTGTAACTGCATCAGGTATATCGAATGACTATGACCACAAGGTCAGTGTCTTTGACAACGGCGCGAAGATGCGCGGCGTCATTAGATTCAATGATCTGACGTTCGAGCCAGCTGTTGGCGATACTGTTATGTTCCAACTTACATTCTTCAACTCATACGATGGATCATGGGCATTTCAGCAGTCAGCTGAAGGGCTGCGGCTGATCTGCCTAAATGGTATGGTCAGTCAATACTCTGTCGCAAAGACATGGCAAAAACACACAGCCAACATCAATGTGAAAGCAAGCGCCAGCAAACTACAGGCTGCGCTTGATGGGTTCTTCAAAACCAAAGAGCAATACTGGGCATGGCAACGTATCCATGTCAGTGATCAGATGGCAGAGGATTTCTTCAAGCACAAAGTGTGCCGCATCAACAACAACACAAGCACATTCAAATGGAATGAAAAGCGACTTGATGATCTGATGGTCTGCTGGCGTAATGACAGTCAGGCGTTGGGGCACAACAAGTGGGCGTTGTACAATGCCTTGACCTACTGGTCGTCACACACAGAGGACAACAAATCCCCAGCAAACACACAGCGTTTGCGTGAAGGTATTGTTGCCAAAGCTATCAACAAATGGGACTGGGAGATTGCGTAATGACTGCACCTAAATTTACTAAACAACAGTTTGAGTTTGTCGCCGACTTCTTCGGCCCACTCATGCATCATCCAAGTGATATTATGGAGGCAGCTGAACACCTTGCCAAGACAAATTCAAACTTCAAGAAAGATTTGTTCATGGATCGTGCAACTCAGGCATGGGAGGCTCGTCATCTTGACGAGCAGCATGCTGAAATGCAGGACAATGAATCTATGACCGAGAGCAAACTAACAACCACTTACTTCGAGGATGAAATCAAATGGCTCTATGGGAAATAGATATAACAGGAAGTTGTAGTCGCACTATTGAAATCATCGCAGATGATGAGGAGCAAGCTGAACAGTTTGCTTTTGAAGAATTCAAAAGACTATGGAACGCACAACCAGACAAAAACTTTGACTTGTTTGAATTAGATATATGGGAGAAAAAATTGTGCAAATCAATAGAAAAGTAATGGAGTTGATTGCCGAGTATAATGCACAATATGCAAATGCATGGCCCGGCGATCCCGAAGTAACCTATGACAAAATACTACAACTTTGTAATCACAATTTACAAATGGTCACAGATCATTTTGAATATGCGGATAACACAGAACCGCTTGGAGGCATTGATGATAAATGATTATCCTAAACTACGAGAGATACAACTGGCAGTCAGCAAGGTAACTGGCGTTGGTATGCACGAACTCATATCGAACCGTAAGCATGCCCGAATCTACAACGCACGTTACATGTACTATCTGATGGCCGCTGAATGTACGCCAAAGAGTTTTGTACAGATAGGTGATGCTATCTACAAAGACCACACCACAGTTATGGCTGGCAAACAAAAAGCCAAGACAAAACTTGGTGATGTCAACTGGCTCACCCAGCTGCGGCAAGTATGCACCGAATTGGGGTTGCCATTGATTGCATAAATGCAGTATACTTACTGCATGATTACATACCTAGACCAACTAATACAAGCGGCAACAGATAAAAAGCTATCTATCCTTGCCGCTTTCCGCAAAGCAAATGTACCTACCAGCACGTACTATAGAACACGTGCTGGTAAAGATTTACGATTATCAACAGCAAGGAAAGTGATGGATGCAATTACATCCAGTGAAAACCGTAAATGATATATGGACTGACGCTGTTAAAGATCTTGTGACATTGCGCAAGGCGCAGAAAATATCACAGGCAGAACTTGCGTTTCGTATGGGATGTGAGCCATCCTTTATCCACAAACTAGAAAGAGAAAAACGATATCCTTCACATCACTTATTGGTAACATGGATTCATGCCCTCGAAGCGAAAATCGAAATCAAAACAAAATAAGACTGGGTTTGCGGCTAAGTGTGACCACTGCAAAACTGTTACTGATTATTATATTATCACAGGCAACGATAATGTCTGGTGTCTGGATTGCATGGAGTATCATGGATGGGAACATCTCAGCGCAATAAAGGAAACTACCATGAAAAGTGGTGGGTCGACTGGTTCAAAAAGAACGGTGCCAAAGCGAATCGCCAACCTCTCTCAGGACAGCTGGGTGGAGACTTTCAAGGTGACATCAAGATCGAAACTGAATCAGGATTTCTGATTGCTGAATCAAAGTATCAGGCAACAGGCAGAGGATTCGGATTACTCACAACAACACATAAGAATCAGCCATCGGATTTGTATCTACTGAAACAAAAGACCGGGCCGCATTTCATATGCATCGAAGTGAGTAATCCTTTGGCAGAAAAAATAGTCGGCTGGATTACTGGGAGGTAAAATCCAGCCGACAGTTTTTCTTCTTACAACCAAGTCATAGGAGGCATTATGACTGAATCATACGAACTATACAGAAAAGATTCCCCAAGCACAAGTGTTGAAGCTGCTGAAAGCATTGAGCCTAACAAACTAGAATTACTTGTACTAAATGCAATCACAACATTTCGCAATGGATGCATATCAGATCAGGTAATAGAATACATGGCACAGGTTCATGGTATTGATCGCTACTCTACAGTCACAGCTAGATACGCTGCCCTCTATCGCAAAGGATTAATCGATTACACAGGTGAAAAGCGCAAAGGTGATAGCGGTCGAAGCCAACGTGTTATGATAACAGCTGAAAAACAAGGCAGACTTCTTTGACAACACCGGAAGCTAGGCAGCTTTGTTATATCTACAGACAGTTAGTTGATGACAAATGGCAAGGCCGCAAAGTCCAATCCTCATTTAGATGGGACATGCGGCAGGAGACATTGGCACAGCAGCTACTTGATCTTGGCTACACGCTCGAATCATTCAAGCAAGATGCCAATCAACTACTCGACTATCGACTGTCACAAAACAAAGACCCAATCTTTTCCTTGAAGTATTTTGTAACTAGAAAAGAAAAGATGGGTCAGCCCATGGATGTGCAAGGCATAGTCAACAAAACCATTGCATCATTAAGGATGAGAAGATTATGACTACCATCGCTGAACTAAAAGAAGAAATTGATAAAATTAAATTGCAAATCAAAACCATCAAGAAGAATGTCAATAGCAAACAAGTGCTAGAAATTGAAGTCAAAGTAGATTGTTTCCCCACTGACTTAGAAAGACTAAAAATGCTCAACACAATTTTTAGTGCAAAAAACAAACAATAACTATTTGTATTTCTTACAATCGTGTGCAATAATGCAGTTTGACTCTTGTGGACCGATCGCTGGGAAGCGGTGATAACAGCAAGAGTGCGTAGGGAGGTAGAATCATGTTTCATAGGAGACAGATTCTACCTCACCCTAGTTCATAACAGGAGGCAAATATGAACAGACAAGGATTCATTGGTGGATCTGATCTATACAATATAATGCAAGGCAACTGGCACGATCTGTGGCTGGTCAAAACTGGACGCAAAGAGCCAGAAGATCTGAGCCACATCTTTCGTGTACAGTTGGGATCATTCACCGAACAGTTTAACATTGATTGGTTCTGTAAAGATACAGGACACACCATCGAACAGACACAAGTTGAGTTGCAGCGCGTCATCAGTGGCATACCATTCAAAGGTACTGTTGATGCCATTGCTCATGGAGATGATGGCAAGCAAACCATACTTGAGTGCAAACATACAGGCAGTATGAAGTCATTGACTGATATGCTTGATTCTTACATGCCGCAGATACAGTTGTATATGACACTATCTCACATTGACAAAGCATACCTATCAGTAATCTTTGGCAATGACATTGGCTATTGTTCTGTAGACTACAGCGAGAAGTGGTTTAAGCCAGTCATCAAACGCTGTCAGAAGTTTTGGAAGTGTGTAACTACAGATACAGAGCCAAGCTATGACATTGATGCATGGAAGATTGATTGGTCATCTGTTGCTATCAATAATCTGAAAGCACGTGATGCCAGTAGTGACAATCACTTTGTCGCAATGGCACATGAATATATGAACACTGTAGATTCAGCCAAGGCTAACGAATCTGCAAAGAAAGAATTACGCTCACTAATCAGGGATGACGAACGCGAAGTGTTCTGTGATCTGTTGGCAGTGCGGCGTGACAAGCGCGGCGCATGCCGCATCGTTGTAAACAAGGAGGCATAACATGGCAACGAAGAAAGAAACTGAACCACAAACCAAAAATATAAATGAAGCATTGCTTGAGTTTCAAAAGCTGGCAGTATCAGCCAGCAAGGATTCAAAGAATCCACACTTCAAAAGCACCTATGCTTCGCTCGAAGCTGTTATTAGTGCGGCTAATGAAGCTACACAGTTTGGTCTTTGTTTTACACAAGAGATTGACTTTGAGTTCAATGGTGATACTGGCATGACGTTTGTGCGTACTGTACTGATACATGCACCATCTGGTGACAAACGTACATCACGCACACCCATCAGATCCAAAGACCCAACTGACCCACAGAAGATGGGCAGTGGCATTACATATGCCAAGCGTTACGGCTTGCAATCACTACTTGGCTTACCATCAGAAGATGATGATGGCAATGAAGCAAGCAAAACATCAAAAGGCAAAGTACAACACATCAACCCAGACAATGAAGGGACATGGTAATGGACTATGATAATACAAACAGGGGTGCGGCTCACGCACCCTTTGAATCACAAAACCTGTTGCTTACTGGCAAGCTAGACAAAGATGGCGACAACAAACAGATCGCTATCATACAGGATACTGACAAAGAAGGACGTGATGTGCTTGTCATATACGAACGTGTCGGTGTTATGTATGGCAACAAAGATGCTGATGATGCCAAAAAGCAGCCACACTATTCCGGCCCTATTGATAATAATCATCGCATTGCTGGATGGCGTGAGACTGATAAGAATGGTAAAAAGTATTTGTCGTTGAGACGATCAGAAAAATACACGCCACAGGCTGTAGATAATGTTTCACGTGAAACAGTAGATACAAATCTCACACCAGTTATTGATGACATACCATTTTAGGAGAGAGGCATGACAGTACCAACATGGGAACAACTCAAAGAAGATCTACGTATATTAGAAGTAGAAACAAAACTAGATAGGCTTGGACGAAAGATCCAAAAGAAAAATGTAAACTATGGAAAAGGATCAATGATTTATTACAAGCAAGTATCTAGTGCAGATGTCAAGCGCGTAAAAGACCGTCTCTATAGCCGTTAGTTCTATCGTACGTAAGGGTTTGGCCGCGATTATCTTCCCAAGTGTGGCTACAATGTATCCAACCACTGTTGCCACCTGTATAACATTCTAATATCAACTGATCGAAATCTAGATTCTCTTGTATCCATAATGCAAGATCATAGTTATCCACACCAGCAACCTCGAAGTCGGCGGCCTCACCCTTCGCATGCTGGCTGTGGATATTCGATCCAATAGCAATGCATAACTCAGGACTGCGATAGCCTGATGATACAATAAAAGAACCAAACTCATTACGAATTGGCTGCAATATATTCTTAGCCAATATCTTCATGCATTTGATATGCTCATCAGTAGGCTCGTTAGGTATACCTTTACGTTCAGCTGTCTGGCTTTTCAACATCTCAACTAATGAAAAGTTCTGTGACAATTTCATTTCTTAATACCCTTCAACGATCTTAAACCAAAAGACGCAGCTATGCTGGCATAAACGGCATACTGAAACCACTCCGGTGTATCATCAAGAGCCGCGAAGCCTTCCCTGACATAAGGCTGAAGCGGCGGCACAAAACACATGCCGATTATAATTATAAATAAAATCGTCCACGCTTCGTCTTTCCAACTATTGTCACTGGCTTGGGCCATCACCTTTTCCCAACCAGCTTCATGCTTCATCAACTCTGCTTCGGCCTCAGCCTTCGCCTGAGCCACCTTACCCTTTGCCTTGGTGGCTTCTACCTTACTTTCCATCCAAGACCCTGCCAGCGAGGCTATAGGGCCGATTAATGCCTGTATCATCTCGACAACACTCCTCTTGGCATTGGTTTACAACTCCAACCCACAGCTTTGTATCCTCTCATATGCACATGAACACGTTCAGCCAATACAAAAGCATGATTCATACAAGCCTTTTCTGTATCATGCCACTTTTGTGCTTCAAGAAACGTACACTGCTCACGCTGCACAGCTGATGTGCCAATCAAACAAGCAATAATTACAGCTTGATACATCATTCTTTTGGTGTCCTTGCTTCTTTCCCAAGATAAATACCATAGACGCCTGTCATCACACCCATAATTACAGATACAAATGCAGACTGCTGTGTTGTTGGTGCTTCTAAATCCATAAACCATTCAGCACAACGCCATGACATTGCAACAGAAGCAATCATTGTCAGCTTGGCTGTAACATTAAATTGTAAATATCTTTTCCACCAATCAGTCATAGAACGATTTCCTCTATGTTACCTTGCGCCATAGTAACAAACAAAAAAGCAAATAAAGCTATTGTGACTGCAATAATAGCGGTGACGAGTAGCGTTGTTTTAATCGTCTCTTCAATCTCCTTGGCCCTTCTTGCAGCCTCTCTACGCGCCGCTTTCTCCGCTTCCTTTTGTTCCCTAAGTTTCTGATTATGATGGTTGACGATTTCATTCCATGTGTCTGGGCCAAACCGCAAGTTAATCATAGTTTTGATTTCTTGCATTTGCTCCTGTAATTTTTTGGCTTCAAGAACTGCATCCATACTGCTTTGAAACTTAATATCACCAACACTAGCCTGTTTATTACGCTCTTCATTAAGTTTCTTTTGACAGTCAAAGAGCGTTCCGATTTGTTGTGAAATATCAGCAACAGATTGAACATCGTTAATCCTCGCCTTGATAAACGATATAGCCTGTGATGCCGCAGTAACCGCAGCTATTGCTGTTGTTACTGGTTCCATTAAATAGCATCAGGCCAGTTGCGGATTGCCGCTACAGTTTTGACTGTGCCATCTGAGTTTAACTCATCGTCATACAAAGCCATAAACTTGGCGTGAGTATCGACAGCATTTATTGCTGTTTCTATGTTTGCACATGATGTTCTCACTGCTGCTCGATAGGTGCTGACATCTGACGGTATCGCTTTGTCAGTCTCTGCTTTGCGGGTGACGTACCAATCATACGGCGCAAGCAACCCAGCCGCGTCTGTCTTGGCTTGTGCAATAGCCACAGACTTGAGGCCAAGCGTTACCATCTGTTTGCCAGTGATAGGGTCATTAACAGCTTTGCCAAGTTCATCAACGACATTTACATCTGTTAGGCTCTTTGGAATCAATGTACCGTCAGTTTGTCTGCCATGATAAAAGCGATTATCAAATGGCGCTTCGCTGGCTGGTGGATCTTCCCACGTCAACCCAAATGCTTTCTTTTCAGCATCTGTCCAACGCATCCACACGTTAGGATGTTTAATACCGTTATCATCAACCCATGCTTTGCCAGCACGGATAATACGATCTTTATACTTCCAAGGCATTTCTATCTCCTATCGTGCATTAGCAAATTTTAATGGCTGTTCGGCAAAGGCGAGGTAGATAAACGTCTGACCACTCTGATTGTGTGCATTATTCGTACCTCTAATTTTGAAACCATTTGAAAGCAAATCTAATTTATAAGAATTATCTTCTACTGCGGTGAGATCTGGCGAAAGAGTATCATTCTCTTGGTTGTAGCCCTCACGTTTATTATCATAGATGAACCAGCTGTTTGTCGTTGATGACACTTTCAACAGCACAAACGCTGGCCTAAACCCTATGTAGACAAATGGAAGATTTGAGCCTCCACCAATATAGCTGCCGCCGACTTTTGAGTAGCCTTCAACACTGTGAAAACAATACGCTATGTAAGGACTTGTATTTGCATTAACATTGGTTGCGCTACCAACAGTAAAAACATTTGTATCTGGACTAGCTGTAAAGACAACATTACCCAAAGGGACAACAGAACTTTCCTCAAGACGCAAAATATTTGAACTAGTAAATCCTAGAGTGGGTTCTCCAACCATCCAGCTATCTCCACCATCTAACCGTTTGATGATTAAAAGCTCTGGCGCAGAGGTTAAGCCGTGGGGAACTTTTATAGGATTTGCAGTAACACCAGCATATTTTACAATCGAAAATCCTGCTTCTGTACTTGCTGATAAGCGAGTAACCGGAATGTCTGGAGAACCACTAAACGCACCGCTTTTATTTACACCATCAATTTTTACGGAACCGGCAGTTGGTTCTGCTCCGGCTGCATTACTATTATCACTTGTTGGTGCGCCGCCAGCTTTCCAGTTCCAACCTACATATGTTCGACTATTGTAATATAATTCGCCACTATCAATACTACTCTCTACAAATTGATAACCGCTGCTAGTAACGCTGAATGTCGTACCTGATACTCCGTTTGCGCCTTCCGCAGAAGCATCACTAGACACAAGAAACTTATCAGTTACTGACACGTTACCACGCACAACATCAGTTAAAAAGTGACGCTCTGAATTATCTCTATTTTTTATCCAACTCCAATCAGGAGTGAAAGATATGCTTCCATGTGTATGAGTGCCATTACTTGATGCTGCTGTGTATAGAATAGTGTCAAAATAATCATCAGCTTGGCTGGTTTGACCGGGGCCGATTGTTATGTCTTGTAGGTTGGATGTGCAAAGGGCTACAAAACCAGATGGCGGTGCATAATAAAAATCTCCAATACCATTACCATCGGCAGAGGCGGCAGAGCCGCTTGTTTTATTACCAGCAAAAGTATCGTCTTGTCCAAAATTAGCAACTACACCAGCACCAGAGCCATAATTAGTTGTTGCAAAAGTGTACAAAGTAGATGCAACTAAACTTTGAGTACCATTGCTCATTGTAGAATTGTTTTTTCTAAATGTTACCTCACCATCATCTAGGTTTAATGAAACACTAATAATATCTCCGGCAGCAAAAGTTGCGTCTGTGTCAGCGGTTTTACTACCTCCCGTATAAATATCATTAATGTCGTAATAAGCAACATCAGGAGATTCATTACCAAGATACTCTTCGGGGTCTACATTTGTGCCTGTCACCCCAACGCCAACTCTTGTGCTACTAGCATTGCAAGTGTGAACATAAAATTCTGCATACCATTTACCGGAAATACCAGCAGGGAACATTGTTGCAACTTGAATTTCCCAATCGTTACCAGCAGAGGCGTTCTTTAAATTACCTTCGGAGTAAACATTAGCGTTAGGCAACAAAGGATTAAAAGTAGCAAAATTATTAGTCGGGCTATCTGGCACGACATCGCTTGCGACTAAACCGCTTATCGTCCAGTGGTTTCCGCTTCCAGAGTTATCTGCAAATGTATCGTCAGGTTGGTCTGTACCTGAGCCGTAAGGGTCAGTTCTGGATGAGCCTGTTGTGTTTAGGTCAGAGCTTTTATAAGACAAATGAAATCCATTAGTGCCGTATGAACCAGAGTAGGCTTTTGGTATCCAGATGCCGTCTTTCGTCTCGCCAAAGCTGGTTGGGGATAGAGCAGTGCCATCAATGAAGTTGACCTCTGCCATATAGCCGTCAAAAAGTTGACCTGTTCCCTCTGCACCAATGCTATGAGATATAGCTTCATTAAACCCTTTTTGTGAGTTTTGCGTTATTGTATCAAACCGTGTCCAAGTGGTTTCTTGTATGCCATTTACATACAGCTTAAATCTATCGTCATTTGAACCTTGAGTTGTGTCAAGAACGACAACAAAATGATACCAAGCGTTTGGGTCACGAAATACTCTTGTGGTTTGAAACCTATCATCTCCATCCGCACTCATATATGCGCCAAAAGTATCTGCCGCACCGTTACTTGTAGGATTCAAAAACCCAAACAAATTTGATGTGCCAGTAGTTCTACCAGAAAACAATGTGGCTCTAGCACCTAGACCGACATTTCCTCTTTTTACCCACGCACTCCAAGTCCAAGTTCTTTGATTACTCGCAGACGATGGTAGGCGGCTTAAATATGCGCTGTCATCATCATTAAACCGCAAAGACTGACTAATAGTGTGACTAAAAAAACTTGTACTTGAACTGTACATCCATTGGCTTGAACCTATTGGCCCTGACATATCAGCCCCCTACGAAAACGCCAACTGAGACGCGCCTAATAAAATACTATCAGCCGCTGAAACAACATAAGGAACTATATCAATCGCACTTGCCGCTGATGACAAAGTGAGTGTATTTACACCACCAACCGTTTTGTATTGCGTGTCAAGTGATACAGCCCTGCCACCTGTGCCATCTTGTATAAATACAATAAAGCCAGTTTGACCAACTAACTCGGTAGTAGGATTTGCAAGTGTAACTGCCCCTGTCAGCGTCAAAACAAAATTTTGGTTTGTGGCAAAATCAAGAGTAACACTGCCAGTGTTTGATGTATCTGTGTCAGTTTTGCCAATAACAGATTTTTCAAACTCAACATTTGTGCCACCTATCTTGAGACGATCATCACCATTTTCATCATATTCAATAAAGCCATCATTGCCTGTACCAAAAAAGAGCTTCTCATCATCAGGTATTGTTTTGTTTGTAAGCTGCTGTGTAGCAACGGTGCTAACAATCTCAGCATCACCGCCCGGTGGCAGTGTAAGAGTATTTGTCACGCTAGCAGAATGTGGTTGAGACTTTACTGTTTGACCGTGGCTGTTTGATTCACAGTTAAATACAATAGTGCCGGGATTAGTGTTGCCTTTTAAAACTGTTTTACCAGTACCATTTGGGTTCAATTCAATATCAGCATTAGATGTGGTCACAATATCTTTACCATTTACATCCAAATCACCACCTAGCTGCGGAGTTGTATCTTCAACAATATTATCTAATGTTCCGCCGCCACCAGTTGCACCAGTAGCACCAGTTGCACCAGCTGGTATGCCTAAAGCTAATGCTAATGCACCACTACTACCTGTAAATGTTGCCGATGCTGTAGGTGTTGCACCAGCTGATAAGCCAGATGCTGATATAGATACACTACTTACTTTTCCCTCTTCTGCTACAAGATTGCCACTACCATCAAAACCAAGTTGTTTACTTGCCCTTGTAGATACATCAGGCAATGTAAGTGATGCTGTAGTATCAAAGTCAGACAAAATCAAAGCACGATTAGAGGCATCATCAATATCAGCCGCTATAGCAATCATGCGATCAAGTTCTGTATTAAGAGTTGCAACATCAAAGGGGCCAGATGTTGGAAAGTCAGTAGTTCGATCAAGATCAATATCACGTGTAATAACTACACTCGATCCACCAGATGCGCCTGTCACAGCATTGCCAGTTGTCATCTGCACAAAACCAGTTGTCCCAGAAGTATGGGCTTGACTATCACCAGAATCATCTGATGTTGTATAGTGAGTAGTTAATGTTTTTTTTGTGCCATCAACATATACATTTAGATCATCATCATCAAAAAACTCAAACGGCACTGTAAAGGTGGATTGTGTAGCACCCTCATTCACAGTGTAATTCACTCTAGGTGAGTTATCGCTTAAACTAATAGTCATAATAATCCCCTACCATGCTCTCTTTTTAATTACAACGCACAACTAGTTTCTTCCAAGTTCACCAACAAAATCCTTCACATCATTACCAAATACAGGCAATCCTATAAATGGCAAAGAATATTTCATTCTCTCTGATGCATCAGATTCACGACCAGAAAAATAATCATCCACTGCTCGAACATATTCTGTAGTCAACCCAGCTGGCGCACCTAAAGGTTCAAGAAAGGCATCAAACAATGCCTCATCTTGATTAGGATTTATGTATTTTGGCGGTATAAATGCATCTTTACTTACAACACCAGCATTACCAGCAATATTCAAAGCAGTGTAAGCAAGATCAGAGTAAATACCAAACACACCAGAATGATCCACTACACGTGCAATAACATCAGGTAATGTGCGCTTTTCAAACCAATAATCAGGTTTCTTATAGGATAAAGACAAATAACTAAGACCAAGCAAAGCAACAATACCTTGCAATCTATGTTGCCTATTCGGATCTCTTATTGCACCAAGTATTTTATTATTAGCGCCAAAAGCAAAATTCATAAATGTAAATGGCGTAGTAAGCAAACCAGATTCAACACGCACCATGTTTACAGCACCAGTGCGTAACTGTTCTTCTACCTTAAATTGTGTTGGAAACTTTTTACGAATTGCTTGAAAAAATGGATTGTCTTTCATGTAAACAATACCATCAATAATCAATGGCTTATCAAAAGTTTGCCCCATAACAATAGTATTATTTGCATGTGATTGTATTGCTGCTTGATATTTGCGAAGGGTTTCTCTTGCTTGCGGTGTAGAAATATCCCAATCATCTGTATTGGAAACTTCAAATGCACCACCACGTTTAGATAATTTTATATCGCTTTTTTCAGTTGGTGCGGTAGATATAAATTTTGCCATATCCTCATCAATGCCATATCTAGCAAGATACTCTCTATCGAACCTAGATATTTTTCCTTCAGACCATTGACGAGATAATTTAATAAATTTATCTTGAACAATTATTTGATCTAATGTTTTCCCAGCAAATGTAATAGGGGCCAAACCATTAAGTGTGTAAAAAACTTGATTACCACGTTGTATAAAACGCTCCATCATATTAGGTTTTACACGCCTTACCGTATCACTCAGCAATTCTCTTGCATAAACATTCTTGGTAATATCGAGCAATTCACCAGCTGCTTGCGCTTCTTTAATAACTTGTGTACGAAATGCTCCATCAGCTGCTGCAATGCCAGCTTCGAACACATCTCTAAATCCATGGGCCATAACAATCGAACCGGGATCTGTTAATGCAGAAATCCCAGCAAGTGGAAGATATGTCCAACCTGTCCAAGATTTAGCAGCCTTTACAGCTGCGTTATCAAAACGATCTGGACTACGCTGCAATGTACCCATCACACGTTCATAGTCACCATAAAAATCTGCTTTCAAGCTAGATATTTCTTCGTTTGATTTACCAGCTTTGCGAAGAGAATCTTCCATGTCCTCAAGCACTTCATCAATATTTCTACCACCAAACTTATTTGCGAATGAAACACGACGGCCCATACGATCAAAATATGTGTACATAACCTCTGGGTCTGTAAGAATGTAATCATAAACTTTTGCTACATCTACATTTGTTTTGCGACTTTTTAAATGCTTTGCACGACCCTCTGTTGTTTTGCTTCTGAGGATATTAGTCATCTCTTCACCATCTTCTTCTAAGATGCGAGAAAGAGTTTTCATTCCATCTGTCCGTAAATCAAAAGTCCCAAATTTTTTACTACCACGTATTTCAGTATCACCTTTTGCTAATCTTTGTGCAGCAAACTCTTCATCAAATATTTTTGCTAAAGCCTGTCTTGCGCCTTGATCTTTGGACAATAAATCTTTGTTATAAAAAATGGGGAATGTGAAGTCCTCACGAAGAACTTTGCCAATCTGACCTTCATAAAAGTCTATACGTGCTTTTAATGTTGCTTGTCGTTTATCTAATGCATCTTGCAAAGCAAATTGTTTTTTAGTGCCAGCTTTGTTTGGCATCTTAGCTATGTCAGATTCTAACTTTGTTAATTTTGCAGTCACAGAATCAAGATCTACCTGATTCTTTGTAATTAATGCACGTATCTTTTCATCATCCTTAACAACACCATAATACCTCATGTCATCAGAAAATGCCTTAAAAGCATCTGATATTAATACACCAACTTCTTTTTGCTGATCTGATATACCATCAGCTGCAAGCCTACGAAGCTGTGGATCACGTGACTTGCTAAATATATAACGTCTTATTGTGTCATTTGCCCAATCATCAAAACCACTTCGAGGATTATATACTTGCATAAATTGTGCTGCTCTTTTTACACCTCGAACCTCTTGCGAATGAAGATCACGCATACGTCTTACAAGGTTTTGAAACTGCCCTTGATAAGTAACAGATTCTTGAGCAACAGATTGTATGCCAATACCACGCCTTGCGCCTTGTGTAGATACAGAACCATTGTAGCTAAGAAGCATGAATAATTCTTTTACATCATCAGGTATATCTGTTCTTTGCATTGCACGTTGTGATGGGCTGCCCAGTGGATTACTAACTACAGGATCATAGTCACCACCTTTAGCTGGGGTGTAACCATCATCCAAAGATAAAGAACCAACATTGTCTGTTGGTGTCATATGGTCAAACTTTTCACCTTTGAACAACTTATTTACTTTAGCAGCACCACTTTGAAAAAATGGTTTTGCATATGGCGCACCTTTCATAACACCACCAAATGCCGCAGAAAACACAGTCGCAGCCGCTACATTGGCATAGGTTTCACCCGGCTCATCAGCTACAGCAAATGGTGCGCGGCGTAACTCAGATGCAATGCCATAACCAGCACCTACACCACCAGCCCTAGTTATGGCTTGTGTAAAGGTTTTTCCCAATCTTACGTAATTAAGGCCAGGAATAAATGCTGTCAGTGCTAAGGGATCTGTTAGCCCACCAACCAGCTGCGCTGTAAAAGGGGCTTCAGCGGCCCTCCTGCGGCGTTCTATGGCGGTTCTAGCACGACCCTCTAAAAATCTAAGATGCTTCTCGTTTTTTGCACGAATTAAATCATCATAATATGGAAGGAGTTCTTCAGATATGTTAGCTGCTACATCATATGTAGTATCGACAGGAATACCGCCAAAGATTTGCTCTTCTTCTACACGTTCAATAAGAGGCATATTGTTATAAGCAACATTGGCTTTCCAGCCCTCATACCAAGAAACAGGTGTTTCTTCTGTAATTTCATTTGGTATGGCAATAAAAAAATCTCTACGACCTAGATCTGTAGTCATCTCATTGTTCCAAATGGTGATGCTTGAAGATACTCACCATTATCCCATTGCTCTTGAAGTTCTCTGGTTCTCTTCTGTGCAGCCGCGGCCTCAACACGCAACTGTGCCGTTTGTTGCTGACGTAACTCATTTATCTTTTGAGCCACATATTGATTGCCAACAGATAAAGGTTTGCCATTAACACGAAGCAATCTCTTATCATCATCCACAAGATAGTATACAGGCATTGCTGTACCCTCTCTTATATCAGGCACAAGAAAGACATCCTTACCAAGTGTAGGGCGTTTGCCATCAGGCATATTAGGAAGAAGCTCTAGCTTTTTAGTTACACCTTCTTCAAAGATCTGCATAGTAGTTGTATCTGGATATGCAGCTTCTGGTGCGTATTGCGATCTGCCAATAGTATCATGCAAAAAGTTGCTTTCCTTAAATACAGAATCAGCAGCTGTTTTAAGAATCTTTTTAACTTGCTTTTTATCCATTGTAAGCAAAAGATCATCTGTAAATGATGCATAAAAAGCTAATTCTTGTGGAGATGCATCATCATTAATACCTGATATAAAGTCACGCACAGCATCTGGTGCAGACTTATCAGATCCCAATGCTGTCTTTATACGTTGATTACGTGCTTCAGCCCCACCCGGTGCAGTAGCGTTTTGTTTATAATTTACAAAAAACTCAGGAAGCGCATCATTTCCTAAAGTATCTCGAACATTAAGAAGCGTCTCATATAAAACAATCGTATCTTCATCTATTCCACGAGGCAAAATATCTGCAAATACAACACCACCCTCACCACCACGCATAAAACGTGTAGCTTGTTCATAGATATTCAATGCACCAACAATCTCTGTAGATGGCATTGATGATACAGTTTCAAGATAATCTGTTGCAACTTCAGGTAATGGACCACTTTGATTAAACATTACAGCCTTAAATGCTCCATAATGTTTCTCATGTGCGCGACGTTGTATCTCATTTGTTGGTGGCTGAAGCGCGGCAGCTGCGGTGTTGCCAAAGTCAGTACCAGATGTAATGCTGTATCCTGACATAATGTTGTCACTATCAGTTTTCGAAACAGATCTGCCACTACTCAAATTACGTAAAGCTATTTCAGCGGCACGCTCATTTTTATGATTGTTATATTCTTCACTAATAGTACCTTGTAGCTTTGTTAAATCACCAGCAAGTTTCTCACCTTGCTCTTTGAATCCCGGTAATTTTAAAGTTGCTTCATTAAAACCAGCACGTGCTAATATCGATCTCATCTTTGGATCAATTTTTTCAAAACCTCCACCCGGACTTAACACAATAGCCATATTATTTAAAACATCAGATAAAAATGATGTTTTACGAGATGGATCTTCATCTGCAAATTGAGAAGCTGCACGATTACTTATATTTGTTATCAACCCTGATGCAAAAAGAAAATTTGCTTCAGCTGTGACGTTGGTTAAATATGTTGTACTTAATTCTGAAAACTCTGCAACAGCATCTCTAGCTCTTCCTATTATATCTTTACGTTTTTGTTCAGCTGGCCCCTGCCCACCTTCTTGTTTCGCAAGTTGTTCAATAACTGATTGCTCAGATTCAATAGCAGCTACTGCGTTTGTCGCAGCTATTTTTCGATTATGGTCAACTTTTTGTGCATAAAGTTTTCCTGCATATTGTTTGCTTGTAACAGCCCCAATGTTTGAAACAAGATCACTAAATTGACCAGACGTATCAATAGTCTTTTGCAAATATTCATTAAAAGTATCCTCAAAACCTGTTGGATCTCTTTCATGGTCCGCAGCAATTTTAAGAGCCTCTGCATCAATCTCAAGAGATACAGCTTCTAAAAATCTTTTACGTGCAATAGGTTCGTAATATTTTTCTGCTGTTGGAGATAAATCTTTTGGCATCTCCGGAAATTCAATTTTTCCAGTCTTATCATTTTTGACACTTATTGCAGCAAGAGAGGCAGCTTCCTGTCCTTTTTTCTTTTCATTATCATAGGCAACCTGAAATGCCGCTTCCCTTAAACGGCGACCAGATGTAGCAAGTTGTTGCCCTATACGAGCAGCATTATCACCCATAGGAACAATCCCTATTGCTCCTATACGTGTTTCAGCTGGTCTTAATACTTTTATTTCCGCCATTATGAAACCTGATATGCTTTGTAGCCAGCGTCAGCTATTGCAGAGAATGATTGTAAAACTGCAAGATCTCTTGCAAGTTCACCTTCCATAATAGCAAACCTAGCACGTTGTTCTTGTCTGCCACGTGCAAACAAACTTTGAATAGAAACCTGTCTTAACTCTTCAGCTGTTTGTTCTCTTGCTTTTTCTTGTATTGCCTTAAATGATCTATCAGCACCGCGTCTGTTATAGCCACGTATTGCAGATGAATCTCTTAAAAATTCAGAATACCTCTGTGATCTTATAGTAGAATCACGCTCTGCTTGCGCTTTAATTGCAAGCGCATTATCTCTTGCTTGTCTTGCAATCTCTTGCTGTTTTATTTGTTCGGCTCTTGCGGCTTGGTCATAACCAACAACTTCTAAGAATGTACCACCACCAATAGCAGCAAATGCTAATGCTTCCATACCACTCATGAGAACGCTACCTCTACTACCATACCATTAAGTTGCATATTAAGCGGTGCTATCTGTGAGATAGTCACTGCCGGATCTCTACTATATCCAAGCACACGAAACTCTTTTTTACCTGTAAATGCTTCGCGTGGTGTTGATGGATCAAATGTAACATTCCGTATAATCATATTTGTATTGTTTACAGATATGCTAAGTGTTTCTTCCAAATCCAAAATTACATTTGTAATCTTTCTTGGCCTTCCTGTTATTGGACCACCGGGTGCATTTGCAAGATCAATAGCATTGGTTTTTAATTCAGGAACAAACTTATAACCTATCTCTGCTTTTACTGACGCCTTTACAGCACTTACATCTACGTTACCGCCTGATACTGTAAATGAACCTAGATACTCTGTATCATCAACAACATCTACAACAGCACCATTTGAAAAATGACTTGATACAGCAAACACACCAGCTGACCCATTAAACTCATCTGCAAAGTCCATATTCAAATCTTTGTCAAATTGCTCAAGAAAAAACTTATTTGTACCTGATCCATCATCCCTAACGGTAACAGCAAACAAACTTTCATCCACAGCACACACTGAATGGTATCTGCCTGTAGTTGCCCAACGCATCCAACCAGCGCGTTTCTCAGATCTGATACTATAAAATGCAGCAATCTCTCCATTATCCATTAGAAAGAAAGCATAAGCACCGGGCCTATCTAAAGAACCCTTTACATTTGTTAGTTGTAAAGGATTAGATATTAAGTGAGATGAAAGTATTGATACCATATTTGTTGTATACGCACCTTCAGCATCATTAAAAATAAACTCCCTTATAGCTGTACCAGTTGCTTGCACAAACAATGTGCCACCATCAAGAGATGCAGGACGCACAAAACTACACCCAAACGGCGTTTGCTCAGATACTTTTGCGATAGATGCTGTAATAGGTTGATCTTGGAAAGCTGGCAAAAAGAACTCGCCTTGGTTACAAAAAACTTGCAAATCACGATTGGATACAAGATGCCTGATAAAGTTAGTTACACCAACTGCAACTTCAATATCAATCGCATCAGCTGTACCGCCATCACCAACATCAAAGTTAAAATATTCATCGCTTACAGATGACCATATACCGCTGGGTTGTGAAGGTGTACCACCAAACCAAAGTCTATTTTCATGGAATGTAACAGCAGCCGGGAAACCTCGAAGATCACTATAAGATTGCTCAAACCATTCAGTTGTCGCAGCAACACTTGAAATAGTTGGCGTTCCACCACCAGTTGCTGTAGAAGTAGCAGAGCCACCAGCTGTATATTCAAAAGTATTTTTATCTATAACAGAACTAACAGTTCTACTGCCATTTATATTACTATTACTTATACCGCCAAGAGAACCAGCGCCAGCAATAGTAATTGTAACACCAGATGCAAGACCATGATTCAAATGTATTACACGAACCTTATCTGATCCTTCAGTTGTGTTAAGAGAATCAAAATCTAATTTTCTTTCAATAGTGCCCTGAACATTGGCAGTTGCACTTGTTCCACTTGCAACAGCTGTAATATCAACTTGTGTATCGTTAATCAAAAGACTTACACCAACATGTCCTGATACAAAGTATGATGCACTAGATGTAAGAGTAATTCCATTACCTGATGTTGCAGATGGTGTAATCGTTACACCGCTTGCATGAAAATTATAATATGGTTGTAGTTTTTTATTGCCATCAGCATCTGTATCAAATGTAAATGTTCTTACCTCAAATGCTGTTAGGCTTGTTCTTACCAACTCACGAATCATAAAATCATTATGAGCAATAAACATAAAGTCACCTGATTGTGCATAGGTAAACTCTTGTAAATTGCTATCTGTAAATGGGAGGGATGCACTTGAAGTATCTTGTGTTATAGTCGATACCAATGAATTAAAAGATCCATCAGCATTTACACGAAATATCTCAATCTTGCCTGAACTAAATGCTGCAACATATTTCTCATCACTTGAGAATATAAAAGGCTCAAGACGAATCTTTTGGTCAA
>CENR01030296.1_pt1 | contig 20932 bp, 33 predicted proteins | sample 530181 | NCBI WGS metagenome assembly CENR01 (sample SAMEA2619677, study PRJEB7988) | marine metagenome | biome: marine biome (ENVO:00000447); feature: surface water layer (ENVO:00002042); material: "saline water (ENVO:00002010), including plankton (ENVO:xxxxxxxx)" | depth 5 m | reverse complement strand
GAGAAGTCGCTAAGGTAGTATCTAGAGCAGTTATAAGCGGAGTTAAGGGTATGATTAACGCTTTCGCAGGCCTACTCAACACTGTAGACAGTATTATCATAGGTTTTAAACAGGTTCAGCTATTAGGTAACAAGTTACAGAACTTCTTAGAAGTGACCAACCCTATTAATGTAGTACGTAATGCCCTAAGTGACGATATACCAGAATCATTTCAGCGTACCGCCCAATTGCAATCAGATATCGAGCGTATAAGAGGTAGACAGACTACTAGGACACAGTTAGCGGATAGAGCAATACAACAGGCTACCAAAGCGCAGATTGATATAACAGTTAGTGCAGACAAAGACGCAGTTGTACAAGATATTAAGACTTCTGGGGCACTAGAGGCGGCGGCTGTAAGGGCGCAGGTTAATCAAATAACTAGACAAGCTAGAATAAACGCAGGATAAATCATGGCATTAGCAGATTTAACATTTAAATTATATAACGACAGTTTGTTAACTAGTCCATTTACTGGTACGTTACAGTTAACACACGAGTCTGACTTATCGGATAATCCACAGGACTTTCAATACTACTTTGGTAGTGCTGAGACTGCCGGTGCCCGTACTTTAGAGGCTGTTAGTAATCCAGGTGTAGACCAAATCACTATAACGCCTACTGATGGGTTAGCGGATTGGGCTGCTACTACAGCATATGCTTTAGGTGATACAGTAGAGCCTACTACTCCTAATACATATCGCTATGAGTGCACCACTGCTGGTACATCTGGTTCCGGTGAGCCTACATTCCCCACATCTGGTATAGGTAGTACGGTAGTTGACGGTACTGTAGTATGGACATTGGTTGCTAATAGACATGAGCTAACAGAGATCAAGCTTGCCACTACTTCAGGTGGATTACCAGGTGCTACCGCAGGTGCGGCACTTAACTTAGGTACTAGCATATTATCTGGTAGTGCTAACGCTGTGGAAGTACATATAAGAGTTACCAATGCGGTAACCCAAGTGAGTAATAACACGGGCAACCCAGAAATAACCTTAGATATAAACTCAGTGCAGGAGACATAAGAGAATGTCAAGAGTACACGCAAACAACTACAGCGACTCACTGAATGGTGCAATCACTAACGTAGCAACATCAATTACAGTCAATAGTGCAACAGGATTACCAGCTATTGGGGTAGGTGAAACTTACAATCTTACTATTACGTATGGTGAGCTTATAGAGATAGTGACAGTAACTGACGATGCATCTAGCCCTACACTAACCGTAACAAGAGGTGTAGAGGGTACTACAGGTACCGCATTTGTTGACGGCGCTATTGTAGAACTTAATGTAACTGCTGACAGCTTAGACAGAAAGCCAGACAAAGCGAGTGCTGAGACTATCAGCGGAGCTTACACTTTCTCCTCAGAGATAGAGGCAGATGCTGGGATTAGCTTCGACTCTGGTACTAATACACTAGATCAGTACGAAGAGGGTACCTTTACACCTACATTTACAGCCGCTACACCTGGTGATTTAAGCGTAACATATAATATACAATCCGGTAGCTATACTAGAATTGGTAATATAGTACATGTTAATATGGATATTAGTGTAGATATAACTTACACTACTGCATCAGGTGCGGTAAATATTGGTGGACTCCCTTTTACGGCCGGGGATAGTAGGGGAAATATGTTAGTGCGTTTCATTACCTCTAACTGGAATTGGAGTGCTAACACTATGTTAGCTTGGACTACTAATGCCACTGAAACTCTACTATATTTACAAGCCAACAAAGACTCTGCTACCACTAGCCAGCTCAGTATTGCCGCTGTACCTAGCGGATCTACTGGCGCTAGATGTATATTGGCAGGAACATACAGGATATAAAATATGACTATTCAAAAATCTAAACGTATTGCGAGACTAGAGATAAACCCAGAAAACAAGTGTGTATCAGTGCGGATAGATACCATTATAACAGAAGGCGGGAGTATAATTGGCAGATTTATGGATAGAAGATCTTTTGTGCCTGGGCAATTACAGGAATTTAAAGACTATGTAGGATCTACTGACAGTCCAGAGATATCATACCTCAATGCAACATGGACACCAGAAGTTATCGCTGCATATCAAGCACAGATAGAGGCCAATAGAATACTATAAATCTCCTCGGTGTGATACCTATACTATATAGATAAGAGAATATAATGGCAATAAGAAAACACGCAAATAATTACGCCTCTACCCTAAACGGGGCTATAACTAATGTCCAAACTACAATAATAGTTACGTCGGCCACTGGCCTACCTAGCATAGGTGCAGGCGAAGAGTACAACCTTACACTGGTTGCTGGTAGCGACATTGAGATAGTCACTGTAACAGATGACGCAAGTTCACCCACGCTTACTGTAACTCGTGGTGCTGAGGGCACAAGTGGTGTAGCCTTTGCAGACGGGGCAATCGTTGAATTACGTCCCACAGCGGATAGTATAGACAGAAAAGAGGATGTATTGAGTGGTGCCTCCTTAACTTCTGCTACTGTAGCCACAGGGGATTTAGTTCTTATACAGGATATAGACGACTCCAACAATTTGAAGACAGTAACAGCACAAGCTATAGCTGATTTAGGTGGTGGTGGGGTCGGGCAATCCGCATTTAGTGCTAGTATGTCCGTTGGACAGTCTGTCGCAACATCTACATGGACCAAGTTACAGTTTGCTGTAGAAGACTTCGATACTAATTCGGATTATGATAACGCCACCAACTACAGATTTACTCCCACAGTTGCCGGTAAATACCAAATCAACGCTAATATAGGGTTTCCGAATCCTGGGGATGGAAACGTCGTGTCTGTATCTATCTACAAGAATGGTACACTCTACAAGAAGTTAGTTAGTCATGCTGCAAATGCTACAGACTCTTGTCGCGCTAACATCTCTATGTTAGTAGACGCCAATGGTTCTACTGATTATTTTGAGTGTTATGGCTGGCAGTCCTCAGGCGGTAATCTAACATCCGAGACCGCAGATGTAATGCACTTTAGTGGTGCCCAAGTAGGCTAATAAATGGCTATAAATAATAAAGTCAATTCAGGCAGTATAAACCGTACTACGGTGAACCCCTCTACTGGGGATAGTGTAAATAGTCCCCAGTTTAACGGTATTGCAATAAATGGGCTAACCGATGCTGTAATCGTACCTAAGTCAGGTAGCGGCTCTCTATTAGATTTAGAACAAACTGTTGCACACATTGGGGCAGGTATATCCCTATCTCTAGAACAGACAGTGAGACTGCTGGAACAAGGTAGTGGACCACTAGTCAATATAGAGCAATCATTAGAAACACTCGCTTCTGGGGCCTTAGTGGCACTGGAACAGAGGGTATGGACTCCTACAGTCACTAGTAGGTTGGATCGCAGAAAGCACGATGTTGCGGTATTCCTAGATGGTTATCAAATACCAGATAGCCAACTAACAGAGACTCTCCAAATAGAATATAATGAGGATGCGGCCGCCGTATGTACTTTAGTACTATTTCCTGGTACTGGTTTACAAGATCTATCCTTCTATTACGGTAAAACAATTATAGTTAACATAACCAAACCAGATAAAACTACGTATAGGGCGTTCTCTGGTGTAGTTGATATAGTAGATTTCGATATAATCGATGGCAAAACACGTTTAGAGTGTACAAATAGGCGCGTAGAGCTACTGGACGCCATAGTGTCTCCAGAAACTAAGTTCGGTAGTGTTTTTGACCAATCCTTGATAACTACTTTACAGGGCTCCAGTAGTGAGAAGATATCACAACTGCTACCTTTCGCTGCAAAGTCTTTAGATTTCGACTCGTATGATAACTGGTACTACACTTCGTGGACCCCAAAAGCTACAGCGGATATTACCTTAGCTGCCGCTGATGTATTCAGACGAGATCCTCAGATGGATTTGGTTAATAGGGGTAGCGTGGTTAACTCTATAGAAGTTAAGTTTACCTATGGCCTCAAGAGGTTACACTACTTACAGTCGGCATATTCTTGGGTTGCACCCTACGATAGTGGTGGGGCTAACTTTAGCGTAGTACTAGAGGACGGGTACACCTTGACACGTCGAGATACAATATTAGCGGCTATTGAAGGTACTAATTGGCCAGTTAAGGGGCAAGTGTTGTTTGCGGGTCTACCTCCTGCTGGATTCTATGGGGGTGCTATATGGTACGGTGATAGTAAACAGCAAACGACCTCTGCTAAGACTGACGAGGATGGGAATACCGTCACTGATTCAGATGGTAACACAGTGTTCGAAACTAGTACTACTCGTACATTCGATATGAGTGGGCTACACGCCACTACTGCTGATTTCACTCTAACTAAGAGGTGGTCACAAGATATAAGTAAAGAGTACACCTTCACAGTTGCAGCCTCTACTAGTCAAGCGTTATTTGGTACAGTAGATAGAGAGAGCTCGTATTCTGTATCGGATGGGTACGATGCTGCACGATGGGACAACTACGAGAGATACGAGTCCACTTTCCAAGTGGCTCCTGGTATTACATTCGATTTAGGTAGCGGTAGTTCCTCGGTTAATATAGGTACTAAAGAGTCTCTAGTAAACTCTAATATTAGAGCAGCTCTAGAGAAGGCTCGTGTAGAGATACTAAAGACCCATAGGGATAATACTGTAACTGTAGAAACTGACGTGTTGCCAGAGGTACAGTTAAATCATACTATCCATGTAAATGCTCCTGGTAAACTTGAGGCAATAGGCAAGACCAGCAAATACGTACATACGATTGACTTCATAAATGCTGACGCTAGTACAGAGATTGAAATTAAATTCTATAAGCTAGGTAGTGGTGGTAGTGATACAGCCACCACCCTACCCAACAACCCTGCTATTAACCTTACATCTTTTCCTACTACTCCACCATTAGATAACTTTTACGGTGAGAACCCTAATACAACATTCTTCTTGAAAAAGGCGGGGTGGTTTGGGAATAGATACGAGACTTTCAGGGGAAACACTCAGCGCACTGGTTATCAGGAACAGTTTAGAGTAGATACTCCTGCTATACCTGGAGAGCTAACGGATGGTGTTGTATACCCAGCATCTAAAGCAATAAATGTGGCAATTCCCGCAGGGACATTGAATGTGACTTATGACTAAATTTGCAGATGATATACGTAAGATTGTAGGAGTCGACAGAGATCAGTCGGCTGCCCCTACCCTAGAAGACTTGGGGGGAATTCCTTCGGTACGTGGGGTAGGTACACAGAGTAATGGTGGGGCTAGTAGTTCTACTGTTAGTGGTACAGGTCCAGATAGTGCTACAACAGATAGTGGGTACACTTCGGGCCTATCTACCGGGGTCACAGATCTGAATGGATCAAATACCTTAAACCCAAACAATCAGAACTCTTTTATAAGAGATGCTTTAGCAGGGAAGTTTAGTGCTGCTGATATAATAGATGGTACTGCCGGACCTTCTATGAAAACATCTAACCTAGACACTTTTGACGGTACAGGTTTTGAGGGGGGTAGTCTGTCTAGTATTACTGCTACAGATTGTACCAGTGGTAAAGATTTAGATATACGTACTGACGGGTTATTAGTTCCACCAGAAGCTACACTTTGGCCGGACGGTAGTACAAAGACAAATGAATGGACAGACCCAAATACTCCACCGGATACCGTAGGTTTTGTGCAGGGCATGTATTGGGGTATAGATCCTGGGGGAGGCCAACAACAGGCTAAAGACCCCCAAGAGGCCGCCGGTCTGGCTAAAACGTATCTTGACGCAAACCCGGCTGGGGGTGATACACCTCCGTACACTATCACAGGTGTGAACCAATCCGCCTCTATGCCAACCAGGTATATAGTAGGTTTTGAGGTACTTGCTGGTGCTAGTAATAGGACATTTACTATACAGACTAATAGTGAAAGCTGTATAGGGGTCCCACCTACGGACCCAGCTGACTGCCCGGCCTCATCCAAGGAAACACAGTGGCCTGAGGATGGGGATATCAGCCTCACCTATGTGGATGGTAAATTTGTAGGTAGTGTGTATGATAGTGATATAACTACCGAATTCTCAGGACAAGAGAGAAGCCATGTTAGTTTTTGTATGCCCGGCGGCAGGTTTGGGGTAATTAGGGCTGGTAGAGATGGGGGTACGGTGATCTACGAGACTGACACTAAAGGCGGGGACCCTAAGGCAGATACTACGGCTAGGTACTACGATAAAAATGGTGCACTAGCTGGTGCGTTACCCTCTAGTGCATATCAGACGTTCTTGCCCCCTGGGGATAGTTAATCTAGCTGGGAGATATTAATAGTATGTCTCTCAACTTCTCCATGATCCTTATGGTACACTATTGCCTTAGTATCCCTTCCTGACCTCCATCCTCCCCACGTTGCATAGGCATCTTTGGCGGCTAGGGTTCTAAATGACTCAACCTTACATCCTGCGTACTCCTTCATACTGTCATGGTGGATGTGTCCAGTTAGCCAATATCTGTGCTCTGTATCCCCCCAAGCTTTAGCTTTATCAGTAGCCATTACACCAGGAAGTTTATCGGCTTTACAGCTGTGGCCGTGATGCGCACCGAGCAACACTTTACCAAACTTGATGTAATGGAACGGGGTGGGGTTATCGTCTATGGTAACTCTAGGCTCTTTCTCGTATACATGTTTTAGGCACGCCCCTAGGAATATACTAGACACGTCATCATGGTTACCAATTACGTTGATAACTCTCACTCTCTTATGGTGCCCTAATGCTGTAGTAATCATTCTCCTTATAATCTGTATACCTATTTGGACCATAGCGGCATACTGTCCGTCCCGGTCTAGTGCGTGGCCTGACCGAGTAGTAGTACCTTCCATATTATCGTAATGGAAGAAGTCCCCTAGATTCAGTATGACAGCCTCATTACATGGGGGTGCAGACTTAATAACCCTGTCAAATACACCTGCGAACACCCTCTCTGCTTCTGCAAGATCCCAAACTTCCCCTGTCTCCTTTTTCCATGAAAACATGCCTATGTGCGGGTCCCCTAAAGGATAGACTGCTAGCATGTCCTCGTACTTATGCTTAGATTTTACAGTTTTCTTAACTTGTGGTAGCTCATCCACCCACATATGCAACGTATCTTTTATTAACTTCAACTGCTCCTCTTTATCTTGTTGGGTTTTAACCCATTGGGCCGTTATATTGCCCGCTCCATCGTACAAAGTAGACGTACCTTTAACGGTAAAGCCTTCTGGGGACTCTTTAGTCATGTCATGCTCTGGGGACCAACCTTTGCTAACTAATCTAGCTTTACGTATACTTACATTCCTTTTAGCCATGTTATACTTATCTGCTATAGCCTGGTTCGTAAGGCCTGCTGCCATTTCTTCTTTTAGTTGCTCGTCTGTTATCTTAGGTTGCATATTATGGCCCTTCTCTATTAATGCATCTTCGTTGGATTCGGTTTATTTATAGTAACTTTAACACTAGAGTCTTTTGACTTCTCTATCACTTGTAGTCGCTTATCTATTTCCAGTATAGCGTTAGCTATGATTTTGCGGTCCTCTATGGCTGCCAGTAGTTCTCTCTTGTGTTCCTGAATCTCCCTACGCATCTTACCCATAAATAACACTTGCTTGGTAATTATGTCCTCTAGCTTTTTAACTCTATCTTCCATTACCCTGTTTCTCCTGTTGTGTCTTCTGTTTGTGGCAGTCTTTACAAAGTCTTTGGTAGCTGTCTTTCTCAACTAATGCCCTTCTAAACCAGGGCTCTATCTTTTCAAATCCGTTGATACCACCACATGGTACTATATGATCTATGTCTATAAACGACTTGGGAAACCAGTTGTTGCATATTTCGCAACTATACTCCCATTTTAAACGTTTGTTGCTACTTTCATTAGGTCTCTTGCCTTCCTCTAGCTTATCGTATGCGGGTTTCCACTTGTTTGTTAATCTCCTACAGTGGGACAATATAAAAGCAAAGAACTCCGCTTCTGTCTTTGTATTAGAGCATCGTGTAAGCTCTACACCTCTTACAGTATAGAGTTTACCGTCTCTTTCTACAACCTTCCTTGGTTTACGCTTTGCTCTAGTCTTCTTTGGCATTGGTGCTACCTAAAGAGGTATTATACTTACCTACGATCATACCTTGGTCATATGCTTGGCATAAAGCTATCTCTAACTCTTGCACCATTTCTGCCTCACTCTCGTAGTTCTTTATCCATGTAAGTAGGCTTGTGCCCCACTCTCTAAAGTCTATATCTCTCATAGTTGTCGCTCCCTTGTGTATGCCGTCCCAAAATGTCTCTTTAATCTGTCCCTTAGCGATCCCCTACTGATGCCTAGGGCCTTCGCTGCGCTACTTTGGTTATATCTGTTATCTTTCAGCACATGTTCGATATACGCAGCTTCTAACCTATCCAATCCTCGCGTAGTGTCATGATTAGCGGGTAATGTTATAGAAAACATCTTACTAGAGGCTTCAAATTGCTCCTGTAAAGCCATAGGAACATACCTTTGTTCGCTTATTTCAAAGTCTGTAGCCATTCTCTTCATACTAGCAGACTTAGATCCAACTATATAAGCTAAACAAGATTGTCCCTTAAAACTAGTATCTATATAGGACATATTATCTTGCATTATACATAACGTATTGTATTGGGAAATAAAGTATTTACCACTTATTGGTACCATAGTGGCTCTCCGGGTATTACCTGGTGTTGATACTTTCATATTAGTCCTTGCTCCTTCAAATATTGTCTACCTGTTAATTTATCTTTTCTTACCATCCATAATAAATCTGCTACTTCCTCTATGGCAACTTGCCAGTTGTCTTCGTACTGGTTCCTGTATTGTTCTACTACTATATCAAATGCCTGTTGTTCCGTTTCTACCGCATTTAATAACTTATAGGCTTTAACCGGACCAAGTCTTTTAATTCCTGGGATGTTGTCTGTACTGTCTCCCATAAGCATTTGAGCGTAGAAGAATATAAGCCCCCCTCTTTTGAGTCTATTTTTATCTGTAAGTTCTAGTCTCCCTAGACCTTTCTCCACATAATAAAACTCTCTCATAACCCAATCGTAATGCCATCCGGGCACCATACTAATATCCTTATCTATATGAGACGCTACACTAGTATCAGTTTGATACATGCTTAGGGCGTCATCTGCCTCATATCCCTTTGTCTCTACAGCATCGTAATGGTGTCTCATGTATGCACGTATAAACTTAAGGTGATGTGGCTTGGGGGGACGTTTTGCTTTATACCCTAAACCCTTTGGTCCTGGTATTGTTACAATGTGGTTACGGAAATTACTGCCGTCACTAGGTGATAAAAATAGTCTCAGCTTACTACATTTTCCTAGTTCTGGGTGCTCTAGTCCTGTTAGTTTGTCTATCTGCATCCGTAGGGTGTGTTTTACAATGTTCTCATCCTCTACCACTGTATACCCACCTAATTGATAATCCTTATCTAGTATACGTCCCTTTTCTGCTAATGCCTTAACTATCCTTGTCTTTGTCAGAGCTGGACCTAAGTCCCTCTGTGTCTTTCCCGTATCTATTATGTACGCCTGCTTTTGGCAAGCAAACGCCACTCTATACGCTATCTCGTCTGCTTCCTGGTTTATAATCATATCTATTTCCATATTAGGCCGTATATCTATAGTGTACACGGCCTGGTTAATATTACAACAACCTTTACAGTTTCTTTACAATTAGAACGATACATCATCGTCTTCAAACGGTAAATAGTCCAGCATTGCCTCAGGTTTTGCCTTAGGTTCTGGCGGCTTCTCTTCTTTGCCTTCCCTAAGATTTACTAACCGCTTCTTAAGACGTTCACCAGCCTGTATAACGTCCCACGCCATAGCCTCCAACTGTTCGGCACTAGATCCGGCGGGTAGTAGGGCCGCGGCATTGGTTAGTGCGTTACCTACCTGTGCCCCGTCTCCGTCAAACTTGTTTCCGGCTCCTACGTTACCGCCTTTCTTCCAGCCACCCCCACCGCCTTTGGCGGGCTTAAACTCAGCATCCGCTTTATCTGTAACATCTACAAGCTCATTAAAGCCAGCCTCGTTCTTACGTGAGTGTACGCACACCTCATCACCAGGCTGCAAGGCTCGTAATCGCTCTTTAACCTCCTCAGAGAGATCCTTAGTATCCAATACACCTAACGACCATACCTTTTTTGGATCCTTAAACTTTGGTTGGGTGTAGTCAATGATCAGCTTCTTTGGCATACCCTCTTTCAATGTTTTCGCGTATGCTTTCTTAGCCATAATACCTAAATTTTTATATACTTGTGACATTTACTACTCCTTGTGATTAATAAAATTATTTTTATGCATCATAATTGCCTTTATAATCTGATACATTAAGTGTATTACGCCTCCGCCTATTAAGGCTATACCCATTATACCTATGAGTGTGAATAACATGGCGTATAAGAATGTCTCCATTGTACCTCCTATATTTTAAATTCTTCTAACTCCGCGAAGTTGGGGCCTATCTCTGCGTCCGCTTTAAATTCAAACGGCACATCGATCCCGAACCTACGTTTTAATATGCTACTAGTGTCCTCCATGAATTTAGTTAGTTGTGGAACGATAGTATCTACATGCTCCTCTTTTATGAGAAACCATTTACTATCATGAATTTCATTTATTATGCGTACCTTATCCTGATTTTGCAATAAGAATTGGAACATTTCTACAGTTGAGCTTGCTTGTACATCCCCGGCGGTGCCTTGCATCGCATAGTTTTTCATCTGGGTAGGCTTGTAATATCTGAATACGTCCCCACGTTTAGTAATAGAGCCGTATTCCTCAAACGCGTAACGTTTCCCAGTGGGAGACACAAAGAATCCTACATGTCTAGGTTCCTCGGCTCTTGTGCAATACGTCTTCTTATCTCTATTGCGTATAGGCAACAGCTCCATGTTACCTATAAACTTACGTCCTAGTCCTTTGGAGTCCTTAGTCCCTCTCGTTAGCTTCGCTGGCAAGTCTGTTTTCTTACACATGCGCGCGTTGTTCTGTACCTCTTTGACTACTGACTCCTCAAACACTACGAGATTAGGGTAATTCTCTTGCATACTTTTATATATCTGTTCTACGATCTCCAGGGGTATACCCGTATTCTGCGCCATACTTTCCGGCATCTGTCCGTACGCCTCACCGAAACTTATAGGTTTCGCCTGGCTTCTATACTCTCCCCACTCTTTATCCTTCTCTACCTTACATTTTTGCACTGCTTGTTCATACGTTACTTGTTTCCACCACGCCACATTTTGACAGTGGAAGTCTCTACCTGACACCAGATCAGATATTAACGTGGGGTCCATAGCCAACAATGCGCGACAGTAGACTTCTAACTGGCTGTAATCTATCTGACAACATACCCACCCCGTTGGGGCTGCTATAATACCTTGTATTAGTTTACCCCACATACCATGCTTGGGTATGTTTTGTACATTAGGTTGTGATGCTGACAACCTACTGGTTATAGTTTCCGTGTTATTGTAGTTAGGGTGTATCAACCCATCTATAGCCTTATACAAGAATGCGTCTAAGTACGTGGATATTTTCTGCTTGTAAGCCTTAGCCATCTTTAGAGCTTTGCAGTATTCGATAGCCTCTTGGTTTTTGCACTTTTCATATATCGTATTAATCACATCTTCGCCAGTGGAATACCTACCTTTTACTTTTGTCTCGGTTGTATACCCTATGGGTACACCAAATCCGCCAACACGTACGTCATCCGATACGTTCTTATATTTCTTTTGTCCTGCTTTCTTGGCCTTAGGCCCGTATACCTCACCTGTCCGCTCCTTCCAGGTGCATTTTATAGTGCCACCGAATAATATCGCACTGGAATGCGTAGGCGAATTTACATTAAACTCTGGTAGCCGCTTATCTGTCCATAAATGTTTTACCATATCACTAGCCTTTTTAAGGTACTCTAGCATCTTAAGCGAGAATTCTTGATATCGTTGCTCTGTTAATGGTATGTCAATCGGTAGACCGTTGACCTCAATCATAGTTAGAGCAAGCAAGTATTCGTTATACAGCTTAATTATTGGTAGCATTCCTAACTCTTTTGCTTTTCTGTGCTGCTTTTGCATAATGAGCATAGGTGTCCGACCATCTTCTACACTGTAGTGTAGATAATCATTCCATATTCTAGAACATTGGGTATTCTTATTTACGATTATATCTGCACCTAGACCACGCTTAAACACTCTGCTTATTGATTTATCCTTAGTGGCTGCACCTAGATAAATCTTCTGCATCTCATATAGTGAGGGGAAACTATGTCGCTGAGCAGTTAAAAGGTAGTGCACTAATTGTATGTCCCATATCTGCCCACCATTGGCCAACCATCTCTGGAAGTTACTATCCTTCCATATATAGCCCATATCGAACTTTAAATTTGCACCAATGATAGTGTGAGATTTGTGGAGCATTTGGGCTACACGATACGGCAGCTTACGGTTAAACCCTTTCTTACTATGTAACAACTTAATACGCTCGGGATGGTCCCCATAGATTATGGTGTAGAAGTCGTTGTTTGGTTCCTTCCATGACCCTCCATGTAAACCTAGTTTACGGAACTTTACGCCTTTACCGTCAGTTTCCACATCAGAGTCTATAGCGGTCTCTAAGTCAAACGCTAGATATCCAGGCATTACGAACACTCTCCATCTAACACTTGGCGTTGAACACTGCGCAGCAAGTCCTCAAATAACATAATCGATTTGAAATCTAGTATACTAGTCTGAGTCTGCTTTATATCCAATAGTTGAGACTCCAAATTCTTTAGGTGGTAGAGATTATAAACGTTTTCTATATCCCTTTTCATATCTACTCCTCCTTGTTTAACTGCCCTTCCACACTTTCTACTAGCCTGTTAAAACCGTTTATACCTTTGCCTACTATTACATCCCCAAATTCAGCCTCTAACTCGGCCAGTCTACGAAGGAAGCGCTTTAATTTACATTTGTTGCAAGGCTCTTTAGACATACTCTACCCCTCTGTACCATCAATCTGTTCATCGAGACATTCGATAAGATTCTCAAATGCTAGTAATACATTGCTATCGAAATAGTGGGCATAACTATCTATAGAGTCAGATAATGTATTCCTGACTGTATTAAGTACCGATAAGTTTGCTGAATCTAACATTACTTGCTCCTAGCTGATCTAATTCTACCACCTGTGCAGACATCGAACTTCATAGCATGCTTAACGGCTTGTTTGGCGTCTAAACCTAGCGCCATAGCGCTTTTAGCACACTCCCCTCCGCTGCCTACAGCTAATTTGGTCTTTCTATCAAATTGAGATAGATATAATGTCTCTTCTTCTAATATGTAAACTGATTTAGTACCTACAATAATACCACATATTGCATGTCTAGCTTCATCGTCGTTATCTACAAAACACTCAATATGGAGATTATGTAATATTGCCTGCACGTGGTTTACCGAGCCTGCAATCCCTAGATATTTTAATGTGTCACCATAGTAACTTATATCGTGCAGCTTAAAAATTTTGTTGTAGTTATCACATTCGATAACTGTACCGCAAGTTATTCGACCGTCTGCTGCAAGTATTTCTCCATCCCAGGCTACCGTAGTCATACGCTTCTCCTATCCATTATAATCAAGGCACTAGGGAATGCTGGACTACCTGCCTTACCTTCCCATCCTTTCGGCGGATCAAACTTAATTCGCTTAGGAAAAAATCGAACTTGACAGCCGGGTTTAGGCCCATGATAATAAACTGGCCTATTGTTACTTCCACACCTAACCACTTCCTTATGGTCCCAAAACGTAGCCCACCACTCGGTACTAGGATCACACTTTACTAGACAAACTATCTTGCGATGTTTGCTGTCTTCCCAGGCTTTCTCGATGAATGGTTTGGGTTTAGAGTATGGGGGATTCATAAACGCGGATGAGACTTGCAAGAATGGGCTGAGATCAGTAGTTAAATAATCTTTGCACCAATACTCACACTTACGGTTTGACTCGTTTGCACATAAATCTATATCGAAATTAAATTCCTGGTCTAACTCATTAAATAGCCATTCCGGGGTCTCCCAACAATCTGATAATTTATCGTATATCATCTTAATACATCCATTGTTTGGTTTTGTTTGTCTCTATGTATAACTATATCCAGCTCATCGGCTACAGCCAGCCACTCGTCTGCTATATAGTCCGCGTCACAAACTATCACACGCTCACCCGTTGACAGATGATAAATATCCATCTGCCTGTAGGTGTCGTGTACAGTGTATTCGCTAAGACCTAGAAAATGCTCGTGGTGATCGGTTGGGTGGGCTGCTGCTAGAAACTTGAGGTATTCTAGTAATCCTTTAGTCATTTGTGAATCTCCTTATTTACCTAGTTGCTTTAGAGTTCTAATCTTAATACCTTCCCATCCTAAATTAGCCAATCCAACTATATGTAAAACTAGGGATGTTCTAGGAGAGAAGCCGAACTCATCTATACAGTACTCTCTGGCTATCTCCATTTTTCTACTGTGGGATAGTGGGGACACTTCCAAACTACTTAATATATATTCGGCGGCAGCGTTAACTTGATTAGGTGTGATATACATTATGTAAGTCCTTTTTGGTTGGTATACTTTAACTATAACAAAGATTGGTCTATTTGCACAGTATCTTTACAATTTCTTTACAATTACACTTCTCCATAGATAATTGCGTTTAGGAATCCTGCTAGATCTAATATAAGATCTCTTCCACCTTTGTCTAGCTCTCGGGCTACGTATAATAACTGTCGTTGAGCGTCTACGTGTGGTAGTAATGTGAACTCTTTGGCAAGTAGACTAATAAACTCTGCTTGTGTTACATTATTTGAGTGAGATAGGGCCGCTACTATATCCTTAGTGCTTAACTCTATATTTAAATCAACAACCTTCTTTACATTTAACATGCTACACCTCTATTTTGTCAGTCCTTGTACGTCATAAATTCCGGATGTTCCCTCTGGTCCCCATACTTTTCAAAGTACATATTTAGGAGGGATACAGCCTCTTTCTTTTTTCTTGATAGCTCCATGTGCTCCTCTAAGAGGACGTTATAACTCGCTTGATAAGTAGTGGTTAAATACTCACTGGCATCCCTAAGGGATGAGAATTCTTCGGAGATACGCAAACCCGGTAGGTCTCCCCCACCTTTTGCCGCACCCTCCATCTTATCGCATAGGACTAATATATATGTACCATCCTCTAGCTGCTCGATATATCTTGGATCAAACATTCCCATGATCGGCTCTCTCCTTATTAGCGTATACGGAAAGGACGCTAGTACGTTTTTTGTAGTACTCCTCAACCGATAACCTGCCCATGTGAAACTCATGGTGTATATTCATTAATATAAACTTCTTAAGCATTAGTGTGTTATCTTGGTCTTTCATTAGAATGTCTCCCAATCTTCGTTATCTGATTCTGTGTATCTACTAGTATTAAAATCAATCTCACATATAAACTTTGCGAAACCCTCAGATTTATTTTTAGATGTCTGTATGTAGCGGGTAGTAGACACCTTAGGGTTGTCGTGGCAACCAATCCCGATAATAGTACTTGCTGCGCCTTGTATGCCGTCCTTATCTCCTCTTATGTCTCTACTGTCTAGCCATTTTTTCCACTCTAGTTTTTTCTGTTTCTCATTCCACCATTTACAACTATCACCAGCCTGCACAGTTGCCCATATTGGGCAATAGTCGGCCGATATATCTCGCAATGATTGGGCACCTTCTTCTAATACGGATAGTTCGTTAGTCTTTCCAGACGGTAGAATACCTTTTAACATATCAATATAAACTACAGCGGGCTTATACTTTTTAATCTTGTTACGTACAAACCCAATCCCCTTATTGTTTGCCCTATAGAACTTAATTTTATTAGAATCATATTGTTCTAGGAAGTTGGCCATAACCTTCTCTTTGTTCTGGATAATCTTTCTGTAACCCTCTGGTATCTCCGCGTGATAAAGATTTGATAAGAATCTACCTAGAAACTGTGCGGCACTACCCTCACTATTAAAGAATAGAATGGGTTGGTCAATATTATTTGCTATTAGGTATAGATATGTATGTACCATTTGGGTATACATAAATGCGGACTTACCAACGTTCGTACCTGCATTGAGTAATATAAGGTCTCCCCTAACCTGCCCAAAGCAAGCATCTTGTAAACCTTGGAAAGCGTACGGTATCCCGTCCTCTGGATCTGCCTCTGATAAATCAATCTCTGCGAGGTTGTAGCATTCCTGGTCACACTCTTGGATTATTGAGGCATATTTGTTTTCGTATGCGTCAAGCTCCTTGCGTATAACTTCCCCATCGAAAGGTTTTTCGCTAATCTTATTTATCTTATCTATGAATTGTTTATTAACTAAACCTAATAGGGCACTCTCGGATTCTATTTCATCAGCATCGCGTATGCGCTCTATAGCAGTAGAAAATAATTCTATCTGCTCGTTATGCATATCTTTAGCGTGCCAGTTAGTTACAAACTGTGTCCGAAAAGTATCCCATTCTATGGACAAATGGTCCGGATATAGTGCGTAGTACCTATCGTAGCTATCTAGTAGTATCTGCGTTTCTTCTAATAGCCTCTCTACTACTACGTAATCGATGTAGTTCTTATAATTGTATTGGGTGGACATAGCTTTAAGTAGTGCTATCTCTACTACAAATGCCTTTTGTATTGGTGATTGTTTATCCATAATTTACCCTTATTCAGTGTCAGCATCTTCCCAACTATTTAGCCATACTTCGCCTTTGCCTGTACTGCCAAACCCCCCGGCACCTCTCTCGGTAGCCTCTTCGAAGTCCTCTACTACCTCGAAGTTAGGTTGCACCATAGGTACAAAACACATTTGTGCAAAGCGTTGACCCTCTCTTACAATTATAATATCGGTTGTAGTGCGATTATAGGCACTTACTTTGATTTCGCCTTGGTAGTCTGCATCTATAAGGCCCACTGTGTTTCCTAATATTAGCCCTTTATTGCCTAGACCAGATCTAGGTAATACCAGCCCAGCTAAGTCTATAGTCTCCGATCCTATCCAAGCCGCTAGACCTGTACCCACTAGCTTAGTTTCACCTGGGTCTAGCGATATACATTTAGTACAGATTAGATCTATAGCGCAACTACCGATAGTTGCAAATTGTGGTCCTTTGGGGTATAAGTCTTTACGTAATATCTTGATCTGCATCTTCTTCGTCCTTATCTAGTAAATTCTCTAGTAGTAGCCTATGGCTTGATACGTCTTCGTAGTAGAACTCGATATCTTGTACAAGCTTATCAACTTCTCTATTCAGTGATCTAATACCTTGGCCAGATTCCATCGAGGTTTTAACTATACCGTCTATTTGCTCATCTGTCAATTCTAAATCCGCGCAATTAAAGTGTATTAGGTCCTCTCGTTTCTTAGGTAACACTTTGTCTAATAATATTGTACGATATTCCTCTTCTGTAAACTTATCTAGTAGTACAATACTTCCCATCCTACCTACAAACTCAGGTATAAACCCATACTTAATAATATCTAAATCAGTTACCTCTTTGGTAACATCTAGCGCATCTACTAAATCATGGGAGAATCCTATGGGCCTATGTCTTTCTTCGTCCTCTTTGATAGATGAGAATGCCCCGGCAAATATGAAGCTCACACCTTTGTACATATTGTCCGTACTCTCAAATATAGATAGAAAGTTAGTTTGTGTGTGTTGATTCCAACTTCCGCTATTACCGTCATAGTGTGTAGATAGTTTATCTATCTCATCAACAAATACGACGGTTTGGTCTATGACTAGTTGTAACTTTTGGCCTAAGTATGGACCAGGCTTATTAATCTCGTCTACAGCGTTAGCCCGCACTGCTTTAAATATGTCACTGCTTTTAGTACCACTACCTGCTCCCATAGGGATAAAATCACTAGCGTCTAGCTTAACTAATGGGAACCCTACTAAATCCCTTAGAGTATTAATCATGAAAGTTTTACCAGTGCCACTATCCCCAACTAATACACATTTCCCAGGCTCTATAAGTTTATCGTCTGGGAAACCTAATCTATACGCTTGGTGGTATCTGATACGGGATCTATTGATAATGTTTATAAGAGTTTTTTTAGCTGCGGGATGCCCAATAACTATGTTATCTAGGATTTCTAATAACTCTCTATTACTCTTATAGTTTATCATCTATAGCCCTTATCTATATACATTACTTAAGCATACATACCTTTGTGTTGCTTTTACAAGTTAAATATCGTTATTTATTAGTGCCTCTAACTTCTCAAGTTGTTCCTTTGACAATTTTATTCTATCGTCTGCTACTTTATCAAACACCATGGCATCTCGTAACACGGCGATACCCGCTGATATGTGGTCTAAGTGGTTAATATCTGAGTCACTAGCAACCTCTTGCCCAGACCGGTACAACAATAGATGGCGCTGTATAGCGTCTAAATATGTAGTCAATGACATATTACCGTCTTCTAGTTCTAACCAATTCCACTTGCCGTACTTATCTGCACCATTCTTAGTGCCTGGAGATAGTAGACATAGTGCCGTGATAGGTACATGCGAGAAACCCAGTTTACTAGATCCTACAGCCTGCTTGGGATCTACGTACTCTTTTTCTACTTTGGCACCCCCTGTCCCAGGTTCACCTACTCCCCCCACAATCCCTGTATCGAGATCAACACTAGGGCCGGTTGCTAGATTAACTGTAGCACTAGGTACGACTCGTGTAGGACACAACCACCACTCAAATACCTCTGCTATACTGTCGTCCCCCAACTTTACGGTGTATTTCGGGGGGGATAGGTTATCTAACACACTAATTATCTCCCCATACCCATTATACGGTGCGACAAGGCTAAATCCTACTATATCACCTACTTTAAATTTCATTTCTAGCTCCTTATAGCATTATATGTAAATTATCTGATCTGTAGCATATACCATTACTTACTTCGTACCATAGATCCGTAAGACCATGTATAGCTACTATATTAGTAGTGTGTTCAGCAAAGTTGCTAAGTTCACTGTCTACGCCAATCCGAACCCTATCCCCTACCCATAGCTCTGGGTGCTCTTGATTAGACCTATGTATTGGGCAATCCAAATTAGCACACTGCTTATTTTCTGGTAAAACCTCTTTACACGAGAAACAAAAATGTTTGAAACTATTGTCTATCATCGTGTATCTCCAAAAAATTACACCACCCTAAAAACATTTTCTTAACTTGTTCTGGTGGTTTTGGTTTAATATCTATCCCTAGAGGCTCTAGGTCAGGTAGTTGCTCTTGGAAGGCGTATAGATGGTGCGGCATTAGCCCCGCTGCCTCATCTATAAGTATCCTTGTATCTAACTCCTTGACTAGCGAAAATGTGGGGGTAGCTGCATATAACCAATACTTGGTTAATATTAACTCCTCGACGGTATATTCGACAGTTTTGTAGCAAGGTAATATCTGCTTTAGGCTACTGACTACATCTCCTATATATGCCTCTGCTGCATCATGCATCAATAAAACTCTTAATGTATCTATTCCCACCCCTTGCCTGTACCCATATTTAGTCAGCTCTATTGCGTGTTGCGCAACACTATAGTGTACGTCTAAGGGTAATCCTCCGCCATATCTACATATCTTTGTTAAATGGTGGGCTATGTCAATCAGACATATATCATTTTCTGACATATTATCGGGGTAAATATGTTTACCACTGTGCGTTATCCAAAACGTCATAAGAACACCTCACAATTGACAGCATTACTTATTGCATGCTGTACTTCTATTAATCCTAGTTTCTTAGGGTCTTTATCTATTTTTCTATAGTCCACTACTTTAAATACTGCTGGACTAGGGTTATTACCGCAGAATAGTTTCATCCTCATCATAGAATTGTCTATCTTACGTAAATAATCCAATCCCTTACGAAAAGCTTTTATACCTGCCTCGTCTGGATCTAACCAGAATATTACATCTGTGTAATTATTAAGTAACATTTTTGCTGTATCCTGTGAGATACATGTGCCGCATATACTAACAACGTTAGTTGTTTCTCTAAGCCTTATGGCCGATAAGTGGTCTTCTACAACTACAACTGATGAACTGTCAGGAAAATCATTGTAGCATATAGGCTGCTTATTACGTCCAACTGCCTTATACTTCGGTCCCCAGTCCTCATCTCTAAGCTTACGAAGCTCGTACGAAATAAGTTCCCCATTAGTTATACAAGGTATAAACACTCTATGTATATCGGGACAATATGCTATCCGTTGTCTAACTATCTGTCTCTCATATAAGTGTGCAGTGTGTAACCATAGTAGTGCGTCTATATGGAACTGCCGAGGATTATACACCAGTTGCTCAGGTAGTTCTAACTCCTCTGCATTATCGAATGTCGATAATTGTCTATATGTTCCCAAAGCATATTCAACTCTATACCCACACTTAAAACATTTGTACTGACCAAGTGCAGAAGTAGACTGACATTTTGGGCATGCATCTCTAGACATCTGATACACATTTGGAGCTTACTATCCTATACTCACCTGTAACTCTCCAGACGCTTGCTAACTCCTCTTTAATTAGAAAATCTAATACCTCTGCTGCATCTGATATAGTACTGACACCAACTGCCCGTATATGTGGCGCATCTTCCACCCACATATCACAAACCGGTGTACCACAATCGTCTATATAACCTTTATATACTGCTGTAAGTTCTATCATAGTGATCTAGTCCTTGTATATGTAATAGATTCTGTGGTTTCTAGCTCTAATACGCTAACTAAGCGTTCCCACAGATCTACAGGGGCTAAAACTTCTCCACTTTGTCGTGTCTTTTGTTTTTTATGAAATATAGGTTGGGCCCA
>CENR01030354.1_pt1 | contig 21030 bp, 17 predicted proteins | sample 530181 | NCBI WGS metagenome assembly CENR01 (sample SAMEA2619677, study PRJEB7988) | marine metagenome | biome: marine biome (ENVO:00000447); feature: surface water layer (ENVO:00002042); material: "saline water (ENVO:00002010), including plankton (ENVO:xxxxxxxx)" | depth 5 m | reverse complement strand
GGGGGGGGTATCGGTTCAGGACAGGTATAACGAACTGTCTAATAAGTTTATGAATAAGCTTGCTGGTATTGCTAGAAAGCACGGCAACCTGGTATTTACTTCAGGACACGAGCATACATTGCAGCATATTGAAAAAGATGGTCTGGTTCAAATCCTATCGGGCTCCGGAGCTAAGAATGGCTTTGCCTCCCTGGGTAAGGATGGATTATTTTCTTATGGGGGTCAAGGGTTTGCGGTGTACGATATATTCACAGATGGTTCTTCGTATGTACGTTATTACGGAGCAGACCAAAATCTGGAGCCAAAATTATTATACGAAAAAGGAATCGCTATGCCCAAAGAGACGTTTAATGTAAGTGTGCTGCCAGAATTTTTTCCAGAAACCATAAAAACACCAATCTACAAACAGGATAGCATTAACGAAGCCTTGTTCTTTAAGACGGTCTGGGGAAAAAAGTACAAAAACGCTTTTGCGATGCCTATTGCTGCCAGGGTTGGAAACCTTGATTCCCTTTATGGTGGGTTAACCGTGGTAAGGGAGAGCAACTCTACCGATTATGAAAACTTATTGCTACAGGATAAAGCGGGAAACCTTTATAATATGCGAGCGTTACAAAAACAGGCTTTAAAAGTAGTAGACAAAAAAATTATTTTAAAGAATGAAAATCCGGAAAATCAGGATATTGACAATCCGCAGAACTCAGATTTTATTGCTCCCGAAACGTATGGATCTGAGTTTTATACAGGTTCGCATCCCTATGCACTCCTGGCTATTCCTACCTTGGCAGATAGTATCAATATTTTTCATAACAAACCCAATTTGTTTTACATTCCTAAACAACGCGCCTTAAAAAACTACAATGTAGCCTATGGAGACGAATTGTATTACATTTCAGTAGCACCCTCAGAAAACAACGAAGGAGATCGTATTTTCAGGTACGCTCGTGATATTGAAACTACAGACGATATTCTTTTAAAGTTACGCAAGGCCAACAATGTAAAAATAGACGAGGAAACTTATATCAAAACCCGTTTGTTCGATATGCTCATTGGAGACTGGGATAGGGAGCCAGATCATTGGCGCTGGGCATTGTACTACACAAAAGGAAATGATAGTGTGTATGTACCTATTGCCAGAAACAGGGACGATGCCTTTGCAAGTTTGGATGGCGATATTCTGGATGTAGCCAGATCTATCTTCGGAAGCAGTAACCAGCGACATATTTACACTGAAAATTTAACCGATTTTGAGTGGTTTAATTCGGAAGGGATTATTCTGGACCGTGCTTTATTGCAACGTTCCAGCGAAACCCAGTGGAAGTTCCTTGCGGAAAAAATTCAATCTCAGCTAACCGATGAAGTTATAGACATTGCTTTTGAAAGTGTCCCACTTGAGGCAAGGGGAGAAGCGCTAGAGGAAACTATTGCAACATTAAAAGCCAGACGGGATAATCTGCTTGGCATCGCAGCGTCTTACTATGAATATCTTAATAAACTAAGAACCGTTAAAGGAACCAACGGCAGTAATTATTTTGAAATTTCACGAATGCAAGAGGGAGCTACAAGAGTAAAAGAGTACGATTACAGTAACGGGGTAAAGGGCACCCTTGAAAAAGAAATCACGTATTATGAAGACCAGACAAAGCAACTCTGGATATTCGGGTTAGATGGTGAAGATGTATTTGAAGTTACCGGAGAAGGAACTAGCACAATGCTTTTACGCTTAATTGGAGGACAGGATAAGGATACGTATATTATTAAAAATGGAAACCGTTTGCGGGTGTACGACCATAAAAGTAAACCCAATGTTATAGCTCAAAAAGACGGTGGTGTCGTGAGGTTTACAGATTTGTATACGCTTAACACCTACGACTACAGAAAACAAGTAAGTCAGCAAAGTAGCTTTGTAGCAACAGCTGGATACAATCCGGACGATGGCGCACGTGTTGGGTTGCAGTATATTTTTGAAATAAATGGGTTTAGCAGAAATCCGTTTTCTAAACAACACAGATTCAATGCAGGCTATTATTATGACACTTCAAGTTATGATGTTGCCTACCAGGGCGAAATTGCCAACCTATACAAAACCCTCAACCTCAGTTTTGGCGGGAGGGTTACCAGTCCCAATTTTGTACTTAATTACTTTGGTTATGGTAATGAAACCTCCAATCCGCAAGATGCTTTGGGGTATGACGCCAACAGGGTAGAAGTACAAACCTTTAGTGGAAACGTAGGGCTGTTGCGAAACTCTTATTTTGGTAGTTTCTTTAAACTACAAACAAGATTAGAGGCTGTAAAAGTAAACAGCCCTATTACAGGATTTCAGAATCCGGATAATACAGCATTTACAGACGAAACTAATTTTTACGGAACTGTTGAAGGTATTTACAGTTACCGAAGTTTTGATGACGCCAGAAACCCAGCAAGGGGAATGTTGTTTGATTTAAATATAGGCCTCACCGATAATTTTAAAGAATTAGAACGAGTGTTTGGGTTTTTAAATACACGAATTGGATTTTATAACAGTCTGGTACAAAACGAAAAACTGGTTTTAAAAACAAACGTACAGGGTCAGTTTAACTTTGGTAACAGATTCGACTTTCACCAGGCGGTAAAACTTGGAGGGAACAATGGGCTTCGCGCTTTTAGACAGGAGCGTTTTGCCGGAAAATCGAGTTTGGTGGGAAGCGCAGATGTTCGCTACAGCTTTAACGAATTTAAAATTGAATTGTTTCCTGTACAAATAGGCGTGTATACGGGAGCAGATCTAGGCCGCGTCTGGACTCCGTCCGGGAATTCCGAAAAGTGGCACAATAGTTACGGTGGGGGGTTCTGGTTAAACAGCAGAGGAGGATTTACCCTAACATCAAGTCTTTTCCACACTACTGAGGATACCCGCTTTGTATTTGGACTTAACTTTGGATTTTAAACCTAAGGTATGCTAAAACACTATATCCCCTTATTTGTATGTGCCTGCGCAATCCTGATGCAATCCTGTGCGATACGGGGTGTTATGCTGGATAAGGACAGAGCTACAACTACTACCTATACAACTACCAAGAATTCGACCTCTTTTTTTATTGCAGGAAACACGTATAAAAATGAACCCTTTTTTACTTCAGCCTTTAATAAAGCTGTACTTGCCAGTCCCTCCGAAGAAAAACGTCTTTTATTTATTGGTAACACTATAAATGGCAAAGATTCACTCTCTGTAAAATCAGATCTGGACGCCAAGGCCAGACAGATACAGTTGCTTAATGCCACTACCCACATTGTACCGGGTAAATTTGAATGGCGCTACGATAAGCTTAAAGGTTTAGAGTTTATGGAGGAGTACCTCGAAGAAAAACTACAAACCGAGACAAATTTTATGACTCCTAACAATGGGTGTCCGCTGGAGAGCATTGAAATTGGTGAAGACATTCAGCTCATCGTGATAGACTCGCAATGGTATTTAGAAAATTGGGACACCCATCCAAACTTTAATGATAAATGCCAGATTAAAACACGCGAGAAGTTTTTAGCCGAAGTAAAAGGAGAGATTAAAAAGAGTGCTAACAAACTAATATTGGTGGCTCTGACACACCCTGTTTTTACAAACGGTTTTCATGCGGGACGATTTTCATTTCGGGACCATATTTTTCCATTGCAGGGGAATATACCCCTGCCAGGCGTTGCTTCATTGTTAGCACAAATACGTTCTCAGGGTGGCACATCGGTTCAGGATAGATTTAATAAAAGGTACAATGAGTTAGCTTCAGAATTAAAAGATATTTTTAACGAACCAGACCATCGGATTTTATTGATTTCAGGTCTGGAGCAAAACCTTCAATATATAGAACAAGACCCTTTTAAGCAAATCGTTTCAGGAGGTGGTTCTGAAACAAAACCTGTAGGAATAAGCGATAACGGTATTTTTTCCTATGGCGGAAATGGATTTGCAACGGTAGATGTACTGGAAGATGGTAGTGTCTGGACTTCATTTTATAGCGTTTCAGAAAACAAAGATGCAGCCCTTCTTTTTAATCATAAAGTGTTTAATGCTGTTACAGAACCTAACCTGGATTCCATTGCGGCAATAGTTCCGAAATATGTAGAAGCTTCTGTCTATGATGAAGAAGCTGTAGAAAAAACCGATTTCTTCACTTCGTTCTGGGGGCAACACTACCGGCATGTGTATGGTACCAAAGTAAAAGCCAGAACTGCTGTGCTGGACACACTCTATGGAGGTTTGGAGGTAGTGAGACCTGGTGGGGGTAACCAGACCAGATCCTTGCGTATTGTAACCAAAGATGGAAAGGAATACAATATGAGAGCACTTAAGAAAAGTGCTATTCAGTTTTTAGAAAATTCAGCTTTCAAGGGAGTAAATGGTGAAAAGTATTTTACGAACACAGTTCCAGAGAACTTGATACTGGATTTTTATACCGCAGCGCATCCCTATGGAGCTTTTGCTATTCCTGAAATTGCAAAGGCCGCTCAGGTTTTTTATACCACTCCAGAACTTTATTACGTGCCCAAACAGGAACGATTGGGAAAATACAATGAAGCCTATGGCGACCAGTTGTATATGATCGTAGAACGCCCTACAGATGATTTTAAAAACCGAAAAAGCTTTGGATATCCGGACGATGTAGAAAGTACGGACGATTTGCTGGAAACTCTCCGGGATGACGAAGACTATATTTTAAATGAAGAAGCCTATATACGCGCCCGTATTTTCGACATGCTACTCGGCGACTGGGACAGGCATAGTGACCAGTGGCGCTGGGCAGAATTTGAAAACAAGGACGGTAAAAAGGAGTTCGTTCCCATACCCCGGGATCGGGATCAGGTATTTGCAAACTTTGATGGAAGCTTCTTAAACGCCCTTAGAAGTATTATGGGAAGTGCCAACCAGCTGGGCGTATATGGCGATGACATTAAAGATGTAAAATGGTTTAATGAAGCCGGTAGCAAGCTGGATCGAGCTTTAATTAAAAGAAGCGATAAAGCTGTCTGGCTGGAGCAGGCCGAATTTTTACAGAATGCGATTACTGAGGGAACTATTAATAAAGCGTTCAATGCAGTACCTGTCGAAGTGCAGGACACCACTATTACTCAAATAAAAAAGCACTTTATTGCCCGAAAAGAAAATCTGAAGGATATTGTAGAACGCTATTATGCTGAATTTATTAAGTTCCAGATGATCACAGGAACCGATAAGGATGACCTTTTTGAAATTGAACGCGTGGCAGATGGGAGCACAAAAATTTCAGCGTATAGAATTAAAGATGGTGAAAAAGGAGAACAACTTTTTGATAGAACCTTTACAAGCTCTGAAACCAACGAAATATGGTTATATGGCCTGGATGATGATGATGAGTTTAAGGTTACAGGAACTGCAAAAAAACCGATCCTGATACGGATTATTGGCGGACAAAATAAGGACACCTATACCATTGAAGAAGGTCGGAAGATTAAGGTTTACGATCGACGCAGTAAGAATAGCGAGATCGTAAGTCGGGGAGGAGCGCACTTCAGGTTTACCAATTTTTATCAAGCCAATCTGTACGACTACACCAAAAAGCCTACTCAAAAAAGCACCTTTAACCTGAGTCTGGTAAACAATCCAGATGTTGGAAATGCTCTTGGACTAAGCTATCAGAAAGATACAAACGATTTTATAACGAATCCCTACGGGAAAAGAACCCGGATCGATTTTAACTATCAGACCATTACGCAGGGAATTGATGTAGCTGTTGAAAAAGGCTTCGCAGCACTAATTGGAGATATTAACCTGGTGGTCGGGGGACGGTATACCTCAAAAAATTTCACAGAAAACTTCTTCGGATTTGGAAATGACACTGAAAATTTTGATGACACGTTAAGCCTGGATTTTAATCGTGTAAACCTCAGCTATGCGAACGGAAGTGTAGGGTTGGAGCGAGACTCAGATTATGGTAGCTTATTTCAGTTAAAACTTGAGTTGGAAACCGTTGAAATTTTTAGGAATGGAGCTAATTTTTTCAGTCAGCAACTGGGAAGCGACTTGGGAGAACGGAAGTATTTTATAAAACCAAACTTCACCTACCAATACGAAAACTTTGATGACGTACTTGTACCTACTAAAGGAATGTCCTTTAGTACAACTGTTGGAGGAATTGATGCTGTTGAAAGTAAGGTACTCACGGGATTTCTTAAAAGCTCACTTACCTTTTATAATTCTTTATTGAGTAATAAAAGACTCATACTCAAAACAAATGCAAGAACGCACCTTCTTACAGGAGATATGTCTATGTTTTATCAAAGTCCGCAATTAGGGGCCGCTACAGGACTACGTGGTTATAGAAATGAACGCTTTACAGGGCAGCAAAGCCTTTTAGGGAATGCAGATGTTAGCTATCGTTTTCAACAGATGAAAACATTTCTATTTCCACTTACGTTTATTGTATATGGAGGGTATGATATAGGCCGGGTTTGGATAGAAAATGATACGAGTAACACGTGGCACAGCTCGTATGGTGGTGGCTTACAGATACGCTGGACAGATGCGATGAAAGCGAATGTAAGCACTTTTTACGGGGAAGAAGGGGTGCGACTTCAGTTTGGTTTAGGATTTACTTATTAAGCTGAAATTCGTATACATTACCTCCTAAAATACCGTTTTGTTCATCGGCTATATAAAGGGTGTTGGCATCCTTAAAGCAAATACTTTCTTTCTGAGAACTGTGACCAAGTTCAATTTCTTCAATATTTCCACTAAAAAAATCATCTGTATTATACGCCGTAAGCAGCCATATTTTAGAGTGACTCAATAAAACTACAGTACCTGTTTTAAAGTCGATCGTAGCCCCGGTTATTTGACAATTGGACTTGTCGTCACAAATTTTATAGTCTGTCACCACCTTAGCAGTATGATGCCCGGGTGTCGCTGGTATTTTGTACACTTTTACGGTACCGTCAAAATGAGAGCTTCGGTTTCTCGTGAAAAGGTAAAAATGGTTGTTTAGGTGTATAAAACTCTCCACATCGAAATTACGATGCTTTTTTTTGGGAGGGAATTGGGTCTGGTCTTCATATTCAAAGGTAGTGGTATATACGGTTCTTTGTTCGGTTTCTTCACTCACGGAGGGAACTTTGTAAATAGCCAGATGTTTTCGTTTGTTGTTATTGTTGCCAAAATCACCAATGTACAGGTTGCCTTCGGTATCTAAAGCCATATCTTCCCAGTCCTTGTTTTCTATTCCGTGTAAGTTGATGGCTTCCTCAATATTCTGAGTTCTGGGATTGAAGCCATAAAGGGTAGCTGAATTGTTTGAATCTGAAACTGCCCAGATAAGATCGCTTTTCGGGTTTTTTTCAATACCACTTATTTCTTCCAGGGCAGCTGGTAAGGAAGCCACAATATTCAGGTCACCAAAGTCTTGGCAACTACATAAGGAAACTGAGAAAAAAAGAAGGAAAATTAATTTATACATTGTTCTTAGAATATACAAAAACTGTTATAAAAATCAGGCGTATGACCAATTTATATAACAGTTTTAATTTGTTTTATTACATGCTGAAATAAGTTGCACTTATTTCACTTCCTGGTGTGTATCACTGGTTTCCATCACCCATGCATCCAGCATCCAGCTTGTTTTTTCAATAGCTGCAATATAACCCCCAATAAGATCAATAGTTCCTTCGTCTCCTGCATCGTCTGCTTTTTTAATTACTTTGCGCATTTGTTTCAGGATAGTTCCGTGGTCTTTTAAGAGCGTTTTTACCATATCAATATCTTTCATTTCTGAAGGAGATTCCTCCAAATTTGAAATTTTCAGGTAATCACTATAATTACTTACCGGCTGAAAACGTAGCGTTAAGATACGCTCAGCAATTTCGTCTACCTTCAGCTTTGCGTCATCGTACATCTCTTCAAATTTCTCATGAAGCACAAAAAAACTTCTTCCTACAATGTTCCAGTGGAAATTTCGAAGTTTCTGGTAGTATAAATGGTAATCTGCAAGCAGGGTATCAAGCTCTTTTGCAGTAGCATTAATTTTGTCTTTATCTAAGTTTAAGTAATTCATATGTAGTTATTTGTGGTTATGTATACACAAAGATAATATGGCTTTTGGCTAACGCCAACCTTTGCAGTGAGTTTGGTTTTTTTTTAACTGAAATTGCAACAATTTTAAGAAACAGATAAGACTTTATTTTTGCGACATATGGTTCTCGTTTTTCTATTTTTAATGGTAGTTTTATCCCCAATAAAACTTACAATTTGAAAGAACTACTTATTACCGCTATAAAAGCCGCAATACAGGCTGGTAACGAAATAATGAAGGTGTATGCCACAGATTTTAATGTGGAGCATAAAGGAGACGATTCCCCACTAACGCAAGCAGATAAAAATGCGAACGAAGTGATCAACTCTTTCTTATTGAAAACCAATATTCCTATTATTAGTGAAGAAAATAAGCAGACCGACTATACCATTAGAAGAAATTGGGAGCAATGCTGGATTGTGGACCCACTGGATGGCACAAAAGAGTTTGTAAAAAGAAATGGGGAGTTCACAGTAAATATTGCACTCATTAAAAACGGGGTGCCGCTCTTAGGAGTAATTTATGTCCCGGTTTCCAAGGAGTTGTATTTTACAAACGCTGTGGGGTCCAAAAGCTACAAGTATGTTGTTGAAGATGAAACTATCCAGATTCGTGAGTTACTTGAAACAGCCACAGAAATAAAACCGCTAGACAGCAAAACCCCGCCTATTAAAGTAGTGGGAAGCAGATCTCATTTAAATGATGATACGAAGAAGTTTATAGAAACCCTTACCAAAGAAGTAGAAATTGTAAGTAAAGGAAGCTCCCTGAAGTTTTGTTTGGTTGCAGAAGGGAAGGCCCATCTTTACCCTAGATTTGCCCCAACAATGGAATGGGACACGGCAGCTGGACATGCAATATGCCAGGCCGTAGGCGTTAAAGTAGTAAAAACAAAGTCTGGTAAACCTTTAAAGTACAACAAGAAAAATTTACTGAACCCATATTTTTTAGTAGAATAAAGAATAATATGAGCGATACTTCCTACAAAAGGCATATTGCAAAAACAGTGACCTGGCGCTTTATTGGAACCCTGGATACTATTTTGCTCTCGTGGTTTATTACGGGAGATGCATTTGTAGGATTAAAAATAGGACTGATAGAAACTAGTACAAAAATGGTCTTATATTTTTTTCACGAACGAATCTGGTTTAAAATTAATCTCTCCAAAAATGGGCGTATTTTAGCAAGTAGAAAGCGCCACCTTGCAAAAACATTTACATGGAGAGGAGTAGGAACACTGGATACAATTCTGATATCATGGATTGTCTCTGGTAATCCTTTAACAGGGCTCAAGATTGGTTTTGCAGAGGTTATTACCAAAATGGTTCTGTATTACCTACACGAACGTGCTTGGTATAAAATAGATTTTGGACTGGAAAAAAGAAGAAATAACGCATCATGAAAAATATAGTTCCGCACCACTTTAGTATTTCAAAAGAGCAAAGAGCCCAGCAAAAGGGTCATGGAGCTTTTTTAATCTGGTTTACGGGGCTTTCAGGCTCTGGTAAATCTACTATTGCCAATGCTGTGGAAGAAGCACTTTATACGCAAAACATACATACGTATACGTTGGACGGAGATAACGTAAGAAAAGGATTAAATACCAACCTTTCCTTTTCACCCGAAGACCGAACCGAAAACATTCGCCGTATTGCAGAGGTTTCAAATCTTATGATAGATGCTGGCTTAGTAGTATTAGCCGCATTCGTCTCACCCTATGCAAAAGACAGAGCCAATATTAAGGGTGTAGTTGGACATACCAATTTTGTAGAGGTATATGTTAGTACTCCTGTAGAGGAATGCGAACGCCGCGATGTAAAAGGGCTGTATGCTAAGGCTAAGGCTGGAGAAATTACTAATTTTACAGGCGTAAGTGCACCGTACGAGGCACCTGTTGCCCCAGCAATACAAATAAATACGATTGAAACTACTGTTGAAGAAGCCGTAACACAAATTCTTCAGTACATAGAACCTAAATTACATACCAATGGGTAAGTATTATTTAAATTATCTAGACGAGTTAGAATCTGAAGCTATTTTCATCTTACGCGAAGTATGGGCGCAGTTTGAAAATCCAGTTATCTTATTTTCCGGCGGGAAGGATTCTATTTTAGTAACACATCTGGCACGAAAAGCCTTTTATCCTTCCAAAATTCCATTTCCGTTACTGCACGTAGATACGGGGCATAACTTTCCTGAAACCATTCAATTTCGGGACGAGCTGGTGAACTCTTTAGGAGTGAAGTTACTTGTAGGTTCTGTACAGAAAAGCATAGACGAGGGACGTGTGGCCGAAGAGCGTGGTAAAAATGCGACCAGGAATGCGTTGCAAATTACTACCTTACTGGATGCTATTGAAACAAACCGAATCGATTGCGCCATAGGGGGCGGTAGAAGAGACGAGGAGAAAGCACGCGCCAAAGAGCGTTTTTTCTCCCATAGAGACGATTTCGGACAATGGGATCCTAAAAATCAGCGTCCGGAGTTATGGAACATCTTAAACGGAAAGCATTTTGAGGGAGAGCATTTCAGAGCCTTTCCCATTAGTAACTGGACCGAAATGGATGTGTGGAATTATATCTTAAGAGAAAATATTAGTATTCCGTCATTGTATTATGCGCATAAAAGAGATGTGGTTTGGCGGCAAGAATCCTGGATCCCTGTTTCAGAGTTTTTGAAACTGGAAGCAGGCGAAAAAGTTGAACAAAAGAAGATACGTTTCAGAACCTTAGGCGACATTACCATTACCGGCGGCATTGAATCTGATGCCGATACTCTGGAAAAAATTACATTAGAGGTTTCAGCAATGAAGCAAACAGAACGTGGCAACCGAAGCGACGATAAAAGAAGTGAATCGGCGATGGAAGACAGAAAACGGCAGGGGTATTTTTAGCTCTAGGCTCTAAGCTTTATGTTTTTCATTTTATATAAAAAATCAGTAACATCAAAATAAAACCTAAAGCATAAAGGCAAGTAAGATTTAATTTATGAGAGATTTTAGAAAATATGATGTTTGGTCTTTAAGTCACGAACTTGTTTTGGAAGTTTATAAAATAACTTCTGAATTTCCTAATTCAGAGAAGTTTCAACTAACAAGTCAAATGCAAAGAGCAGCATATTCTATTCCATCTAATTTTTGTGAAGATTGCGGAAGCGATTCGGATAAAGATTTCAATAGATTTGTTCATATTGCACTAGGTTCTGCTCATGAGCTGGAATATTTTTTCATATTAGCAAAAGATTTGTCCTTTATTACTATTCAAAATCAAAAAGAGCTTTCAGATTTGGTTAACGAAATTAAAAAGAAGCTCTATAATTTAAGTAGAAAATTGAAAGAATAAGCTAAAGGCTTTAAGCTATAAGCTTTATATTTTTCATTTCATATATAAAAAATTAGTCACATCAAAATAAAGCTTACAGCCTAAAAGCCTAAAGCAATAAAAATGAAACTAGACACAAACCAACTACTAAGATTCACAACTGCAGGAAGCGTAGACGACGGCAAGAGTACCCTAATAGGGCGTTTGTTGTATGATAGTAAGTCTATTTTTGAAGACCAATTGGCAGCCGTAGAAACTACCAGCAAGCGAAAGGGACATCAAGGAGTGGACCTGGCATTGTTTACAGATGGCCTTAAAGACGAACGGGAGCAAGGGATTACTATAGACGTAGCGTATCGGTATTTTACCACCCCAAAGCGAAAATTTATTATTGCAGATACTCCCGGGCATATCCAGTATACCAGAAATATGGTTACTGGCGCTTCAACAGCAAATGCCGCCCTTATTTTAATTGATGCCCGCCACGGAGTAATTGAACAAACCAAGCGGCATGCGTTTATAGCTTCCTTATTACAGATTCCTCATATCATTGTTTGTATCAACAAAATGGATCTTGTTGATTTTTCTGAGAAGGTGTATGATGAAATTGTGACGCAGTTTGAAGGGTTTTCATCAAAACTATATGTAAAAGACATTCAGTTTTTGCCAATTAGTGCTTTGCTTGGGGACAATGTTGTAAACCGAAGTGAGCAGATGGACTGGTACAAAGGAGCGCCACTGCTGTATACGCTGGAGACACTTCATATAAGCAGTGACCTTAATAAAATTGACGCCCGCTTTCCTGTACAAACGGTTTTACGTCCGCAGTCTGAAGATTTTATGGATTACAGAGGGTATGCAGGCCGTGTTGCCAGTGGAATTTTCAGGCCAGGGGATGAGGTGTCGGTCTTGCCCTCGGGGTTTACATCTAAGATCAAAACAATTGATACTAGTGAAGGCCCGCAAGAACAAGCATATGCTCCTATGTCTATTTCAATTACTTTAGAAGACGACATTGATGTAGGCCGAGGAGATATGATCGTAAAAAAGAACAATCAGCCGAAGCCTGTTCAGGAGTTTGATGCTATGTTGTGCTGGTTGCATAACGGTACTGCAAGACCCCGCGCCAAATACACCATCCTGCACACCAGCAATGAGCAAAAAGCAATGATCAAAGAGGTAGTTTACAAAATTGACATAAACACCTATGCCCGAAATGAAGAGGATAAAAGCCTGGCTATGAACGATATTGCGAGGGTTAAAATTAGAACTACAAGGCCTCTTATGCTCGATGAGTACCGCGATAATCGCATTACAGGTAGTTTTGTACTTATAGACGATGCTACACACGAAACTGTTGCTGCGGGAATGATTATGTAAGTTACGGCAACACACCTATGGAAGCTCTTAAAAACAATATGCTAACAGGTTTTTTTTGGACCGGGATAGATGTATTGGTAAACAGGGGGATTTATGTGTTTCTTCAACTGGTTCTTGCCAGAATTCTATTTCCGGAAGACTATGGTATTGTTGCTATGGCTGCGGTCTTTATTACTCTTTTGGAACTTATAAACGACCTTGGTCTGGGTTCGGCTCTTATTCAAAAAAGGAATGAGGAACTTTCTAGTATTCATTACGATACGGCCTTCTGGACGGGCGTTGTATGGGCTGCTTTCTTATACACTATTATTTACTTTTTAGCGACTCCTTTTATCAGTAAATTCTACGGGGAAGAAATTTTAAACAACGTAATTCCTTGTATGGCATTAACCCTGTTGTTTAGCTCTGTAGCAGGGATTCATAGAGCAAAACTAATTAAGAAGTTGCAATTTAAAAAAATTGCATTGGTAAATACTGTCAGTACTGTAATTGCCGGGGTAGTATCGTTATTTTTAGCGTATAAAGGCTTTGGTATATGGGCATTGGCACTGTATTCTGTAGTAAAATTATGTATTGCAGTCCCGTTGTTATTTGCTGCTACCAGGTGGAGTCCCTCTTTTCAATGGAGTTTTGAAGCGTTTCGTTTATTATTTGGGTTTGGAGTATTTACTCTAGGTACCGCAATTGCTAATGTATTTTCTCAAAAAATAGATTATTTAGTTATTGGTAAACTCATAGGAGCAACGGTTTTGGGGTATTATACCTTTGCTTTCTTGCTTACAAATGTAGTGCGGCAACAAATAAGTGGAATTTTGGGCAAAGTACTGTTTCCCGTTTATGCACAATTACAGGACCAACCAAAAAAACTTTTTTCCCTGTATTTAAAAATGCTTTCAGTAAACGCGCTTATTGTCTACCCTGTGTTATTAGGTATTTTCATGTTTTCAGAATACATGCTACCGCTACTTTTTGATGCTAAATGGAACCAGTCTATTCCCTTACTAAAAATTTTAAGCGTTTCAGTACTCATTCAGATGACGGTTAATTCTAATCAGTTGTTATTTCGTTCCTATGGGAAGGTACGGTTAGAGTTTACACTCCAGTTGGTGAAAGCCTTTCTATTTTTTGTACCACTCATTTATGTGGGAACTAGCACCTATGGTGTGTTAGGCGCTGCTGGCGGTTTTGTACTGGCTACTTTCCTTTCAGCAGTACTAACACTCTATTTTTTAAAACAAATATTTAATATGAAGCTAAATCATCTGGTTGAAGCCCTTAAAATACCCGTAGCAATGCTTCTGGTTTGCTTTAGCTCCACATGGCTTGTTTTGTATTTTGCTGGGTGGCAAGTAGGATTAACTTTTTATGGTAGCTCGGTTCTGGTTTTTTATGGCATCTTTGCTAAAAAACAAACTAGATTTATAGGTTCAGTTATTCATAATAGAATCAGGAAAAACACTCATTAATACGAAGTAGATTGTACAACCAAGAGTCTCATATTGCTGAAAATATAACCGAACTACCACCATCGGTAGATTATGCATATTTCGCACTATGGAAGGAAGCCGCCCCTTTTATTACTGAAATAAGAGCCTATCTTGCCAATCGTTTCGAAATTTTGCTGGAAACTAAAATTAGTTGGAGTGAAGCGCATTTCAAGCAAAATGCTGCAAGATTATATGAGGTGCCACTTTATGAAGGTGGAAAAAATGGGATACCTCCCGTAGATCATTCAAGCAAAATTGGAGACTCCAAATTCACAGTGCTGGTAGTTAAGGATATTAACCCTACGTACCGGTACCATCTCTCAGTTTCAGGAAACATTGAGTTGTCCAACACTGCAATTGTGGAAGCAAAGCATATTTTCAGAAACTGGGTCGCTGCTACTTCAGGAAAAAAATACACTGTTCATTCCAGCATTAATTCTGAAGAATTTTGTTTTCAGATTTCCTTGCTTTTGGGAGTTGAAAATTTTAATGCGTTAGTCTCAGGAAAGAAATTGGATATTCCTTCTTTGCAAAAAGATCTGGAAGGAGCGGGAGGGTGGGAGACTGCCACAGAACTCTTTTCGGTGCTAAACTGTGCAACAAAGTACCTGGTATTGCGCAATTTTGAATCACTTCCCAATATAAGCTCTTTAAACGATCTGGATTTCTTAACCACTAATTACCAACGGCTTGCGTCAGTATTAGGGGTGGTTCAAAAGCCTGTAAAGCCATACAAAGGGACATTAGTGGTTGGAAGGAACAGCATTTCTGTAGACATTCGGTTTGTGGGTGATAATTATTACTGTAGTAGCTGGGCAGCTAGGCTGTTGAAGAAGCGTGTATGTGAAAATAGTGTTTTTATACCTAGAACGGATGATTATTTTTTTTCACTTTTATACCATGCTCTTGTTCAAAAGCCAACTATTGAAGATAAATACAAAACTAAATTGTTCGAATTAGCGCAGACACTCAAGTTAGCATGGTTTTCAGAAGAAATTTTACAGAACGAACAGCAATCTGCTGCTATTTTAAGAGGATATATGGGTGCCCATGGGTATTATTATGAAAGCCCGATAGACCCTAAAGTATATGAGAATAAAAAAATAACCTCACTACTACCGAAACAATCCAGCGTAATTATAAAGAAGTCACTGAAGATAAAGATAAAGCAGGTGCTACTAACAATTGTTCCCAAAAGATGGTACTTTTACTACCTGAAATTCAGAACAGGGAAAGGACATGATTCCAGAGATTAATCGGGCTACGGTTCATATTCCAGCAGTGGTGGTTTCTGGAAGGGCTATTGCTTCCAGGATTATGGCTTCTGGCAATGATACTTTCAAAGTAAAAAATATACGTTTTGTTCCTGGCACTTTAAACCTTGTGGCAAAAATACCGATTGTTTTTAACCGCAATAGTTCCGAAGCAGCGCAGAAAGTAAGAACCTACTTTTTTCCAGTGTATCTAAACGGATCGTTATGTTGGGTTCGCAGATACCCACAATGTCCGCTGCATGTTTTTGAAGTAGTTTCAGATGTACAACTCCGGGAAACACTAAACCTGGAAGACGGAGCCGTCGTGCAGTTAGAAGTAGCTGCCAACGCAATAAAACAAATTGGAATACTAAAAAAAATGCTTTGGTATTTGCCTTGGAAGGGGCGTGAATTTTGGTTTTACAGGTTCGCCTGGTACCCTAAATTTATTTCCAGGGTTTTGAATGCAAGGTATCGGGCGCAAGAAGCTCTTGGTTTCGTACAAACCCTAACTAAATGAGTATTAATGGGGTAGTAGCCACGTTACAACAGCGTATAAATTTTAAAAGAATTCATGAAGATCCCAAGTACTATTAGCACACTAAGACAGTCTCCTTTTGTAAAAAAAGTGGTGCAGGGAACCTTTTGGTTAACCTTTGGGTCTGTCATGGCAAAAGGGCTAACAGCACTCGCTTATTTGGTGTTGGCCCGTATACTTACTGTAAGTGCTTACGGCGAATACGGAATGGTGAAAAGTACCATAGATAATTTTCTGATTTTTGCCAGCATGGGGGTGGGACTTACAGCTACCAAATATATTTCAGAATTAAAAGAGGAAAATAAACAAAAGGCTTCCAGTATTTTAGGGGCATCCTTGGTGGCTGTTTTTTTACTGAGTTTCGTTGTTTTTTTAGTACTCCTGTTTTTCTCTGATACCATAGCAACCTCGATTTTAGAAAATGCTTCTTTGACGATGCCGCTTATTTTAGCGGGCGGGGTCTTGTTATTTATCTCTGTAAATGGGGTAGTTAATGGTGCTTTACTGGGATTGCAGCACTACAGAAAAATTTCCATTATTAATATCCTGCAGGGATTTTTATTGTTTGGTTTACTATGTGTAGGAGGATATTTTTATGGGGTTGTAGGCGCTGTGGGTGGAAACTTATTAGCCATGGCTATTGTGTGTGTTAGCTCACTTTTTATGCTGAAATCCAGTGTACATAAAGTTAATATGAGTATTTCTTTGCGTAAGTTTAAAGAAAGCCTAAAAGCTATATACAAATTTGCTATTCCCGCATCCCTGGGAATGCTTATTGTAGCACCTACCATCTGGATTTTAAACACGCTATTGGTAAATACTCCTAACGGATACACAGAATTGGGTATTTATAGCGCTGTTCTGGTTTTTTCGTTAGCTATTCGGACGGTTAACAGCTCTTTGTCTGACGCTTTACTTCCTATGTTCTTAGATAAGAATATGGAAGTTACCCCAAAAAAGGAATTTTTCAACTACCATGGAGCCTGGATCATTTGCCTGGGAATATCCCTGCCTTTTATTCTTTTTCCAGAGGTTGCAAGCTATATATTGGGCCAGGAATACCCTAAAGAAGATGTTATTTTAATTTTAGAGCTATCGGTTTTAATGACGCTTTTTTTATCGGTTAAGCAAGGGCTTGCCAGAGATCTGATAAAGAAAAATAAAATGTGGCTTAGTGTTTTAAGCACAGGAATTTTTGCTGTTACAACCTTTATACTATTCCTTTTTTTAAAAGATGAAGGTGCCATAGGGTTTGCTATTGCTTTTTTGGTGGGCCATGCGTTAAGTATGGTTTTAGCCGTCCCATTATTTATCTACCTTGAGGTAATGAGAGCACATAACTTTAAAAGTGTATGGCTTTTGATACTTATGGGATTACTATCTGCATTAATGATAAACACTATTTATAATACAGATATATTGGTAAGAGTACTAGTTTCTTTTTTTTTATTGGGCTTATTGCTTTGGAGTCTTTTGAAGTTTTATAAATCTATGATTCGTTACTCTTCCAACCTGTGATGTTTACCGTCGTAATACCGTTGTTTAATAAAGAGAAGTGCATCCACGCTACTGTAGCTTCGGTAGTACAACAAACCTATTCAGACTTTGAACTGCTGGTGATTAACGATGGCAGTACAGATGGCTCTCTGAGCGTACTACAAGAATATAAAGACGCCCGTATTAAAATAATTTCTACTAAAAATAACGGTGCCGCAGCAGCAAGAAATTTAGGTGTTTCAAAAGCTATTCATCCCTATGTTGTCTTATTAGATGCAGACGACTGGTGGGCACCTACTTACCTGGAAGAAATGGCTAAGGCTATCACAACATTTCCAGCCAATACAGTATTCGCAACGGGCAGGACGCACGTATTTGCTGAAAAAGAGGTAGTATATACTCACTCTTATTTGCCCGAAAAAGGAACGACAGATCTTGTAAATCATTTTCAGGTACTCTCTAAACACCTGCCTGCTATAAATTCAAGTAATGTTGTAGTCCGTAAGGACTATTTCATAGAAACCGGAGGATTTAATGAAGCCATGCAGCATTTTGAAGATCATGAGTGCTGGCTTCGGCTTGCGTTGAAGCAGCCTATTGTTTTTGTTAATAAACCACTTTCCTATTATAACAAAACTGCTCAGAAAAGTAGTTCGCAAAGGGGTGTTAGTAGTAGTGATTTACGAACGTATTTTGAAACAATGGTTGTGATTAAAGAGCAGTTGTCTGGAAAAGAGAAACGCTACTTCAGAAAATTTTACCAGCGTTTCGTGAAATGGAGCTACTTGAAATTTGCTCCCATGTATACTGAAAAAGAACGAGTCCTGCTTCAGGAGTCTATGGTTAAACTAGTGTCTACACTGGAAGTAAAAATTCTGGAAGAACTTCAAAAAACCGGGATCGCCACTATTTACAAACGCGCAAAAAAGTTGAGGAATGGAGGCTCCTAACAAAGCAAATTTGTTTGTAATAGGTGCCATGCGTGCGGGAACTACTTCGTTTATGGAGTTGCTATCCAGCCATCCCGATATTTATGTGTCACCCATTAAAGAACCGCATTTTTTTACCGAAACACTTCCCGAAGCCATCTTTGAACCGCAGCCTGCTACTTTTTTAGAGAACTATTTTAAAAAACAGTTTCCTGCACCCATACACCGTGCTCACGTAAAAGACCAGCGTGATTATAATAAGCTTTTTAAAAACGGTAGTGCCGTTTTGTACAGAGCGGAAGGAAGTGTATCCTACTTACATGCACCAAATGCTGCAACTGGTATACAGCATTATAACCCAGAGGCAAAAATAATTGTTTTAACACGAAACCCGTTACAACGTGCACAATCACAGTACCTTATGGATAAGGGCTTATTTCGTGAAAATAGAAGCTTTGAGGAGGTATTAACAACTGAAATCGAAGCTTATAATAAAGGAAAACTACCCTGGTATAGCACACTGGGGATGAGTTTTTATAAGAAACCAATTTCAAATTTTGAACGTTGTTTCCCTGATAATGTTCTGGTTCTTTCCCTGGAGGATTTCGTTACAAAACCTTCAGAAGTGATAGAATCAGTAGCCCTATTTCTGGAAATTTCTTCTTTTACAATGGAACACCTTCCAAATCTTAATAAAAACAAGGAACTACGTTTTAGAAAAATCTTTAGGATCTTCTATAAGGGAGCGCTGGCAAAATGGCTCATTTCTTCAACTCCTGCGTTGTTAAAAAAGAAACTCAAAAGAATATTTTTTTCAGAACGTAACGCACCTGTTCAGGTTTCAGAAAACCTCTATACTACATTGGAATCAATCTTTAAAAAAGAGTGCTAAAAAGCCTACAAAAGTAGTACCTTTGCGCCAATCTAAAAAAAGTATAGAATTGAGCTATTTTGCACATCCAACAGCAATTATAGATGAAGATTGCACCATAGGTGCTGGTACTAAGATCTGGCATTTTTCTCACCTGATGAGTTCATGCACGCTGGGCAACAATTGTAACCTGGGGCAAAATGTAGTTGTATCACCTAAAGTTACCTTAGGAAACAATGTGAAAGTGCAGAACAATGTGTCTATCTACACAGGTGTAATTTGTGAAGACGATGTGTTTTTAGGGCCTTCTATGGTGTTTACTAACGTAATAAACCCAAGAAGTGCTGTAAACAGAAGAGGTCAATACTCTAAAACCCTGGTAAAGAAAGGAGCTTCCATAGGAGCCAACGCAACTATTGTTTGCGGGAACGATATTGGGGAATATGCTTTTATAGGCGCAGGGGCTGTGGTAACCAAAGAAATACCAGCCTATGCATTAGTGGTTGGCAATCCGTCCAGACAAATTGGTTGGGTAAGTGAATATGGACATCGTCTGGAGTTTGACACAGCCAACGTGGCCGAATGCCCGGAATCGCATCAAAAATATACCCTGGAAAACAATAGTGTTTCCAGAATTGAATAGGAAAACAACATGAAAAACTTTGCATTAATAGGCGCTGCAGGTTACATTGCACCAAGACACATGAAGGCTGTAAAAGAGACAGGAAATAATCTTTTGGCCGCATTCGACCCCAATGATAGTGTGGGAGTTATAGACAGCTATTTCCCAAACGCCGACTTTTTTGTAGAATTTGAGCGATTTGATAGACATATTTCGAAACTACAGTTTGAAGAAAAAATGTTTTTAGATTACGTTAGTATCTGTACACCAAACTATTTACATGATTCTCACATTCGTTTTGGTTTGAGAGAAGGAGCAGATGCTATTTGTGAAAAACCGCTGGTAATGAACCCCTGGAATTTGGATGCTTTAAAAGAAGTTGAAAAAACAACAGGACAACGGGTCTGGAATATTCTTCAACTACGTCTGCACCCTAGCATTATTGCTTTAAAGAAGAAGGTGGATAATGGCCCAAAAGACAAAATTTACGATGTAGACTTAACATACCTTACTTCCCGTGGAAATTGGTACTATACCTCATGGAAGGGAGCGCTCAATAAATCTGGTGGTATTGCCACAAATATCGGAGTTCATTTTTACGATATGCTGGGTTGGATTTTTGGTGAAGTAAAAGAAAATGTAGTTCATGTCCATACCCATGATAGAGCTTCGGGATATTTAGAATTGGAACGTGCGCGCGTGCGATGGTTCTTGTCAATCAATGAAGATGTGCTCCCCAAAGAGGTGGCAGAAAAAGGGCAACGTACGTTTAGGTCTATAACTGTAGCGAGAGAGGAGCTAGAGTTCAGCGGAGGCTTTACAGATCTTCACACCCTAAGCTATCAGGAAATTTTAAAAGGCAATGGTTTTGGGATTGATGAAGCAAGACAAGCAGTACAAACAGTATACGATATACGAAATACAGAACCTATAGGTTTAAAAGGTGACTACCACCCCTTCGCAAAGAAAACGCTGGTTAAACATCCTTTTTCAAGAAAATAAAAACTAAAAAAAATATAGCATACAAAATGAGCGACACAGCATATTCATTAAAAGGAATT
>CENR01001929.1_pt1 | contig 21406 bp, 18 predicted proteins | sample 530181 | NCBI WGS metagenome assembly CENR01 (sample SAMEA2619677, study PRJEB7988) | marine metagenome | biome: marine biome (ENVO:00000447); feature: surface water layer (ENVO:00002042); material: "saline water (ENVO:00002010), including plankton (ENVO:xxxxxxxx)" | depth 5 m | reverse complement strand
AAATAGCTGTTTATCGTAAAGAGCATTTTAATGCTGCTCATCGGCTTCATAACCCTAAATGGACTGAAGAAAAAAACGATGAGGTTTTCGGAAAGTGCAACAACCCCTCTTTCCATGGGCATAATTATGAGCTAATAGTAAAGGTTTTGGGCGAGCAGGATCCAGAAACGGGTTATGTCTGTGACATGAAAATCCTAAAAGACATTATTAAAGCCAACGTAACAGATAAGTTTGACCACAAAAATTTAAATCTGGATGTAACCGAATTTGAAAATTTGAATCCAACGGCTGAAAATATAGCAGTAGTCATCTACAACCTGCTGCGTCCAAAAATTGACAATAAATTAGAATTGAAAATAAGACTCTATGAAACAGAACGGAACTTTGTCGAGTACCCCGCTTAACGTATATAGTAGTATTGAAGAAATTGGTGATGAACACGTAGGTACTTCTTATGAAACACCTATGGTTTCAGGTGCTTTTGAAATGGACGATGAGCTAAAGCAAGAGTTGATTGAAAAGAAGTTCAGGGAAATCATGGAAATCATGGGGCTTGACCTTTCTGACGACAGTCTTTCTGGTACACCAAAGCGTGTGGCCAAAATGTATATCAAAGAAATATTCAGTGGCTTAAGCCCAGCCAATAAGCCTAAAGTAACTTTGTTTGAAAATAAATACCAGTACAACGAAATGCTGGTAGAAAAAAACATCACATTCTATTCTAATTGCGAACACCATTTTGTTCCGATTATTGGGAAGGCGCATGTAGCTTATATCTCAAGCGGAAAAGTGATAGGACTTTCTAAGATCAACCGTATTGTGGAGTATTATGCAAAACGCCCGCAAGTTCAAGAAAGGCTAACCGTTCAAATTGCAAACGAACTCAAATCTCTACTAGAAACAGAAGATGTAGCCGTAATCATCGATGCAGATCACCTTTGTGTTCAATCAAGGGGTGTGAAAGATGTAAACAGTAGTACTGTAACAGCTCAGTTTCATGGTAAATTTAAGGAAGAAGCCACTAGAAGAGAGTTTTTGAAATACATAAAGTAGCATATACGACCTGAGCAGGATCGATTAGTTTAATAAGCAAGAGGCCGTCTGACTAGACGGCCTCTTGCTTTAAGCGCGATCTCACAAACCTAATTTTATTCCTTATCATAAAACCTTGGTGCTCAAACACCAGCAATTTTTAAAAGCTTTTTTATAAAAGGCCACTAAGCTTTCAAAAATCACAACCCAGTTCTCTCAGAGTACGTTTATGGCTTCTTTTCTTTAATTGATATAGTTTTTCTTTTTGTAAAGGCATCTACTATCTTTGCACGTCTTTTATAAAACTGATAAATAAAAATGTCAAATCTGATTTATTTAGTCCCACTTCTCGGGCTAGTTGGCTTGTTAGTAATGATCGTTAAATCGAACTGGGTAAACAAGCAAGATGCAGGGGATCAAAAAATGCAAAACCTTGCCAAATACATCCGTGAAGGAGCTTTGGCTTTCCTCAGCGCTGAGTACAGAGTACTCGCTATATTCGTAGTGGTTGCAGGTATTCTTTTAGGAGTTATCTCTACCTTGGTTGAAACCACTCACTATTTTATAATTTTTGCTTTTATCATCGGTGCATTTTTCTCTGCATTAGCCGGAAACATCGGTATGAGAATAGCAACAGCTGCCAACGTAAGAACCACCCAAGCTGCAAGAACTAGCTTAGGTAAAGCCTTAAAAGTTGCCTTTACTGGCGGAACTGTAATGGGGCTTGGAGTTGCTGGTCTAGCTGTATTCGGATTAAGCATGCTATTCATTCTTTTGTTCGCCTTTTTTATGGATAGCGACATGGCGAATGGTGGTGTATATCAGATGACAATCGTATTAGAAGCCCTTGCTGGTTTCTCTTTAGGCGCAGAATCTATTGCCCTTTTTGCTCGTGTAGGTGGTGGTATTTATACTAAAGCTGCCGATGTTGGCGCTGACCTTGTAGGTAAAGTTGAAGCTGGTATTCCTGAGGATGATCCAAGAAACCCTGCTACTATTGCCGATAACGTAGGTGATAACGTAGGTGATGTTGCGGGTATGGGAGCCGACCTTTTCGGTTCTTATGTAGCTACAGTATTGGCCTCTATGGTATTGGGTAACTACATCATTAGAGATATGGGCGGATCGGTTGAAGATCAATTCAGTGGCATTGGCCCAATCTTGCTTCCTTTAGTAATTGCAGGTGCTGGAATCATCTTCTCTTTGATCGGTACTATGTTTATTAAAATTAAAAACGACAACGCTAAGGAAGCTGAAGTTCAAGCTGCGTTAAACCGTGGTAACTGGATTTCTATTGTATTGACAGCAATTGGCTGCTATTTCCTTATCGACCTTCTTTTGCCTCAAACCATGCAAATGAAGTTCTTTGGCGAAGGTATTTTAGAAGTTACTTCTATTCGCGTATTCGGAGCTGTATTGGTAGGCTTAGTAGTAGGCGGTTTAATTTCTTACTTAACTGAATTCTATACTGCCATTGGTAAAAAACCGGTTATGAGCATTATTCAAAACTCTTCAACTGGTGCTGCTACAAACATAATTGCAGGTTTATCTGTAGGAATGAAATCTACTTTCGGGCCAATCCTTCTTTTTGCTGGTGCCATTTGGGGGGCTTACGAATTGGCAGGTTTCTACGGTGTAGGTATTGCCGCTTCTGCTATGATGGCAACTACGGCAATGCAATTGGCAATTGATGCTTTCGGCCCTATTGCAGATAACGCAGGTGGTATTGCCGAAATGAGCGAACTTCCTTCTGAAGTACGTGAAAAAACAGATATTTTAGATTCAGTAGGAAATACAACTGCTGCTATCGGAAAAGGATTTGCAATTGCTTCTGCTGCATTAACAGCTCTAGCACTTTTTGCTGCCTACGTTACTTTTACTGGTATTGATGGTATTAATATCTTTAAGGCCGATGTATTAGCTGCTTTATTTATTGGAGGTATGATTCCAGTAATTTTCTCTGCTTTAGCTATGGAATCTGTAGGTAAAGCTGCCATGGAAATGGTAAAAGAAGTAAGAAGACAGTTCAGAGAAATTCCAGGAATTATGGAAGGAACAGCCACACCAGAATATGGTAAGTGTGTTGAGATTTCTACGAAAGCAGCCATTAGAGAAATGATGTTGCCGGGCGCCATTACAATCATCTTCCCTATTCTTGTAGGATTTATTATGGGACCAGAAGCACTAGGAGCTTATATGGCAGGTGTGGCTGTATCAGGTGTGCTTTGGGCAATCTTCCAAAACAACGCTGGTGGTGCATGGGACAACGCTAAGAAATCTTTCGAAGCGGGTGTAATGATTGATGGAGAAATGACGTACAAAGGTTCTGACGCTCACAAAGCTGCTGTAACTGGAGATACTGTTGGTGATCCATTCAAAGATACTTCGGGACCATCAATGAACATTTTGATTAAGCTTACTTGTTTGGTTGGTTTGGTGATCGCCCCTCTATTAGGCGCTGGTCATTCAGAGTCTACTAACGACAGCAAAGCTGAAGTAAAAGAAATTATTATTGAAGCCCCCGCTGTAGAAATTTCTGAAGTGGTGACTGACTTGAACTAAAACTCAACAAAATATAGAATTGAAAGGCTACCCGAAACGGTAGCCTTTTTTGATTGTGATAGATTACAAAACCTCATTAAAATTGGCATCCAATGAAGTATAATTAAGTCTAAAAAAACTGTTACAAATCACCTCCATCAGGCCCACCTGGTCCTCCTATCAGGTCACACTCCGTACAAGGGTCTGAAGCATTGGCCAAAATCCTAATGGTAACAAAGCGATCTATATCAGGCCCACAAGGCTGCCCCAGTGATTCATCAATAAGTTTTATGCGATAACAACCTGGTGTTGTAGTAGGAGGAATGTAATAGCTTCTGAGTATTTTTATTCCTGTATTTGTATCAAACCCACTAAGAGCTGGGGTTGAAGACCATCCCCAACTAGCTCCAGTAACATTGGAAGGACCAGAAATATTGTAGAAGTATACAAAGGTGCCTCTAACAAAACATGTTTCAGGACCAGAGCCTGCCTCAGCAATAATGGGTTCAGTACAAGGGTCACCAAATACCTCTAGTGTTGACATAACATTTAAATCGGACCTTTCCAATTCTACGGATGGTCTTAGGAAAAACAAGAGCAGTAATGGAAGCGCACTTACTGACAATAAATACATCTTAATTCTTTTCATGATTAAATTCATTTAAGTTGAAAATTTATCTACATACTTCAAGTTAAATAATTTATCATGACAGCCAATAATTATTGATTATTATAATATGATGAAAACTAAAAATAACCATACATAGCATTTTTATGCATCTGTAATTAACAGGAGTATAGAGACTAAGTATTAATTTAGATCTCTATTACCGCGAATCTTTAATTGACTTTTTAAGTGACTGACAAAAACGAACTACTTGCAAAATCGAAAAGCGCCTAAGAAAATATTCCATAACAATTAAAGAAAGCTATGCAGACAAATATACTCTATCAGTATTACTGGCATCCTTCATACAAGAAATCAGAAGCACCAAAAACAACCGTTATACCAAACAACTCCTTAGAGAAGTGATTAAGATTTGTAAATGGATGGGAAGTCAAAAGTCAGCAAGAACCAATCATAAAACAGAATGCATTCAGTTAAATACTCTCCCGTATTACTCGTATCTCAATGAGGTAATAGGGTCTTGCTCTGCTGCTCTTTTGGCTGGTGCAATTCCAAAAATAATCCCTACAGTTACGGCCACACCAAATGAGAGTAAAATAGAAAATGGGCTAACAATGGTAGGTATTTCGGCCAGCTCAGCAATACCAAAAGCAGCTACTAAACCCAAAAGCACTCCTATGGCTCCACCTGAAAAGCTAATCATTACAGCTTCTAAAAGAAACTGATAGATAATATCGAGCCTAGTTGCTCCAAGAGACATCCGTAAACCAATCTCTTTAATTCTTTCCATTACAGAGGCCAGCATAATATTCATAATACCAATACCTCCTACGAGCAACGAAATTCCTGCAATCCCACCCAAAACAAAATTGAAAATGTTCTTTGTGCGCTGTTGTTGTTTTAAGAGCAGTTCTGGAATACTGATTTCATAGTCTATCACTTGACTATGCTTTCGCTTAAGCATTTTAGATACTACCTGCGCAATCGAATTCATCTGATTTGTATTCGACACCTTAAGAACTAATCTGTCCAACTGATGATAGTTCACACTCGATTTATCTTGATTACCACTCATTCTCGCTTGTTGAATTAGCGAATTAGTTACCATGGCTCTATTCTCATACCTAATTAGGGCAGTACTCAGAGGTGTATAGATGTCCATATTATAATCACGGATGCCAAGATTGGATATGCTTTTATCAGATATTATTCGCTCTTCTAATACACCAATCACCTTAAGCCAGTGCCTTCCTACCTTAATATATTTCCCAATGGGTTCTTCCCTGCTAAAAAATTTCGATTTGATAGACTTGCCAATAATACAAACAGGAACTCCTTTTTTTAGGTGCTCAGGATTAAAATATTCACCCTCATCAAGTTGAAAGCCTGAGATTTCAAAATAAGTATTCTCAACCCCTACTAACTTTGCTGAACGTCTAAAGCCCTGTCTGGAAACTTCAGTTTCCAAAACAATCTCTGGGCTTACCATATCAATACCAGGAATTACGTTCTTAATACTTTCAACGTCTAGAAAATTAAGTCCTAAGGAGAGATTCTTTTTCCCTTTCTGAGTCCCCACTGCACCAGCAGTTTCATCTACCTCTCCCTCACTCTGCTCTACAATTGGAGTGATAACAATGTTATTGACACCTACTAGCTCAATCTGTTCAAGGATTTCTTGTTGAGCACCAGAGCCAATGGCCATCATGGCAATTACTGCTGCCACACCAAATATAATTCCTAGGGCAGTAAGGACGCTACGGATTTTATTTGACAATACCGCTTCTGAAGCAATTGCCAAATTTGAAATGATTTTCTGAAACATATCAGTCCTTTTTAGCAATGGCCTTCACTTCTTCTGAAAGAAGTTTAATTGGCTTATCATCCATGCCACTCGGATCTGAAAGATAGATGGTCAATCCTTCTGTAATTCCCCCTATCACCACTACTTGATCTGAATTAGATTTACCGAGTTTTACTTCTTGCTTAACCGAGCTCAAGCCATCTTTAGCAATTACATAAGTGATTGAATCACCTTGACTATGTACTGCTTCCACAGGAATAAAAAGCACATCATCCAGTACTTCCGCTATTACTTTATTGCTAGTAGTCATACCTGGCCTTAACGTGGTGTCAGATTCATTAACTACTACCATAATCTCAAATACCTTAGAATCTGAGTTAGGCCTCTGTTGCCCCATATTGGCCACTTCTAAAATTTGCCCTGTAAGCTTCTTATCCGGAAAAGCATCTAATCCTATTTCAACCCGCTGTCCTTTCTTTATATTATTAATATCTACCTCATTTACGTAGGTCTTTGATACCATATGAGTTAAATCTGGCAGTGTTGCAACAACAGGTTCCCAAGCATTTATTTGTGCACCTACTCCCATCTTATTGCCCCTCCAGTCACGCTTATAAATAAGCATTCCCGGTTCTGGTGCCATAATGGTGAACTGTTTTTGTAAACCCAGAAGAGCATCGAGTTTGGCTTTATCATCTAGCATTTTTGCTTCAGCCCCAGCCATTCTTGCTACCGACTTCTGTCTCTGAAGCTCGTAATTTTCCTTTTCTACTAAGTATTGTTTTTCAGCCCTATCAAGCTCCATTTGCTTCTCTGTTACAACAGCTGGAGGCTCGTACTGAGAATTTCTTAATACTAACTTCTTCCTTTCTATTTCATAAAGCTGATTGTCCATTACATCCCTTGCTTTACGAAGTTCCATGGCAGTGTCTAGCTTGGCTTGAGTAAATTCAGATGAGCTAACTGTAAAATCGCTCCTTCTTTGTTGCAGTCTGGTACCTAATTCTGTTTGATCCAAACGAGCTACATAATCGCCTGCATTTACTACCGTACCCTCAGGAATAATATGTTCTAAGGTGGTTTGATAAATACCTGCGCCCTGCATGCCGCCTGGCCCCATAATCTCTACAGAGCTCTTAGCAAACAATTCTCCGGATGCCGTAATTTCAGACCTGAATTGTCCTCGCTGAACCTTAGCAAAAACCTCTGCCGAATCAGTTGACCCTTTATTTACTTTGGTGATAAAAAAAATAAGTACTGCGACAAAAATGCCGATAACGATTATCAGATTACGCTTTTTCATTTTGTTGTTATTTTGACTGACCTTTTGAACTATAAATATAGTCTTAAATATTACTATTCAAATGTTAATTTTCCTTAATACATACTGAAACTATAACCACCAAGTTTCCTTTCTCCTTTTAAAACCCAAGAAGCGCTCTTTCAAAACGCAAATAACCAATGTTCTATCCTAGTTGTTACGATGAATTGATTGGTCAAATTGTTTTGAATGGCATTATGTTTCTCAATTATTACATAGCGTTTCGATTCCAATGAAAATTAAAATAGAGAGTTGTTCTACTTTTTATTCTTGATGACGAATTCAAAAGGGTATCGTTCCCCATTTCTTTGGTTACTTTTGCGCCACTAAGAATTCCTTTCAAGAATGAACTACCTTTCGTTAGAAAATATCACCAAGACATTTGGTGACAGAAAAATTCTCGATGCCATTTCAATTGGTGTCGACCAAGGTCAAAAGATTGCGCTCGTGGGTGTAAACGGCTCTGGAAAATCTACCCTACTTAAAATTATTACTGGTGTTGAAAAACAAGATGCCGGAGATGTGGTTTTCCGCAACGACATTGTAGTACGGTCACTCGTGCAAAATCCAAAATTCGAGACTAAGCAAACCGTATTGGATGCGGTATTTGATAGTGATGACGAAGCACTTAGGCTCTTAAGTCGTTACCAGAAAGTGATGCTGCAAGCCGAACGTGGCGATTACGATGACAACGAAATGCAAACCGTGATCGAACGCATTGATGCCTTAAACGCTTGGGATCAAGAAAGTCAGGTAAAGCAGATTTTAGGAAAACTTGGCTTGAAAGACTTAGAGGCCGATGTAAGCAAACTTTCGGGTGGCCAGCAAAAAAGGGTAGCCATGGCCCAAGTGCTTATTCAAAAACCAGATTTATTAATTCTGGATGAACCTACCAACCACTTAGACATTGACAGTATTGAATGGCTAGAAGGCTATTTGAGTCAAGCCAATATGGCTTTAATTCTTGTAACTCACGATAGGTATTTCTTAGAAAAAGTAACCAACGAAATTGTAGAATTAGACCACGGAAAGTTATACAGGTATAAAGGTGATTATGGCCATTTCTTAGAAAAGAAAGCCGAACGTCATGAATCTGAAGCCTCCTCAATAGAAAAAGCGCAGAATCTTTACAGAAAAGAACTGGACTGGATTAGAAGGCAACCAAAGGCCCGAGGCACAAAAGCCAAATACAGGGTAGATGCCTTTGAAGAAACCAAATCAAAAGCATTCTCAGGAGCCAAAACTAGCGGAATGGAGCTGGGAGCTACAGCTTCTCGTCAGGGTAAAAAAGTATTAGAAATTGAAAAAATAAGTCATGGTTTTGGTGACAAGGAATTGATCAAGAATTTCTCTTACGTTTTTCCAAGAAAAGATCGTGTCGGAATTGTTGGAGCAAACGGAAGTGGCAAAACAACTTTCCTTCGTTTACTTGTAGGCGATTTAGAAGCCAACCAAGGCGCTATCGATTTAGGCCAAACAACCAAAATTGGGTATTACCGTCAGCAAGAATTAAGATTTAACGATGCTCAAACAGTAATTGAGTTCGCAAAAGAAATTGCCGAATTTGTAGAATACGGAAAAGGACAAAGCATTCCTGTTTCCCAATTCTTAACCCGATTCTTATTCCCACCAGAAGTACAGTACAAGCCCATTGGCAAATTAAGTGGTGGTGAAAAACGTAGGCTTCAATTACTCAAAATCTTGATCAAGAGCCCTAATTTCTTGATTCTAGATGAGCCTACCAACGACCTTGATTTGATCACATTAAATACCCTAGAAAACTTCCTAGAAAATTTCGAAGGCTGCTTAGTGCTCGTATCTCACGATAGGTATTTTGTTGACAAGTTGGTAGATCACCTTTTTGTTTTTGATGGCAAAGGCGATATCCGAGATTACAACGGAAACTATACCGATTGGCGCTTAGAAGAGGTAGCGGCTATAAAAGAAGCCCCTAAACCTAAACCGCCTGTTACTCCACCCCCATTAAAAGAGCAACGCAAAATGTCGTATAAAGAAAAACTTGAGTTTGATACGATAGAGAAAGACATGGCCAAGTTGGAAGCACAAAAAACTGCTCTAAACAACAAAATAACTGGCGGCTCTACTAATCATGAAGAATTAACTGAATGGGCAACGGAACTAGAAAGTATAAATAACGATTTAGAGGAAAAGGAAATGCGCTGGCTTGAGCTTTCCGAACTTATGTAATCTAATTTATGGCTGAACTAATCCTCAATTCAGATAAACTAACAGTAGACTGCGAGCATGGCGAAACAATCTTGGATGCCTCACTCAAAAAAGGCATCAACCATATACATGCCTGTGGAGGACAAGCAAAATGCTCTACCTGTAGAGTTTATATTGACGAAGGAATAGAAAACGTAAGCCCTAGAAACAAAAAAGAACAAGAGTTAGCAGACGCACTTAAACTCGGCTCAAAAATAAGATTGGCATGCCAAACTACAGTATGTGGGCCTGTAAAAGCACGTAGATTAGTGCTCGATGAGATAGACAAAAACATCATTCTAAGCTCAGGCCAATCGAGCACTCCTCGAAGCTTGGGAGAGGTAGTTGATGCCTCAGTACTCTTTGTAGACATAGCCGATTATACGGCCTTTAGTGAACGTACTCCCGCTTATGATGTAGTGCATGTACTAAACCGCTATTTCTACATTGCAGGCAATATTATTAAGAAGCATAATGGCCGAATTGTTGACTACTATGGTGACGGTTTCTTGGCCATTTTTGGCCTAGACCATCAGCCTAACCACGCTAAAAATGTAATCAGCGCTGGCTTCGAACTTCAAAAGGCCATAAGTAAATTCGATGAAGAGGTACACGATTTAGTTAACTCCTCATTTAAAATCCGTTTAGGAGCCCACACTGGTAAAGTCATTTGGGGTACAATCGGAATAGAAGGTATGCAAAAAGAAGCTGCCATAGGCGACACCGTAAATTTTGCTTCGCGTATTGAACAAGCCAACAAAACCCTAAATACCGATTTTCTAATTTCAGAGGCACTTTTTAAGAAATTTGAGTCCTGTTGTATAGTAAATGGCGAGTATGAAATCGAAGTAAAAGGTAAGAAAGGAAACCACAAAGTTTACTCGTTAGAGTATGTAAGCCCAGCTATACTGGCATAACTACAATTACCAATAGTTCGTATTTTTGAGTATGAGTACAACTACATGGATTATTATTTGCACTTTAATACTGGTGGTTTACACCATCAGCTTTCTTCAATTCTTAAAACAGCGATCAGCACGTAAAAGCAACCAATCAAGAGTGTTTCAATTGCCCTTGTTTACGGCATTTTTGATTGGCCCACTCCTATTCTTTCTTGTAAACATGAACCAACGCAGAGATAGGAGGCGCTTTATGAAGGATATGGATCGATATTCTTAAGACTTTAATTACGCTATACCACTCCCTTTATTTCTAAGAGCAAAAACTTAGTATCTGGTGTATTATCATTTGTTGATTCTTGAACTAAATTGCACTCCTTTTAACTCTATTCTTATAAATACGTGAGAAGAAATAGGTTTAATAACATCTCAATTAGCATGAACTCTTTCTAACAGAAATCCATTATTCCATCATGAATCGAGAATTTATCAATAAGCTATATGTTCGCCAACAAGCCTGCCTTAGCTGTCCTTCTCCTGAAACCGTAGCTCATTGGTTCAGCGATCTGTTGGCCGTACTATTTCCTGATTTTTCGAAACAAAACTTTAGCTCTCATAGAGAGTTTGAGCTGCACATAGAAAAACTCAAACTTCAATTAGACCAAATACTCTCTAAGAACCCGATAAAATCTGAGGATGACCCAAGTGAACTCACACAACTGATTTTTGATAGTTTACCAGAGGTGCATAATCGATTGGAAGAAGATGTTACTGCCTTGTATGAAGGTGACCCTGCAGCGAAAAGTAGAACTGAAGTAGTAAGAACCTATCCAGGTTTTTTTGCCATTGCGGCACACCGTATAGCTAATCTACTCTACGAACACAAGGTTAGTTTGATCCCCAGAATCATTTCTGAATATGCCCATAGCAAAACAGGAATTGACATTCACCCTGGTGCCACCATCGGTCATTCATTCTGTATAGATCATGGAACCGGAGTAGTAATTGGTGAGACCACAATAATTGGTGATCGTGTCAAAATCTATCAAGGAGTAACGCTTGGCGCACTTAGTGTAGAAAAGAGAGATGCTAAAACAAAGCGTCATCCTACCATCGGTGATCAAGTAGTAATATATGCTGGAGCTACAATACTAGGAGGAAACACCGAAATAGGGCATAATTCTGTTATAGGAGGCAATGTTTGGTTAACTAGAAGTGTACCAGCATTTTCCAAGATTTACTACAAGGCTCAAATGAGCAATAATGAAGAAAAAGAAACCATTGTTTTCAAAGGTCAAAGCGCATGAAAATTGAAGAACTAATTGGCAATACTCCCCTAGTTGAGTACCAGCATATTCACAATAACCCAAAGGTGAAAATCTATGGAAAACTAGAGGGTAATAACCCTGGAGGGAGTGTGAAAGACAGGGCAGCCTATGGTATGATCAAAGGCGCAATGGACCGTGGAGAGATAAAAAAAGGAGATAAATTAATAGAAGCAACTAGCGGAAATACAGGCATAGCCTTAGCCATGATTGCAAGTATTATGGGGGTTGAAATGACACTCATTATGCCCGACAATTCTACTAGGGAACGTGTATTGAGCATGGAAGCTTATGGGGCCAAAGTTATTCTCACACCGGCTAAAAAAACCATAGAGTACTCTCGTACTTTGGCTGAGGAAATGGCTAAAAATGAAGACTATTTTATGTTGAACCAGTTTGCCAATAGTGACAATTATGATCAACACTATAAAACCACTGGCCCTGAAATCTGGAGTGATACCGCAGGTCAAATCACACATTTCGTTTCAGCCATGGGCACAACAGGCACAATAATGGGGGTTTCTCGCTATTTAAAAGAGCAAAACCCCAATGTTCAAATTGTAGGCACACAACCTACAGATGGATCAAGTATACCAGGGATTCGTAGATGGTCTCCAGAATTTCTCCCTAAGATTTTCGAGTCGCATAGAGTAGACCGAGTAATTGATGTAAGTGAAGAAGAGGCGACTATTATGACCCGAAGACTGGCCAAAGAAGAAGGCGTTTTAGCTGGCATGAGCAGTGGTGGCGCTTTACATGCTTCGCTCAAAATTGCTTCAGAGATAGAAGAAGGTATCATTGTTCATATTGTTTGCGATCGCGGTGACAGGTATTTAAGCAGTGATTTGTTTGGGTAAAAAACATGATGACCCTAAGACGAGCCCGACTTACTGACATTCCTGAACTCCAAGCGCTCTATAAAAGCACTATTGAGCACAGTTGTATCAATGATTATTCTCCAGAACAAATCAAAGTTTGGGCAGCTGCTGCTCAAAATAATGAGCGTTGGGAAAAGCGAATTTCTTCGCAGTTTTTTATTGTTGCTGAAAGTAATGGTGAAATTTTAGGCTTTTCTTCTCTAGAAAATGGCAGTTACATCGACATGATGTATGTCCATTTTAAGCACCTTAGGAAAGGTATTGCCAACCAACTTTATAACTGCTTAAACGAAGAAGCCATTCGACTTGGCACCAAAGAGCTTTATTCCAATGTAAGCAAAACTGCTAGACCCTTTTTTGAATTAAATGGCTTTAGCATAGTTCAAGAAAATTGGATAGAAATTGATGGTGTCCGCATCAATAATTATAAAATGATTAAACAAAGTTTTTAGCAATATGAATCCGCTAGAAAATCTCAGAAACCTTAAGCTTGCACTTCCTGAAGTTTCTACTCCTGGAGGTAATTACACATCAGTAAATATTAGAGCAAATATTGCTTATGTAGCCATTCAGTTTCCTATAGTAGGGAATGAATACCTATATCAAGGAAGGCTAGGAGACAATATGAGCACAGTAGAAGGTTATCGCGCTATGGAACTATGTGCTTTGAATGTGCTGGCTCAAATCAACAGCAAAGTGGGTTTCGATAGGCTAGTAGGCTTAAACCATATAGACATCTACTTTCAGGCAGGTGAAAATTGGGATGAGTCGCCTAAAGTTGCCAACGGAGCATCTGATTTATTTGTGAATGTTTTGGAAGAGAAAGGCTTACACAGTAGAGCTATTTTTGGAGTTCAGTCTCTTCCAAGAAACTTTAGTGTAGGCTTAACCGCTAGCTTTACCCTTGCTGGATCATAAAAAAAGCGGCCATAAGCCGCTTTCACTTCAATATTATCTTCTCATCCTATCTTCTTCTCATCTGCTGATAAGGGAATACCACAGGTGATTCGCTTCCGTTTTTAGCAACAGCTGCTACTCCAAAATAGTAATTATCAATTACGATTCCCTCAAGGGTAAATTCATTTATCCCAGAAACAAATCTAGAGTTATCCCAAGTAGGTGAAGTGGTCAATCGCCAATATAGCTTGTAACCAATTACATTAGGGTCATTAGACTCTTTCCACTGCAATGTTGTTGAAGGCTGAACAGCACCGCCAATGCGTACATCTTCAGGTGTTTTTGGGCCCCAGGCCAAACCTGCTAAAGAAATAGCGTTTACCGCGGTAAGCTTTGCAGCATAGTCAAAATTCACTCCTTCAATCACATCTCCATATTCAATTCCATTTTCGGTTCTTAGGTCTTGGTGCTGGCGCACATAGTTTTCGTGTGCTTCCATAATTCGCACTCCTGCAAAACCCAAATCATTAAAAGGACGGTGATGACCTCCACGACCAAATCTATCCAAACGATAAATCATCATTGGATTCATTTCTGGCATGTAGGTTTGTACTTGTTTATGAATAAAACGAGCCAACTGTCGGGAGTTACCATCTACTTCTCCCCCAACGGTTCTGCGAGCCCGTCTTAGTCCTTCACTTTCATTGGCTGGAGTTGGCTCAGAAAAAATCCTGAAATCGCGATTGCTAATTACGCCATCAACTCCTTCAATATTACCAATCATGTCGTTGTTCAGTATCCCAACAATCTCCCAATTGTTTTCTTGCGCATACTTAGCCAAGCCAGCACCGCCAAATAAACCTTGCTCTTCGCCTGATAGCCCAACAAAAGCAATACTGTGTTTGAATTTATACTTAGAAAGAATACGAGCAGCCTCTATTGTACCCGCCATTCCTGAAGCGTTATCATTTGCACCAGGGGCATCAATCTCAAAATTCATAGTATTAGACGAACGAGAGTCGATATCGCCAGACATCATTGCATAACTATTTGGGTACTCAGTTCCTCTTAAAACCGCAACTACGTTAACAATCCAAGCAGAGTGCGGCACACGACTTCCTTCGGTTTTCTCTACAAAATCTTTCTGATAAAAAACTTCTAGGCAACCTCCACATTCTTTTGATATTTTTTCGAACTCTGATTTAATCCATCTTCTAGCAGCTCCAATTCCTCTAGTTTGAGAAACCGTGTCAGAGAAAGTATTTCGTGTACCAAAACTGACGAGCTTTCGAATATCTGCTTCAATTCTTTCAGGAGAAGCCGACTGAACAATATCATAAAATCTAGCATCGGTTTGGGGAGGAGCGGTTTGTTGAGCGGAAAGAGGATTGCAAAAGAAACCAAAACTCAGGAGTGCAAATAAGTAATTTCTAATCTTCATAAGATAACAGGTTGATTATTGAAATATAAAGATCATTTAGCAGGGATAAAAAGCAATACTTGATCAATGGAAAACTAATTTTTAGAGTGTCTCGCGTTAGTCTTAAAAATCTTCGATTAAATTAAAATTTAAATGAATTTGAGGTAAGGGAGAAGACCTTTTTGGGTTGTTAGTAGGTTGTAAACCAAAGGCGATAAAATAATATTCTCCGGGCAGGAACATTATTGGCATAAAGGTTGTCTAAGGAGTACAAGTACCCCAAATAAAAGGAAAATGAGAGCTAAAACATTATTATTCACAGCCGCAATTGTTGCCACGGGAATTGGCATCGCGACATTGGCCAGCAAAAAATTTGCTCTGCCAAAGTTGAAGAAAAGCACGAAGTAGAATTCTAAAATGAATTCTAACAGTTCACAAAAACTGTTAAAAGGTATGGCCTCGGTAATTCCGAGGCTTTTTAATGTCTAAACTTTCTTAATTTAGGCGTTTAAATATTCGCTATGAGGCAACTCTTCATTTCTACTATATTTCTTTTCATTGTGGCTCAAAATCTATTTGGGCAAGAAAAAGAAAGCCATCTATTTCAAGATCCAAGAAGATATATAGATACTGCGGTTACTTATATGAATCAAGAGAAGTATCTGGAAGCCGATAAATACTTTATGGTGGCACTAGATCAAATCAGTGTGCTTTCGGCTGACTTTTGTTACTACTTTGGAAAAAACTCTTTCTACCTCAAATATTATAGTCAAAGTATTGATTGGCTCAGTAAGTACTTAGAACTAAAAGGGTCTACTGGTCAATATTCAGATGAAGTAATTGCATTACTGGATAAATCAGAAAATGAGTTTAGGGCAAATAGAAGCACTGGAGAAAATATAGAAACCAACACCAAGTTTTTTTACTTAAACACAATCAGCTGTTCGGAGCATGAAAGTATAGTCTGCCCCGTTTGTAAGGGCGATGACATTATTACTACAAAGGATCGGCTAGGTGAAAACATTTACAGAACTTGCCCCTATTCTACCAATGGAGTATTGTCGTGTGAGCAATTTAACTTGCTACTTCAGGGGAAATTAAAGCCGAAAAAATAACGGAACTGTTAAAGTCTCTCAACCACCCACTGAATTAAGTTGTTAACCGTTTTTTCAGCATTGGGAGAAAATTGTTCGTTTGGTCTGTTTGCTATCAAGGCATTAAAGCTGATCATATTATGCCCTAACATTTTAGCCATGGCATAATAGCCCGCAGTTTCCATTTCAAAATTGGTAATTCTACCCATTGAAGTGCTCACCTTTGAAAGCCTATCAAGGTAATCAGGGAGAAACGGTTTCAGTCTAATCTCTCTGCCTTGCGGTGCATAAAAACCAGGAGCGGTTACTGTTACTCCACTGTGCATGTTAGACCCTTGAAATTGGTTCAAAAGCAAATGCGAAGCTTCGGCCAAATAGGGTTTGCTAGGCAGCCCTAATGTTCTTTGTACTTTATTACTTATCACTTGTCCTTCTTCAGATTCTACCCAAGGATAAAACGACATCAGGGAATCCATTCCTAAAGCTGCTTTTGATACCAGAAAAGAGTCTAACGGAATATCTGGCTGCATACAGCCAGATGTGCCTATCCTAATAATACGAAGGGTTTTGAGTTTACTCTTAATCTCACGTTTAGTCAAATCAACATTAACTAGAGCGTCAAGCTCGGTCATGAGAATTTCAACGTTGTCGGTTCCCATTCCAGAACTAATGACTGAAATTCTCTTACCGTTTAACTCTCCTGTATGGGTAACCAATTCTCGGTTACTGACTTGGAAGTCAATTTTATGAAAATGCTTGCTAACCTTAGCAACTCTTGAAGGATCTCCTACAACAATTACCGTATCCGCAACCATTTCAGGGTGAAGCCCTAAATGATAAATTGCACCTTTATCGGTTAGAATCAATTCTGATTCCGGAATTCTCCTTTGCTTCACATTAATTGATTTTGGCTGGCTCTCTTTTTACCCCCTTTAATGGGTTGTAATGGTTAGTATTCTTCTGGTAGTAGCCTGTTCCATCGTAAGGTCTTCTTTCAGGGCTTTGGCGGCACTCATCTGAGCAACATCCATCCATTAGCCAACCAGCTTCTTCCGACATTGGAATGTGTGCGTTACAAGTTGGGTTAGCACAATTCACCATTCTATCTGTAAGCGCACCAGTAACATGACACTTTGAAATTATCGAAGGGTTTACGGAGTTAACATCTGCTGTAATTCGATTGTCGAATACGTAGCATTTCCCTTCAAAGTCTTCGCCCCCAGCTTCAATACCATATTTGATAATTCCACCATGAAGTTGATAAACGTTCTCAAAACCCTGTTCTAAAAGATAGGCGCTCGCTTTTTCGCATTTGATTCCTCCTGTGCAATAGGTAATTACTTTCTTGTTTCTCAGCCCTTCTATTTCCTTTACCTTTTCAGGGAAATCTCTAAAGTTTTCAATATCTAAAGTAAGTGCATTTTTGAATCTACCAACGCTATGCTCATAGTCGCTACGAACGTCTAATATCACGGTGTCTTCTGGCTGATTTTTAAGAATTTCTTTGAATTCATTTGGTTCTACATAAGTACCAGTCTTCTGTCGAGGATTAATGTGCCTTAGGCTAGAGTGTACAATTTCAGGCTTAACTCTAACATGTAGTTTGGCAAAAGCCATTTTATAATGGGCTTCTACCTTAAATTCTGTATCTGCAAAACGGGCGTCTGACTGCACATAGGCCATATACTTTTCGCAGTCTTCTTTCAGTCCAGAAACCGTTCCGTTTAGGCCTTCTGGCGAAATGATAATTCTACCACGTAAGTTATTTTCAACACAAAAGAGGTGGTGTTCTTCTCTGTATGCCTCATAATCTTGGATGTCGGCATAGCAGTAATACAGTAAAATTGAATATTGTTTTTCCATAGCTCGTGCCCTATTTCAAGTAGGGTGAATTATTGATTTATTGTAGATGTTTGATTTTAGAATTAAGAATCTTACTCAGCTAATTTCGTACATCAAAAATTTAAAATACTAACTCGTTACAATTCTTTGGCTGGGTTGCCGAATACGGTAGCATTGGCTTTCACTTCTGCTATTACCACAGAGCCTGCTCCAATTCTAGCTCCCTTACCTATTTTAATACCTGAGACAATTGTAACACCTGAACCAATGAATACATTGTCTCCAATTTCAGCCTCGTTTCCAATTACACTTCCTGCTCCTACTTGAACAAGGTCTCCCAAGGTAGCACTGAAGTCAACAGTTGAATTGGTATTGAGTAAGCAGTGATTTCCAATTTTAGCATTAGAGCCTACCACCACTCCATTATTTATAAAGTTGCCATGCCCAATGTGAGCTGAAGTAGCAATTTCAGCATTTCTATGAATTGCATTTACCGGCATTTTCTTTCTTCGTTCTACCATCAGTTTCACCAAGCCTTTTCTAAGTTCACGGTCGTCTACTGCAATAAAACCTTCGCACTTTTTGCCAATCAACTTCAAAAAGCCATCATCATCGGTTTTCCCTAAAACAGGAACTCCGCTTAATTCTTGCCCATGCTTCGACTCATCGTCATCCAGAAAGCCATATACCACAACACTGTTACTCTCAAATATTTCGAGAGCAGCTTTACCCATTTCATTCGCACCAAATATGATTACTGGATTTTCCATAGTTTCTCCTTTTTCGGGCGGCAAAGTTAGCTTTTTTTGAGTGAAATTCTAAGCAAGCTAAGCTATAGGGTTACGCACCAGTGATATCCCAATATTGCATTCTATACATTTCTTTGGCATGCAATAGGCATTATGGAGCTGGATCAACCCTTGACTATCGAAGGCAGAAGATACGTTCCAGCCCAAGGTTTTCCATAACTCTGTAATGTGGTTACTTTCAGCTTTCATTGACGAAAGTAAGTTCAACGCTTTATCTAAATAAGCATTGTCGTCTTTGTATTTGGCCAATGCAGCCAAAAAAGGAATAGCGGTATTTACAATAATATTTTCCTTTGATTTCTTTGACAGACCTCCCAAGCGTTTACCCAATTTCTTATCTATTGCGTAATGCGTACACCAATAATCCGATTGCAGAACGTCCAATTTATCAATCGCCTCCTTTCGATTTTCGATTCCAGAAAAGAACGCAAAAATGTGTGGGTAGGTAATTACTAGCGCTGCCAATTGAGCAATTCTTATGGTTGGATAGTTGGCTGGCCTTACTTTAGAAAAATGCCATTCGTTATAACCAACTTTTTGTTTTAACTGATATTTCGTTTTCAGAAATCTATATTCCTTTTGAAGCTGGTAGGCGTATTCGTCAGCTACATCAACATCCAAAAAACCAGCCTGGCCAAAAAGCAGTGCTTCAATCTGAAATAACTGATTTGAATGTTTAGTAAGTACTTTTAAAGGAATACTCTGTGCTAAGCGTAGCATGTTATCAGCATTGGTTTTGAATCCAAAACCTTTGGACAACCAGTGGTAAGCAGATTCTTCCCAGTCTTGCGAATTCTCTTCAAGAATAGTATTAAAGCTTTTTGCTTTCTCTTCTACTCTTTCTACCAAAGCCTTTTCTAACATAGAAAGTCTGGTAATCGATTTAGTGTTATTCAGGTGTCGAGCACAGGGAACAGAATCTCCATTATTGAGTAAAGCTTGATAACGTTCTAAAACCATTGGCTTTACCAAGCCTTTTAGCTCTAGTGTAGGAATAAGGTTACCTTCTCCGTTGAGTGTCTGCTTGTCGTTTTCCCAAACTACATGAAGAATCACATTATCATAGTTGGGATCATCTTGATGTTTATGTGCGTACCAATCGGATGACTTGACATGGATTTCGATGGAGCCATGCCATTGAATGCCTTGAATATTTATTTGTGCTTCCTTAAAATCTGGGCCTGCCAAATGGTTGAGGTGACCAGCTTTTATTATGTCTAATTGGTCACCAGAAATCAACTTCAGCGCAGAGGTATTGAAGTATTGGAATCGCCAAACGAAATGAAGAAAGGATTCTGGTAACATTAAAAAGCCTTTTAGCTTTTTAAATTACAAAAAATCAGATAAATATTGTTGCATCTCTAACTGTAACTCATGGGCCTTCTCGCCAGCTACTTTAGCAAAATCTTGATTTTGAGAAGCGTAAATTATACCTCTACTCGAATTCACTAAAAGTCCACATTGGCTATTCATGCCATACTGAGCTACATCTTTTAAGCTTCCGCCTTGCGCGCCCACTCCTGGAACAAGAAGAAAGTGATTTGGAACAATCTTACGAATCTTTGTCAATGCTTCTGCGCGAGTTGCACCAACTACATACATAAGTTGATCTTCTGTACCCCATTCTTGGCTCTTTCTTAGCACTTCTTCAAAGAGCTCGCCTCCTTGAGTAAGCTCTAAATTCTGAAAGTCTTTGCCCCCTGCATTGGAGGTAAGTGCTAATAGAATCACCCATTTGTTATCAAACTCTAAGAAAGGTTTTACTGAATCTTCACCCATATAAGGAGCTACAGTAATTGCATCGCAATCCATGTTTTCGAAGAAGGCCTTGGCGTACATTTTAGATGTATTGCCAATGTCTCCTCGCTTGGCATCGGCCAAAATGAAAATATCTTTAGGAATGTAAGCAATCGTCTTTTCTAAGCTTTGCCAGCCTTTAACACCGTAAGCTTCATAAAAAGCAATATTTGGTTTATAAGCCACGGCATACTGAGCCGTAGCGTCTATAATTTGCTTATTGAATTCGAAGATCGGGTCTTCGGTATCTAATAAATGCTTGGGTATTTTATTCAGGTCGGTATCTAAGCCAACGCACAAAAAGGATTTCTTTTTCTGAATTTGGCCGAAAAGCTCTGCTCTGGTCATTTAATTCCTGTAGTCTTCGGTGTGTTGTACCGGGTTTTTCTTTGGGTCGAATTCAAAAAAGCCAGCGGCATAAGTTTGATTTGGCTTAAAATTGGCCACTTCAAAAGAGGTTTTAATTCCATCATAATCAATCAAATCCCAAGCTTTAAGGTAGCTTGTATTTTTATCGATGTACATGATGATATTGGTAAAATCGCTGTCTTCGTCTGTAGAAATCAATTCAATCACATCTATCAAAGTACCTCCCATATTTTCGGAGCGCTTGTAAGTGTATGTAAAACCCTTTTTATAAATATCGTAGATATTGGTGGGGTTAATAAATGTTTCTTCAGGTTCAAAGTTTGTAATGGTCAGCTCTTGTGCTTCAACCAAATACGTCCATAGCACAGGGCCATTGCAGTAAATGTGTTGATCTCTAAACTTGATCATAAACTTCTCTTTTGAAACTGCCGCACTTCCAGAAAACCTATCTAGAACTTCTGACTCATTCATTACTTTCTGTACAAACTCTATTTCAAAGCCAGGCATGGCTTTGTAGGTTGCAC
>CENR01029341.1_pt1 | contig 21704 bp, 27 predicted proteins | sample 530181 | NCBI WGS metagenome assembly CENR01 (sample SAMEA2619677, study PRJEB7988) | marine metagenome | biome: marine biome (ENVO:00000447); feature: surface water layer (ENVO:00002042); material: "saline water (ENVO:00002010), including plankton (ENVO:xxxxxxxx)" | depth 5 m | reverse complement strand
CCATGCCCGATACTGTGCCTGTGTGGTCTCCGTCAGTCTCTGAAGCACTCCAAGCCGCATGAACTACGCCCTTGTCAGAGTCGTTGATGTATTCCATGTTTGTGATTGTCCAAGTTACTGCCATGATTTATCTCCTTTATGCCGCTTCTGCGGCTGTTATGGCGGCATTGATGGTGGACATATCTTCACTGCCCCAATCATCCATTGCTACACCTGCTGATAGGTATCCTGCACTTCTCATGACACGCTCTTTAACTTCTTCGGCTGTCATCTCAGAACAGAAATCGTTGTCTGAATCTAGGGCGTTTGTAATGACGCTAACGCTTCCTAGCATTGCGCTATACATTTGTGCTTTTTCTTCATCGGTTCTTGCTACTTCTTCACTCATAATTATTTATCCTTCTAGGGTTTCTATTCTTGCGGTTAATGATTCAATCAAGGTTTGTTGCTCTTGAATGGCTTTGACTAGGATTGGTACAAACTTGCTGTACTGTAGACCCATTTGCTTGCCGTCTTCAGTGTGACTAGAGACTAGGTTAGTGTTGTTGTCTTTGTTGTAACCTGCGGCAATCTCTAAGGCTTCAACTTCTTGTGCCTTGAAACCAATGTCTAACCAATCTTCTTTGTGGGTTCCATCTGGAGTCTGTGCATTAAGGTCATAACCATCAGCAGATTTGTCACCATACTTAGAACGCTTGTCCCACTTGTAGGTTACAGGAGCTAGGGCTTTTACAAAGTCTAAGCCAAGGTCAAGGGCTGTGAAGTCTGTCTTGTCTCTTGCATCAGAAGCTACTGTCCAATCTACTTGAACATGAGCCGCACCGATATTTTCATCACCTACACAAAGAATTCCCCCTGCCGTTGTGACATTTCCTCCGGGGCTTCCTGTAATACCTGAATCACGCCCTAAAAATACATTATTGTTAGCAGAGGTTGCATTTGCTCCTGCTTGAAATCCAAAAGCTGTGTTTGTAGCGCCTGTTGAACTTGTTAATGCACTTACGCCTACCGCAGTATTACTAGAACCGCAGTTAGCGGACAATGCGGAACTACCAACAGCTACATTACTTCCACCATCATCAGTACCATCACCTGCGAGAGCACCCACAAATGTGTTGTTTGTGCCTGTGGTTACTGCTCCACCTGTTTGATAGCCAATTGCAACATTGTAATTCTCTGTAGCTGAAGTAAAGTTTTGAGTGCTTAAAGCTCCTCTACCAATCGCTACAGCCCTACTTCCAAGAGTATCGCTTGTTAACGCATATACACCAATAGCTACGTTTGAGTCTGCATCCTGTAATGCATCTCCTGCGTTACCACCAATGAGTGTGTTCTCAATGCCTGTGGTTACTGCGGCTCCTGCTGTACTACCTACGGCAGTGTTGTAACTATTTGTAGCACTCCCATAGTTTTGACTTAGTAAAGCTCCTGTTCCAATAGCTACTGAATGATTTCCTACATCATCGGCAGACAAGGCGGTATAGCCTAGTGCTACGTTTTGTTGACCAGTAGTTAAAGCATCACCTGCTAATCCGCCAATAAGGGTATTTAATGTGCCTGTGGTTACTGACTTACCTGCATCTGTTCCAACTGCCGTATTGTAAGAAAATGTGCTAGAAGTAAAGTTTTGACTTAATAATGCATTAACACCAACGGCTACGTTATACACCCCTAGAGTATCACCACTCAAAGCGGAATAACCTACAGCAGTATTAAGTGACCCTGATGTAAGAGCGTCTCCCGCCAATCCACCGATAAGGGTGTTATTGGTTGACGTGGTAATTAATTGCCCCGCGTTGTGACCCACAGCAACGTTGTAGACATCTGTAGCTGAACTAAAGTTCTGAGTAACTAGAGCCTCTCGTCCAATCGCAATTGACTTACTACCTAACGTATCAGCAGTTAAAGCGGCATAACCAATAGCTACGTTTTGGTCAGCATCTGTAAGAGCATCCCCCGCAAGTCCACCGATAAGGGTGTTTTGGATGCCTGTGGTTACTGCTCCACCTGCTTGGTCTCCAATGGCAACGTTGTATCCGTTGCCTGAACCTATATTTAATGCATCTAATGCACCTGTTCCAATCGCAACATTTAAAGAACTGCCTGTATTTGAAAACAAAGCATTTAATCCAATACCAATGTTTCCTGCACCAGAAGTATTAGCATTCAATGCACCTACGCCAAACGCTTGGTTGTAATCGCCTGTGCAAGTTGAACCTAAAGAGTTATATCCTAAAGCAGTGTTTCCGTCTGCTGTAGTTAAACCATCACCTGCTAAACCACCCATAAGGGTATTTTGAACGCCTGTACTGACCAACCTACCTGCATGATAACCGACTGCTGTGTTCAAGGTATCAGCGGCAGAATCAGGATTCATTACTAGCAACGCACTAGAGCCTATTGCAGTGTTTTTACTTCCCACAGTATTTGCACTTAATGACGAGTTTCCTAACGCTACGTTGTAATCAGCATCCGTTATTGCATCTCCGGCAAGACCGCCTATAAGAGTGTTGTCTACGCCTGTGGTTACTGCGGCTCCTGCGTTATCTCCTACGGCTACGTTGTAAGCATTAGTTGCTGAAGTAAAGTTTTGAAGCAGTAAAGCATCTCGCCCAATGGCAACTGACTTACTACCTTTTGTATCGCTTGAAAGTGCTTGGCTACCCACTGCGATGTTACTATCGCCTGTCGTAAGAGCATCACCAGAAAGACCACCAAGGAGAGTGTTATGAGTGCCTGTGGTTATAAACCTTCCTGCTGAAGTGCCAATCCCAACGTTGTAAGTAGAGCCTGATGGAGTATTTTGTGTTGCTAAAGCCTGTGTTCCGATAGCTACGTTATCACCGCCTAAAGTCTCAGCACCTAAAGCATCATAACCTATAGCAATATTTTGGAAGCCTGTTGTTAAAGCATCTCCTGCTAAACTACCTATCAAAGTGTTAAGTTTACCCGTGGTCAAGAAAACCCCTGCGATATAACCTACTGCTGTGTTGTATCCGTCAGCACCTGCATTTAGGGTTTTAAGAGCCTGATAACCAACAGCAGTATTTAACCCATTAGCATCTTCTGTAGCTAGAGCTTGATAACCCACCGCAACATTAGCATCACCCGTAGTAATCGCAGTACCTGCTTCATCGCCCACGACAGTATTATAATTACCACCACTAGTAATGCTGTTACCTGCGTTGACACCAAAGCGGACGTTAGAGGTTCCTGCGGTTGGGGTGGATAGAGAGCCGTCTGATGAAATGCGGAAGCGTTCTGTGCCGCCTGTGCGGAATCGTATATCATCGCTCCCCGCAAATTGTATGAGCGTGTTTGTATCTGATGAGTTACCAAAGTATTGAGCATACACAGAGCCAGAAGTAGGGGTAGTTACATTCCCACCAAAAGTAGCACCCGCATTAAACGTAGCCGCACCTGCCGCTGACATATCAAGGGTAAGGGCTGAAATTGCACTTCCGCCATCAATACCTTGAAATATCATGTCTTTATCAGACTGCCTAGCTTGAATGTAAAAGTTATCTGAACTACCAAATACTCTACCAAACTCAGTGCCGTTCTTTCTAAAAGTTACATCTGCACCACCTGCATCAAGATTAATGTCACCTGCAACGTCTATTGTTAAATCGCCAGAACTTACATCAATCTCATTGCTTTCAATTTGCATATTACCGCGAAAAATATTTGCACCTGCGATAATAGAACCACCAGTAGTAATACCTGCGTTAAACGTAGCCGCACCTGCCGCACTCATGTCTAGGGTGAGGGCTGTGATGGCTGACCCACCGTCATTGCCATTAAACTTCATATCAGCATTAGAAATTTCTGTTTTTATCTCTAAGTTATCGCCATTTAGTTTTAATAAACCTTTATTAGAACCACCATCAGCTAAAACAACCTGACCTGCATCGCTATCTAATATAATGTTACCTGCAACATCTAGTGTCATGTTTCCACTAGATAAAGATAATGTAGTCCCATCAAGCGTAAAGTTGTCTACCACTACACCTGCGTTGGCTGTGATTGCTCCTGCGAATGTAGCCGCTTGAGATGTACCTGCTAGTCGTAAAGCCTGTGTAGCGACTGAAGAACCCGCAGTAAAAAAAGTAATTCCTCCGTTGTCGCTAGATACAATATCGCCTACTGTGATTTTTGAGTGATTACTGTTTCCACTTGTGCTTTGTAAAGTTGCTACTCCAGAACCACCAGAGCCACCATATATATTTGCTACCGTTACGTTACCACCAAAAGTAGCACCTGCATTAAACGTAGCCGCACCTGCCGCTGACATATCAAGGGTGAGGGCTGTGATGGCTGACCCACCGTCATCACCTGCAAATAAAATATCGCCATCTTGAATTGATGATGATATTTTTAAGTTGTTTCCGTTTTTATTGAAATTACCGAAGTTCGTTCCATCATCTCGCAAAAAGATGTTTGCTCCATCTGCATCTAAATAAATGTCAGCGGCACTATCTATAAAAAAGTTCCCACTTGAAGTTGCAAGTTTATTTGCGTCAAAAGTTGTGTTATCAACCACTACACCTGCGTTGGCTGTTACTGTAGAATTAAAAGTAGCCGCTCCTGCCGCACTCATATCAAGGGTTAGGGCTGTGATAAATGAGCCGCCATCATTACCTTTAAAAATTATATCTTTGTCTGGACTGTCTGATTGAATTGTAAAATCATCGTTTGTACTTACAAATCTTCCGAAAGTATCTGCGTTATCTTGTAAAACAATGTTGCCTCCATCAGCATCTAAAATTAAATAAGAGGCGGCATCTAAAGTAAGGTCTCCAGAACTAAGAGCAATTGTAGTCCCATCTATTGTAATGTTATCTACTACTACACCTGCGTTGGCTGTAACTGCTCCTGCAAATGTAGCACCTTGAGCATTGTCCAAAGTAAGAGTAGTAGTTGAGCCTTCTTTAAAAAACAATGAACGCGCATCAGGATATACAAGGTTTAAGTCGTTGCCTGAAGCTGTGGTAAATGTTCCTCCTGCCGCAGTTGCAAAGCTACTAGAACCAGTAACAGCCCCTGCAACAGTCAAAGTGCTTGCCATGTCTACAGCACCATCAATGTCCACTACATCTAGGTTAGTAGTTCCGTCTACGTCTATGTTGCCTGTAACTGTGGCATTTCCACCTACAGCAAGATTTCCTGCAAGCTCAAGATCATCCATTTCATAAACTACTGCGCCAGAGCCGGCCCCATCAGTAGTAACAATCTTTGTTTGACCTGCGGATATAGCTACATTAGCGCCAGATCCTTGAGTAAGAGTAAGAGTGGAGTTGGTTTCATTACGCATAATCCAAGTATGCGAAAGAGTATTAGGAGCAAGAGTTACTGTACAAGCTTGACCACCGCCAGTAAGTCTTAAAAAGGTTGATCTGAATTCGTCTGAAACACCATCTTGCATGGTGATTGTGTGAGTTGAGGCGTTAGCAATAGCCTCAGAGCCATGACCCATTGCCTCTGCAATAAGCTCAAGATTTACATTAGTTTCTGTACCCCAAGTACCCGCAGACTCACCAGTTGCAATTTCTTTGAGTCTTAAGTCGTTAACGTATGTTGCCATTTAAGCTACCTCTTCCCAGTTAGGGGTTTGACTACTACTTGTTGATGACCAGTTTAAAGTTTGATCATCATTTATTAATGTCCAGTTTGGTGTTTGACTACCGCTTATTTCTGACCAATTTGGTGTTTGACTATTACTAATTTCTGCCCAATTTGGCGTTTGGCTAGAATCTATTAATCCCCAAACATTTAATGAGTTAACTAAAGCTGATGCAGAATTACCAACAACATCAATATCTGCTTTTGCGTTAGTAACAACACTTCCTTGAGATACTGTTACACCAAAGCCAGAAACAGAAATATTGTTATCTGCCTTAACAGTTTCATTACCAAGTGCAGAAGTTCCAACAGTCCCAGTAGCAGATATATTAGCATCAGCTTGTACAGTTTCACTGCCAAGTGAAGATGTTCCAACAATTCCACTTACAGATGCATTGGCATCTGCTTGTACTGTTTCATTGCCAAGAGCAGATGTTCCTACAGACCCACTAACAGAAACATTAGCTTTTGCTTCTACGCTTTCATTACCAAGAGCAGACGTTGCTGAAACTCCAGTAGAAGCTACATTAGCATCTGCTTGTACAGATTCATTACCAAGTGAAGATGTTCCTGCTAGACCAGAAACAGAAATGTTGTTATTGGTAATTAGTGTTTCATTACCAAGAGCAGAGGTTCCTGCTACTCCAGTTACAGATACATTTGCATCTGCAATTACGCTTTCATCACCAAGATTGAGCGTTGATGCAACCGCAGAAACACCAACTACAGCAAAAGCATTAACTGCAACTGTTCCTGTAGATGTTGTACCTACATTGTTAACAACAGCAACATTAGCCTTTGCTTCTACGCTTTCATTGCCAAGGGCAGATGTTCCTGCTACTCCAGTAACAACAACAGGTATTGGCTCACCCCAAGTAAGCTCACCCCATCCACCTCGACCAAAACCATTTACAATAGCCATAAGTTACTAGGCTATTCGGATAATTGCATTAGACGCATCTGCTGTTGGAAATTGTATTGTAAAGTCACCTGCTGTTGATGTTTTATCACCACCAAAGGCTAATACACAGACAGCTTTGTCACTGTTTGTGTCGTTATATATAAGGCATCCATTTGCAGTAATAGTTGCGTTACTAAATGTTAAATCTGCAAAGTCAGTAAAAGCTGTTGTTCCTGAAGTAGTTGGATCAACATTTGTTAGTGCCGCGCCACCTGCGGTATAGTTAGTTCCACTAGCTTCATTTGTGGTTGAGTAAGCTGTTGTTGAAGCGCCTAAACTAGCAGAGCTAGTATACAAGGCAAGCTTAAAACTATTCCCACCGCTTGCGCTAAAGTTATGCGTTCCTTCCATTAATTCTTTTTTAAAAGAAGTACACATCGCTTGTGATATTGCCATTACAATCTCCTAATAATTTCTGCTATGTCTTTCTGTTGATTTTTTTCAAGTAACGCAATCAATGTTGCTCTGTCGCTTTTTATAGCTTGTTCCATGTAGAACATTACAACTTTGTTTACAGATTCCTTGAACGCCTCTGCTTGATCTCTAATTGCAGGATGACAGTTTCCTCCAACAGATACTATTTTGCCTGTTGCTCTATCTGCCCAATGCTTTGCATCAAGTCCTTTGTTGTCACTTGTTACAACACTTACAACTCCTGCCTGAGCAAATCCTGTATCATTTAACATTAGGATCTACCTGTTCTAACAGCACCTGCTCTATAGCTGTCTGTTGTTCCGTAACCTTCTCCAAGTATTCTTAACTTGTCAAGAGCATCATCATACTGCGCTTTGTATAACTGGAGAAGATCTGGATCACCTTTTAAGAAAGTGTATGACTCAACTAAAGATCCATACAGCAAGGTGTTTTCAGCATTTGTTCCAAGCCAACTTGTGCCATCACTAGAGGCTGTAATTGATTCAGGTCTATAGAAGTAATGTAATTCAGAACTAAAGTTTGCATTTGGTGTTGGCGCTACAATAAATGTACCTTCTTTAAATGTAGCATAATACTTTGGAACGCCTGTTACTGTCGATACAGGATATGCTTCCCTAATGAAGTTAACATCCTTATTTAACAAAAAATCATAACCGCTGTTATCAATAGACAAGGAGTAAGCACTCAAATAGTCTGTAGGAGCAGAAAGATATTGATTGTTTGCGGTCAATGTACCTGTAACATTTTTTCTAAAAACAGAAAGCTGTACAGACTTAAGTATTCTTTCCTCAGCCTGAACAATAATAGCAGGTAAGTTGCTTACAAGCGTTGTTTCTGTAGTTTCTAAATAATCCTGTATTGCGCTTTTTAATGTAGTGAATGTTAACGCCATTAGCCTATTACCACCTTAACTTCTCCTACGTTACCTTCTATATCTAACCCGACAGTTTGACTGCCTAACTTGGTTATTCCTCCACCAACAGGATTAAATGCAAATAATTCTCTGCTTTCAGTTAAAGCTCTGTCAGGTCTTGGGTTTCTTAAAGATTCGTTATCGTTTGTTTTTACTTTTCCAAGTTGCAATTGAGGCTGATCAACGTCAACAACATCTCGACCAACAAGAAGTCCAGTCCATCTTTGATTTTCTATTTGAGGAACAAGGTCTGTTAATTTGTAACGAAACCCAGTTCTGTCACAGAACCCAAAAGCTCTCTTGCCCTTTGAGGCTGTCAAAACTTATACCCTCCCGGGGTTACATACAGAGAAGCTTTTTCTCTGTCTGCATCAGCGGCTAGGTTCCATTGCTCTTCATATTCAGCTTTGAGCAACGGTGCTTTTTGATTTGAATCTGAATACTTTAAACTAAGCTGATACGCAAGTCCTGCAATCAAACAAGGAAGAAATCGTAAAGGAACATCCATGTTGTTTGAGGCAGGTGATCCTGTATCCTCAACTCTTTGCATAAAGTAATAAACTAACGTATATGTTTCTCTGTCATCAGGAACAGGCCAAAGATTAACAGTTACAGCACTTGGATCTTTTTCTAAGAAAAATTGCAGTGGCTTGCCTTCTGTTAACTTGTTAGATAGATGAGCATACTGACTAACAGATATTCTTGTAAGAGTTTGATCAAATTGACTACTTGTATTGCCTGAGTCTGTTCTAACAAAAGCTTCTATAATATCAAGAACATCTCCACTTAACGTATAAGTAGAATCTTTAGCTGTAAGAGCTTGAGTTCCTTCTTGCACAGTCCAAAGGTTAAGACCTCTGTTTTGCCACTCAAGCATCAATAAGTTAATGCTTCTTCTAGCGGTTCTGTAATCATAACCACTACGCAACTCTAAACCTGCTCTTTCAAATGCTTCTTCGATAGCATCTCCAAGATCCAAGTTAAAAGTATATGTTCCGCTAGTTGCCATGTTTATTTCCTTCTGGACTTAGCCCCAGAGCATTTCCATCTTTTTCGGCTAAGGTTATTGGGAGTATTGGGGTCGTTTTGTTTTTTCTTTGGCAATCTTTTTTTGATTCCAAGACTTCTTGCACAGTAGCTATCGCCTTTGGAGGTTCCCGGCTTAACTCTTGGCCCTCCACCTTTTGCTTTACCTGCCTGACCGTAACTTACTTTTTTTCCTGAAGAAGTTACTTTGACCTTTGCCTTTCCCTTAGAGGGTTTACCGTTTGCCACTATCTTTTGCTCGCGGTTTTTTTGGCGATTTTTTTCGGTTGCTTACTGTGTTGCTTGCCTTTTTTGGTGTCTTTTCTTTTTTTTCTGGTTGTGGCGGCATACTCTTTGTCTGAAAGACTTTTGATAGCCTTTTTAGGCAAGTACCTTTCGCCAGTAGCTTTTTTACCTTGAGTACTATTTTTTCCACTTTTAGTTCCCCATTCTTGTTTTGTCCATTTTTTTAACGATTTTTGCGACTTAGCCAAGGCCACTACTTGTATCCTCCACCTGCCGCCTTATAAGCTTTAGCAAGCATCTGGGCTTTTCTAGCAGACCATTGACCTGCTTTTCCGCCTTTTGTTCCTGCTTTAATTCTAGCAAACTGACGTTTACGCATAGCAGGCTTTGTATAATTACCTGCTTGGTTGACTTTAGACTTAGACTTAGATTTTGGTTTAGACTTTTTTTCTGCCATTTCTAGACCTGTTTGTTTTTCTAGAGGTTACTTTTAAATTACTTGGCTTATTATTTTTAGTATTTCGATCTTTATGATCAACGTCTTTTTTATCGCCTTTCTTAACTAAACCTTTGGACTCCATGATCCTTCGAGCTTTGTTTCTTTCTGCTCTGCGTTTTTTCTCTTCAGGCTTGGAATGAAAGTTTTTGTATTCTTTCTTATAGTTTCTAGCCATAAGTTTTTAGCACTTTTAAAATAATGCTATAAGTGTCACCGCTAGAATGGCCAACGGTAGTAAACTGAATATCTCCTGTTACTCCGCCACCTCCATTATTAGGTATACCAGAGAAACCAGAAAAATCTAAATCATCAGAGTAATCAGCAAGTATATGCCACGCTAATACATCTGTAGAGGCATCAAACAGAACCTTAACGCTCATGCCCACAGTGCTATACCATATATGGTCTATAGCTACCTTGGTGCAAGATTTACCTGTCATTGGATCTTTGCTTAATGCTGAAACATCAATTTTGGTTACTGCGGCTTCACCTGTGCCATCACTGACATTAGTAAACTTAAATGTGGCATATTTTGCCCCATCTGAAATTGTTTGTGTTGCGACTGCATCAGCCATTACATTCTCCTAAAAAATAAAGGGGCGCATAGCACCCCTTAATACTTAACAATTACGCTATCTGAACGTATTCGATAATGAAAGTAAACGATCCTGCTGTAGTAGCATCAACAGTGTTTGTGATGTTGCAATAAATAGTTCTTTCAGCAGATGCGTATTGAGCAGAAGCAGGAGCAGTAGTAGCACTTTGTGTCTGTGCAACCAAAGTTGTAGTAGTTACATTACCAACCACTACAGTTGTTCCACCATCTAGAATCTCATCTGTAACAGCCGCAACAATCTGTGCGCCAGAAGAAGAGGTTCCAACTTCATAGCCGATATCACCTGTTCCAATAACAGGAGCAGTTGCACAGAATATTTTGATATCAGTGATTATAGTGTTAGCAGGCTGTGTAAACTCTCCAATCGCAGGGCTGTCACCTGCTGTTGTGTTAACTGTTACGCCAGTTGCAAAACCTACATGCTTTGAATATTTGTTTGTAACGATACCAGTAGAGGCAATTGTAGCAACATCAGTAATTGCACCAGTAGTGCTGTTTTTTGATATTACTTGAAAACCATTTTCGGAGCGAACTGCTCCAGTATAAGTAGTTGTACCCATGTCAATCTCCTGTCTTGGGTTAGTCTGCTGTTGAGCAGTCAGGGATAGTAAATAATAACTTGTTAAAAATAAAAGGGGGCTTTTACACCCCCTACAAACTTAGCTTGAACCGGGAGATCCATATATGCCAAGTGGGTCAGAGACACCGAATGAATATCGCTCACGGGCCTTGTATCGTACATTGCCTGTGTCGAAATCTCCATCCATGCTAGTCTCAAGAGCAGTACGCTCAAAATGCTTCATTCCGTTAGGAATATCAGTGAGAATGAAGAAAGCGTTGCTGTCAGTCAGATAATGATTGACTGCATAGCCTTCTGGAATCGCACCCATATTACGGATAGCATTTATGTCGTTATCAGCAGTTGAAACACGCTGAGTAGTCTCTAGCAGACGATCTGCTGTAAACATCAACGCAGGTGGAACAATCAAACGAGTAGGACGAGCCGCAATAAGCAGACCGCGCTCATCAGTGTATCCTGCAATAGTAATAATTGCATTCTCCAAAGATGTTTCGTTTAAGTCAGCCGCAGTAGCAGGACGGTTGCTGTTAAAGCCACCACCTACAGTTGGGTGACCGCCACCGCCAGTAACACCATCACCAACAGAAGTGAACAGGTTTACACCGTCACCAGACTGGAAGGAATTAGTGAAACCGTTGTTAAGAGGGTTAGCCGCCTTAACTTGCTTGGTGTAAGCCATACCGCGAGCAAGAGCTTTGGTATAACGAGCAGACAAAGAGTCATACAAGTTATCTTCCATAGCTTCTTCAGTAATAGCAAAACCCATGCCGATTGTTTCGTGATTGTAGCGAGCAGAGAAAGACTCTTGCGCTGAATCATAAATGATTGCAGAACCTTCGTTTTTAACTGGAGCCGCACCAAAACCACTTAGCTTAGTCTCTTCTTCAAAAGAACGATCAGAACTCTCTGTGTCATAAATAAGAGTATGCTCGTCTTCATATTTTTCATACTCAAGGCCAAACAGGGCGTTAAGACCCGGAAGTAGCTCTTTGAGCATTTGTGCGCGTGAAATAGCCATTTCTTATATCTCCTTAAACGCCAGTTGCATTACGATAAGCGTGGTCGCCTGCCGCAAAAATACACAATACATCAGTAAATGCATCACCGGCTGAGCTAGTTGGCCCTTCTACAAATTCTACAATTCGCAGAGGAAGTGTGTTTGTTGTTGCAACAGTGCTTTGATCGAGCGCATTTTTACTGCGTCCGAAATCAACACTGCCTGCTGTTTGTACAACACCTGCATTCAAAAACATAGTTGTTTGAGCAAGAGTTCCATCAGCTTGAACTTTAAACACAACATCAGGGTCATCAACCACATAAGCAGATATATCATCTGCCGCTGTACTAGCGGGGTAAAACTGACTAAATGTAAGCTGTTTAGTTGTTGGATCAGTGTAAGAACAACCAACAAAAATTCCAATTGGAGTTAGTGTTGCAGTTCCTGCATCTTTTTCAACAACGCCTGCGGCAACTGGTTTAACAAAGTCACCATAAAAAATTGCAGTTCCATAATTGTTAGCAATCTTCATGTGCCGAACTTTTCCTGAATAAGAGCCGCTCGCACTAAGAGTGTTAACTGGTTCTGCGCCTGTTGGGGTAGCAGTGGTAGCCATTATAGGCCTCCTTAACAATAGTTATCTTAGTTTAAGAAACTTACCCCAGTATTAGGGTTAGTTTCTTCCAAAAGTTGTCCTAGTATTCCGCTCTGGTTGTAGCAACGGCATTCTGGGATCATTCTCTCGCAAATAGTTGTTGTCTACTGACTGCATCTGATTATCAGCGGCTTTCTGGAAGTGAGCAGTTCTTTGCTCCATTTTTTCCTTACTCGCTTTACATAATAATAGTCCGCCAACTTCAATGTTACCTTTGAATTGCGAGTTAATGTCTGATGTTAATAGTAATTCAGGGTGATCTTCAGCTTTGCAAGCTTCCCAACCTTCCCTAAACATTCTAGAAACATGAGTATTATCTGGCTCTCCAAGGGTGCTTGTCCTAACCCATCTAAATACATAACCTTCCTGTGGAGTAGGGTCAGGTAAAATAGAAGCAGGTGTCCATGTATCATCTGGACGAGCATCTTGTTTGCGTGAGTTTGTTTCTCTAGGTGTGCGCTCTTCAGTCATTTCAGGTTCTCCTTAGCGAGCTGTCTGGCATACTGTTCATTGGTTAAACCCAATCGCTTGGCGAGAGCAACTTGGGTGGACGATAACTGCACTTTGCGCGGTTTTGCTCCATTATTCCTATTGGATGAAGCCACTACCGTGGAGCGATGATTAGCAGTCGCAGGCGCGATACGTCCATTGGAATCGCTGTTATCCTGCCAATCAAAGGTTGGATAAGACTCTCTCATACCTTTATCAATAAAGTCAAAGTATTCAGGAGTATTAGGTTTAATCGCATTGTCAACAATAGCCTCTTCATGCAACCCGTAAGCTGTTGCAGTCATTCTTTTGTTGTCAGGCGACATAAACCATGTATTTTTTTCAGCCCATTCTTTAGCCTCTGGATCAACTTTTGGAGGCTGTTGTGGAACAGGTTGAGTTTGCCTTTGCTGATGGGCCATCTGTCTGTACTGCTGATTAGCTTGAGCTTGTTGAGCCATCTGTGCTTGTTGGCTTTGGATGTTTTGCTCATACTTTTCAGCTTCTGCTAACTCAGCTTGAGCTTTGTAAAGAGCTTCTTGAGAGTTAACTACAGTATCAGTATCACCTTCTTCATAGGCTTTTTTGTAGATTGATTTTGCATTATCAAGTGTCAACTGAGCTTTTGCTTTAATTTGTGACACTAAAGCTGATTCACCGCGCTGAATGATTGATTCGTATTCTCTGTTCTTATTGTTAAGAGTTTGAGTCACACGAACCGCTTCATCTCGCATTTTTTCTGCGGCTTCTCGCTGTCTTCTTTCCTCATTCTGCTCATAGCGCAACTTATTGATACGCTTCTGAACTTTTTCACTATACCCTGAAAGCTCTTCATCATCACTGTTGCTTTCTGCACTTACAGCATCGGACTTTGCAGGCCTTCTATCTTCTGGCGGTCGATCATCAACAACCTCTAACTCTATATCAGATTCTTTTTCTACTGAATCTTCACTTGAGCTTTTGCCAATTTTAGTTTTAACGCCAAAAAATCTTTCTTCAGGACTGGTTTCAACAAGTCCTGCATCATTGTCGATTACTTCTTGATTAGATTCACTCATACCTTACCTATGCCTCTTGGATCTTCGACAACAGCTTCAACGCTGTCATCATTAATTAAACGAAATTCTTTTCCATGCACTTTAAAACGAGTGCCAGAGTAAGATCTCATAACAATCCAGTCACCTTCCTTACAGAAAGCTCCCGATGGAAACCGTTGAGAATCAGCATAAGCATCAGGGCCAAGTTCTAGCACCATGCCTATAATTGATCCCACTTCTTCTTCTTGCAACGATTTGGCAGATTTAATAATTCCGCCTTCGGTTTTTTCTTCAGGTTCAGGTAAAGCAATCAATATTTTATAACCTCTCGGTTCAGGCAATTGACTAGCCTTTCTTTCTTCTTTTGCTAATGAAACACTCATTAGTTACCACCTTATGCACTGGAAAAAAGCGTCCAGAGTCGCTGTGCATCGCCTTATGCGATGAATTATTCGGCTTCTATCTTACTTTTTAAGTCTAAAAGCTCTCGTTCTGCAAGGGCTAAACCCTCTATAATTCCGCAACATTTTGCGTAATCATTGTAATCTTTACATGCGCCACCTGAAACATGGTCGCTAATGTCATTCATTTGATTGCGTAACTTATCTCTTAGATACTCAAATGAGTTTTCTGATGATCTGTTCATGATGTAATTGACTCAACAATCTCTTGACCAATCTTAAATCCTTCTATTTGGTCTTTAGATGCAATTCTTCTAGACTCAAGTTGCTCTCTAACATTATCTTCAGCAATCTTAACTGCCAGTTTAGCTTTTTCAATCTCTGCCTGTTGATCAAGTTTTTGCATATCAAACTGAGCTTTACTTTGAGCTTTTGTAAACTCCAGTTGCATCTTAGCTTGGTCAAGTTGAGCTTTAGCTTGAGCTTGCATTTCTTTAATCTGCAATTCTTTCTGAGCCATTTGCACAATTGGATCTTGCTGTTGCTCTTGAGCTTGCTGTGCTTGTTGCTCTTGCTGATTTTTACCTTTAAGTTGCTCTGCGGCAGGTGCAACCAATCTAGATATTCTAAGTTCAATGTCTTCAGGCATTGATTCTCCCTCTGGAGGAAGCTCAACACCCAACTGCTTTTCAATTTCTTGACGATAAGAGAAGGCAAGATGCTCTTGAATATGAGCGGCCATAGCCGCTTGCATTTTAGGAGCGTTAGGGCTTTTGCCTGCAAGCTCTTGAATCTTAGGATCTTCCATAAACGACATGTGCGTTTGAATGTGAGCCTGATGATCTTGATAAATAAATGCTTTAACAGGATCACCTTTTAGAATATTCATATTCTCAGTGACAGGATCAGTTGGTTTTTGATCGCTATCTGTTGGGATAATTTTATCTGCATCCCTTATATTTAACACCTCAAGCATTTGCCTGTGCAATAACGGCAAATCATACATCTCTGGATTTTGTTGAGATAATTGCAATGCCGCTTGATATTGCATGATGCGTTGCGCCATAGTCCCTGAGTTAGGATCACTAACAGCAATGACATCAACTCTTCCATCAAAGTCATCTGCAACTACAGGGTTATCTTTAGTTGAGTAAGGATAGGCTGAAGGCCCAAAATCAAACACTATTCTAGATAATAACCGCAATTCTTTACGCATTGAGGCGTGTAATCTTGCTTGAACTGCGCTCATAACCTTCATAGAACGCTCTAAAATAGCCAATGTAGTCCCTACAGGGGCTTCTGAGTTCATATCTGCGGCTTTAACATCTGCCGCTGATGCAAATCTACGTCCTTCCTCTACAATATCGCCCATAAGCTGATAAAGCACGTTACTTGGCTCTTTATAGGGCAAAAAGCTAATATTATCGCGTATAGCACCGCCCGGAACATCAACATCTCTAAATTCTCCCGGCATTATTGGCGTATCATCGCCTTTAATCCGCAATCCTCTAGATTTTAAGCCTCCCGGAAGGTTACTCAATGTTCCTGCATCAACAAGTTGGCGTAAAAGCGAGGTTGCAGACTTCGCAAGACCACCAATCATGTGAATTAAGCCAAATCCGTAGAATCCAAGGCCGGGCATGTACTGATAATGAACAAAATGCTCACGTTTCATTCTGTTAGCATCTTCTTCGTAGTAATTTCTTCTTATAGAAAGCACTTTTCGAGAACTTTGATCGATAGTAACAACATAAGGAAGCTGTATACCTGTAGGCTCACCCTTATCGGTGTCCTCAAAACCAATTAAATCAAGATCAACCTGTATTTCAAGAATGGTATGACGAGAATCGCTGTCATAACTGGATGAATTACCTGTTAACTCGTTATATTTATGCTCTATCTCATCAGTATCTTGACTTGCATTGCCTAAATCAACGTCAGAATAGAATCCAGATACCTGTAACTTCCTAATTTCGTTGCTTGTTCTCTTCATAATGTGAGTTGCACGTTCGCAAGTCACTAAATCAGAAGCTCCATAGCTAACAACAAAGTCCTCAGCAGGTACAAACATACTGCAAGGGCGACCCATGTTAGGGTCAAAGTAAACTTTTCTAAAGGCAGAACCTGCTAAAGGCAAGGAAAACAGTAATCTTTCTGTTTCTGAGCGATACTCGCTCATTTTTTCAGTTACCAAGTAGTTTAAGTAGTCCTGAACTCTATTTGCTTGCTTTTCTTTTTCTTCATCTATAACGCCAACAACCGTTGTTTTAACAGGGCCACTAGCAGGGAATAACTCTTGTATAGACTGTGACTGAAACTTTATAACTGACTCTGTTAACAACGGATGAAATACGCCACAAGCTCCATCCCAAGGGGTTGTTCTGTCTTCATGCTTAAGTCCAAGAAGATCTAAGCCCTCAACATAAGTTCTTTCCCAATCTGATCGGCTTTCTTTGTCTGATTTAAATAATCCAATAAGATCATTAGCAATTAGAGACAGTTCGCTATCTTCAATGTACTCAGAAAGATTAGCATCAAATGGAATTTGATCCATAACACTGGCATCTGGGTCAAAATCAAATATTAGTCCACCATCAGGTGTTTCCACAGAAACAGATTCAGGGTTGACTATTTCAATTTCCAAAGCACCTTCTGCCTCTTCAGCAGTAAGTTGCTCAGGTGTGACCAGTGGTTTATCAATTGCCACTTAGCTATTCTTCCTATATGTCATTTTAAGCTCCTACCACTCGCCAAATTGGGTTAAAAATTTTTTTTGCGCCTACTTGATCAGCGCCTTTACTTTCCCAAGCAAGCTCACCTAGTCTATTTATATAAACACTGTACTCATCATCTTCTAAAGTAATGTACCTAGAAGTAGAAAGCTCAGGGTTACGAATAAAACCTTTTTCTTCAAAAGCAGAAGCTATTCTAGTTTGTTCTTTTAATTCCATTTAAGCCCAAATTTTCTTTTTACCGCCATGATATACAACAGCATGGCCTTCTAAAACAAGGATATTGCATATATCTTCGCCTTCCTTGTTGTAAGGAGTGCCTAATATGCGCCCATATTTGCCTGTGCCGTGAGATATTAATGTAATAGGCCCACTGCATAGCTCAATCAATCGTTCCTTAGCGGCTAAACCTAACGCCTTCTCAGCTAAGTTTCTAGTTCTGCTTTCTGGTGTATCTATTCCTGAGAGTCTTACTCTTTGTTTTTTGAGCCAGACATCAAATCCCAAATCAACATCAACATCAATGGTATCACCATCTATAACTCTCAAAAGGTTGCACTTGTAAGTGTAAGGGGTCAATGGTTATCCGTTCTTAGTGAACTTCTGTGGACGAGCCGCACCACTACCGCGAGCAACGCCTCCTCTAGCCTCTCCTTTGGCTGACATAGTTTTGCCGCCTTTGAAGTAGCCTTTGGTTTTTGAAACCATTCCACCGCCTTTCATTTTACCTTTTCCATCAGCGGCAAAGAAGGGAACCATCTTTCCGTTCTTCTCTACCATATCTAACTTGCCACCTGCCTTCATGCCTTTGGCTTTCATCTTACCGCCACCTGCATAACCTTTAGACTTCTTCATCTTGATCCTCTGCGTATAAGTTATCAAAGATTCTGTTTACATCTAATGTGTAATCTAAATCTGATTTGCTGTAATGAATGTGTTGAGAAGGACGGAAATCTGGAGCGCCTTCTCCTGTTTCAAACCATGCAGGGTGAGTTACCCTAACGCGATTATTTGGTAAAGCTACAATGTTTCCTGTGTATGGCCCTGCATCTAATAGCTCCATCACATGACTTTGCTTGTGCTGTGCAGGATCATCTGCTATTTCATTGTTTGTATAATCTACCGTAAACATATATTTAGCAGGATAAAAATTTCCATCTACCTTTGCCAACCAAGGGCAAGGTGAGGCTCTTTCTAACACATAAACTGAATGCTCTCTTGAAGAACAGTCCCAAGGCTGTGCCGCATGTACAGGCATAGGCTCAGGCCATTCCTCAAAGGGGGTGTCACCTACTAATGCGGTAATAGGCATTCTAGCCCACATTGCGCCACCATGAACATTTGACTCATCGGTGTCATAGGTTTCTGCACCTGTAAATATCAATTGAAAGCTTAAACAACGCGATGGCATTGTCGTTACTGCAATTGCCATTGCATGAATAAACTCTCCATGATACTTACTATGGTTGTGAGTATACTCTTTTCTGACCCAACATTTAAAATAGGGTATATTGCTTTGCAAGAACGCCATCAGTAATAAGCCGCCCTTCTTGTTGTCTCTAAGGGAATATCTTCTTCATCTGATGTAAGTCTTAAAAATCCACCCTGTCTAAATCTTAACAAGGCCTGAGTAGAGGAATCTACCAAGTCATCATGCTCCCCTGCGGGAAAAGCGGCAAACTCCTCAACCACTTCTTCTGCAAACCTTCGTTCTGGTCTCCACACAATTCCTGATGCAAACATGTCAGATATAGCGTTTACACGCGATATTTTATCATTTCCACGCGATGGGGTGTAATCTGATACTGGGATACCCATTGCTCTTAACTCAAAGATAAGGGGTGTTCCTGCGGCTTTTGCTTCAATAATGCAGGCATCAGGTTGCCAGTCAGTATAAAACTCCTGAGCTTTCTTTTTTAATTCTGGGAACTCTAAACGCTCTTTGAAGGCATCTAGAAGGATTATATTAGCTACAGTCTTGCCATCATCATCAGGTGCGTAAAATACGCCCCAAGTCGTACACGCTGAGTAGTCAGCCCTTTGGGTCTTAAGAAATGCCGTATCCCAAGACTGTATTATGAATTCGCAAGGGGGTGGATAGTCCTGTTCCCATAACTTCCACCAATTCCTTTTGACCAACGCCCCCTCTTCAGAGGTAGGATTTTGTTGATACTGTGCGTTCCACTTAGATGAGGGTAGTTCCTCTCTAAGGGCAACTAATTCTTGCATAGGCCAAAACTCAGGCCATAGCGGTTTTTCTGATGGCATAATTGCAGGAAACTCAATTACTTCCCATTCATCAGTCCCTTGACGCTGAACAGATGACTTAATGATCTGTCCTGTTAGATCTCGTTTATGCCAACGAGTCATAACAATAATAATAGCTCCTCCCGGCTGAAGTCGCTGTCGAGGGCCAGATGTGTACCATTCATAGGCTTTGTCAAAAACGGAGGGGTCGCCCGATTGACCTTCTTGCTCGGAGTGCGGATCATCAATGATCAGAAGGTCTGCGCCTTTACCTGTTACAGCACCACCAACACCGATAGCGAAATATTCACCACCTGCACTGGTACTCCATCGCCCTGCGGCTTTGGAGTCAGCCCTCAACCCGACCGAGGGGAAAAGAGTTTTATAATCATCACTATCTACTAGGTTACGAACCTTTCGACCAAACCCTACCGATAATTCAGCGGTGTGGGCTGTTTGGATAACTTTTTTGTTTGGGAACTTACCTAAAAACCAAGAAGGCAATAAATAAGATGCAAATTCTGATTTGGTGTGACGAGGAGGCATATTAACAATTAATCGCTTCAACTCACCACTTGCTACACGTTCAAACGCATTAGCCATGATTTTATGATGCCTACCCTCAATAAAAGCAGGCCATACCCTATTGACAAAGCCCATAAAGAAATCTCTAGCCTTTTCTTTGGACTCTGCCTCTTCTAACTCCTCTAAAAGACTTAAAACCTGTTTCTGCTCTTCTAGAGGAAGATTTGGTATTTGTTTAAGTAGATTAGGATCTACCTTATCCGTAACGGACATAAAAACCCTTATGCTTTCTTGGCAGTGGTTTTCTTCTTAGTTACAGCTTTTTTCTTAGCAGGAGCCTTCTTCTTAGGCGTATAAGCTTCATTAACATCAGGGGTAGAAGGATCATCAGCAACATAATGACCTTTATCATTACGCGCTCTCTCCATCTCAACAGCAGGAGGTGACATCTTAGATAAGACTTGTTCAGCCTTAGCTTTACGCATTACATTGGCATCAACAATATCATAAGAGCCATCTTCAAGCTCGTAGCCTATTTGATAAACACCTTCTCCATCTGCGAATGTTCCGTTCTGTAAAACTTTCAATGTAGACATTTTATTATCCTTACATCATTTTGCAGGCTTTCCCACCACGGGCCATCCCGTAACCACGGAGCTTCTTATCATTGGTTTTCTTTTCTGTCTTAGACTTCTTCTTCTTCTTATCTCTAGGATCTTTTAAGTTCTCACCTAGAATTTTAGTCTCTAGCTCTAAACGCCTTCTTTCTTCTTCAAGTGTTTCTTTAGCCACAACTATTCTCCAATTTAAAAATAAGCCTCTGTACCGGAATATTCCTGATTTAGGAATCTACCTAAACAGAATAAAACTTAAAACTAAGAGGAGATCCTAAGAAGTAAGGAATCTAAACAGGAATATTCCTGATAGGAATCTCTAGATTTTACTGACTTTACGCTCTTGACAGAATAATGCAATAGGTAAATGGAAAAAAACCCGATTTTTTTGCAAAAAATTTTTTTTAGAATAAACAAGGGGCTTATTCTGGGAAAAAAAGGGTAATCGGCTACGCAAAACTTGGTAATTATTTGAGTGAATCACTATGTATATGGATATCAGGTACGCACCTGCTATAAGGGGGGGTGGGTGATAGTACTCTAGCCCCCAAACTAATGCACTGAATCGCCATCACTGGGATTTTCTTCCTGCTCCTTTGACTGCTCCTGACTGGTTACCAGTAGTGACTCTAACCTGCGCTCCAGTTCACTAGCTACACTGTCAGCATCTCTATCTATTGACACTGTCTCTGTCACTTCTTTGAACAGGCCTACCGATTTGCCTAGTAACTCCGCGGCCCTAAGCTTATTCGAGTCTGTCGGTTCTGCACTCTCTATCCATGTTCTAAGCTTCTCTAGCACTTTGTCTCTGTCCGAGAGGCCCTGAGCTAGTAACGCCCTCTCCTTCTCCCCTATTAGCCTCTCAACCATCACGGCAATATCATGGTTAGCCATCAGCTTACTAGCCTCATTCCTAATTACTGCACCGCTCATATTCTCAGCACTATACGCCTCTCTATATGCCGCGCTTTGGGTCATCGTCCCACTTGCCATGCATCTTGCAAATGCCATCTGTTTGGCCGTCAATTTATTCGCCATGATTACTAATTCCAAGGATAAAAACTCTAGTATATTCCTGTAGTGTGGAGGCCTGAATGCACATAAAACAG
>CENR01021563.1_pt1 | contig 22174 bp, 17 predicted proteins | sample 530181 | NCBI WGS metagenome assembly CENR01 (sample SAMEA2619677, study PRJEB7988) | marine metagenome | biome: marine biome (ENVO:00000447); feature: surface water layer (ENVO:00002042); material: "saline water (ENVO:00002010), including plankton (ENVO:xxxxxxxx)" | depth 5 m | reverse complement strand
TGTTTATGCAGAATATCCTTGTTACAGGTGGTGCTGGTTATATCGGTTCACATACCGTTGTTGAACTCCATAATGCAGGTTATAACCCCATTATAGTTGATAATTTATCTAACTCTAGAAAGTCGGTTTTAACAGGCCTTAAGAATATAACAGGTAAGGATTTTACTTTTTACAAAGTTGACTGCAACGATAAAGAAACTTTCAGCCAGGTTTTCAAAGATCACCAAATTTCAGGGGTAATCCATTTCGCTGCATTTAAAGCAGTTGGTGAGTCTGTAGCAAAACCCTTAGAATACTACGAAAACAATGTGGGTTCCTTAATGACCCTTATTCGTTTGATGAAAGAAGAAGGTGTTGAAAAGCTAATATTTTCTTCATCATGTACGGTATACGGACAACCTGACCAACTCCCAGTTACGGAGCAAAGCCCTAAGAAAACTGCCGAGTCGCCTTACGGCAACACCAAACAAGTTTGTGAAGAAATTATTGAGGATACCTCGGTTTCAGATAAGTCTTTCAGAGCTATTGCCTTACGCTATTTTAACCCAGTTGGTGCGCATCCTTCCTCTGAAATAGGTGAGCTACCGTTAGGGGTTCCTAACAATTTGGTTCCCTTTATTACTCAAACTGCTGCAGGCTGGAGAGAACAACTTACTGTGTTTGGTGACAACTATGACACAAAAGACGGCTCCTGCATCAGAGATTATATTCATGTTGTAGATTTGGCTAAAGCTCATGTAAAGAGCTTAGAGTACTTAACTCAACACTCCGATTTGTCTTTCGATATTTTCAATATTGGGACTGGGCATGGCAATACCGTGCTTGAAATAGTAAATACTTTCGAAGAAGTATCTGGCACTAAACTGAATTACAAAATTGGAGACAGGAGAAGTGGTGACATCGAGAAAATTTATGCAGATGTTACTAAATCCACAAAGGTATTAGGTTGGAAAACCGAAAAATCACTGAGAGACTCTCTTCAAGACTCTTGGAATTGGCAATTAACACTAAAGAAAGAGGCTTAATTGTTCAAGAGAAAAATCATAAATCTGGTCAATTTCTAATATGTTCGGTTTAATTTTGACCAGCGGAAAGTCATCATAAACTTCTATAAAATTTAGTTCGCATGAAAATAGCAGTAGTAGGTACAGGTTATGTAGGTTTAGTAACAGGAACATGTTTTGCCGAAGTAGGCATCGATGTGACTTGTATCGATATTGATCAGAAAAAAATTGACGGCCTTAAAGAAGGCATAATGCCAATATATGAGCCTGGTTTAGAAACCATGGTGAAGAAGAATTATGAAAAAGGTCGCCTGCATTTTTCAACTAATTTAGCTGAAAGCATTCAAGATTGCGAAACAGCATTTATTGCCGTAGGAACCCCCCCTGGAGAAGATGGAAGTGCCGATCTAAAGTATGTTCTAGCCGTAGCTAAATCTATTGGCGAAAACATGAACAACTACATGGTAGTAGTGACTAAAAGCACCGTACCTGTAGGAACAGCACAAAAAGTAAAAAAAGAAGTAGCCAAAGCTTTAAAAAGAAGAGGAGTAGATATTCCATTTGATGTTGCTTCAAATCCTGAGTTCTTGAAAGAAGGTGCAGCTATCGCTGATTTTCTAAAACCAGATAGGATAGTGGTTGGTGTAGAATCAAAAAAGGCAGAAGAAATGATGAAGAAGCTTTACAAGCCTTTTCTTCTTAACGGACACCCTACTATTTTCATGGATGTGCCATCGGCTGAAATGACTAAGTATGCAGCAAACTCAATGCTGGCTACAAAAATTAGTTTCATGAACGACATTGCCAACCTTTGCGAAATTATGGGAGCCGATGTAAATATGGTGCGTAAGGGCATCGGCAGCGATAATAGAATTGGAAATAAATTTATATACCCAGGCGTAGGCTATGGTGGGTCTTGCTTCCCTAAAGATGTAAAAGCTTTAATTAAAACAGCCGAAGATAATGGATATATCATGTCAGTTTTGAAGGCTGTTGAAGAAGTAAATGAGCGCCAAAAGTCTGTTATGGTAACCAAAGTGAAGTCTCACTTCGGTAACGACCTTAAAGGTAAAACATTTGCAATTTGGGGACTTTCGTTCAAACCTAAAACTGATGATATGAGGGAAGCCCCTTCTATCGTAATTATCAATGCTTTATTGGAAATGGGTGCTAAAGTAAAGGCTTACGACCCAATTGCAATGGAAGAAGCTAAGCACGACTTAAAAGACACCGTTACTTATGCAAAAGATGAGTACGACACGCTTATTGATGCAGATGCACTTCTTTTAGTTACCGAATGGCCAGAGTTTAGAATTCCTAACTTTGATGTAGTAGCAAAACTGATGAAATCAAAAGTAATTTTTGATGGAAGAAATATATATGATAAGCAAGAGGTTAAAAACCTTGGTTTTGATTACTACGGTATAGGTATTTAATTATGAAGCGAGTTTTAATAACAGGTGCAGCAGGATTTTTAGGTTCTCATTTGTGTGATCGCTTTATAAAAGAAGGATATCATGTAATTGGTATGGACAACCTTATTACAGGCCACCTCTCCAATATTGAGCACCTTATGCCCTTAGAGCAGTTTGAATTTCATCATCATGATGTTTCCAAGTTTGTGCATGTAGCTGGAAAACTCGATTACGTACTTCACTTTGCCTCACCAGCAAGCCCAATTGATTATCTAAAGATTCCCATCCAAACTTTAAAAGTGGGCTCTTTAGGTACTCATAATCTTTTAGGATTAGCCTTAAATAAAGGTGCGCGAATGCTTATTGCTTCAACTTCCGAAGTATACGGTGATCCTATGGTTCACCCTCAAACTGAAGAATACTACGGTAACGTAAACCCTGTGGGACCAAGGGGAGTGTATGATGAAGCCAAAAGGTTTCAAGAAGCCATGACCATGGCTTATCACACCTATCATAAACTAGAAACACGTATTGTAAGAATTTTCAATACCTACGGTCCAAGAATGCGCCTAAATGATGGACGTGTATTGCCAGCTTTTATTGGCCAAGCTTTACGTGGTGAGGACTTGACTGTTTTTGGGGATGGATCACAAACGAGATCTTTCTGCTATGTAGATGACTTAGTCGAGGGTATTTATCGTCTTCTTTTATCAGACTATGCTCAACCAGTCAATATTGGTAACCCTGATGAAATTACTATTTCTCAATTTGCAGAAGAGATTATTAAATTAACGGGTACTCAGCAGAAAGTCATTTATAAGCCATTACCGAAAGATGACCCTATGCAAAGACAACCCAACATTGATAAAGCCAGAGAAATACTTGGCTGGGAGCCTAAAATATCGCGTGCCGAAGGTTTAAAAATAACCTATGATTACTTCAAGTCACTTCCAGAAGAGAAACTTTTTGATAAGGACCATAAAAATTTCGAACACTATATAAAATAAGAGTACAACCATATCTTATTTCATGGTGTCTTAATTACATGTTATTGAAAAAAGCCTTTACCGTCTTCTTGGTACTTTATACTCAATCGTTATTGGGTTTCCAGCTCCAAAATGATTCTACTCGATATTCTCACGCTCTCACGCTAACTCAAGGAGGAATAACCTCCTCTAAAGATACGCTGCCATTTTGGATGCAAGGGAACAATAGTCAACGTTTTAGAAGTGGGGAGTCTAACTTTATTTATAGCAATTTACATCTAAGAAAAAAGATCAGCTCAAAAGAAAACCTTGATTATTTCTATGGTGTTGAATGGATAGGCTCGGTTTCAGGTGATGTTAGTGGTAGCTTTATTCAAAACTATTTTGGTATTAGTTACTCGAATTTCCTCTTTACTTTTGGCCAAAAGGATGAATTTTTTGGTAATAACAACAATCTTGGTTTTGGAAATCTTATCAATGGGAACAATGCCAGACCAATACCGAAGTTTTCGATTCAAACCCGTAATTGGCTACCCATTTTTAGTTCACTCTTAAGTGTTAAAGGATATATAGCTCATGGTTGGTTTGAAGCTAATAGATACCAAAGCAATGCATTTCTTCACCAGAAATACCTTCACTTTAAGTTTCACCCTAAAAATGTCCCCGCTGAATTCAGCTTTGGAATAACTCATAATGCACAATGGGGTGGAAAAAATATTCGAAGCAATATTAGCCAACCAACTGGATTTAGAAATTTCATGCGTATACTAACCGCTAGCAAAGGAGCAAATGACGCATTGGGTACAGATAAATTGAATGCATTAGGAAATCACCTTGGAACTTGGGATTTTCAAATCAAAATTAACTTTGGAAGCGATTGGCATATAATAAATTATATTCAGTGGTTATGGGAAGATGGTTCTGGCTTGAAACCGAAAAATTGGAATGCTGGAATATATGGGTTCTCGGTTAATCAAACTCATAAACTTGGGTTTATAAGTGAATTGGGTTTTGAATTTGTTAATACTTCCAACCAAGGAGGCTCTCTTGATGGAGTTGGTTCTGGCCCAGATGATTTCTTAAACAACAGTGTTTATCGAAACGGATGGACTTATAATAATCAAGTCATTGGAAGTCCTATATTTCTAATTCTCAATGCAGAGAACAAAGAAGAAAATACTATAAATAATGTGGTGAAAGGTCTCAGTATTTACTCTCAAGGCTGCATTCAGAATGTTACGTACAATCTTTCCTTCAGACAATTCGAGAATTACGGAACGAAACTCACCCCATTAGAATCCTCCATAAAGCTTAGCTCTCTTGCGTTGAATGGAAGCTTTAGTTTAGCAAAAAGTAGGATCTTAATTGGGACAGAGTATAACTGGGGAAGCTACTCTTCAAACCTAGGCTTTAGAATAGAGTTCCAAAAGGACATTATCTTCAATAAATAGCAACCTTCACTCTATAATTTCAAAAGCCTAATAAGCTAACTTCTGACCTTTAACCAAAGCATAAATCGTAAGGAATATAATCTTAATATCTAATATAAAAGACCAGTTCTGGAGATAGAACCTATCTAACCTTACTCTAGAATTCATTTGATAATAATCCGTTATTTCACCTCTAAAACCCATGGCTTGTGCCAAACCAGTAACCCCTGGCTTGTAAGCATGTCGTTTAGCATATTTTTCTATTTTAGTTTCATATGCTTTATTGAGTGACAGCGGGTGCGGTCTTGGCCCAACAATTGACATATTGCCAATTAACACATTGAAAAATTGAGGAAATTCATCTAAACTAGTTCTTCTTAAAAAAGCCCCAAACTTGGTTATCCGAGGATCATTCTTACTGGCCCATGTAAAGTCCGCTTCGCTGTTCTCTATCATAGTTCGGAATTTATAACAGTAAAATGGTGTATTCCCCTTTCCATGTCTGAGTTGTTTAAACAATATTGGCCCTTTAGACTCTAGTTTTATGATCAACCCAAAAATCGGATACATCCAACTCAAAACGAACACAAACATAAATGTGGCAAACACCACATCGAAAATTCGCTTTACAAAGGTATTAACCTTAGCATCTAGCGGTAAATTGTTTACATCTATTACAGGTACTGCATCATATCTTCGAAGCACAAAACTCTTGATTGCCTCTGTCTTGAATTCAGGTAAAAGCTTTACTCTTTTTAGACTGTTTTCTCCAATTTCTATTGCTTTTTCTAACACATATTTAGGAGCTCTTTCACTTACATAAATATGATCTATACTCTCTAAATCTGCTTTGATAAAATCTTTGAAGCTTCCCAAGTATGAATAGTTCTCAATTCCATCTTTGACATCACCATAAAAGCCAATACATCTAATTCCATAGTGGCTTTTCCTTTTAAGGGTGTCAAACAATTTAGTACCAAGTTCATCATAACCAAGTATAACAGCATACCTAATATTACCTCCAAACTGTCTATACTTATCCAAAATAAGATGTACTGAAACTCTGTAAATTGTCAACCACAGAAACAGAAGTAGTACCAGTGTAGTTAAGAAATGTCGTTCTAGCGATTCAGATTGAGAGAACAACCAAAAAATAGAAATGGCAGAAATGAAAATGAATACACTAAAAAAAGCCTTTTTAAATGTATTGTAATAACTTACTGCTCTACCAATTTTATAATCCTTATTCAGGTATGATATAATTGGCCAAACAGATAAATAAATTAACAATAATAATAAATATGGTTTGTCAACAGCAAACTCACCCTCTGCTATGAATAGAGAGCTAAAGAAAATGATTGTTAAAACAATCATTTCCCCTAACACAAATAAATAAGGGAAATATCTATTAAATCTCTTTCTCACAGTTTGAGAGGTATCTTATTTTTAATTAACTCATAAAAAGTATACTGGCACAAAGATATTAAAACAACTCATACCACGAGCTTATAGTTTTTCGAATTAATAATTTGACAATCTATATAAAACTGACATCTCTAAGCCAAATGCATTATACAACTCACCCGAATCATTCGCCAGCCTAAGATTTAAACCTAAGGGCTTAAGATTAAAAGCTTCATTATAGCTAACCTCAACAGAAGTATATACTTGTTTTTTTGCTGGAAGAAAAACATACTCAAAACTTGGGTCTCTATCTATACCCCCCCAATTAAATCTACCCTCATATATACCAGCATAAGTACCAAAGTTTTTTGAGTAAGTAAATAACCCTTTATAGGTAATTTTTGAGCTGAAATCCCCCTCTATACCAATATGAAGTGCTGTTAACCGATTATTCGCAATGGCCACCCCATAATCAGGGTATGGGTCCAGAAAATTAAGTGTATGCCGATAAGTCAAAATCAATGGGTTTCCGATCACCTGATCATGATAAGTCCAACCCGAACGATATAGATAGTTATTATAGATGTCATCTCTTTCACCAAATTCATTGCCCCTATTGTCTTCTTCTGTTTGAACATCATCTGTTGGGTCAGGTAGCCCTCGCCCACTTTGCCATTTTGTTCTTACAACCTCAACATAAAACTTACTCACCAGATATTCCCTCTTTGGTAAGCCCCATTCTAATCCAATTAAAAAGTCCTTAAAACTTATAAACTGAATACTACCCGCGTCTTCAAACGGCTTTTGATAGTTCAAACTTAAGGTATGATCACCCAACCTTTTTCTAAAAGTAAACTCGGTTAAGCCAAGGTGATTACCGATGGCATTTCCTTCACCAGCACTAGTGCCATCTGGGTTATGAATCCCTCTACCCATAAACACTCGAAAATAGTCATTCAAACTACTCGGCTGCTTATCCCCTTGGGGTGAAACGCCACCATATTGAGCAAAATGAACTATCCCAGATGAAATTTGTAATCCGATTAAATCATCTAAATCGGCCATCCCATAAAAGGTCTTTCCATGAAGCAATGCCTTTGAAATATATCGGTCTTCCTCCATCCACCTCTGACTCAAAGAGCCTCTAAACTTCAAGTAACCATGAGTAAAAGGGACAGACTTAAACTCATTCAAACTAAGCTCAATCATTGGAAGTGGTAATGCATTTTCACTCATGGCCAAAGAACCTGATGAAAGCCCAGAGTTTAACCCTCCATAAACTCCCTTGGCTCTTCCTACCGTAAATTCCCAGTCCTTGAATTTAGCACCAACATGATACGTAGAGAACCTTTCATTGCGAAATCCCAAGCCTGATAAAAGATTCCACGACTCACTTATGGTTCTTTTATACCCCACCTCCCCTTTTAGAAAAACAGGTGCACCTGCATCCACTTCTCCATATTGGTTATTGACAAGGTAGAATGGAGCGAAGCTTTTGGAAGAAAGAAGAATACCTGACTTTAATTCTAAGTTAACGGTATCCTTATTTCCCGATGACACTTGGGCAACCATTAAGCTCTTGACAAAAAGTAAGAAAGTAAATAGAACAAATCTCAAGGCTGAAAAATTAAGTTTAACAAAGATATTAAATCTTAAAACACCACCTATCATCATATTGCTCACAGGGGTCAAACGACTATTCGAGTTTTCAATTCCAAAATGGAAAATCAAGTTCTTCTAACTTTACATGAATTTTCCGAATAAGTTCTCCATTTTTGACAACCAATTACCAATACTAAGTTTGTATTTGCTAGAATGATTAAACAGCTAGTCCCATTTACTCTTATTGCATTGCTCATTCTTTCCTGTGAGGAAGCTATTCCTGATGAGAAATTTATTTACTTCAATGATTTTGACAATGAAGATTACACTGGCATATCTGGGGTTTACATTTCAGAATTTGATGGAGATTTTGTGATGGGAAATTTCAATAATAGCGGTTTTCAACTTTCATTAAATAACTTACCCGACCATCAATATATAAGAGTTTCCTTTGACCTATACATTCACGATTCGTGGGATGGAAATTCCAATGGAACCAATCCCTCAGGGGAGGACCATGATGCATGGATTATAGAATTTGACCCAGACGATAACCTAAAAGCCTCTGAAAAATTATATTTTGAAACTACTTTCTCCAATGGATTATGTATCCCTGGTTTCTGCTATAGCCAATCTTATCCTCGGCAGTTCCCATTCCCCAACGATTCAAAATTAGAAGCTGTTTCTACCAGCCTTCCTGGTAGATGCCTTTGGCAGGACTCTCCAGATGGGACTTCACTATACAAGTTTGACAAAATCTTTCTGCATAAAAGAAATAATACGGTCATAAGCTTCTATGATCGTTTAGTACAACCCGATTCAAATAGCCCTATATGTGACGAGAGTTGGTCACTAGACAACCTATCTGTTACTGTTTTTACGAAAAGATGAAGAAAACAATATTACTTGCGTATACATTGCTAATGTGTGGCCAGCAATTAATCGGTCAATCAATCCCGTTGGGAACGCCTATTATTCAAGATTACTTAAGAAGACAACAGTTACTTGGAAATCTAGATTCCTCGTTCTCATTCAATTACCGACCATTGGTTAGTGGTAAAAATGGGCTTACAATAGATTCGTTAGTGTTTGATAGCAATCAATACTTTCAAACGATTTCCAGCTTTTCAAATGGCAAAGGAAAAGTTAAATCTTTACCATTGGAGTTTAGAATAGCTTATGATACAGACCATCCTGATAGTCGCAACGATGGTGCAATGATTCGCTCACGAGGATTACAGACGTATTTGAGTCCTGGATTATACACAGAATGGGGCCCACTCACCATTCAGTTAAAACCTGAATTTATATTTGCAGAAAATAATGATTATCAAGGCTTCCCTGAAAAACCACGTCATTGGGAGAGTACGTGGCAAAGTAGGTACGTTTTTTTTAATAGTATAGATGAGCCTGAGCGCTATGGTGATGGTAATTATACAAAGGCAACATTAGGGCAGTCAAGTATAAGACTAAATAAATGGGGACTCTCATTGGGTTTATCTACGGAAAACATTTGGTGGGGACCAGCAATTCGAAATAGCTTAATGATGAGCAACAATGCTCAAGGTTTTCCTCATATCACATTAAATACACAACGACCAATAAAAACCGCTATTGGCTCATTTGAGGGGCAAATACTTACTGGAAAACTTACGGCATCGGGTTATAATCCTCCTGCCACGGATCAAATATTTAGAGGTCATGTTCAGTTTGTTCCAAAACCTGATGATTGGCGCTACTTTCAGGCGCTATCCTTCTCTTATTCTCCAAAGTGGATTAAAGGTCTTTCGCTTGGTTTTACAAGATGGGTGCAACAGTATAATCAAACTGCAAAACAATCCAATGATTATTTCCCCGCCTTCTCCAATTTATTCCGTAACAATGATAATAATATAACTATATCTGAAGGAGATCGCGATCAGGCCGCAGGATTATTTGGTAGATGGGTCTGGTTCGATTCTAAAGCCGAGCTGTATTTTGAGTTTGGAAAAAATGACGCCTCCCTTAATTTAAGAGATTTATTGGTCGATTCGGATCATTCTAGGGCTTTAACTATCGGTTTTAACAAACTTTTCTTAATAGCTAATAAGGATGAATTTTATCAATTCAATTTTGAATTGACACAAATGTCACAGACTGAAAGCAGGTTTTTCAGAAATGCTTCGGCATGGTATATCCATAGCCGAGTACGGGATGGTTATACGAACAATGGCGAAGTTCTTGGCTCAGCACTTGGCCCAGGAGGCAACGCACAGTATTTTGAGGTTGCTTGGATAAAAGGTTTCAAGAGAATTGGTGGAGCTATTGAAAGATATGTTCACAATAACGACTTTGCAACCGCTACTTTCTCAGATGATTTCACAAGATATTGGGTAGATTACAGTTTACATGGTTTTGTTGAATGGAAGTTCGACAAGTTGTTACTAAGAGGTTCTCTGTTTTACACAAAATCTCTAAACTATCAATGGGAAGTAATATACGACCCCAATGCAGTTCCCTTCCAGTACTACCCTGGAAAGGATCGAGATAATTTCAATTTAGATATCAATCTAGCATATACTTTTTAAAAACTGGTTCTCAACACCCATGAGTTATATATTTCTTGAAACGTGGTTTTCAAATCTTTGGTGATTTCCCAATTCGGATAGTGTGACTTCATTTTGTTCAAATCTGATATGTAGCAAATATGATCACCAGAACGGTTTTGATCAGAGTATTTATACTTCATTGGTTTCCCTGAGATTTCAGAGATCAGATCAAAAGCTTCAAGGATTGAAACTGAGTTTGATCTCCCCCCCCCTAGATTATAAACTTCACCGTTTCGAGGGTGCTTCAAGAACTCTTCAATAAATCGAACTACATCATATGAATGAATATTATCTCTTACTTGCTTGCCCTTATATCCAAAAATAGTGTACTCTTTCTCTTGAAGATTACACTTAATTAGATAACTCAGAAAACCATGTAACTCCACCCCACTGTGATTCGGCCCCGTCAGGCACCCTCCTCGCAGACAGCAAGTGGGCATATCAAAATATCTACCGTACTCTTGTACCATAACATCTGCCGCTACTTTAGAAGCACCAAATATGGAGTGTTTAGATTGGTCAATGGTAAAACTTTCAGGAATTCCATTATAATATTCAGCATCAACATAATCCCATCTGGTTTCCTTTTCAACAAGGCCCAAATGATTAGGAGCATCTCCGTATACCTTGTTTGTAGACATGTGAACAAAAGGAATAGTTGTTGAATACTGGCGTAAAGCCTCAAGTAAATTAAGGGTGCCTACTGCATTTACATCAAAGTCATCAAAAGGTCTTGAAGCTGCCAAATCATGGCTTGGTTGAGCAGCCGTATGAATTATAGCGTCTGGCTGTACTCTATTTATTAAACTGAACACTCCAAGTCTATTCCTTATATCAATTGACGAATGTTCATAATTAAGGAACGTATTTTTGAGTCGTTCAATATTCCAAGTAGTATCACCACCTACTCCAAAAAAGTCTTGGCGCATATTGTTATCTACACCATGAACCTGCCAGCCTCGATCTGCAAAAAAACTTACTACTTCACTCCCAATGAGGCCTCCAGATCCAGTCACCAACATTTTTTTCATAGCCATAATAAAATTTATTTTCTAGTGGATATCAGTATTTATCAAATGAGAAATTTCTGAAATATATTATTTAATCAAACTTTATTTAGACAGTTTTCTAATGATAACCAGGTGAATCTATTTTGAATCCTTTGCCTTTATTGACCTTGATTATTGCTTCAATTGTGGGAGAAAAATAATATAGCCAATGCCCAATAAAAATAAGACTTTGCCATAGCCAGTCTCTAACCCCCTTTCCAGCTACTCTTTTATGAAAAATAAAGAAGTTTGTACACACATCGAAGTCATCAGAGAGCATTCCAAAATAAGTCTTGATTTCAGTTCTTGAAAACTCCTTCCAATGGTGCCCATAGGTAACATGAGAAAAAATGTCAGATACTTTAATACCAACACCTCTTAGCATGAGTAGATTTCTAGATGATCTCAGCAAACTAGGCAAAGCAAGGGAGTTCGGAGTGCTAAGGTAAATCAATCCATTGTCCCTTAATGTTCCATATACCTTTCTCCAAAAGTTGACAGGATTAAACGTAATATGCTCTAAAATTTCCGTGAATAAAACGACATCATACGTGTTCGGCATTTCTGCGACACTCTCAAAGGATTCTAAGTCATTTTCAGGGATGCCTTCGATATCAAAATCCGCCATTCTTGCCTTAATAAAATCAATCTCCCAAAAAGCGGAAACATCTACTGCAAAGACCTTATACCCCAACTGTGTTAAGACCATTGACGAGTGCAGGTAATGGCTTCCTATGTCTAATATTTTACCACCCCTAGGTACTGATTTGACAATACTCTGAGCCATTCTCTCAAAACGTTTTTCATGGTATAAGAAATATTCGAGATCCTTAGGATTATTTGCTGCTATAACTTCGCCTTCAACCTTAGCAATAGCATTGGTGATCTCATTGGCATGGATGGTTTCAGACATTAGTGTGATTTATATTTTAGAACATTCTGTCGCATAGGACATGATTAATAAGGACGCCTCAAAATTAACCTATACTTTAGAAAGAGAAAGATAAAAGTAGAATTCGTTATAAAATAGCGTTTGAACAACCTTCTCGGTTCTTGACTTAATCTGAATAGCCATTCCAGTCCATTATTCTGCATCCATGGTGGGGCTTGTTTCAAAATACCAGCATGAAAGTCAAAGGCCGCGCCTACTGCCATCATTGCAGCATTGACCTTGCCTTTATGGTTAGCTACCCAGAACTCTTGCCTTGGACAGCCTCTGCCTACTAAAACTATATTAGCACCACTTTGATTGATTTTTTGAACATCAAGAAAATCTTCTTCATCAGTGGCCTCTCTGAACCTATCGACATGCACCCCACAAATTCTGACTTTGGGAAATTTCTTGTTAATAAATTCCTGAAATTTCTTCAGGGTAGTTTCTGTACTCCCAAATAAATAAACACTCAGCTCTCTATGATTGGCTTTTCTTAAAACATGAAGGGTAAGTTCTGGCCCATAAACTCGGTCTTTCATACCTAGTTTATAAAAACTGTTTAAAGCCCAACGAACTGGCTGACCATCAGGGACTATCAAATCAATATTGTTAATAATACTGCCAAGTGCCTTATCATTAACAGCAGTTATTAATCCATGCACTGCGAGCGCTGAAACACCAAAACTACGCCTTTGAATACCGTTTTCCACAATTATTTCCGAAGCCAATTCATAGTCAACATTGGCATATTCGGGCACGAACAATTTATATTTCTTAAACGATAGATTCATTTCTGTTTCCGCACTTTTACTTTAAGGTTTTTAAAAATCACACCACTGTTAATTTACCTGTTCTAGGATATTTAACACTTCATTCAAAACAGTTTTCACCTCAATGCTATCCATCACGTGAAATTGATAACTCAAATTAGATAAATCTTGATATTGCAAAACTTGATTTGAGTAAACAGCTATCTGACCCGAGTTTAAAGAGTACTGTGGGTTTGTTGGACCATAAAGGATAACAGATGGTGTATTAAAAGCCAATGCGGCTTGCTCTGCAAATGAGTTTACCCCGATCATCAAGGTTGAATGTTTTAGCAAGAGAAGGCTCTCTTCAATAGATGCTTTCCCTCTAAAATCAATACAACCATCAATGAAAGGATTTTCAGATGTGCCGATCTGATAAACAAGCGTCCCATGGTCATTAAGCCCTTTCACCAGTTTCACCCATTTCTCATGGATCCAGTTCTTCTCTTTGAACCATTCTCCAGCATGAGGCTGAATCACAACATATTTTTTTCCTATGACATGCTCAGACATGAAGTGCTCAGCCCTCCTTTCTTCAATGGAAAGAGGACACACGTTATTCCATTCTTTCTTGACTCCCACCAACTCAGCCATAATATGCGCGCAATGAATAGGTTTCCTAAATGACCAAGGAAAAAAGTCATAATGAGTATAACTTAACCAAATAACAGGGAAGCTTAGAAATGAATCCTTTTTCAACTCATATCCCTCAAAAATCTCAGGAAAGCATGCACTTATGAAAAATTTGGTCTTTGGATACTTCTGCTTTAGCAATAAAACTACAGAAGTAGACATAATTGCATCTCCCAAGCCACCATCTCTTACTAAAATTATTTTTCTAACACCAAACACACGGATGAAGGCCAAAGACAACTTGGTTACAAGGTATTTTCTTACCGCTGAAAAATGTTCACGTGGGCTATATGGTCTATTTGATCTCATTAACTTAATACAAGTCTGCCCTTATTTCTTTGGTAAATAGACTCTGCATAACCAATAAACCACCATGACACCAATGAGACATAGATGTAGGCCTCGGCATTGGCCGTGAAAAGTGGTAAAAGCAATCCAAACTTGACAGAAGCAGCTACAAAAGGAACTACCGCCTCTTGTCTATTTTTTGATAACCGAAAAGCTCGCCAAGCATCTCGAATACCAAAACAAAGCATTCCCATGTAAAGTAAAGCTCCAATAAAGCCCAATTGGACACCATAAATTAAGTACTGATTTTCTCCTCCTACAATCAAGTTTTCTTCAACTCCTCCAGCATTGCCACTCATGGCCAGACCAATACCCATGGGATTGGTAATCATGCTCTCTACCGCCTTTAACCAGTCCACTATGTGAGTCATACTGGAAGAGTTTTCGAACGAAAGTGTATCAATAACAAAATATCTTACTTCATCATCGGCAAAAAATATGATATACAGGGTTATTAATAAGGCAACAGCAATTGCTGCTTTTAAGATTTGATAGTACCTCATTAAAAAAGCTATAAATACAAGCATTATAAAAAACGCCACAAATGAGGCCCTAGAATAGGCTAATAGCACACAGATGAATGAACATGCGAGTATCACAAAATACTTCCCTTTATTATTTTTATAAGGGACAGATAGCAAATAAATAGTGCTTAAAGCAACAGAAATGAGCATGGAAGAAGAGAGCTCTAATGGGTTAGCGAAAAACGAACCATATCGTGGCCGGCCGCCCTCTGCTTCAAAAGTCCAGTTAAGGCCATACGTCCCAACTGGTTCAAAATCCTTCAGATGTAAATTATACTTGGCGTAGCCCACCAAAGTATGAAAATGAGTACTGAAAGCCCTTTCTAAAATAACAACCCCACAAGCCAAAATTGTAATGACAAATATTACATTGAATATCCTATCCCAATACTTAAAATCTATTTTGATTTGACGACCGAAAAAGTAAAAAACACCTATTAGTAAGATGTTTTTTAAATAGACGGCTTTATTAGTAAAAGTGGCTTCGCCAATACCGAACACAAAAAAGATAAAAGAAAGCCCAAGGAAGGCGAGAAACAGCCCATCTAAAAAAGATATTTTCCAGGTTTTCTGTAAGATATTTTTTTGCCCAGATATCCAAATACCAAGTGCCCCAAAGATTATGATCTCTTTCGAGTATTGAATCAAATTAACAAGAATAGGCAACTCAAAAGCATCGTAATTAAAAGTCAAAAAAAGCGCATAAAAAGGGAAAAATATTACCGAGAAGAGTAGCACATATTCAAACTTACCCCTTAATACAGCATCAAGTACATAGAAAAATAAAATGGAGTAAAGTATTAATAGAAAAGTAGCTACGATAGTCATTAGGCCATTTTATTAAAAGATCAACTAAACAAGTGATCGAGTGCTCAACACTTCGGAATAAAGATTAATCAGGTTTTCATAGCCTTTCTCTTCGGTATATTTAGCCTTATAATCTTTATATGCCTGTTCTCCTAATTGGTTTACCAATTCAGGCTTATTTTCCATTAAGTCAACTGCCGATATCAGTTCGCTTTCCAATTCATATTTAAGGCCATTGATTTTATCATTTATCATAGAAGCCATAGCCCCTCTGTTTCTCGAAATTACAGGTTTTTTTAATGAGAAAGCCTCAAGAATAACCATTGGCATTCCTTCATAATATTTAGAAGGAAAAATAACAGCTTTGCACTTTCTCATATTCTCTAAAACAACATCTCGGTTTCTTTCTCCTAAGTGTTTAACATTCTTAAACTCACTGAATATCTCAGGATTATCGGATTTACCAATTAGAACAAAGTTGGAATGTGAATTTCTTCTAAATAAATAGAGCAAATCCTGAAGCCCCTTTGAATCATTGAGCCTGCCCACAAATAGAAAAAAATTTTCCCGAACTGTTTCTAAGTTGTTTTCAGCTAGAAAGTTCGGCTTCACCACTACCTTCCCCCGTAAAGACCCACCAAAAACTTTCTCCTTCTGAAACTCGGTTAAACATACATATCTATCAATAAGGTTATCCCAGGTTCCTATGTTTCTATGATGTTGGATTACATGAGCCTGAGCTGCCGTTGCCAAATAGGAATCACGATAGCATTTAAACTTTATTGAGTTATAAAGGCTCTTATTCAAACATGCTTCACACACCTCTCCATTACGAAATAGAAGGCTATTTGTACATACCATTTTGTAATTATGCAGGGTCTGTACAACGGGTAAATTCTTAGATTTACAGATCTCGTAAACAATCGGGGTAATCAAAGGGAATGTATTATGCACATGGCATACATCTGGCTTCTCCCTTTCGATAAACTCTCCTAATTCCTTTCCAATAGATTTAGATGAATGAAGGGAACCTAATAACCTGAGTTTATCTAGGCTTGAGTACCTATCTAGATCGGAGTTATCCTTGATGTACTGAATCACAGTATGACCATGGCGCTCAAGTATTTTTTTCTCTTCCTCTACAACGGTTTCTTCACCCGTCTTTCCTTGATATATATTGTGAACTTGGAGAACTTTCATTGAATCTAAGCTATCATACAATAGTAGTTTGTATGAATAATGAACTTATAAAAATCTGCTTCTGTACAATAGAACAATGACTACTTTGTTAATCCATCTCGTAGTCCTTTAATTACAAACTTTAATTTGACAAATCTTCTTCGCAGAATAAAGTACCCAATATACCCACTTATCTTCAGTACTTGGTTTCCCCAAGAACCAATTTTATTAATTCCCTTCGCATACCTTCTCACCATGAACAAATGGTTCCGAACCACCATATAATGAGTAAATGGAGAAACGTTACCTTCATTGTGGTCTTTTCGGTTTTGGTTGGACATACCTACTTCATGATAAATTTTAGATTTAGGCTCGAAACGTAGCCTATAACCCAACTTCTTTATTTTAAACGACCAATCACTATCTTCATAGTAGATAAAAAACTTATCATCGAGCAACCCAATTTGTTTAACAACACTACTTTTCACAAGAAAACAACAGCCCGTAATCCAATCTACGTCTATTGGTTTGTCATACTGGCCTTCATCTTTCTGGTCTAAGCCTCTCGTTTTTGACAATGAAAAGAAAGAATTAAAAAAACCGCCCGCATTCCAAATCACATCCTTTTCTTGGTTATACATGATTTTAGGCTGAACAGCCCCAAGAGTATTGTCATTTAAAAGTGTTTCTACAAGAATCATAGCGAAATCAGGTGTTACTATCGTATCATTATTAAGCAACATAATAAGATCCTTCTCGCTATCTAAGGCATATTTGATCCCAGTGTTATTTCCTCCTGTAAACCCTAAATTCTCTCCATTCTCTAATACTGTCACTTCCGGAAAACTACTCTTTAATAGGACCAACGAGTCATCATTAGAACCATTATCAACTACAATTACCTCAAAGTTGCTGTATTCGAGCTGCCTTAAAGATTCTAGGCAGTTTTTGGTAACATTAAAGCTATTCCAGTTAACAATAATTATGGCTAAGGAGGGTGAGCTGGCCAAGTCAGATTGACTCATTTCTAAAGGTGTTTGTATATAAAAAATCTATATTTTTGACGCTTCGTACAGAAGGGGCAAAGATGACAAAAAAACACGATTATTTAGAATTTCCAGATATTCACAAATATGCCACTTCAGAAAATCTATCTGAAGAAGTTTTGGTTAAAGCCTTCGGTGTTGAAGAACAATATCATCGCCTGTTGCTGAAAGAAGCTGACTTTGATAATCGGGTGCAACTGTATGACGAATTCTATTCACAGCTTATCCCTATTTACGGTAGAGATACCAGTTTAATTGACGGAGTTAACCATAAAGACAAGTACGTAAAACTGTTTTCAAAAGAATTGGAGAATGCCTCTGTTATAGATTATGGATGTGGTCAAGGGCATATGCTTCAGAGCATTGATAGACAGCTTAAAACAAAAGGCCTTTTGGGAATAGATGTGGTAATTCCAGAAGGGTTAAAATCTCATAAAACAATCCGTTTCATAGAATCAAATATTATCAACCATGAGTTCGAAGAGCAATTTGATGTAGCTTTTTCAGATAATGTTTTAGAGCACCTAGTACCAAAAGATGCTCTAATTCATCTCGAAAACATTTATAAGAACTTAACCACAAATGGGAAGCTCATAATAATAATGCCTAATAGGCTCTTCGGCCCTTGGGATGTTACTCGTATTAAGGATTATTCTCAGTCTGGAAAATTGGCGGCTCAAGGTGGTCATGTAAATGAATCTACTCACACAGAGATGGCAAGACAACTTAAGGAGATTGGGTTTAAAAAAGTTTCTACCATTTTACCAATTCCCAAACTAAAATACTCTATTTTCAAAAATGTAAGAATAGACACTTACTGGATAGAAAAAATAGAGAATAGCTCCGCTTTATTAAAGCTCTTTAGAAGAATTAAGGTTCGGGGTGTATGTCAATTAAAATTCCCTGTAACCTTAATCGCTCAAAAATAAAAACCTGTCTAGCCGTCAACTTTGGCTTTTTCGCTGGTTTTCCAAAAGTCATAAATACCTTTTTCAAGCTCATATTCTGACCAAACGAACCGTTCTCTATTAGGCTGTTGTTGGGCCCACTCCCACATTGTTAACAGCCCTGTTCTTAAATCTGTCTTATCATTAAACTGTAGTATTTCTACTGATTTAGTCCATGTAGGGTGTGCTTTATTTACCTCGTGTCGTTGTTCAAGAAAGGCTGTATTTCCCCCTCCCATAACTTCCTTTAGAATTTCGCTTGCCTCTAGGATTGAATATTCAGTTGCTGAACCTAAGTTTATAATCTGTCTAGAGGCAGATTCAAATGTAGCTGAATTCCACAGGGGCTCTAAAATATCATCAATAAAACTGAATGCTCTCTTCTGGCTACCATCTCCAAAAATACTCAGGGGTTTATCATTCAAATATTGATGCATCCAAATCCCTAGAACATTTCTATAAGTATCCCAGATATTCTGTTTTATACCATATACATTGTGAGGTCGGATGATACACCAGTCTAAATTATGTTGTTCACCTGCCACTTGAATATCCATCTCGCAGGCATATTTAGCAATTCCGTAAGGGTCGATTGGGGCTGGCTGATGTGATTCATCAAAAGGTGGGGTTCCATTGCCATAAACGGCCATAGAGCTAGTGAAAACTAACCTTTTTACATCAATCCTTATACATTCATTTACAATATTAGCAGTTGCCACCAAATTATTTTGATAGTTGTACTTCCTAATAAAAGGAGAGAGGCCTTCGGCAGCATATGCAGCAAAATGAAAAACGTATTTTGGTTTATGTGTCTCAAAAATGTCTTGTATGTCATTAGAGGCACAATCAATAGCGTAGAATCTTACTCTACCGTCTATATTATCCTTAAATCCACCACTAAGATTATCAATTCCAATCACTTTATAGTTAGGTTGATTTAATAGAATCCAATCAGCCAAACGGCTTCCTAAAAGCCCTGCCACTCCAGTGATAACTACACTCTCTTTCATAGTAATATTTTAAAAAACGAGCCTCCTAGCCCATTATTAAGTCACAAACATACGTTTTATTCTTTTTTTGACTCAGTTGTTTTACCAATTATTCAATTGCCGCCTTCTTTAAAAAAAGATAGTGAACAATGAAGCTAAAAAGTTCTGCTATTAACAGCGTTACAGCCAAGCCATATCCACCAAAATAGTAACTGCCCAACATAGCAATAACAAGCATGAAAATGGCCGTAATCCAAGTGGCTTTGGCTAAAATTTCTTTTCGTTCTGCTACTAAAATTTTAATCATATTGGCAATATTCAACATCCCGAAAAACGGAATAAAACATAATATCCTTAATACATTCGCACTATAATCAACATACTCCCCTCCTAAAATTAGGATGATGTATGGAGAAAGTAGCGCAAAACCCAACCCTACAGCAAAGGTTAATACCAAACCACCTTTGTAGGCTTTATACAAATACTTGTTAAATCCCGATATATCCTCATCATAAAGTCTTGAGGCATTCTGTAGAATAGACTGAGCCAAAAAAACAGGAATCATTCTCAACAAAAAGGCAACACGTTGCGCCAAATTATACCGACCTAATTCTACATCTGAAACAAAATTGCTTAGAATCAGTAAGCCACCATGAACTGAAACGTGTCCACCAATGGTTGATAGGAAAAACTGAAAATTCTCCCGAATTCTCAACAATACTGTCAATACGTTGACCCAGTAAAACTTCAGTCTCCACTTTCTGTATACTAGCACCAAAAGCACTAAATTAACAACCAGAGAGATTGTACCAAATAAGAAATTAACCCATTTAGCATCTTTGCTCTCTTTTATTACTAGTACTACAGCAATCAGATAAAATAATTTTGATATAGCATTGCCAATCGAAAGTATTGACAGCTTATCAAGCCCTTGTAAAATAAACATTGGGTATAAAGCCTCTCCGACAAGAATCACTAAAGAAAGAGCAAGTATTGAAGAATAGTCAATGAAGAGATTTAATCCATAGATGGCTATTAGAATCAATAAACTGAGAACAACCGAAAGTGTTAGTTTGGTAATAATAATTTCATTGATAAGCGCTTGTTGTTTATTAGTATCTCCACAGGTTAGTGCTAGTCTTTTCGGCCCATTTAAATGAAACCCATAGTTGACCAAGACGCTCAGAAACATCACCACTGTCAACCCTAGCCCCACAAGGCCGAATTGGGCTTCTCCCAAATTTTGATATAGCAATGGAGTTACCACCAATGCAACTAGCACATTCACTCCTTGGTTAAGAGACAAGTGAAAGAAGTTAGCGAAGGAAACGCTTTTAATTATTTTTCTAACCTCTTTGATATTATGAAGGGCCTATAAATGAAATTGAATAAGAGAAAATTAACCTTCTTGTTGCATAACAGATGCATAGATTCTCATTAATGTGAAATAGCCAACCATTAACAGACCACCAACTAAAAGACCGATCACTAAAGCTTTATACCATTTCATATGGTCATCTTCTAAAGGTAATATTGGCCTATCTATCACCTGAATAAGGGGCATATTATTTCGGTGAGCAATCTTTGCAATTTCCAAATTCTTGACAATCTCTTCATAAACAGCCGATGATGCTTGAACATCAATCATTATTTTTTGTCTTGGCACCAATGCTAATGACTTTACAGGGTTAAGATTAGGGTTACCTTCATCAAACTGAGCCAATTTGTTCAAAGATTGGTCTAAAACTCTTTTTACACTATCAGCTTGAAAAGCCAATACACGTAAATTCTCGCCTGTCTTTTTGGTTTTAGCTTTAGTGTAAAATTCATTTACATGTTGAACCAACACCTCATTAAATTCCTTTGCAAACATTTGATCTTTAGAAGTGTATGCTACACTTAAAATACTAAGCTTACGGCTTGGTTTAGAAACCGAAAGATTTCTTTTTCTAACTTCCTTTATCACTTCCTTCAAAATACTATCGTGCCTTACCACCATATTACTTTCTGAAATTTCAAAATCCACTCCAAGGTTTGTCCATTTTTTGTTGAGTTTACTTTCTCGACCATACCAAGTAATAAGCCTCTCCACTCCATTTGCGGACTCTCTCTTTGTCAAAAGAGTTTTCTTCATCATGGTATATGACATGTAGAGCTCGGTAATATTATCCAGTTGAAAAAGACTACTCTCTCCTCCCAATGAGCCCACATTAACTCCGGCCAGAGAAGCCAAAGACGACAACTGACCTAGGCCACCACCTGATTGATTTTCCAGTACAAATGTTGTCTCAGCTCTATAGTTAGTCTTCCTTATCAACTGATAGGCAAAAAACAATCCTCCGATAACAATGGCTCCAGCTATAATTTTCAGCCATACTGCAAGCATTGCTTTTACCCAAGCTTGTAAATTTTGTATCAGGCCAGCAATTGAAATTCGCTCTTCATGAATATGACGATGTTCTTCCATTTTGCTTAAAAAT
>CENR01022590.1_pt1 | contig 22244 bp, 20 predicted proteins | sample 530181 | NCBI WGS metagenome assembly CENR01 (sample SAMEA2619677, study PRJEB7988) | marine metagenome | biome: marine biome (ENVO:00000447); feature: surface water layer (ENVO:00002042); material: "saline water (ENVO:00002010), including plankton (ENVO:xxxxxxxx)" | depth 5 m | reverse complement strand
CGATCAGGGCTTGCGTATGCAAGCCAATACGGTTTATGATAAATACGGGCGCGACTCTCAAGAAACGAAAGATCTTTGGAAATCGATTGCGGAAAATGATTCTTTAAACCTAATTATTGTTAAAAAAATATTAGATGAACGCGGTTGGTTGGGAGCAGATATTATTGGAAATCAAGGTAACACCACATTGTTTTTAGTTATTCAACATGCTGACTTAAAAACCCAAGAAAAATATTTGCCAATGATGCGCGAAGCAGTTAAAAAGGGAAACGCAAGACCTAGCGCTTTGGCTTTATTGGAAGATCGGGTAGCCCTTGGACAAGGAAAACGACAATTATATGGGAGCCAAATTGGTTTGGATAGAGAATCCGGTGTATATTATGTTTTACCTTTGGAAGACCCTGAAAATGTGGATAAAAGAAGAGCTGCTATGGAATTGGGAGATTTACAGGATTATGTTTCAAATTGGAATATTGTGTGGGATGTAGAAAAATATATTAAAGAACTTCCCGATATTGAAGCCAAACAAAAAAAGTGATTGAAATTACCTTCTCAACTTAAATTGAAATTTATAAAATTTAGTGACCACAGAAACAATTCTTTATATAATCATCGCCGGAGTAGTATCCATTGCTCTGGCGGTTTTTATGTATGGATATAAGTCAAAACAAACGGGTTCCCTTCGTTGGATTTTTGGAATACTCCGCTTTATAACTTTGTTTTCCATTCTACTTTTAATCATAAATCCAAAATTTAAAAGTGAAACCTATACCATTGAAAAGCCGAAACTTCCCGTACTTATTGACAATTCAGCTTCAGTCGAGGAGTTGAACCAAAGGGAAAATGTTTCGTCTTTACTTCAAAAATTAAAAGAAAACAGCGAATTAAACGACAAATTCGACGTTTCCTATTATTCCTTCGGAAGTGATTTCCGTGAATATGATTCACTTTCTTTTGATGAAAAAAATACGAATGTTTCCAAAGCGCTTGCTTCAGCAAACGAGCTTTTCAAAAACCAATCCGCACCAACAATCCTTATTACTGACGGAAACCAAACCCTTGGGAATGATTATGAATTTTCTTCCGCAACTTTTAAAAATACTATTTATCCTGTAATTCTGGGTGATTCCATAAAATATACGGATATAAAAATCGAACAGTTAAACACCAATAGATACGCATTCTTAAAAAACCAGTTTCCGGTTGAAGTTATTTTGAATTACAGCGGCACAAATCCCGTGAATTCTGAATTTGTCGTTACGCAAGGCGCTGCAACGCTCTATAGAACAAACGTTTCCTTTTCGGAAAATGAAACTTCAAAAACGCTCAATTTCACGTTAAATGCTTCCAGCGTTGGGCTTCAAAAATACACAGCGCAAATACTTCCACTTGTGGATGAAAAGAACAAAACCAACAACAGCAAGCAGTTCGCCGTTGAAGTGATTGACCAGGCCACCAACGTTTTAGTGGTCAGTAAAATAACTCATCCCGATTTAGGTTCGCTTAAAAAAGCAATTACTACCAATGAACAACGCACCATTTCATTTAAAAAACCTGCAGAAGCTGCTTCATTTTTAAATGATTATCAATTGATAATCCTTTATCAGCCCGATAGAAGTTTTGCCGCAATATTTTCTGAAATGGAGAAATTGAACAAGAATAGTTGGGTAATCTCTGGCCTGCACACGGATTGGTATTTCCTTAATGGGGCGCAGGATAATTTCAATAAAGAAGCCTCCAATCAAAGTGATGACGTGCAAGTTGAACTAAACAGTAATTACGGAACTTTCGCTGTTGAAGATATTGGTTTCAACAATTTTCCACCATTGCACACAGAGTTTGGTGCATTGACAATAACGGTTCCAAACGAAGTAATGCTTGAACAAACAGTTAGCGGAATTTCCAATGGAAACCCTTTGCTCGCCACAATGGAAATAAACGGCAAACGAGACGCAATATGGGACGGAGAAGGTTTTTGGCGATGGCGTGCACGCAGTTTTCTGGAAACGGAAAGCTTCCAAAGTTTTGATGATTTTATAGGGAATCTTGTTCAATATTTAGCTTCAAATAAACGGCGAAGCAGAATGGAAGTGTCTTCGGAAACGTTTTATTACAATAACAATCCAATTAAGATTTCTGCCCAGTATTTCGACAAAAATTATGTTTTCGATAATCGTGCATCGCTGAATATAACGGTAAAAAATACGGAAACCGAAAAGCAAACCGTTTTTCCAATGCTTCTGCGGAACAATTATTACGAAGTAGATTTAAACAGTCTTCCCGCTGGGGAATATAATTATACTGTTTCGGTTTCAAACGAAGCAGTTTCCAGCAGTGGCAATTTCACGATTTTGGATTTTAACGTAGAGCAACAATTCCTGAATGCCGATGTGTACAAACTTCGTCGGATAGCCCAAAATTCTAACGGAAAAGCCTATTATGTAAACCAAACGGAAGCGTTAATTGAAAATTTACTTACCAATGATAACTTCCAAAACATTGAAAGAAGCGAACAAAAAGTAGTACCTTTGATCGATTGGAAATATCTTCTCGCACTTATCGTTCTCGCACTCGCAGCAGAATGGTTTATAAGAAAATATAACGGACTCATCTAAAAATTAACCCATATAAAAATATACAATGGAAAAATTACCCAAACTCACAATACCCGTCATCGTAGGAATTATTTTGCTGATAATTTTAGTATCAAAATCTTCCGTAACTATTGGCTCTGGTCACGCTGGGGTGCTGTATCAAACTTTTGGAAACGGTGTGGTTACGGACCAACCGCCTCTTGGCGAAGGTTTTCACATTATTGCACCTTGGAACAAGGTTTTTGTTTACGAAGTACGACAACAAGAACTCAGTGAAAAAATGCAGGTACTTTCCAGCAACGGACTGGAAATTAAATTGGATGCCTCTGCATGGTATCAACCCATTTATAGTGATGTTGCCAAATTACACCAAGAAAAAGGAGAAGATTATTTGCAACGTGTTATTCAGCCGGCAATTAGAAGTGCGGCCAGAAGTGTTGTAGGTCGTTATACGCCCGAACAATTGTACTCTACCAAGCGAGATGCAATTCAAGAAGAAATTTTTGAGGAAACCAAAAAAATTCTTGACAAACAATACGTACAATTAAATGAAATTTTGGTGCGCGATGTAACCCTACCGCCAACAATTAAAGATGCGATTGAAAGAAAACTGAAGCAGGAACAAGAATCTTTGGAATATGAATTTAGACTCGTAACAGCAGATAAAGAAGCTCAAAAAGTTAGAATTGAAGCCCAAGGAAAAGCGGATGCAAATGCTATTTTAAGTGCTTCATTAACAGATAAAATCCTTCAGGATAAAGGAATTGACGCAACTCTTGAACTTGCAAAATCACCTAATGCTAAAGTTGTAGTAGTTGGTTCTGGCGACAGTGGTTTGCCTTTGATTTTAGGGAATAATTGATGTAATTTTTAGTAGCAAATGTAATATTGCAACAGAAAGTAAATCTCGAGGAATATATTCTATTGGTAAAACAATGCTTGGTCTTCAATATTTAAGTATTGAAGTTTTAGCAATTACAAATCCACTCTTGTTCTCCAAGAGGTAAGTACCACTGACATCCAAGTTCTTCACAACTTTCTTTCGCATCTTCTTCCTCACAACTTGTAACAAAAACTGAAACAAACAATAATAAGATAAATAATATTTTAGTTTTCATATTCGATAAATTTTTAGTCTAAAATGACATGTTTCAGTGCAATAGTAAGATTATTGTGCAATTTTGAATATTACGAATGTTTCAAACTATAGAACAAATGTTTCCAGTACCAGTTACGAATCGGTTTTTTGAAAAGATTTAATAATCACCAAGCCGCAAATCACGGCCACTGCAGTTAAACCAAAAGCCAAAAGAATGTTGCTATAAATAAAGTTCCCAATAGCAAATAAAGAACAATAAACTCCAACTACACCTGCAAAGAACCCGAGGATTTTCATTCCAAACCCTTTGAATTTTGATTCATCTCCAAAAATAAGGCTGTTAAAACTGTTTAATGTTTCTGCATTTGAAGGTTTGGTTAAATAGGTTACAAGAACCCATCCAATCGTTGTTATGGCTACACTTAATACCAATTGCCAATGCCCGGCCATTTCAACAATTGGAGTGTCCATTTTTCCGTTTACAAAGAAAAAAGCTGCAATTACAAAAGAAATAACCATTGCGGCCATTTCACTATACGGGTTTATTCTGCTCCAGAACCAGCGTAGAATAAAGAGTAAACCTGTTCCAGCGCCAATGGAAAGCAATAGATTGAAACCATCCCGGGCTTCTTCCAATACAAGTGCCAGCAAACCTGCCAAAATCATCATTACCACCGTGGAAGTTCTTCCAATTGCTACTTGTTCTTTCCCGGTTGCTTCTTTCCGAAGAAATCGCACGTAAAAATCGTTCACCACATAAGAACTTCCCCAGTTTAAATGAGTTGAAATAGTACTCATAAATGCCGCGATAAGCGATGTGATTACAATTCCCAAAAGTCCAGCCGGCAAAAATGTAAGCATGGCGGGATAGGAAAGATCATTTTTTACGAATGCCGGATTTAAATTTGGAAAAGCTGCCTGCAAACTCTCCAGATTTGGATAAACAATTATAGATGCCAACCCAATAATAATCCACGGCCATGGACGAAGCGCATAATGAGCAAAGTTGAAAAATAAAGTGGCCCACGTGGCGTGTTTCTCGTTTTTGGCAGCAAGCATCCGTTGTGCAATATAACCGCCCCCCCCGGGCTCTGCGCCGGGATACCAAACGCTCCACCACTGTACGGCAAGCGGAACGATAAGCAGCGGAATTAATAATTCAGGTTTTGAAAAATCTGGCAGCATCGCGGTTTTGGCTGTAACGGTAGGGGTAGAAAGCAGGTTTTCAATTCCACCAATTTCAGGCATATTTACTATAAAAATAGTTGCCCAAATACTGCCCACCATGGCAATTATAAATTGTACGAAATCTGTAAGTAAAACACCTTTTAAACCTCCAAACGCCGAATAAATTACCACAACGGGCGAAGCAATCAATAAAACTTCATACGAAGACAGGCCAAACATTACATGCCCAATTTTAATTGCTGCCAAACAAACATTCGCCATAATGACGATATTAAAGAACACACCCAGATAAATTGCTCTAAAACCTCTTAAAAATGCGGCGCTTTTTCCGCTGTAGCGCAATTCATAAAACTCCAAATCTGTTGTTATTCCGCTTCTTCGCCATAATTTGGCATAGAAAAAAACGGTAAGCATTCCCGTTAGCAGAAAACTCCACCAAATCCAGTTTCCGAACACTCCGTCTTCCCGAATAACGCCAGCAACAAAATTGGGTGTATCGGCGGCAAACGTAGTTGCAACCATACTTACACCAAGCAGCCACCACGGCATATTTCTATTGGATAAGAAAAAAGATTTGGAGTCTTTTCCAGATTTTTTGGCCACAAGCAGCCCAATTGCGATAAAAACAATAAAAAATGAAACTATAATTATCCAGTCAAGTGTCTCTAAATGCATAAATAGGAATGGTTTTCGGCTGTTTAAAATTGCTTGGGTGAAAGTAAATAAATTGTACCGAAATATAATAAAGCGTTAAAATTTTATATTCACAGTTTAATAAACAATCTTTTTATTTAGATTTGCCATCACAATTATGAACAATTCATTTTTACATCATCACCATATTTCTCTCCACGCGCTCGCGAGGTGATATGGCTATTGTGTAAACCCAACAATATTCAAAACCCGTTTGAGCAATCAAACGGGTTTTTTTATTCCTAAAACTGAACAGAATTTTATGAAAAAACTAAAAATAGCGGTACAAAAATCAGGGCGACTTCACGATGAATCCCTTGCATTGCTAAAGGATTGTGGTATTTATATAGACAACGGCTGCGACCAATTAAAAACATCTGCAAGCAGTTTTCCTTTGGAAATCTATTACCTGCGCAACGGCGATATTCCGCAGTATTTAAAAGATGGCGTGGTGGATTGTGCAATTATTGGCGAAAATCTATTGATTGAAAAAGGCGAAGGAATTTCAATTGCCGACAGATTAGGGTTTTCAAAATGCAGGGTTTCCCTCGCGGTTCCGAAGGCATTTAAATACACCTCAATTGCCGATTTAAATGGGAAGCGAATTGCCACCAGTTATCCCGAAACTACCCGTAATTATTTGGCGGAAGTGGGGGTAGAGGCAGAGCTTCACATTATTAATGGCAGTGTGGAAATAGCACCAAACATTGGTCTGGCAGATGCCATTTGCGATATTGTGAGTAGCGGCAGCACGCTTTTTAAAAACAATTTAAAGGAAGTTGAAGTCATTTTAAAAAGTGAAGCCGTGCTCGCGGTCTCCCCAAATATTTCAGAAAACGCAAATAAAGTTCTGGATAAAATCCGCTTTAGAATACAGTCAGTCCTGCAAGGCCGCGATTCGCGCTATGTGCTATTAAATGCGCCGAATGATAAGATTGATGAAATCATCAAAATTTTGCCCGGAATGAAAAGTCCAACCTTGTTGCCACTGGCAGAAGAAGGCTGGAGCAGCATTCATTCCGTAGTGAATCGCGATGTTTTTTGGGAAGTAATTGGAGAACTGAAACAGGCCGGCGCCGAAGGAATATTAGTTTGCCCTATTGAAAAAATGATTTTGTAAGATGAAAAAAATATACAATCCAAAACCCGAAAGCTGGAGCGAACTTTTAAAACGCCCCACCCAAACCATCGCCGATGTGGAAACTACGGTAAACCAAATATTTTCAGAAATAAAATTGAAAGGTGATACTGCCGTAAAAAAATACACCCAACTTTTTGATGGAATTTCTATTGAAAGTCTATTGGTTTCAAAAAACGAAATTGAAACTGCGGAAAAGGAAACCTCTGAAGAATTGAAAAACGCCATCAATCTTGCAAAAGCAAACATCGAAAAATTCCACAGCGCACAAAAAACGGAACGCATTACTGTAGAAACTACCGAAGGCGTGGTTTGTTGGCAGGAAAAAAGAGCCATCCAAAAAGTGGGGCTTTACATTCCCGGAGGCACAGCTCCGCTGTTTTCTACTGTATTAATGCTTGCTATTCCGGCAAATATTGCGGGTTGCAAAGAAATTATTTTATGTACGCCGCCCGATAAAAACGGCAAAATTAATCCGGCTATTTTATATACCGCAACTCTTTGTGGGGTAACCAAAATTTTTAAAATTGGGGGCATTCAAGCCATTGGCACAATGACTTTTGGTACTGAGAGCATTCCTTCGGTTTATAAAATTTTCGGCCCGGGCAATCAGTTTGTAACCGTCGCAAAACAAATTGCCACCAAACACGGCGTGGCAATAGATATGCCCGCGGGACCTTCGGAATTACTGGTGTTTGCCGATGACACAGCGAATGCTTCATTTGTAGCATCAGATTTATTGTCGCAAGCCGAACACGGGGCGGATAGCCAAGTTGTTTTGGTTACAACTTCGGAAAAGCTTTTGAATTCAGTGGAAAAGGAGGTTGAAGAACAACTTCAACAGTTGCCACGAAAAGCTATTGCAGAGAAAGCTATTGCAAATTCACAATTGATTTTGATCGAAAGCAATTCGGAAGCTATCAATCTTATCAATGAATACGCCCCGGAACACTTTATTGTGGTTTCAAAGGAAGAAGATTTTTTTATTGAAAGTATTCAAAATGCCGGGTCTGTTTTTATAGGCAATTTCACCCCCGAAAGCGCCGGTGATTATGCTTCTGGCACCAATCACACTTTACCGACCAACGGGTATGCAAAGCAATATAGCGGCGTAAATCTGGACAGTTTTATGAAAAGTATGACTTTTCAGAAAATCTCAGAAAAAGGAATTCAAAACATTGGCAATGCCATAGAAACAATGGCGGAAGCGGAAGGCCTGCAAGCGCACAAAAACGCTGTGACATTACGCTTAAAAAGTTTAGAAAAATTGTCCGGTCGAGCCCAGTCGAGACCTTAACTTGTACAAATATGACGAACAAAATAGATATACAATCTCTCATCCGCCCAAACGTAGCCAAAATGAAGCCATACAGCTCGGCCCGCGATGAATTCAAAAATTTCGATAGCGAAATGATTTTTCTCGATGCCAATGAAAATCCGTTTGAGACTAACGTAAATCGCTATCCCGATCCGCAACAACGGCAACTTAAGGGCATACTTTCAAAACAAAAAAGTATCGCCACCAATCAAATTCTTTTGGGAAATGGCAGCGATGAAGTACTCGACCTGATTTTTAGAGCATTCTGTGAACCCGCCAAAGACAACATAATTACCTTGCCGCCAACTTACGGTATGTACGGTGTTTTGGCGAATTTGAACGATATTGAAAATAGGGAAGTGCTGCTCGATTCAGATTTTCAGCCCAATTGGGATGAAATTTCAAAGACTGCAGATATGCGTACCAAACTTCTATTTATCTGCTCTCCCAACAATCCCACGGGAAATTTAATTGCTGCGGAAAAAATAGAGTGGCTTCTCAAAAATTATAATGGTTTGGTAGTGGTCGATGAAGCTTACATAGATTTCGCAAACGCGGAAAGTTGGATTTATAAACTGGATGAATTTCCAAATTTAATAATTACCCAAACCCTTTCAAAAGCATACGGATTGGCGGGAATCCGTTTGGGATTATGCTTTGCTTCCGCGGAAATAATTTCGGTTTTAAACAAAATAAAACCACCGTATAACATTAATGAACTTACACAGCAAAGCGCTATCGAACAACTTCGAAATACAGGAAAGATAAAAAATGACTTGTCTTCGTTGAAAGAAGAAAAGGAGTCATTACTTAAAGCCTTGGTTCAAGTTAATTTTATTGAGAGAACTTTTCCTACCGATGCCAATTTCATCCTTATAAAAGTGGACGATGCTGAAAAACGCTATTCACAATTGTTGGAAAACGGCATCGTAGTCCGCAACAGAAGTTCACAGCCGCTTTGCGAAAATTCACTGCGCATAACCATTGGCACCAATTCTGAAAACACAAAACTAATAAACACTCTAAAAACTTTAAAATAATGAAGAAACGCGTACTGTTTATAGACCGCGACGGCACCATCATAAAAGAAACCGTGGATGAGCAAATTGACGGGTTTGATAAAATGATTTTTTACCCGAAAGTTTTCACCTATCTAGGAAAAATAGCGAAGGAACTCAATTTTGAATTGGTAATGATTACCAACCAGGACGGTTTGGGAACTGACTCTTTCCCCGAAGAAACTTTTTGGCCCGTGCATAATTTTATATTGAAAGCGTTTGAAAACGAAGGTGTTACTTTCAATGAAGTTTTAATTGATCGCACGTTTCCATACGAAAATGCTGACACGCGCAAACCGGAGATAGGATTACTTAAAAAGTATTTTTCCGAAGAATATGACCTTAAAAATTCATTTGTAATCGGCGATAGGTTAACGGATATCGAGCTTGCCAAAAACTTGGGTTCCAAAGGAATTTATATTAACGACAACACGAATTTGGGTACTGCTGAAATTTCTTTGAATGCCGAAGAACTTCAGCAATACATTGCTTTGGAAACCAAAGACTGGCAACAGATTTATGAGTTTTTAAAACTGAAACAACGCGTTTCGGAAATCCAACGAAAAACCAATGAGACCGATATTTCCATTAAACTGAATTTGGATGGCACGGGTAAGAGCACTATAAACACTGGCGTTGCTTTTTTTGACCATATGTTGGATCAATTGGCGCGCCACGGGCAAATGGATTTGGAAATCACCGTAAAAGGCGATTTGGAAGTTGACGAACACCACACTATTGAGGACACCGCCATTGCCTTGGGTGAAGTTTTCAACCAAGCCCTCGGCGATAAATTGGGGATGGAGCGTTACGGCTTCTGTTTGCCAATGGACGACTGTTTGGCGCAGATTGCCATTGACTTCGGCGGTAGGAATTGGCTGGTTTGGAATGCAGACTTTAAACGTGAAATGATTGGAAAAATGCCAACCGAAATGTTTCAGCATTTCTTTAAAAGCTTTACCGATGGCGCCAAGGCAAACCTCAATATTAAAGCCGAAGGCACTAACGAACACCACAAGATTGAAGCTATATTCAAAGCTTTTGCAAAAGCCATAAAAATGGCGGTGAAACGCGATGCCGAGAAAATGATTTTACCATCAACAAAAGGCTTGCTATAAAAGCCCCCTAACCCCCGGAGGGGGAACTATTATGAATGCAGAAACAAACAAAAAATTAAAAGTCTCTCCCCCATTGGGCGCTGGGAGCCTGGTAATTATTAATTATGGCGCGGGCAACATCCAAAGCATCAAATTTGCTTTGAAAAGATTGGGTGTAGAAGCAATTTTGAGTAATGATGAAGCTGAAATCCGCCAAGCAGATAAAGTGATTTTTCCGGGAGTGGGCGAGGCGAGTAGCGCGATGCAAAAACTGAAAACTTCAGGTTTGGACCAAGTAATTCCCACATTAAAACAACCCGTTTTGGGCATCTGTTTAGGAATGCAGTTGTTATGTAATTCTTCGGAAGAAGGAAATACGAAAAGCTTGGGGATTTTTGACGTTGAAGTGAAACGTTTTTCAAATGAAGTGAAAGTGCCTCAAATAGGGTGGAATCAAATTTCAAATTTAAAATCCGGCTTGTTTGAAGGTATTTCAGAAAACCAATTTATGTATTTGGTGCATAGCTATTATGCGCCTTTATGTAAAGAAACTATTGCAACTTCCGAATACGGAATTCAGTATTCATCGGCAATACAAAAGGATAATTTTTATGGCGTTCAGTTTCACCCTGAGAAAAGCAGTACAGCCGGAGCACAAATTTTAAAGAATTTTTTAAACTTATAAACGAGATTCCCGCCTTCGCGGGAAATATATTATGCGAATAATACCAGCAATAGACATCATAGACGGCAAGTGCGTGCGATTGGCAAAAGGTGATTACGGCACAAAGAAAATTTATAATGAAAACCCTTTGGAAGTTGCGAAACAATTTGAGGCCCACGGAATAAAGTACCTGCACTTGGTGGATTTGGATGGCGCCAAAAGCAAGCATATTGTAAACCATAAAATTTTGGAAGAAATAGCTTCAAAAACAACTTTAAAAATTGATTTTGGCGGCGGACTAAAAACTGATGAGGATTTGCGGATTACCTTTGAATGTGGTGCCAGCCAAATTACCGCCGGGAGTATTGCCGTAAAAAAACCTGAAATTTTTAAAAATTGGCTGCAAAAGTTTGGAAGTACTAAAATCATTTTGGGCGCCGATGCTAAAGATGAAAAAGTTGCAATCAGTGGATGGACCGAGGATTCAGCTTTGGAACTGATTCCATTTATTCGAAAATATGTTGAAAATGGAATTGAATATGTTATCTGCACAGACATCAGCAAAGATGGAATGTTGCAAGGCCCCTCGTTTGATTTGTATCATAAAATTTTAAAAGAAATTACAGTGTCAGGTCGAGCGCAGTCGAGACCTACGAAGCTAATTGCTTCGGGAGGTATCTCAACTTTTGAAGAACTCCCAAAGCTCGCCGAAATTGGTTGCGAAGGTGTGATAATTGGAAAAGCCATTTATGAGAATAGAATATCTTTAAAACAACTTGAAAACTACATTTTAAATGCTAACTAAAAGAATTATACCGTGTCTCGATATCAAAAATGGCCGAACCGTTAAAGGAGTCAACTTCTTAGATTTGCGCGACGCCGGCGATCCGATAGAATTGGCAAAATTCTATTCTGAAAACGGAGCTGAAGAACTTGTTTTTCTGGATATTTCGGCAACTGAGGAGCGCAGGAAAACCTTGGCCGAATTGGTTTTAAAGGTTGCAGAAACCATCGATATTCCCTTTACTGTTGGCGGAGGAATTTCTTCCGTTGAAGACGTGGAAATCCTTTTAAACAATGGTGCCGATAAGGTTTCGGTGAATTCTTCTGCAGTGAAAAATCCACAGTTGATCAATGAACTGGCTTCAAAATTTGGCTCGCAGTGCGTTGTGGTGGCCATTGATGCAAAACAGATTGACGGCAATTGGAAAGTGCATTTAGTGGGAGGAAAGGTGCCAACAGATCTGGATCTGTTTGAGTGGGCAAAGGAAGTGGAACTGCGCGGTGCTGGTGAAATTCTTTTTACGTCCATGGACCACGATGGAACGAAAAACGGTTTCGCTAACGAAGCTTTGGCAAAACTTTCAACAGAGCTGAACATTCCAATAATTGCCTCAGGCGGAGCGGGAACCATTCAGCACTTTACAGATACTTTTATTGAGGGAAAAGCAGACGCAGCTTTGGCTGCAAGCGTATTCCACTTTAAGGAAATAACTATAAACAATTTGAAAAAAGAATTAAAAACCCAGGAAATTCCTGTTAGATTATAAATTAGATGGAAATAGATTTTAAAAAATACAGCGATGGCCTTGTACCGGCCATAATCCAAGACACAAATACCAGCAAAGTGCTTATGCTTGGCTATATGGACGAAGAAGCATTTTTGAAAACCAACCAATTAAAAAAGGTTACTTTTTTCAGCCGAAGCAAACAGAGACTTTGGACAAAAGGGGAGGAGAGTGGCAATTTTCTGGAGCTTGTTTCCATTGCTGTTGATTGTGATAAAGATGCACTATTAATAAAAGTGAACTCTGTTGGGCCCGTTTGTCACAAAGGAACCGACACCTGCTGGAACGAAGATAACGTTTCGAGTTTTGGCTTTCTTTCAGATTTGGAAAGCATCATTCAAAACAGAAAGGATAATTCGGAAAATGAAGATTCTTACATTGCATCCCTTTTCCGAAAAGGTATCAATAAAATTGCCCAAAAAGTAGGCGAAGAGGCAGTGGAAGTTGTCATTGAATCAAAAGATAGCAACGATAATCTTTTTCTTGATGAAAGCGCCGACCTGCTTTTTCATAATATGATTTTGCTTCAGGCAAAGGGTTTTACGTTGAGCGATGTGGAGAAAACACTTCGGCAACGCCATAAAGTGGAATAATCTTTTTACTTTTTCCTACCTTTAAAAAATAATCAACGTTTTTTATGGCCGCACGAAGAAGAAAAAAACCGCAAACCACCAAAATTCAACCCAAAAGAGCAAGAAACCTTTCTCCGGGAACGGTAACCTATACCGGTAAAAAAACCACTACGGTTACGGAACTGGACATTATTGATTATTCCAAAGAGCATTATGACCGCTTTGAGACCAACAATATACAAGAAGCATTTACATATGAAGATTCCAGCAACATAACGTGGATTAATGTAAACGGTCTCAGCAACACCGATGATATTGTTACCCTTGGTAACCATTTTGAATTGCACCCGCTAATCCAGGAAGATATTGTTACCACTAATCAACGCCCAAAAATTGATGAATATGAGGAGTATTTGTTTATCGTTTTTAAAATGCTGCACTATGATGAAAATGAGCATCTAACAAACGAGCATATAAGTATGGTAGTTGGGAGTGATTATGTAATCACTTTCCAAGAAGCAGAAGGGGATGTCTTTGGCGACTTGAGAGATAGGCTGGAACACGGAAAAGGGAGAATTAGAGGCTATGGTTCTGATTATTTGATGTTTGCCATACTTGATGCCGTTGTTGACAATTACTTTACGGTAGTTGAATTTTTGAGCAATAAAGTGGAAATACTTGAAGACAATCTTTTTGATGATAAGGATGATGAAAACATGACTGAGGAAATCCAAGAACTTAAAAAAGAAATCCTAAAAATTAGAAAAGCAGTTTTACCATTGCGTGAAGTAATAAACCGATTGGAAAAAATAGAAAGCCCCCTCATTGAAGAACGCACCAACAAATATATACGTGATCTTTATGACCACATTATCCAAGTAAACGAAAGTGTTGAAATATACCGCGATATGATCTGGGGCTTGATGGATATGTACATGACTACCATCAGCAACAAAATGAACGAAGTGATGAAGGTGCTTACCATCATGGCTTCTATTTTTATTCCTTTAACCTTTATGGCCGGTATTTATGGGATGAACTTTGAGCATATGCCCGAACTACACTTAAGGTATGGCTATTACTACCTTTGGGCCGCAATGATTCTTGTGTTTTTTGGTCTGCTTTGGTATTTTAAGAGAAAGAAATGGTTGTGAAGTGAATTGTTGAATTGTGAGTCGTGAGTCCTGAATCCTGAAGTGTGAAACGCAAAACGGTGAACTTATTGCTCATTGATTTCTCTATGTCCACTGTTCCTCTGTGGTTAAAATTTATTGATTGAGTCTATACTTGCTATACACTATGGCAACTACAACACAGGCTCCAACACCTCCCAAACAGTATTGGCAACAATTTTATGTCCTTCGGCAGTGGGATGTATCCCGTCATTCTGGTTTAATTCCTTAACACCCCCTACATCCTTTAAAATAAAGGGAATGAAGGCAATATTATTTTCCATAGTCAAATCAGAAAAAATAGCGCGAAACTGCGTGGTATAATCTTGCCCCATATTGGGTGGCAATTGCATTCCTGCCAAAACAATCTTTGTATCTGGGCTTTTTGTTTTAACAGCATCTATAATTGCCTGTAGATTAGCTTTGGTTTCAGAAATTGGAACTCCACGTAGTCCATCGTTTGCGCCTAGTTCCAAAACAAATATATCTATGTCCTGATTGAGGATCCAATCAATTCTGCTTCTGCCGCCGGCGGAAGTTTCCCCGCTAACCCCAGAGTTTACGACTTCATAATTCAAGCCCAAGGAGTCAACTTTAGTCTGAATAATTCCCGGAAACGCATCGTTGGTATCATCCAGGCCATAGCCAGCAGTAATGCTGTCCCCAAAGAAGAGGATGGTTTTGTTTGTAGTGGTTGCTGAAGCTTCGGTTTCGGTAGTGGTATTTTCGTTTGTATCTACAACGGCTTTCGTTTTTGTGTTATTTCCGCAGGATAGCACTATAAAAACAGTCAAGAAATAACAAAACTTTAAGAGGTTCTGAGACTTGGAAACTATTGTATCTAAAAGGGTTTGCGTAATTTTGGGCTTCGGCATAAGATCGAGAAATATTATAAAATTTAAATGACAAAGATATTAAAGATTAACGGGCTGGAGAAAACTTATAAAAACGGTTCGAAGCAATTAACGGTTCTTCAAAATGTTTCGTTTGAAGTGAAAAAAGGACAAACATTCTCTATCGTTGGGCCCTCTGGAAGTGGAAAGACAACTTTATTAGGTTTAGCTGCAGGCTTAGACACCCCCAGTGCTGGGACGGTGGAATTATGCGGACATAATTTAAGCAGCCTCAACGAGGATGAACGCGCACAACTGCGCAATGAGGAAGTTGGGTTTATTTTTCAGGACTTTCAATTATTGCCAACCTTAACGGCGCTTGAAAATGTAAGCGTGCCTTTGGAACTGCAAGGCGCAAAAAATGCTGATAGCAGAGCAAAGGAACTATTAGAAAAAGTGGGTCTGGCAGATCGCGTTCACCACTATCCATCACAACTGTCTGGGGGCGAACAACAAAGGGTAGCGGTGGCAAGGGCATTTTCCAACAAGCCTTCAATTTTATTTGCAGACGAACCTACCGGAAATCTTGACGAAGAAACAGGAGAGAAGGTAATACAGTTACTTTTTGAACTCAATGAACAGGCAGGTACCACGCTTGTGATCATAACCCACGATTTGGATTTAGCAGTAAGAACACAGCAAATTTTAAGATTGAAAGGTGGTAAGATTTTAACGAATGAAACAACTGCAACAATTTGAACAAACCTCAGTTACAATCAAACTTAAACAACGCTTGGCTTTTTAAGATGGCTTGGCGCGATGCAAAGGCGAGCAGAGCGCGATTGCTACTGTTTATGGCGTCCATTATTTTGGGGATTGCTGCCGTGGTTTCCATACAGTTATTCAGCCAAAACCTTACCGATAATATCCAACGACAATCAAAATCGTTGATGGGGGCCGATTTTACGATTGATAGTGATCAGCTTCCCAACGAACGCGCACAAGCAATTATTGATTCATTAAACCCAGATGCTTCGGAAGTAAACTTTGTGTCGATGGTGGCTTTCCCCAAAAACAATGGCACTAAATTAGTACGTGTGCGTGGTTTGCAGGGGGATTTTCCTTTTTATGGAGAGCTTAAAACACAACCTGTTGGCGCCGCTACTTCCTATCAAGCTTTAGGCAGTGCTTTGGTAGATGCTACCTTGATGTTGCAATACAACCTTCAAGCTGGCGATTCAATAAAAATAGGTGAAATAACCCTGCCCATCGCTGGCGCATTAAATGCTATTCCCGGTAATAATGCCGTCTCCAGTTCAGTAGCGCCTTTGGTTATAATTCCATATAGGCTTGTGGCCGATACCGAATTATTACAGTTTGGAAGCCGGAAGGAATACCAATATTATTACAAACAACCCAATGTAGATCTGGTGGCACTTGAAGACAGCTTGCAACCGATGCTCGAGGCAGAAAATACAGATTTGGATACGCACACTAGCACCAGCAGCAGATTGGGGCGCAGGTATGACAATGTTAGTTCCTTTCTTAACTTAACTGCTTTTATTGCACTTTTGCTGGGCTGCGTAGGAATTGCCAGCTCGGTTAATATCTATATTAAGGAAAAAGTAAAGGCAATTGCCGTCTTAAAATGTTTGGGTGCATCCAGAAAACAAAGCTTTTTAATATTTCTGATTCAGATTGCAGGAATAGGCATCTTAGGAGGTATCATCGGGACTGCGATAGGAGTGGGGCTGCAGGAACTTTTCCCCTTTGTATTAAAAGAGTTTTTACCCTTCGATATAATTATTAGCATTTCTGCCCAACCTATAATCATGGGCGTTCTCTTGGGCTTAGTGATGTCGGTTTTATTTGCCTTGCTACCGTTATTGCGAACTTGGTACGTTTCGCCATTGGAAGTGCTGCGCTTTAGCGGGGAATCCTCAAAACAATCAAAAAAAGCCACCTATGGCGTTATTGCTTTAGTTGTTTTATTTCTTTACGCCTTTTCCTATTGGTTGCTGAAAGATTGGTTATTTGCATTAGCCTTTATTGGCGGTATTCTTGTAACCTTCGGAGTGCTAGCAGGTATTGCAAGTGGAACCATGAAATTGGTTAAAACCTATTTTCCAAAAGGCGCACGGTTTACCACACGGCAAAGTTTACTGAATTTATTTCGGCCTAACAATCAAACCATAGTGCTATTGGTAGCCATTGGTTTGGGAACTTTTTTAATCAGTACACTATATTTCACAAAGGATATTTTGCTGGATAAAGCAACCATCGGCCAAACCTCAGAAAGTGCAAACTTGATAACTTTGGATGTGCAACCAGACCAAGTAACAGAGGTGATGAATACCTTTAAAGCAAATGATGTGAATGTATTGAATAATATTCCGCTGGTTACCATGCGGATGCACAGCATTAAAAATGAGTTGGTAAGCAGCTTACGAGTCGATACTACAGCCCAAATAAAAGGCTGGCTTTTAAACCACGAATTTAGAACCACTTATCGCAGTGCCCTTACAAAGTCTGAGGAAATTGTAGCAGGGGAGTGGGTTGCTGAGCACAAACAGGGTGATAAAATCCAAATCTCTATTTCCGAAAACCTAGCCGAAGATGCCAATGTAACGCTAGGCGATGCACTGGTTTTCAATGTGCAGGGGGTGCTTATGGAAACGGTTGTTAGCAGCATTCGAAAAGTGGATTGGACTACCTTGCAACCCAATTTCTCTATCGTTTACCCAAAAGGAGTCTTGGAAAATGCGCCACAATTTAATGTATTGTCAACCTATGCGCCAACAGAGGAAAGTTCGGCCAAGTTGCAACGTGACTTGGTGAAGAAATTCCCCAATGTGTCTGTGATAGATCTAAGACAGATGTTTACTGTAATAGAAGATATATTGGACAAGGTAAGTTGGATCATCAACTTTATGGCGTTTTTCAGTATTCTAACCGGGATTATAGTGTTGATAGGCTCCGTGCGAACCAGCAAATACCAGCGCATAAAGGAAAGTGTGCTACTGCGCACTCTGGGTGCAAAAAACAAACAAATAATCGCTATTACCGCCCTGGAGTATCTGTTTTTGGGAATCTTGGGAAGTCTCTTGGGTATCCTTTTGGCGTTACTTAGCAGCTTGCTATTGGCAATATTTGTATTTGAAGAACCCTTTATGCCTTCGCTTATTCCGTTCCTGATTTTCTTGCCGGGTATATCACTTTTGGTTTTGGGGATTGGGTTGAGCAATATTCGAGAGGTTTTACGGAGCTCACCGCTGGAGGTGCTTCGGAGGAGTTAGGCGTGGGGCGGTAGTCTGTATTCTGTTGTCTGTTGTCTGTTGTCTGTTGTCTATTCTGTTATAATGACTTCTTTTTGGTTTCTTTAGTCTTTCTTCTTTTTTCACGGCTTTGGATATACTTCGGAAAAATGTATGATTTATTGATTATATTTTATTAAACAAGCTATTAATAACGAAGCCGAATTTCTTTTTCTAAATAATTATTTATATTTAATCATTAATAGATAAATAGCTGCTTATTAAATACATACAGCTATATTAAAATAAGAAACAATTACCGAAGTAGTTCGTCCTATAAATAGAGTAACCATCCAAATAATGCAATATGACAATTTTAGTAGTAGGAGCAAGTGGTGCCACGGGCAGTAAATTAGTGGAACAACTTTTAATGCTAAACCACAGGGTGAAAATAATTGTACGATCTCCCGAAAAACTTCCTGACGCTTGGAAAACGAATGATAATCTTCAAATAATAACTGCCAGTGTTTTGGATTTAAGTGATGCCGAAATGCGCGAAATAGTAAAGGATTGTGATGCCGTGGCGTCTTGTCTTGGGCACAATCTAACCTGGAAAGGTATTTATGGACAACCTAGAAAATTGGTAACGGATGTTACGCGACGGTTATGCGATGCGATAAAATTCAATAAACCGCAAAGGGCAGTGAAATTTATTTTGATGAACACCACAGGAAACCGCAATCGCGATTTAGACGAATCTATTTCCTTCGCCCAAAAATGTGTTATTGGGTTGCTTCGCTTGTTGCTGCCGCCGCATGTTGACAACGAAAAAGCGGCGGATTATTTGCGTATTGAAATTGGGCAAAATAATCCCTATGTTGAATGGACAGCAGTGCGACCCGATGGTTTGATAAATGAGGAAATGGTAACGGATTATAAAATTTATCCTTCTCCAACACGAAGCGCCATTTTTAATGCAGGCAAAGTAAGCCGGATAAATGTGGCCCACTTTATGGCCCGTTTAATCGATGATTCCGATTTATGGGCTAAATGGAAAGGAAAAATGCCGGTAATCTATAGCGCAACGGTGTAATTTACTTTTTGGTGAATGCTATCAACCGTTATTGTGAGCACAGGGTGACAATCTATTGAACATTTCCGCTAGTATGGATGTGCTATAGTTTTATTGCAAAAATGAAATTATAATGGGATAGCTATAAATATGAAATATGTTATTTACGCTATATACATACTATAAACATACTATATATACGCTATAAATACGCTATAAATACGCTATAAATACTTTACACTTTACATTAATAGGTATATTTATTATTCTAGTTATTCTTTTTAAACCTTATTAATATATTCTTCTCTCGTTATGAAACTTGAGGTTTACTCGCTTCATTTCTATTTGATAATTAGGTGTTTGCGAATCTCCTTCGTCGGTTTGGTTAAAAGCGGAAGTTGTTACTATAGTGTCTCGAAAAAATTTATTCTAAAATTTTCTTCTGCAATGTTAATAGAAAACTTTTTATGCGACTGGCCTGTGGTGAGCGTAGTCGAACCATAGGAGGAAAGCGTAACATGTGTGGAATGGTAATTAACTGTTATATAGCTTATTTACATTGCTTTTGTATGTTTGTCCTATAGGAATTTTATAATCGTCTATTAAAATACGATTACCTTCTATAAATTTAATTTTATCTACAACAACAAGAAACGATTTATGAACTCTTAAAAAATTATCGTTATTTAAAATAGATTCAAAATACGATATTTTTTCGTGGCTAATAATCATTTCATTCTTTAAAAATAGTTTGGTGTAGTTTCCGTAAGCTTCTATATAAAGGAGATCTTTCAAATCTATTTGATGATGCTTTTTATCACCTTTTATAAAGAATCGCGTGAAGGTTTCAGGGGTAAATTCTTTTGAGACTGTTTTGGACAATTGTGTTTCAGAAACTTTATTTACAGCTTTCACTAAACGGTCAAAACTAAAAGGCTTTAAAATATAATCTACAACGTTTAACTCAAAACCTTCAATTGCATGCTCTTTATAAGCCGTTGTAACTATGGTTTTTGGAGGATTTGATAATGTTTTTAAAAAATCTAAACCTTTTAATTTAGGCATATTAATATCCAAAAAAATAAAATCGACAGTATTTTCATTTAAGTACTGCATGGCTTCCATAGCGCTGTAGCAATTTTTTTCTAATTGTAAATGTGGTAACATGCTACAAAACTCTTCAATTATTTCATGAGCCAACGGTTCATCATCAATAATTATAAACTTAAGCATGTTTAGCAATCTTTAAGGTTGTTTTATATAGGTTATTTGATACATCCACTTTTAATTCATGTTTATTTTTATATAATAAAGATAGTCTTCTTTTTAAATTTTGTAATCCTATTCCGTTTGATATGCTTATTTCATTAGGATCAAAATTATTTTCAATTGAAAAAACAATGAAATCTGTTTCTTCATTTAAGTTAATATGTATAAAAGCGTTTTCAGCTAAAGTTTCAATGCCATGTTTGAAGGCATTTTCTAAAAGAATAATATACAGTAAAGGAGCAATAGTTAAACTTGTATCCACATCATGGTTAAATGTAATCTCTACAGACTTTTTATATCGTATTTTATGTAATTCAATGTAATTATTTAAATATTCTATTTCGTCCTTAATTTTTACCATGTCCTTTTCACCTTCATAAATGGTATATCGCATCATATCCGATAACTTTAAAATTACTTCTGGTGCTTTCTCCGAGTTTTTAACTGTTAATGCATACAGATTATTTAAGGTGTTAAAGAAAAAATGAGGATTTATCTGCGTTCTTAAAAGGGAAAGTTCAGTTTTAGATTTTTCAGCTTTTAAATCTCTAAACCATTTCCACTGTTCATAAACCCAAACGAAAAATAAAACTGGAATGGGTAAAAAGAACACGTAGAATGGATAATCTTTCTTAATTTCTAAATAGGCTTCTAAACCACCAGAAAACAGCCTTAAATAAAGAAAATAAATAAATAACGGTAAATAGATAAGTACAATAAGTTTCCAATACTTTTTTATGAATGAAGGAATCAGCAAATACACAACACCTATCCAAAACCCCATTAGTAGTATAAAAGTCACTGGGTTATCTGGCATATCCATTAAAGTATCCACACCTAATGCTACGATAAAAACAACAATCAGCACTATAACCTTAAGAATGGTAACACCTTTACGCTTTAAATAGTTGTAATTATGAATAGGCAAGGCAATCGCCAAGCACCAAAACAGGGTGATTAATATAACTTCAATTGGATCATCATCTGGAACATTTATAACACCAAAATAATCCAACATATAAAATATGGGTATGATAATTAGTGCAATTAAAAAGGCTCTGTATTTTTTGATGTACTCAACCATAGAACAAAAGTATGTATGTAATCCTGCATTAACAAGAAAGTTGATAGACACTAGTAAAATGCAATTCAACGCTATTGTTTTTTGCACGAACAGAATTGATGCTGTTTTTCATTACATATGACTTTATTATAATGTTATACATCATATAAATTATAAAGGAGGCTTTCTTCAATTTATGTTTGTCACAAATTAAAACTAAAACAGCACATCAATTAAAAATCAACAGTTATGAATACGTTACAAATCAATAATTTAAGCAAGACCTATCCTAATGGTGTCAGGGCATTGAACGACATTAATTTAGAAATTACCAACGGAATGTTTGGTTTGTTAGGAGCCAATGGAGCTGGTAAGTCTTCCTTAATGCGAACCATTGCATCCTTACAAGAGCCTTCTTCTGGAAGTATTTTCTTTAATGGTTCTGATATCATTAAAAAACCAGAAAATATAAGAAAACATTTAGGCTATTTACCACAAGAGTTTGGTGTGTATCCAAAGATTTCGTGCGAAAAATTGTTAAATCATTTAGCAGTTTTAAAAGGAATATTAGATACAAAGCAACGTAAAGAGC
>CENR01005094.1_pt1 | contig 22288 bp, 24 predicted proteins | sample 530181 | NCBI WGS metagenome assembly CENR01 (sample SAMEA2619677, study PRJEB7988) | marine metagenome | biome: marine biome (ENVO:00000447); feature: surface water layer (ENVO:00002042); material: "saline water (ENVO:00002010), including plankton (ENVO:xxxxxxxx)" | depth 5 m | reverse complement strand
GCAGGAACACAAGGCGGAGGTGGTGCTGGAGGTGGCGCTGAAAACTATGGCTCAGGAACTTCTGGATCAGCTGGGGGTGCTGGTGAATTAGTTTATAGATTTGTGAGGATTGCGTAATGCTTACTAAAATACAATTTGCTCCTGGTATAGATAAACAAAACACAGAGTATGGTGCAGAAGGTCGTTGGACTGATTCTGACATGGTTCGTTTTAGATATGGTTTACCAGAAAAGATAGGGGGTTGGGTTAAATTAATTACAGATAAACTTATAGGAGTTGTAAGAGATTTACACGCCTGGTCTGATCTAAATGGTATACGATACATGGCCCTTGGCACAGATAGAAAACTATATGTTTATTCTGAAGGAGCTGTTTATGATATTACTCCGGTAAGATCTACACAAGCAGGACTTAGTAATCCATTTGCAACAACAAACGGTAGTGCAACAATAACAGTTACAGACTCAGCTCATGGTGCAATAGTAGGAGACTTTGTTACATTTAGTGGAGCATCAACTACAGCTGGTCTTGATATGAACAAAGAATTTGAGATAACCACAGTTGTTAATCCAAACAGTTACACAATAACTTACACAGGAAGCACCGCTAACGCTACAGGAAATGCAGGGGGAACAGTAACTGCAACTTATGATATAAGTGTAGGTCTTGCAAATTCATCTTATGGTTATGGTTGGGGTACGGGTGCTTGGAACTCAGGAACTTGGAATACTCCTAGATCTACATCAACAGTTAAGATTGATGGTAGACAATGGTCTTTTGATAATTTTGGTGAAGATTTAATTGCAACAGTTAGTGAAGGTGGTACATTTAGATGGGATACATCTGTTGGTTTTGGTACTCCTGCTGCAATAATTCCTAACGCTCCTACCACGTCAAGATTTACTTTAGTATCTCCGGTAGATAGACATGTATTTTTATTTGGAACAGAAACAACAATAGGAACTTCTTCAACATCAGATCCGTTGTTTTTACGTTTTTCTTCTCAAGAAGATTTTAATACCTGGTTGCCTGCTGCAACCAACACAGCGGGGTCTTTTAGAATACAAGATGGTTCTAAAATTATGGCAGCAGTAAGATCTAGAGGAGCTATATTAGTTTGGACAGATACTTCTTTACATGGAATGCAATTTGTAGGTCCTCCTTTTACATTTTCTTTAAATCAATTAGGGGCTAACTGTGGAGCTGTATCTAATCACTGTGTGCAAGATGTAAATGGTGTTACTTATTGGATGTCTCAAAATTCTTTTTATATGTTTGACGGTGCAGTTAAAAAATTACCATGTAGTGTACAAGATTATGTATTCAGTGATTTTAATATAACAACTCAACCAGAAACATATTGTGGTCTTAACTCAGAAAAGAATGAAATAACTTGGTTTTATTGTAGTGAGAATGCAGAACAAATAGATAGATATGTAACTTTAAATTATCTTGAAGCGTCTTGGTCTGTTGGAAGTTTAGCTCGTACTGCATGGACTGATTATGGTGTTTATGAATATCCGTATGCTACTGAATATTCAACTACAGCTTTTGCAACAAATCCTTCAGTTTTAGGATTAACTGCAGGAGCTACTACTTTTTATCAACATGAGTTTGGTACAGATGCTGATGGACAAGCCTTAAATTGTTTTGTTACATCAGGTGATTTTGATATTCAAGACGGACAACAATTATTACACATAGGAAAAGGTGTTCCTGATTTTCAAGACTTGGCAGGCACCGTAGATATAGAATTAAAATTTACAACATATCCAAACTCTACAACATCAATAACTACAAGTTCTACCGTGTCGACAACAACTCAAAAGTTTGATATACGAGGCAGAGGTAGACAAGGACAGCTAACTATTAGAAGTAATGCTGTTGGTAGTAACTGGAGATTTGGTACACTACGTTTAGATGTACAACCTGATGGAGGTAGATAATGAAGATAAGCACAACAAGATTACCAAACGCAACACCAGAGTATAATCAAACACAGTTTGATGTATTAATAAGATTGTTAGAACAAGTAATTCAACAATTGAACTTTGGTTATCAACAAGAATTAAAAGATTCTTCTACAGCAAGGAGTTGGTTCCTTGGCTGATAGTTTTATAAGTAAATCAAGAACGGGAACAGGTGTTGTTTATACAGTGCCTACTGCAGATCAAAACTCTCAACCTCCTATATTACCAACTACAGCAATTGTAAAAAGTATATTTATATCAAATGAAACAGGAGGAGCTGTTACTACAACAGTTGCAAAAGTTGATTCTAGCAATGGTAATTTAGAAATACCATTATATAAAGATAGTGCTGCTGATGGCTTTCAAGATCAAGTTTTAAAAAAAGAATTAGTATTAGAAGAAGCTGATCAAATTAAAATAACTGGATCAGGAGTAATAATAGATATTAATATATTGGAGATGACACAATAATGTTTAAAAAAGTACAAGAATCAAAACAAATAGGAACTCAAAATGTAAATGGAAAAGATATTCCTATTCTACAGCCTGAAGTATTTGTTGAAGTAAAAAATAAAAAAACTGGAAAGGATTATGATTCTCCAGAAGAAGCAAAAAAAGATGTAAACGATCCAAAGACTACAACAACTGAGAATGACATAGAACAAAATGTTCAAGTCAATGTCACTCAGCTGCCTGATTTTAAAGGGGAAGTAAAGTACGATTAAGCACTACACATTTCACACACTTCTGGTTCATTTAAAGGTGTAACAATATTTTCTTTTACTTTTTTATTATGACATTTACAATCTACATGTCTCTTTAAATCTCTTTCTAATGCTGTAATTCTACTAAGTGCTTTTGATAATTTATCTGCTAAGTATGCAATTGATGCAGACGCTTCTTCTTGTGTCATAATGATCTCCTATATTAAATTTTTGGGGTAAGGATTACCTTACGATTTTAGAAAAACAATTTCAACTAAACAATTAAAATTGTTTTCTTGACTTTATTTCTTTTTTAACAGGTCGTGAATTTGTTGTCCTTGTACATTAATCATGAACCCTATAAATATAATAGCTACTAAAATTATTATAAGTAATATAGTATTTATTGTCATAATGACCTCCATCCGTTTGGGTGAGGAATACAATGTTCTGTACTAATTCCCTCTTTCATGGTTAATAGTATATCAGCACTAATACTAATTCTAGGTTCTTCTTTAGTATTTTTTATTGTGTAATGTAATAATTCACTTGGAAATATAACAAAGTCTCCTGATTTTACAGGTATCTCATAACTAGCAAAATTAAATTGATTCCAATTTTTTATATATTCATCTGTGGGTGGTATAAACAAACCTGTTTGTGCAGCTAGTTCTTGTTCAAACTTTACATTTCCCATATCTTCATTTCGTACGTAATACACACAACTAAAATGACTTGCCGTATGTTTATGACTAGCAATGTGTTGATCTTTTACGGTGTATGTTGCCCAAGCTTTTGTAAAGTGTGCATCAAATTTATTTAAATCATATCCTCTTGCTTCTAAAAACGCTTTCACATGTTGTCCTAATTGTGAAAATAAAAACATATACATTGGTTTTTGATGTAGGTTATCAACAGCATCATCTAAATTAGTAAAGTTTGTATTACCTGTGACATCTGTTGTAGCTGCCACACTACCAGGCTTTTCTTTAACAAATGATTCTATGTTAGGTATTAATAATTTATTTATTGTTTCGTGATCGTGTATTGTTGTTTTATAAATTGATTTACCAAAAAGATTACTAATTGTAGCTTCCTGATCCATAAATTACCTCCAAATATTCTATTTTAGTTACCCATCCTTTTGGTATTGCTATTGCTCCACCACCATGATTATCATCCTTATCTACACACCAAGAACGCATTATAACTACTTTTTCTTTAGTATTACTAACCATCCAACCTACTTCTTGGCATACTGCCAGAGGAGCATTCATTATATCCTTAATGGGTAGCCAACCGGTTTCCATGTCTCTTGCATCCAACCAAGTAACCTTCACCATTGGGCACTTTGTTATGTCAAATTCCATAAATTCTATTTGCACAATACTAGAAATTTGCATATAATTGTACAATTAAATTGGCTAAATTATCAAGTCCTCGCCTCCTTGCCAAAACAAGTCATGATTGCAACAGGAGAACATGCTAAAAAAGTTATTTAAAGGCGTAAAAAAAGTAGCAAAAAAGGTAGCCCCATTTGCGGGTCTTGTAGCTGGTGCTTTTGGATTAAACCCAATGGCTGCAGCAGGACTGGGAGCTTTGATTGGTGGACTCGGAGGAGGTTCTAAAGGAGCTATAACAGGTGGTATTGGTGGTTACTTTGGTGGCAAAGCATTTGGAGCAGATAACCCACTATTTAAATTTGGTGCTGATAAATTTATACAACCAGGAGCTTTGGCTCAAGCAGGAACAAATTTAGTAGGTCCAGGTGGGGCAGTGTATGATACAGGCACAGCTTTCAAAGATAAAGGCATCATGGACTTTTTACCAATGATAGCAGCAGGAACTGGTCTTGCTTATGCAGGTGGTTTATTTGACGAAGAACCAATTCCAGAAGATGCAATTCCAAAAGAATACAAGTACGATCCAGATAAAGATCCACTTAAAAATATAAATAAAAAATTTGAAGACATGTATAGCAAGTATTCACCTATACCTTCTTCTAGTATTTACGGATACTTACAAAGCATCGGCGCAATGAAGAATGGTGGACTTGTACCCTCATATGCTAATGGTGGTATCATGGCATTTAGAGAAGGTGATCCAACAGAAAGACCAGGAGCAGTAGATAGTGGTATGAATTTTGGCAGAATGAGTAGTAATCAAATGATGGGTCAAGAAATGAAACCACAAACTATTAGCATGGAAGAAGTAGAAAAATTTGTACAAGAACTAACTATGCTTCGGGACAACGGAGATCTAACAGAAGATCAATTTAAACAAGCAATGCAAATGTTGATGTCTCAAGCCGGTAAATCAACTGGTATGAAAAGTGGTTTAGGATTTGCAATGGGAGGGGACACTGAAGGAAAAATCATGGGCCCTGGTACAGGTCGTTTAGATAATTTAGATGGCGCAATCGTAGATCAAAACACAGGAGAGTCTAGTCCTATAAGAGTTAGTCCAAACGAACACATAATACCTGAATACACCTTGTTTGCTATGGGTGGAGGTGATACAGAGTTAGGACATGACATGTTAAACAAGTTAAGAAGAGAAACTAAACCTATGGCAAAAGATATGGGTTATGATTTTCAAGGAGCAGAAAACGGAACGGTAAGATATGGCTGAGTCACAAGTAATACAAAATTTACCTCCTGAGTATATACAACAGGGGTACACAAATTTAATTAAAAATGTAAGTGATTACGTAGGCAGTGCTCCTACTTTACCACAATTTCAATTAGCTGGATTTAGTCCAGCACAGCAACAAGCTATGAATATGGCTTTTGCTCAACAAGGTTTTCAATACGATCCAACAACAGGATTTACAGCAACAGGAACAGGACCAGGTTATCAATCAGCATTAGATCAAGGACTAGGAGCTTTAGCTCAATACGGTAAACAAGCGGGTGATTTATACGGTCAAGCTACTTCAGCTCAATTTGATCCTCAATCATATCAACAATTTATGAATCCTTTTCAGGATCAATTAAATGCAGAGATACAAAAACAAGGACAGATGGCACAAAACCAAGCAGCAGCTCAACAAGTTTCAAAAGGTGCTTATGGAGGATCAAGAGGTCAAATACAATCAAGCATGATTGATCAAGGTGTTATGGACACCGTAGGACAACTAACAGCGCAAAACTTTAATACTGCTATGGGTCAAGCAATGAACACTTTTCAAAACCAACAAAAGGCTCAACTCATGGGAGCTCAAGGTATTGGCGCATTGGGTCAAGCATTGGGTCAAGGCTTTGGTCAACAAGCTCAATTACAAAGTGGTCTTGCTAATCAAGGTATTGGTCAAATGATGGGTATAGGAGGTATGCAACAAAAAATGGGTCAAGGTGTTCTTGATATGCAAAGAGCAAATCAACTACAAAATATTAATAGACCTATGCAACTATATGGATTTATGTCTGATATTCTATCAGGCGCTCCTGCAACAATGGGTTATCAATATACTCAAAACTATGGACAAGCTGGTAGTCCTTTTTCACAAATGTTAGGAACAGCAGCTACAGCTCTTGGAGGTATCGGTACTTTAGGTAAGATGTTTCCATAATGGCTACGTTTTTTCAAACACCAGGCTCAGGTCAACTGAGTCAAGAAGAAAAAGATTTTAAAGGTATTGATTACGATTATACAAAAAAACTAACTCCTGAAGAGGGTCTTGAAAACATAAAAAATTTTATAAGTCCTATTGTAGATAGTTTGCAACAATCAGGTGAATCTTTTCAATATAATAATATTATAAACATGTCTGGCGTTGACGTTCCTAGCTTTGATCAAATTCAAGCAATGGATCTTAATCAATTAAATCAATTAAAAATAGATATAGAAGCAAAACAAAAATCAGCAAGTTCAGATGCTTTTGGAACAGGTTATCAAATTGCACTACAACAAATTGAAAAAGCTTTATTGAGTAAACAATCAATAGCTCCAAACAATGTATCCTCTGCTAATGACGTAGAAGTTGATCAAGGTTCTGCGGAATTTGAAACAGAAGAAACTAAAATTATTAATGCTTCTACAGCTGAATCAATAAATAATGAAGGATCATTTTATATAGATGCTTTTAACAATGCAGCTTCAGCTTCTGAACAAATTACTGCAAACTCACAATTTGCTTCAGTAGAAGGACAACCAGATCAAGTAAATGTAGTTGCAGATGGATCTTTGGTAGGTCAGAACGCTACAGGTGCTGCAGTCATAGCTAAAGATGAGTTTGATAAAGGTAAAGGTGAAATAGAATTAGAAAAAAATGCATCTAGCACAGAAGTAACTGAAGAAAACACAAACAATGCAATTGCTAAAATAAAAGAAGAATTAAAAGGTGTTATACCAGAAGAAGAACTACCAACTAATTTATTATTATTAAAGTTTGGAGCAAACCTTCTTAGAGCAAGAAGTAATAAAAGAGGAGCACTACCAAAGTTTCTTGACGAATTAGGTCAATCACTTGCTCCCATAACAGATACTTTAATAGCATATGATTTAAAGAAAAAAGAAGCAGACAGAGCTTTAGCTTTACAAGCATATGAAATTTATGAAGATAGAGCAGACAGACAGGCTAAACGATATGAGTTTGAAGACCTATACAATGTTTTTGCTGCAGATTATGATAAAAAAGGTGGAGGCATTCTTAAAGGTGGTACAACTTTAATTGGTCAAGCGACTACAGCTGCGGAGTTAGATTATTATAAAACTATGCGTTACCCTGATCAAGCTTCTGTAGAATCTGAGGTACATACTCAAGAACAATTAGACAATACCCCTGGTCACTTACAGGGACTTCCTATGTTTGTAATATCAAAAACAACTGGTTCGGCAGAAACAGTTAGTCCTACATTTGGTGGATACGGAGCTGGTGATAAAACAGCTATACGATCTGCTTTTGAATTTGGCGGTATGTTGGAAGATGGTATTCGTAACGACGTACAGCTTTATCAAATGATTACTCTTGGTATGCAAGAAGGTAATACACCATTAGCTGGTCCTGGTGCAGGTCTTGCTAGATGGACACAAGTTACTGCTGGTAAATTAAATACTATAGCTAAATTCTTTGGAGTTGATTCAGGTCTTCCAATGTTAAATAAATTAGCAGGTGAAGATGAATACAAACAATTTTATGCAGCAATGGATGCTGCTGGTATTAATTTAGAACCTTCAGCTATTAAGGCTAGTATAACTCAAGATGTAAATTCAATGTATCAATACAATGATGCTGCATTAAGTTCACAATCAATAAGTGATGAAGAATGGAATTACAATAATCAACAAATACAAGTTTTAGATCAAATGTCTAAAGAATTAGGTCAAAGAGATGACCTTAATATTGTTGTAGCTTTGATGCAGAAATCTGCATTTACAAGAGCTCGTTACTTACAAGGTACAAACAGACTTCTTAAAGACGTTATCAACGAAGCAAGAGATATAATGAACGTTTTAAACAAATCTGAAAGAGAAGCTTTATCTATACTTGGTGAAAACATTCAAAATTATACAAGAAAGTATGAACAACAATTACAAATTATATATGATCCAGCAGCTCAAGGAGAGGAATACAATAAAAGATTGATAACAATTGACGATAACTTTAATGTATCAGGAGGGTTATCAAACGTTCAAGTAGGAAACATGTCTAACGATGTGTTAGGAGATCAAATGAATTTAAATGATGTACAAACATCTCAAGAAGTAGGAGAGTATATGGAGTTTGAAAGTCTTGAAGATGTATTAAGTGGTTTTGGTATAGAAATGCCTGAGGAGTTAAGATGATTTTAATTACATACGAAGAATTAGCAAAAGCTAGACAGCTTGGATCTCAACTTAGAGAATCTGGTATTAATCCTTTAGATTTCTTACATCAAACAGATGATCCACAATCAGTAAAAAATAAAAAAACAGGTAACGCTCCTAAGGCTCAAGATGGTTTAGAAGTAAAACAGGCAGGAGAACAATTACCACAACTAGAAGTATTAGGCGTAAAGATACCTAGAAAAATATTTGGTATAGATGTTGGAACACAAGCAGCAGAAAAGTTTAGTGGATCAACAGAAGAAGAAGATATTTTTGATTCTACAAAACATAAAATGAAACCAGATCAAGTAAGAGAATTAATTAAACAAGTTAGTGTTAAAGGCATGATGATGAACAAGCCTGATAAAGAAATTTTAGAAACAATAAATCAAGTTGTTGCACAAGCAGGATATACAAATGATGAACTATCTCCTGAAAAAGTAAAAGCAAAAGCAATAAAAGGTTATGAATTATATAATACTGATCAACCAAATCCTTTTCCTGCATGGAAACTTATCAGTTCTATTATTGGTGGTACTACTGGTAATATTGTAGGAGGAAGAACAGGTGCCATGGTGGGCGCTAGAGTAGGAGCTATTGGTGGTCCATGGGGTATGATAGCTGGTAGTATGGTTGGAGGTACTCTTGGTTATGTAGGAGCTCTTCTTGGATATGAACAAACACTTACAAATTTAAATAAAAAAGGAATGCTTTATACACCTACTTACAATGAGATCGGTGAATTTGTAGGAAATGTACAAGGAATAAACAGACCAACAAAAGAAAAATTAGTTGAATATTTAAAGCATGAAGCAAAAGTAGATGCAATGTTCCAAGGAGGATTTTTTGCAGCTCGTCCTGTATTCAAAGCTCTTGGCATGGGTCTAAGTAATATTGCTCTTGGTGTAGGAAAAAATGAAAGAGCTATGGCAAAAGCCATAAAAGAAACAACTGGTATATCACCAAGCATAGTAGATATATCTAGATATGATATTATTAGAGCAGCGCCAACTGTAATAGGTAGACTACCATTTTTCAGAAGACCATTTGTAAAAGCAGCAGGAGCTCAAAAAGAAGCTTTATTACAAACAGCAAAGAATAAAATATTTTTAGACGGACCTAGTTTTTCTTTGGCAGAATTAGGACATGATATGTCTAAGGTACGTGACACAGTTACAAAAAAAATAGTGGATAATGTAAGTAAAAAGTATGATGATTTTTATGCAGCTATAGGTGATAATCCTGCAATAGCTTGGCACACTACAAGAGCTAAAGCTGTGGAGGGTTTAAAATTTATGGAACAACTAGGTATACCTCCACAAGAATTAATGAGAAATAGTTTTTATCAAAAATTAGCAAATCTTGCTGGTAAAGAAAACATGACTGTCTTTGGTGCAGGAGCTCCTTTTACTGCATCTCAATGGAAACAACAAAGAACTATGTTTACACAAGAGATATTAAACAATCCTACATTAACTCCTGAAATGAAAGATATAGGTAGAAATGTTCTTAGAGGATTAGAAGAAGATATGGCTGGTCTTATAAAAGGTAATCCTAATCTTTACAAAAATGCAGATAAACTTTTAGGAGAAGCGGACAAATCATTTAAAAACATGATGATACTCTTTGGAGATCCTACGATAAAAGAACTTGGTAAGGATTCTAAATTTGCTTACATCAATATGTTGAAACAACCTGGCAGTAAATATAGCTCAGAATTATTAGATGGTGTTTTAAAAGATTTTAGAGATCCAATTGCTATGGAAAGATTACACAACATACTTGGTGATCAGATGTTTGGTAAAGTAATGAAGGCAAAAGTATTAGATGCTTTTCAAAATTCATTTACTAAATCTACAACCAAACCAGGTCTTACAGATATAAATGAAGACTTCTTTAAATCTTTTGATGATTTATCATTTGATTCAAATGCATTTAAAAATGCTCTTGGACTAAACGAAGTTGGATTACCCTTAAAAAGAAGATTAGATACATTAATAAAAGGATTACAGTTAGGATCAAAAGAAACAAAATTACCTAACGCTCAAGAATTACTTAACTTTGCAGATGCTGCGCAAACTTTCTTTAACGGAAAGAACATGAACATTAGCACATTCTTAACAAGAAGAGCAGCACTTGGTGGTGTTGAATCTTTACTTCGTGTTATTACACCAGCTGCAGCAATAGGTGGTGGTTATAGTGCAGCTATGGCAAGTCCAATGTCTACACTATTAGGTGTTGGAGCAATGTATTATTCTGGTCACATACTTGCTAGACCTATGTTAGTAGAATCTTTTCAAGAAGCTTTTAAAAGATGGGGTAAAGCAAATGCTGTTGCAGGAACAGGGGCATATCAAAAAGCATTAGAAGCTGCTACAGTATCTTCTCAAAGAGCTATCAGAGAATTATTTAGATCTGATACTGATATACCTGATGAGTTAGATAATAGATTTAGCAATGTGCAGAAAAAAATGCAGTATTTAAACATGGGGGAAGAAGCATTTAATGAAATGAAAGCTATGACAGAAGAAAATTTAGACAAAGATTTAAGTGATATATTAGGTCAAGACTCAGAACAAAAGTTGGAAAGAGGTATGATTATGCCTGGAGTTCAGCCAGGAGTAACTTCAATTCCAGATCAATCTGAAAATATTAAAAAAATTAATACTCCAGTAATAGACACTCCTAATGTGGTAAATCAAAATAATCTATCTGCTAGAAATAATGTTGTAAATAACCCTAATAATATTGTAAACAGAGGTGTGAGCACTAATAATCCAATGTTTACCGCTGGTATGAAACCTATGAATAATAGAACTAATAAAATAAACCAGAATTCAAGATTGGCTTTGGCAGGTAATGATCCTTTATTACAAGCGATAGCTAGGAGAAACGTGTAATGGCTATAGATTTTAGTAACATAGCGGGCAACATAAGAGACAAAGAAGGTAATACTAGAGAATCTTACTTAGCATCACAAAATCAATCCTCTAGTTCAAATGTTCCGGATCAAATTCAAGTAGGAGCTAATCCTAATACGGATCAACCAATATTTGTTCAAAGTCAAGCAAGTAAAGAAAAAGATTTAGCAGAAAAGAAAGCGGCAATATTAGCTTTAGCTGGTAATGCTAATTCATATTCACCTAGCCCTGGTAGTGGTGGAATAGATAGAGATAAGGTTATTTCTTTTAGACAAGAATCTGGAATGAGTGGTCCGGAGTATTCTTCTTTTTTACAAGATTTAAAAAAAGCAAATCCTAGTGCCTTTGATAAACAATTTCCTGGACCTTCCGATGCAATACAAAATTTTATAAAAGGTGGAGGAATTTTAGGAAACATACTATCAAGTATATTTGATAATGTAAAAGAAGCAGGCGTTAATGCAATTGAAAACATGGCAGGAATGTTTGAAGGTGAGCAAGATAACACCGGAGTCATGGCTAACACTGGTTCGGCTACAGGTGATACATTTAGAAAAAATTATGCTCTCGGCGATCCAATGGGATTGTTTCAACAAAATTTAATACCTGGTTATGAAAACACAAACCAACCTCAAAATTCAATTGATTTTCAAAAAATATTTGGAGGTCAAATGACTCCTGAACAAATAGCAATGATACCTTCAACCATGCAGTTTCCTGTACAAAATCCACAATTTGTAAATGCTATGAACGCTACCAACAATCCTGCATTGACACAAAACATGGGTAAACAAGATGGAGGTGGACTAGCTCCTATGATGCCTAACATGGCAATGCAAAATCCAGTATTACAAGATGCACTAAGCACTCCTCTTGGAACTTTATCTTACAAAGGTGGAGGAATGACTCCAAAGAATGCAGCTATACAACTTGGTATAGTAGATGATTTTGACGAAGGAATAATGAGAATATGAGTTTTACTTTCAAAGATAGTGTATGGCTTGTTGGCATATTATTTGCTATGGGTGTTACCTGGGGTATGACAAGTCAAAGAGTTACGGCCATGGAAAAAGACCTTGATCGTATGGAGACAGCGTTAATGTTATTTACTAAAATAGAAACAAGAATTGCTGTCATCGAAACTGAGGTTAAGAACATTAACCAACAATTAGAGAGGATAGCAAGATGAGACATCATAATAAGAATGGTTCTAAAAAAACTATGAAAAAAAGAATGGGTGGTGGAAACACCATGATGGCCAAGAAAAATGGCAAAAAAATGATGACTATGGCCGCTAAAGACGGTTATGGTGGCAAAAAAATGAAGAAAAAATAATCCTATGAGACCTCTATACTACGCTATATGGGTCTCAATAGCCCTTGGACTTCTCTGTATTTATAGTATTGGTAATTTTTAAGTATTTTCTTTAGGTACTTGTTTAAACATATCTGTTTCTATGCAATGCATATCATAACTAAATATTGTGTGTCCCTGTCTCATGGCAAAATCTTCTACAAAAAATCCTCTTAATTCTTTTTTAGCCAAACAATCTTGTTCACCAAATGTTAATTCAGCCATATGTCTAATACTTGGCAAATCTGGTGAAGTAAAAAGTATTACTAACAGCCAAACTTTAATCATCTCAATCCTAATTTACTCCTAAATATATTTATCTTATCAAAATGTTCTGGTTTTACTTCATAGATGTCATTATCTTTACAGAATCGTATCGCACTTTTAAAATGATTCCAAGCTTTAATTAATTCTTTCCCTTCTAATTCAAACTTTTGTACTTGTAAATTTTGTGCACACATTAATACAATTCCTTTTTTTATTTTTGGTTTATTAGGAAAGGTCATATTATGTGCTAACACATAAGCAGCTAACTGACACATATACTTCCAACACCATTCTTTTCTTTTTGGTTTGTTTGCTTGTTTAAAATCTATCACAACAGGTTGATGATAGTAGATGCCTGCTAAATCTAATCTACCATGATAATGATCTCCAAACTTTAGTTTAGATTCCATGTGCCAACAATCTTCTAGTTTATGATTTATATATTCATCATAAATTTTTTGTGCCATCTTTCTACCAAGAACGCCTTCTTCAGTAAGATCCACACAATCTTTATCATCACCGATCCAATGTTCTAAAAACTTGTGCATAGCAGTTCCAATGCTAGCAGATCTTTTACTTATTCTTTCTGCCTCTTCATGACCTACTCTATCTCGCCATTTTTGTAATGATTCTGGATTATCTAATACTTGTAATATTTTAGATATAGAAACACTCACATGGAATCTCCCCAACTATTACCTAATTCTGCATCAACTTTACTAGGAACATATAATTTGCAACAGTTCTCCATAATCTCTACCACTTTCTTTTTTGTTTTATCATCAGAAACAGATACTGCTATCTCATCATGTATTTGTATTAATGGTAATATACCTTCTTCATACAGATCCACCATAGCTTGTTTAGTTTGATCTGCCGCTGATCCCTGAATCAATTTATTAAAAGCTGTATATGTAAATGATCTTCTTATAGCAGGTCCATATTCTTCTTCTGCTCTTTGTTTTGGTAAGGGTTGAACAAAAGGAATAACTTCTCCTGGTACTCTTTTTTTAAAAGGAGTATCCGGCTCCCATAAATTAAAACGACATTTTCTATGCATGAGTGTTCTAACAAAACCTTTGCTATCTCCTCTTCTACTAGCCTGTTGTGTGGCCATATCTTTTAATTGTTTTATAAAAGGAACACTAGCGTGATATTCTTTAAAAAAATGCATAGCTTTATGCTCGGGTATACCTAGCTCTCTAGCTAACTTCCCCTGACCCATGCCATAAGCTAGTCCTAGATTAATTGTCTTAGCTTTTTTACGCTCTACACCTGCCATATCAGCAATTTTTTGATGAAAATCAGTCGTAGGATCCTCAATATAGGCATCTGCTACCTCTTTAGCGCCTGGTAAACCGTGTTTTACAGCAAAATGTGCCATTAATCTTGGCTCCTGTTGACTGTAATCAAACGATCCCCACTTATCTCCTTGCTCAGGTATAAACAAACTTCTTATTGCAGGACCAATTGTAGGATGTCTAGCAGGTATCTGTTGTAAATTAGGGTTAGACATACTTAATCTACCCGATACAGTTCCTCCTTTGTCCCCTCTTAACTGGTGTATCTCTGCGTGTATTCTACCATTATGAGAATGTTTTAATATTGTATCTATAAATGTGGTTCTTGCTTTGTTGATTTCTCTTGCTTCGACGACCATCTTGGCCAATTCCGAATCATGACTAGATAAAAACCCTTTGTCAAACTTTGGTTGTTTGCTTTTTGCCGTTCTTTCGTAAGGTATTTTAAGAGAGTCAAAGGCTTTGGCAACACTTGCTGCAGCCCAAATGTCAACTGCAACGCCTGTGTCTTGTAATATTCTATCCAAAATCTTCTTTTCTGTATTCTTAAAATCTTTTTTAATACTTTCTGCTCTATCGAGGTCAACTCTAACTCCTTTTGATTTCATCTCAAATAAAACTGGAAACAGTTTTGATTCTAATTCAAAAACCTGTTGAAGCTCATCTTCAACAAGTTGTCTTTTAAATATGTCCCAAAGTTTTAAAGTTAAGTCCGCATCTTTCTCTGCGTAAGGTCCAACAACCATAGCGGGTAATTTATGCATCTCACCTTTTGCATCTGTTCCCCACTGAGCTGCGGCTTCATATAAACCTGACTCATATTTTTTTTCTTTTAAATAATCTTTGGCTAATTCATTTAAAGAATAACGAAGTCTATTTTCATCTATCAAAGGTGAAGCTATCATTGTATCAACAATACCTCCTTTAACTTCCATACCCCATTGTCTTAACCAACCAACATCATACATAGCATTATGAAAAACTTTTATATTATCTTTATCTAAAATCTTTTTAAAATTTCTTTTAAATATTTTTTCATCTATATTCGGACCGACTTCATGTCCTACAGGAAAATAACCTTTCCATCCATTAGCAGCTATTGCTACTCCTATTACCTTTCCATTATTTGTAGCCCAACCAGGGCCTTTTGTTTTTATTTCTGGGTCGTAAGTTTCTAAATCTATTGCAACTACGTCCGCTTCGTAAACAAGTTCTGGTATCTCACTAGGAGGTACCCATTCTATATCTGTCAAACTCCACACATCCCTTCGCACTCGTCAGCCATATCACCAAACAAACTTGGTTGATCAGACCCTTTGTCTAAGTCTACTTTATCCAAAGGAACTCTAGACGAATGTATGTAAAGTTCTTTTGCTCTTGATAAACCTAAGGCAGGACCAGCTGTTCTAACTTTTTTGTCAAAGTCTACACACTGTTTCCATTCTTTAGGTCTTTCATCTCTCATTTCTTTCCAAAACTTGTTGTCATGATAAGGACAATACACACAAGCACTCTTTGATGGTTTAGGATATTGTCTTTCCTGCATCCATTTAAAACAATCCATTCTAGTTATCTTTTGTTCTACTAATGGATAATGAAATCTATAAGATGCTTTCTCAAACGTTTTCATTCTAAATATTTCATCGTAAGATATTCCTAAATATTGATTTACAACCATACCTTTTGGCCATCTTTGTCCCTTTTTTAAGCCATATTCACGCCTTATTCCTTGTTCTATCTGTTCTATTTTATATGTAGAAGTACATCTTCGGTTCGCTATACCCTTCTTACCATCCATACCTACCAAGAAAAAAGGTATTGATGCTCCTCTTTTGTAGACACCGTTGTCTATATAATTTTCTACATCTTCTTGAAGATTGCCCCATGTCACCCGAATCACTGGAAAACTTAATTGTTTTTCTAAATAATCTAACCATGCATACGTACCATCACCTTCGTTTTGTGTATCTGCAAAGATAGCAAAATCTATTTTACCCGATCCTCCTGGTTTAACTTTAAATTCACCTCTACTAAAAGCAAGAGCCATCATTGACGACTGTACACCTGCTCCTAAACTTATGATATTTAAATCACCAGGGTATTTTTTACTTCTTTCAGTTGGCATTCCATAACCTATTTTGTCTATAATTTTGTCTTAAAAACATTTCTGAATACTCATAATCACTTGAGGATCTAACCAAAAATAAATTTTTCTTTGTTCTTGTAATCCCTGTATAAAAAACTCTTCTCTCATCATCTCCATTTTTTAGTAAACTACTATATGATTTTGGTGATAGCTCAGATAATAGCACAACATTGTCTGCTTCGCCACCTTTCGATCCATGAATTGTAAGTATTTTTATCTTAGGCATTGCATTTATATCTTGATTTCTTCTCTCAACCTTTCTAACATAGAGCGCAACATCTTCATTTATCTTGTTTAAGGCTTCATGCCACAATAAATTTAAAGGCACACGAAGTCCGTGATTTTCATATAAGTTTTGATAATTAACCATAATATCATCTTCTAATGCTTTGTCCCAAGTCTTATATCCTTTTTGAATATACTCTGGTCCAGAAGAAATATAATTATATAAGTTCTTTGCACCTCCTAAAGATATTGTTTCACCCGATTGTAATTTATGCCATGAGTTTATTGCATATAAAACTTTTTCTGAAATAGATTTGTGTCTGCCATACCTACTATATATAATTCCTTCTCTCTTAAAATAATCTTCACACTTTTTTAAAACATGTTTTGTTCTTGCTAAAACATAATACTCACCATCTTTATCAAAAGGAACATATTCAATTGATGGATAATGCACTACGTCTCCCTCGGAATTAGATGGTTTCCAATCTTTTGATACTCTATCTTTTATTTTATTTGAAACATAATCAGCAACTTCAAACACTCTTTGGGGAACTCTAAATGATTGATTTAAAACTTTTTTCTCTCCAGGTGTTCTTATTAATAAATCGGGTCTAGCTCCTGCCCATTTAAATATTGCTTGATCATCGTCGCCAGCTATGTAAATATGTTTTGCCTTCTTAGCTAGAAGGATTACAGCCCACCATTGGAGCATACTTAAATCTTGAGCCTCATCTATAATGATGACTGGCAATGAGGGAACAGATCCCTCATTGACTAAATACAATAACATGTCATTAAAATCATATAAGTCATTCTCTTCTTTGTAAGATAAATATGTATCATAAATTCTTTCTAACTCTAAGAGTCCCCCTTGCACATGTTCAGAGGATCGTTGCCATTGCACATTAATATTTATCATATTGTTACGTGCAAGCTCAATGATACGCATGAAAGGATTTTTTTGCATACTCTGTCCACTTTCTTCTATCTGTGAATTAGAATTTAAAAATTCTTTTATTTGTAAAAGTTGTCCTAATTGTTTGTAATGTCGATCTTTCATTACACTTTGTGTGCTTAAATTTAATTGTTTGAAAGCCATACTGTGTAATGTTCTAAACCATTCAAAATCTTTTTCTTCATATTCAAACTTAGAAGTAGCTCTATCAATTGACTCAAGTGCTGCTTTCTTTGTGTAAGCAAAGTAACCAATTTCACTTGGACTATAACCTTGTTCTAAATGTTTTTCTACTATGCCAAGTAAAGTGTGTGTCTTACCTGTGCCTGGTGGTCCGAAAATAGTTGTAGTTTTATTTTCAAAATAACTTTTAACTTCTTCTTTAGAAGTCTTTTGTATATCTAACGGAAAATTTTTAAAAAGGCTCTGCATTTGATACGTTAGGTGTTCTTAAAGGTCTTACATCTCTTATTATTTCTGGAACAAACCAAAGTCTTTCAGTTTTGCCTAATATTTTTACGGAGTCTGATCCTCCTCCCATGTCTCTAATTCTTTGTACTATTTGCATGGTTTTCATTTCTGTAAATCTTTTCTTTTTTAAATAATCTTCTAAATGTACCATCTTAAAAAATGTTTTATTATCCTTGGTGTAACATTTCCCTGTTATTATTTCTTCCATCTCTAATCCTGCTCCCTGCTCAAACAAGAATGTATTAAAGTGTTCATCAAACTTACCAAAAGTTGTAGTATCGAAGTGATCTTTAGCAGGTATTATCTCTGCATTTTCTAATAAAGTTCTAACTTTTATGGTCCAATCATTAGCTTTCATTGCCATTGGAAGTATAGTTAGATAATCCATACAGGCTCTTCTAAATTTTTGTTGATCAAATAATTGTTCTGTTGATAAGGACATTCTCTTACCATCTACATTTAAAAACCACATTGATTCATCAGATTCTAATTTAGTAAGATCAGAAATAAGTATGTCATAATCATCACCAATACCAAATTTTCTAGCTTTACAAAGTGGTGCATTACATACTGCACACATTGGTTGATCTTTACATTTATATTTGTAATCTGTTTTTTCATGTTGTTTAATAGTCTTCTCAACTTGTGCAAAGCCAAGAGGTCTGTCCATATGTTTTGAATTAAATTCATTTACTTTATCTTTCCAACTATCCGGATAAGCTTTCTTTGAATAAACAGCAAATTGATACAAGGCGTTATCTCTGCCTCCTTCTGGTATACCCATGTTCATTAATGTTTCTAAACAAGGTGGTCCTTCTTCTAATTTTTTTTCATTGTTTCTAATGACTTTAATTTTTCCAATGTTTTTCGGATCAACCGCTTTCTGTTCCACGAGAGTATAGAACTCATCCAAAGTGCAGCTGTTGCCATTATCATCCAAAGCATAACGAAAAGAATCGCTACCATTAAAGTAAGGTAGATTAAGAAAATTCCCGGTATCACCTCTATCAGCACGAATTTCAATTTGTTTAGGAAAGACTTCACAGTCTGCATATCCAAGTTCACCTGCTAACTCCACCAATTTATTACGTAACTTTTTTGCTTCAACAAAATCTTTAAGAAACAAAAACAAATGAGCTCCACCACTTTTAGATCTGCAGCATACAAGTGGTATCTTGTAATCATTTAATTTTTGTACAATTGCTTTATGATCAAGGGTATACGAATCAACATCAATGCAACCCCAACGACACTTAGAATCATCGCGGATAGGAATAATTCCCAAATTTGCTTTACCAGAAAGATGATTTTGCCAAAGGTCGTCTGTAACGGGGGCTTTAATAATGTAAGCTTTACCCTTTTTCTTACCTTTCTCATCTTCATCTTCTTCTTTGAAGGTTCCATAAGCTCTATGTAGTCCTTCAAATATTAATTTAAACTTCTCCATTTTTCTCCTTTAGTATAATGGAGGGCAGAATAAGTCTACCCCCCGCATTTGTTTGATAGGTTGGCGTCGAAAGGAGGACTTCCCCGCCAGATCCAAACTACCTTACGAGATCAAATGTGTTCCCGTATTAATCTCCTGGCGGGTGACTAAAAGTGCTCTTTGCCCTCCGGGGCAGCCAACTTAGCCGGTTCGTCTCCTTCTGGAGCGGCTATGACATCACCATCACGGAAAGCTAAGGCAAAGCTTTCACCTGTTTGGAAAACGTCAGTAGATGGCACGACCCCCTCTTTAGTAACAGTCCAACCAAAATATTTATTTTGATTTGATGTTTCTGTCTGCGAGCCTAATGTATAGACATACGCATACGAGGGTGGATTAATTCTTTTACCAGCATTCTCCATCGTAGCTGTCATCATCATGTAATTCCATTGACGAGACTTTTTAAGCTGTGATGATTTCATTGTGAGAATACCTCTAGACTCTACGTGATTATTATCATTCAATAATAAAACGATATGGTTTGCCGTTTCTTCAACATAATTACCATTGTCTAAATAATACTTATTATCTGTTGGAGATTTTTTTGTTTGACCCATAATGTTTGAGCTAGCAGGGTGTACATTTACAGGTGCTTTGTTACCTGTTCCCTCTGGTGCCCATTCAACAAAAGTTCTTACAAATTCACAAGGTACAACACGTATACCTTTATCTCCAGCAACAAGTTCTCTCGATGCTGTATTAAAAATCATACCAGCTTTTGCTTCTGGTAGACTTGCGTCGTCCACTTCTGGACTCATTTTTTGTAGTAGTTTGATACGAGGTATCATTACGTCTTTTGTACTGACGTTTGATAACCCGTCTCCTTGTTTTGCTTCTGCTAAAGTAAACACTTCAGCAAGAGCATTTGATTTTGTAGCTGTTGACGATTTATTCATTTTTACTCCTTTATGTTTTAATTGTTACGTCATTGGTACGATAAACACCAAACAGTTCTTCTGGAAAAGTTTCACCCTTTTCCATAGATGTGCTGATGGTTTCTCTTACCCAGGCATCTAATGTATTCCACGGAATACCCTCTTTTTCTGTAGGAACATAACCATTCTCACGAAGCATACCTTTTAATTGATTTGCTTCATCGTCTTGTCCTCTACCGAAACTTAATGAGACTTCATTTTTAATCAAGTCCCCTGCTCCCTGGCCCCTGATAAACTCATAAGCTTTTTCAATATTCTCTGCTTTGATATTAGCTCTAAGTTTTTCTTTCCAGGTTACTGTCGATCCATCCATAAGTTTGAATGAATATAAATTTTTATCTTTAAGTAAGTTTGCTATTCTATTTTGTAATTCTTGTAGTGCTTCTTTTTTTGCTTTTAATTGTAAGTCAGCTTGTTTGACATCATGTTTTAATGTTACCAGGTCCTGACATAGTTTGCCCATCTCCGATAAATCATCACTACTAACTCTATCTATTTGATTAGATGAGTCTAAAATTAATTTTTCTATTTCTTTCATACATCTCCTTTAAACTTTAAACTCTATCGGCAGGTAGTGTTTACTTTCACGATCCCACTTCAAGACCTTAAACTTTCCGTTATTGTGTTTGCTGGCAATAGCACAACACACTCCTATTATACTCGGGTCGCCCATCAAAAGCAAGTAATCATCATCACAAAAATCTCTAAGTGTTTTTTGTGCCTGAAAAACCACTGGCATTGAGGATAAAGCTATCTGATCCTTGAATGGTATAACATTCTTTAGATCCCCGTATTCTTTGGCAGATGTTATATCTCTACCCGGTGCTCTTTGTACTACGTATACAGTCATATTTCTTTCTTCTCCTTTAGAGAGGAAAGGGAGACAGAGTAATCGTGGTTAAAATGCCTCCCCTCCGTTTCTTTTGCCTAAGATGTAAAGGTCAAAGGAGAAAACTCTGAAAACCCTTTACATATAAACATATAGTTGATTTTTATGTAAAACTCAAATAAATATAAAGACAGAAATAATGAAACTTAACTATAAGTTTAAAACTGAGCCCTTTGAGCATCAGTTAAAAGCACTTGGATGTTCTTGGAACAAAGAAAGCTTTGCCTATTTTATGGAAATGGGCACAGGTAAGTCTAAGGTTTTGATTGATAACATTGCGATGCTCTATGACAAAGGCCAGATTAACGGTGCGTTGATAGTAGCCCCGAAGGGTGTGTATACAAACTGGAAAGGTGAACAGATTCAACAACACATGCCGGATCATGTGATCTATAAAATTGTGGTCTGGAATCCTAGTCCAACAAAGAAAGAAAAGGAAGAATTAAATTCATTGTTTAAAGAAAAAGATTGCTTGACAATATTTTTGATGAACATTGAAGCTTTCAGCACAACCAAAGGAAAAGAAATTGCTACTAAATTTTTACTAGCTTACAATGCTTTGTTTGCTATTGATGAGTCTACGACTATCAAGACACCTACAGCTGCAAGAACCAAGGCTGTTGTTAAACTTCGTAACCTTGCGAAGTATAGAAGAATACTTACCGGTAGTCCCGTAACCAAGAGTCCGCTCGATTTGTATTCACAGGCCGAGTTTCTTGACCCCGGCTTCCTGGACCAACCTTCCTTCTGGACTTTCAAGTCCAGGTATTGTGTAATGGTAAAAAGACGTATCAGTGGATCGCATCAATTCAATATGATTGTTGATTATAAAAACATAGACGAGCTTAGTAAGT